>Ga0315279_10000658_pt1 | contig 64951 bp, 58 predicted proteins | sample YL17G06_20_MG_FD_203694 | JGI IMG/M metagenome (GOLD analysis project Ga0315279, IMG submission 203694) | Sediment microbial communities from Yellowstone Lake, YNP, Wyoming, USA - YL17G06_20 | ecosystem: Environmental > Aquatic > Freshwater > Lake > Sediment | place: USA: Wyoming | collected...
GAGAGGCGTAGTGTGGCTTCGCTCGCATCCCCCGTTTCCGGCTGGGGGGGCTGCTCGCTCAGCCACACAAAACAAAGAACGAGCAAAAACCCTTGACACCGCCGCCCCCTTCATAGATGCGCTACCTGCTCCCGCCTGGAAGCATCCCACTTACTTTCACGAAAAGGGAGAGAATCATATGAAGACCTGGAAAAGCTTTGGTTCTGCCCACTCGGCTAGCCTGACAGTTATCGGAGAATTCAACACTGTTGAGGATGCCAAACTTGCAAAGGACGTGCTGGAAGATTTTGTGAATGCGGCCGGGAAAGTATCATACCCAGATGTTAGAAAATTCATCAGAGCTTGGTGGCACCGTAGAAAACTCATCAAAGCTTGGAAGGATCGCCTACCATTTGTGGATGTACGCGGGCCCACCCAAGCGGAGTTTGACATGGGCATCAACATTGGATGCGCGGTTGGACTAGTGGGGACGACGGTCACGGTCACCGCTTCCCACATCAGAACGGCAGAGATCCACGGCATCATCAAGCTCATGCTTCTGAATTCCCCGACAGAGATTCGTATCCCGGGAAGGACGCGGCCATGAAGGTTCGCCGCGAATCCAGGGGTCTCCACTTCTACGAGAGGGAGAATGGTCTCCACGTTCTGTTTGACGAGTGTCCCATCCCGACTCACGAATGCGACGAAGGCCCGGCGGTCACAAGCATAGCCCTCACGAACATTTGCGACCTCTCATGCCCTTTCTGCTATGCCCCCAAAAGCAGACACACACTCTCGACTGATGAAGTTGTCGGTTGGTGTAGGGAGTTGGCCGCCCTCGGTACTCTGGAGGTTGCACTGGGCGGGGGCGAGCCAACCTTGTATCCCAACCTACCAGAGCTCTGCCGGACGATTTGGTCAGAGACAAACATGGGAGTCTCAATCACTACACATGGGCAGCATCTGGGGAATGAATTGGTCAATGCGCTGGCGGGTTCGGTATCGCTAATTCGAATCTCGATAGACGCGCCTGAGCCACACTACTCCTTAATACGAAGACGCCCCTTGCAGATAGCAGTCGAGAACGTTCGCCGGTTAGCTGGTCGAATCCCGTTCGCCGTAAATACTGTCATCAATCGGGCTACGCTCCCATATCTGGACGAACTCGCCATATTAGTCAGAGAGCTGGCCGCAGTTGACTGGTTACTTCTGCCGGAAGTCCGCTCGGGGGAGTTCACGCTTACAGATTTGGAATGGCAAGCACTCGACCGCTGGATCAGGGAGCACAGATTTGATTTTGAGCTGCGTACTGCGGCCGAAGCCGCGGGACACCTAAGCGGTCCATTCCTCTTCGAAAATATGTCGGAGGACTATGCGCACATCAGCGCTGATGGCTATCTTCGCCGACGTTCCTATGCCAATGGCGGAGTGCCTCTTCGGGGAAATACCGTGTTGAATGCCCTGCGCGAACTCAGGCGCGACCAGGCCGCAATGAACAGAAAATCTTGAGATGAAGCGGCGAAGGTATTCGGCCTGACCTGCCCTCAACCCTTGTACCACTTTCTATGTTAGTCTGCACGCCCCCTTGACTGGCCTGGGTTTTTTGTGCCAACTTCAGAGTGAGCAAGTAGCGCGGACCTCCGCTGTGTGAGGTCCGCGGCTCTTGAGGAAAATTCCACACCGAATCGCCGGTGACGGACCGGCTACGCCAGGGGGGTGGGGCCCAACTTTTGAGGTCTGCGCCGTGGGGGGCGTGAGATTTTTCGGATCCCAGCGGGTAGGGCAGAGTTTTGCTTCTCAGAAACTCTGCGGCTTTCGGCGGTTCCCATACCAAGAACCGCAGAGCTTGAAGTGCACAAACTGTGCGCTACCTGCTGTCGTTTTGCCGAACCGAAACCTACGGGTTTCAGTTCCTTCGGAGAAATGGGTTTCAAGAAAAAGCGACACGGGCTGCTGAAGGTTCCAAGCGATTCAGGCTGGACGAGCATCCTCTGTTCGGGCATAATGTGCGCAGAAACTTAGGTTTTTCCTAAGGTTTTGCACACCATGAAGAACGCGGCCAAGAAAACCCCGGATCACGACGCTCTCTATCATCTTGCCGAGCCGCAGGCCGGATACTTCACCGCCCGTCAGGCGGCCAGGGCGGGTTTTTCCTGGGAGCGCCTAACCGACTACTCGAAAAATGGGCGCTTCCAGAGAGTCGCCCACGGAATCTATCGGCTGGCCCAGTTTCCTTCTTCACGATTCGAGGATCTCTTTGTGGCTTGGCTGAAGTGTGGCCCGAAGTCTGCCATCTCGCATGAAAGCGCTCTTGCCCTGTACGACCTTTCGGACGTGCTCCCTGGGGAAGTTCATGTCACCGTGCCGCGAACCGCCTCCAGGAGACGAAAGGGAATTCGTCTGCACACCAACCGGCTGCGTCCTGCCGATGTGGTCAAACGCGAAGGGCTGCCGGTTACTTCCGTTCCGCGCACCATCGCCGATGTGGCCAGAGCAGGACTGTCTGAGGATCATGTGGCGCGCGCCATGCGGGACGCGCTCGAACGCGGGCTCACCACCCAGCAAGCACTCCTGGCCGAAGCGAGGCGCCGGGGCGGGCGGGCAGCACGTCTAATCAAGTCTTGCTCGATCTCGGCGAGAGGGCACTCGTGAGATACAAGACGGGGGCGGCGTTTCGTCGTGCTTTGGAGGAGCGGCTTCGCCAACGGAGTCTCGAAGGCGGCCAGCCTTTGACGCGGCTTCGGAAGATGGTCGCGTTCGACCGCTTCGTCCGCCACGCCAATGAATTTCGTCAAAGGCTGGATTACATGCATTGGAATCCAGTACGGAAAGGATTCGTGCAACGACCGGAAGAGTGGATGTGGTCGAGCTACAATAATTTTGCCATCGACAAAAAACGAATCAAAGAGTGCCGGATTCAAATTAACTATGCCCGTTTGTCAGACTCGTATCGGGGATAACCTCAAAAGCCCACGGCACACAAACCGTGCCGTGGCTACCCGCTTCTGAGACCAGTAAGCAGAACCCACAACAAGCAGTTAGCGATGAATCGCATGTCCGACTGCCGTAATAAAACGTTTTGTGTCTAGAAAGTAATTCGGATAAGCGCGCTTAAGGGCTGCCACAGACTCTACGGAGACCAAAACCGCGTCACGCCAAGCTGGCCCGGCAACTAAACTGCGCTCAGCAGCTAAATAATCCTCTGAGGCTTTCTTCAATTGATTACGCGCATAGCCGGTGATCTTAACTTGCCGGGTGCCAGCGTCAAGCTCCACCAGAAAGTAATGGGCGTCTTTGACTCCCATTTCCTCTTGAATTTGAAGTGCAAAAGCATAGCCCTCCAAGCGGTTTTGAACGTCTAGGAGTCGCGCATAATGCTGCAATTCCCGTTTCAACTCCTTCTTCCTTTCTGGGATGTTCGGCACCAGAGGCGTGCCTTCCCTTATGGCAATAGCGCCGCCCATCAGCGCAAAGAATCGCAGCCAATTTTCTTCCCCCTGGCTTGATTTGAGGGCCTGCCGAGTAAAAGTTCCAACCGCCTCAACTGCTGTTGCCCATGCATGCTGGAGCAGTGAGCGAAACTGCATTTCAATTCTGTGACCATTGTAGGTTTGGCTTCTATCACTATAATATCGATAGACAAGATGAACGCTGCGATAGCCAGACTCCTTCGGGTTCCTGATATAGTCATACTCTTCGTGCAGTTTGTGTTTCAGGTTTCCCTTCTTGTAAAGGCGAACTAACTTATAGACGTGAGACACCGATTTAACGATGGCTCTGCATCCACCGATGTCCTGCATCTGAGAGAGTTTCATCGCTGGATGCAGGCGAAGTTTGGCCGAGATAGAAGATAAGCGCTTTATGCGCTGGGCCACGAGAGCCCTGCCATGTACTTGGCTAGCTTTCCGACGTAACGTACATTGGAATGTGTTTAATGGAAAGTTATGCGAGGAACGCCAATTATTGATAACGGCCAGGGCATACTCGACTTCATCTTCGCTGAAGGAGGATAAGTCAATCAATACTCCACCAGCTTGGTTAACCTGATTCCTTGAGTACAATAAGCCATACCACGAAACCATATCTCATGGCCCTCTTCTTTGTCACGGCGATAATCGCCTAAACCAATCAACCCGACGGTTTCGGGACCCCTGCTTTTAAAAGATTCAACCTTTTTCGAAAAGTCTCATTTCCGCTTGCATTTTCGCTTTTCGTTCGCCTAGAATTAGAGGGAAGCGAGTAGGAAGCAGGAAGTAGGGAGTCGGGAGTTAGGAGTTGGGAAAAGCGGGAAGGTAAGGCAGGGGAGGACGAAGCCATGGCACTGACGCGTCGGCAAAAACAGGTACTGGATTTCCTGGTCGGTTTCATCAATCGTAACGGATACTCACCGAGCTTTGAGGAAATCGGTGAGGGGCTCCGCCTGTCCTCGCTGGCCACGGTGCACAAGCATTTGCAGACGCTGGAGAAGAAGGGTTTCATCCGCCGCGGGTACAACCAGAGCCGCTCGGTGGAGGTGGTGGCGGTACCGGGCTCCGTGCCTTTCGCCCGGACGGCCGTCCGGCCCTTCGGGCGAAGAAAGGCTGCGCCGGGTGAGAGCGGCGCGAACGTTGCGGCGGCTGCTGCCATGGCGGCGCCCCTCCTCGGCCACATGGAGTTTCCCCTGCTGGGGTGGATTGCCGCGGGCCAGCCGGTCGAGGCCATCCCCAATCCCGAGACTTTTTCCTTTGGTGACTTCGCCGGCGGCAAAGGGAATGTATTCGTGCTGCGAGTCAAGGGCGACTCCATGGTTGACGACCACATCTGCGACGGCGACTACATCCTGGTGGAAGGAACGCACGCCGCCGAGAACGGAGAGATTGTGGTGGCGCTGATCGAAGGGACGGACGCCACACTCAAGCGATTCTTCCGCGAGGGCAACGCGAAGGTGCGCTTGCAACCGGCCAACGCCCAGATGGACGCCATCCTGCTGCCGGCGCGCGACGTGAAAATCCAGGGGCGCGTCATCGGAGTTTTGAGAAAGTACTGAACAGCCCGAGAGGAACAAACATGCGGCTTACCCTGGTGGCGACATGCGCACTGGCACTGGCGCTGCGGGGTGGGGTGTGGCCGGCCGCAGCGGAAGAGTTGGTCCTCAAGGATGGGCAGAAGATTGTGGGAACCATCGTCGGCTATGAAAACGACATGTTCCGCGTGCAGACGGAATTCGGCTTCGCGCTGGTCCGCAAAGACAAGGTGGCTTCCGTCAACTTCGGCGCCGGCGCCTCGGAAGGCGCGGCGGGCAAGCGCGGCGAGGCAAAAAGCGCAGCGGCGGCGGCCAGGCGAGCAGGAAGTAAACCGGGAAAAACTTCCGGGGCGGAGCCAGTTGGAGCGGAATCCGTTCCTGCGGCTGCGGTCGTGCCTTCGGCGAATCCCTCCCCCGCGCCTGCCCCACCGCCCAAACCCGCGGTTCCTGTCAGCCGGCCGGTGGATGAGCCCTTGCCGCCACACATGCAGGAGCGCGTGGAGGGGAACAGCTATTTCAATGACACCTTCCAGTTCGCCATGTTCAAGCCCCCGGGGTGGAAGATCTACGAAGGCGTAACCAAGGAGACTGGATCGGGGATAGTGGCCCTGGGAACCGAAGACGAACAGACCTTGTTGATCGTGGACCGGCAGGTATGGAGTGGCGCGCCCGACTTGAAAAGCGATCAGGTGGAAGCGCGGCTGCGGCGCACTTACCAGGATTACAAGAGGCTTGCGGAGGCGCCCACGCAGTTGGATGGCCAGCCGGGCATTCGACACGCCTTCACCGGGGTGCTGGACGGCGCCGAGTGGCACGGCGTCTCCGTGCACGTGGCGCGCGGCAGGACGGTCTTTGGAATTATCGGCCTGACCTCCACCGAGACCTTTGAGTTCCACCAGGCAATCCTTAACAAGATCATCAACTCATTCCATTTCCTGATCTCCGCGCCCGAGCCACGTCCGGCGCCGGCGTCATCCGGCGCTCCCTGAGGGTTTCTGAGAATCTCCGCGCGGGACCAGGGCCTTCCCGGGGAGTGTAGTTCGCTGTGATCCCGAAATACCAGTTGACATCCCTTCCCCCGGAGCTTGCCCGTTCGCTCCGGGAGCAGCTCGGGCTCAGCGGATCACCGCGGGTTGCGAGCCAGGAGGCGGCGGCAGATTTTCTTCGGGCCAGGCAGTTGGCGACTCTTTGGGGCGGAACGGAACTCCCCAGCTTGCAGGAGGCCGTGAGTGGGGAAGCGGCCCCGCGCATGGCCCTGCTCTCTTCGCCGGTGATCGGGAAGGTTTGGATGTGGGCGAAAGGCTTGGCTGCCTCGGGTGAGTTCGTCGTCGTAAAGCTGTTTCGACTTCGTGCGACTTTCGTGGCGCGCCCGCTTTGGCCCGCGCTTGCGCAGTTGACTCCGCTGGACCCGGAAGCCAGTTGGAAGGCGGGTGAACTCTCAACCGCCGCTCGTCAGATCGCTGATTTTATTCGCGCCCACGGCCCCAGGAACACGCTGGAGTTGCGGCAGGCTTTGCCGCGGCGCTTTCCTATACTCCCCCAGAGCGTCAAAAAAGGTCTCGGCGAACTCGAAGAAAAGCTCATCATCTTTCCGAAGGTTCTTGCGGAACATCAGGGAGGCAAAGACGTGAACACCTGGGAGCTGCTCCGCCGCGGCTTGGCCGAGGACGGCAAGCGAGCCGGGCGCTCACGCCAGGGCAGCCTCGCGGCCCTGGCCCGATTGCTGGAAGCGACGGTGGGGGCGGCAGGGGTGGTGGACACAAGGGAAAGTTCGCGCTGGTTTCCTCCCTGGAAAGCGCAGTGTCGTGATGCGCTCGCGGCGCTGGTGAAAGGCGGGAAGCTGCGGGTGGTGAGCGAGGAACACCCAAGTATCCTGACATGGTCTGGCGGATGAACTCGTCGCGTAGGCTTGAGGTGGTCTTCTTGCTCTGCTCCAGGGCCGCGAAGGGGGAAGGGATTGTGTTGGAAGTTGCCGCATAGGAGTTGCAGTTAGATGCCACTTAGTTGCACTTAATTCCGAACCAGCCGCTTATAAGCCCTTATTTATCAGTCCGTCTGTTGACAAGCCGGCCAAGATTCTCATAACATCTGTCGTGATCGAAGTTGCGCAATTCTGGCTCGACGTAATGCCCGAGGCTCGCACCGATGTTTCAATCCCTGGTCATTGCACTTCGCGAAGGGGTGGAAGCCGCCCTCATCGTTGGGATTGTCCTCGGCTACCTCGGGAAAACCGGGCGGGCGAGCTGGAAGCGCATCGTGTACTGGGGAATCTTCGCCGCCATCCTCACGAGCGTTGTGGCCGCGTATTTCATCCATCGCCTGCAAGTCACCGAGGAAGCCTACGAGGGCTGGCTCCTGCTGGCTGGCGCGGTGTTCGTGGCCTCCCTGGTGGTCTGGATGTGGAGGACGGGCCAAGGGCTGAAGCGCCAGATTGAGACCCGGCTGACGAATCTTTCTGCCGGGCCGACTCGCGCCGCCACCCTGGGGCTCTTCCTCTTTGTATTCCTCATGGTGGGGCGCGAGGGGATTGAGACCGCGCTGCTCCTCGCGGCCGTCTCACTGCGCACCAGCGAGCTCCTGAATTTCATGGGAGCCCTCTTCGGCCTGGGGCTGGCCATCGGGTTGGGAGTGGGTTTTTTCAAGGGCAGCCTGAAAGTGGATCTGAGGAAGTTCTTCACGGTCACCACCCTGGTGCTGCTGGTGGTGGCGGCGCAGCTTGCCATCTCCGGGCTGCACGAGCTTTCCGAAGCGCGCATCCTTCCTGCCAGCCAGCGCGAGATGGCGCTGATCGGACCCCTCGTCAATAACGATGCCTTTTTCTTTCTGGTGGTTGTGGCGCTGGCTTCGTTCCTAATCATCGCACAACGGATTCAGGCAGGCGGGGCAGGGGACGCGCAATGGGAGCGGTTGCCAGCGCCGGAGCGCAGGAAACTGCTGGCGGAGCAGAAACGCGAGCGCTTTTGGAAGATGGCGGCCGGGGCCGTGAGCCTGGTGGTGATGATTTTGATCGGCGCCGAATTCGTTTATTCGCGTTCCGTGCAGGCGATGTCGCCGGCGGTGCGGGTCGCCACTTCCGATAGGCAGGTGCGGATTCCTGTGGCCCAACTGGCTGACCATAAACTCCACCGATTCGTTCTCACCGTGAACGGAATAGACGTGCGCTTCATTTCCATCCTCGACGCCTCGGACACGGTCCGCACGGGGCTGGACGCCTGCCAGATTTGCGGGACCCAGGGTTACTACCAGGATGGGAAGAACGTGATCTGCCGGAACTGCGCGGCGGCCGTTTATGTCCCGAGCATTGGAACGGCCGGGGGATGCAATCCCATCAGCGTCGATTACCTGGTGGAGCACGACACGCTGGTGATTTCGGAACAGGCTCTCACCGTGGCCGCACGCTATTTCAAGTGATCGCGATGTTGAGCAGGATTGTAGGCCGTTCACTCACGCGCCGTCGTCGCCGCAAACTCCTGAGCGTGGTGGCGGTGGCGCTGGGCATTGCCGTCGCCACGACGGTGGGCAGCATGGCGCTGGACGTGGGCGACAAGGTGAGCCGCGAGCTGCGCTCCTTCGGCGCGAACATTTCGGTCGCGCCGGCGGCGGACGGCCTCTCCGTCGCGGTCGGCGGGGTGGACTATCGCCCGGCGGGCGCCGGCGCTTTCCTGGCGGAATGCGACCTCCTCAAGCTCAAGAAGATTTTCTGGCGCAACAACATTATGGCCTTCGCGCCTCTGCTTTACGTTCCCGTCACCATGCGGGGGCGCCGCGCCGTCCTCATGGGAAGCTGGTTTGAAAAGCAGCTCCAAGTGGATAAGACCGAGCTGTTCCGTACGGGACTCCGGCAACTTCATCCCGCCTGGAAAGTGCAGGGTCAGTGGCCGGCGGACGATGACCCCGCGGGTTGTCTTGTGGGGCATCGCCTCGCTGCGAGGCTCAGCGTCCAGGTGGGCCAGACCTTGACGATCGAAACGCTCGAGGCGCGAAGGGATGCGGCTCCTGTAGCCGCGGTCGGCGCCTGCTCGCCTTGCCGGGACCGCCAAGGTGCCCGGCCGGTTGTCGCCTCGACCGGATGGGGTGGGGCAAGCCCCGCCCCTTTAGAGTTCACGGTTCGAGGCATCCTGGAAACCGGAGGGCCGGAAGAGGACCAGGTGTTCGCGCCGCTTGCCGCCGTGCAGAAACTCGCCGGCCTGGAGGGCAAAGTGCGACGCGTGGAAGTAAGCGCGCTCACCAAACCTGAAGACGCCTTCGCCCGCGCGGATTTGACCAAACTGAGCCCGGCGGAATTTGACCGCTGGTACTGCACTCCTTACGTGAGCGCTATCGCCTACCAGATCCAGCAGGCGATTCCCGGGGCGGAAGCCAAGCCCGTGCGACAAGTGGCCGAGACGGAAGGGAAAATCATAAAGCGCGTGGGCGTCCTGATGTGGCTCCTGGCCGCCGCGGCCTTGCTCACGGCGGCGCTGGCCGTGGCCTCCATGATGCTGGCGACGGTGCTCGAGCGGCGCGCGGAAATCGGCTTGTTCAAATCCCTGGGAGCCACGAATGCTCGCGTCGCCACCATCTTCCTGCTGGAGGCTTTGGTGCTCGGCCTGGCAGGCGGAGCGAGCGGTTACGTGGCGGGCAGCCTGCTGGCGCGGCGTCTGGCGAGGGCGGTGTTCGGTGTGCCGGCGGGCGTTCACTGGGTGATCTTTCCTGCCTGCCTCGCGCTGGCTTTGGGGGTCACGCTGCTGGGGAGCGCGCTGCCACTTGCCCAGGCCCTGAAGATTTCTCCGACGCTGGTTCTAAGAGATTGACCGATTGAATCGCGGGGTGGCTGAATGAGTCAACGAATATCCCAATCACCAAATCACTCAATCTCTCAATCACTCAATTCTTCCAGTCGTGGCTCGCTCTTCTGGCGGCTCTGGCGGCGCGCGCTCTCGGTGAAGCGGCCGCAGGCGCTGCTGGCCATGGGCTCGCTGCTGGTGGGCGCGACGGTCGCGTCGATGCTGCTGAACCTCTACGGGGACGTCCAGCGAAAAATGACCCAGGAGTTTCGCGCCTACGGAGCGAACGTGGTGCTGGCTCCCGCCTCGGGGAACTCCGGCGAGGGCGCCGACCCAATTACTGCGGCTGCTCCGGCTGGCCCGACAGGCTTGATGAGCGAAGAAGCTCTGGCCCACCTGGACACGTTGCGCGGGCGTCTGCGCGGGTTGGCCGCGGTCCCCATGCTTTACGTCGTGGTGCGCTTGCAGCGAGTCCCGCCTGACCCGCGCCTGCCGGAGTTCCAAAATGTGGTGGCCGTGGGCACGGAGTTCGATGGATTGCAACGCCTGAACCCAGGATGGCGTGTCGAGGGCTCTCGACAGGCGCTCGATCCCGGAACGTGTGCCATCGGGTCGCGCATTGCCGCGCAGTTGCGCGTGGGCGTCGGAGACTTCGTGCAAATCGAAACCCTTCCTGTAGCGGCGGGCGGAGTTTACCCGCCGGGGCGCGGCGGTTGGAGACCGCCGCTACAGCGCCTGGCATGTCACATCGCGAGCGTGGTCACGACCGGCGCTTCGGAAGACGACCAGGTGTTTGTTTCTCTCAGCCAGCTCCAGCAAATGGCCGGAACGGAAGGGAGGATCAGCCTGGCGCAACTGAGCATCCCAGGCGAGACCGCGCAGGTTGAGCGTGCGATCCTGGAGCTGTCCCAGGCCTTCCCGGGTCTTGAAGTGCGCCCCATTCGGCAGATTGTTTATTCCGAAGGGAAGGTTCTGGGCGCCATTCGCTGGCTTCTGCTATCCCTGACGGTTCTGATTCTTGTGATCATCGTTCTTTGCGTCACGGCCACCATGACGGCCATTGTGCTGGAGCGCCGGAAGGACATCGCGGTAATGAAAGCTCTTGGCGCAAGCAACCGCCTGCTGATGGAATTGTTCCTGAGTGAAGGCGCAGGCCTGGGATTGGCGGGGGGGCTGGCGGGGTATGTCCTGGGAACCCTGGTGGCCAGTGACTTGGCCCGACGCCTCTTCGCGGTCAGCCTGAACCTCGTATGGTGGACGTTGCCGCTGGTCTGCGCAGCCACCTCGCTGCTGGCGGTTCTGGCCACGCTTTTTCCGGTCAGAATGGTTCGTGAGGTTCAGCCGGCGGTGGTGCTCAAAGGAGAGTAGCGCCCGGCTTCCCGAGGAATCGGGACAGGTCAGCCGGGCACTGCCGCTCTCCCGCCTGTGGCGGGAGAGGTTCCGGGCGGCGCTACGAGGAGAATAAACTCTTGGCATTCATTGAGGTTGAAAGGCTCACAAAACAGTATGGGCCGGCGGTTTACGCCTTGAACCACGTTTCATTCACGGTGGAGAAGGGCGAATGGATCGCGGTAATGGGCCCTTCCGGCTCCGGCAAGAGCACCTTGTTGAATATTCTCGGCTGCCTTGATTCCCTGAGCGAAGGCCATGCGGTGGTGGAGGGCGAAGACCTCGCCCGGCTTTCGCCCGTCGAGCTGGCGCGCTTCCGGGCGGAGAAGATTGGGTTCGTCTTCCAGCAGTTCCACCTGGTGCCTTACCTCACGGCGCTGGAGAACGTGATGCTCGCTCAGTACTTCCACAGCCTGGCGGATGAGAAGGAAGCTGCGGAAGCGTTGCGGCGTGTTGGCCTCGCCGACCGGCTCGAGCATCTCCCTGCGCAATTATCGGGAGGAGAACAGCAACGGGTTTGTGTGGCGCGCGCGCTGATCAATCAGCCCAATCTGATTCTGGCGGATGAGCCCACCGGTAACCTCGATGAGGTGAACGAAGCCATCGTCATGGGGCTGATGACGGAATTGCACCGCGAGGGCCACACGATCGTGATGGTCACCCACGACCCGGAAATCGGGCGCATGGCCGAGCGACGCATCGAGCTCCACCACGGCCGCCTGACGGAGGTTTCTGTCTTCCCCATCTACGAGCAGGAGCTGATTGATAACCTCTTGAAGGCGGTATGGCATAGGCAGGAAGACACCGCAAAGGCCACCGCCCGCGCCGAGGCGGTGCCGGAATTCACTCAGAACCGCGCCACCTTCCTGCTGATGGCGCAGGAGGGGCTGGTTGGCTTGGAGGACGGCCAGCTTGCGCTGACGGGCCCCGGCCAGAAGCGCGCGCGCGCGGTCATTCGTCGCCACCGATTGTCGGAGCGGCTGTTCTTTGACACCTTCGGCCTGGATAAAGATCTGCTCGATCAGAACGCCTGCAAGATTGAACACACCCTGAGTCCCGAGGTGACCGAGAAGCTCTGCACCTTCCTCCAGCACCCGCAAACCTGCCCGCACGGCTCCCCCATCCCTCGCGGCGCCTGCTGCATCAGGTAATCGGCTCTTGTAATGCAACGCACAGTGTCCGAAGCGGTGGCTTTTCTGTAACGGCGGTCGATGACCGCTGTCCATGCCTTGCTCCGTCCAGGCGGGCGGCGCTTGCATTCTGTCCGGGAGTGGCAGCCACCGTGAGCGCTCTTCTCACCCTGCACTGTATGCTACAGGGCTCACCGTGGGGAGGTCTAACATCTCAAGCGAACGCCTCGGTGCATTGCAGGGACGAGAGAAGCTGGACCTTCAAGCATCGAATAGGCTGAGCGGGTCGAGCGCGTGGCGCAGCAGATGCTGTCACGGCGGGTTGTATCCTCCTGACGGACTGGTTGTTTCACGGACATTGCGTTCATGAGGGATGAAAGCCGTTGTACGAACTTCGTGCCTTCGGGTAAGATAGGCGCTTTGCACATTGTGATAAGAGGGTTTGAGAGGCAGGGTACATGCGAAATGTGGTGATAATCGGCTCAGGCTGCGCCGGGCTGACTGCGGCCATTTACGCGGCGCGCGCCAATTTGCAGCCCCTGGTGATTCGGGGGCTGGAGGCCGGGGGGCAGTTGACGCTGACCACCCTGGTGGAGAACTTCCCTGGTTTTCCCAAGGGTGTACAGGGGCCCGAGCTCATCGAGCTGATGCAGAAGCAGGCGAAGGAGTTTGGCGCGGAGTTTCTGGAAGGCGACGTCACACGGGCGGACGTATCCCGCCGGCCCTTCGTGCTGGAAGTTGGCAAGGAACGCCTCGAGACTCGCACGCTGATCATCGCCTCGGGCGCTTCCGCGAAGCTCCTGGGGCTTGAATCCGAGCGGAAGCTTCTGGGTCACGGGGTTTCCACCTGCGCCACCTGCGATGGGTATTTCTACCGTGGCAAGGAAGTGGTGGTGGTGGGTGGGGGCGACACGGCGGCGGAGGAAGCCTTGTTCCTCACCCGCTATGCCACCCAGGTGAGCATCATCCACCGGCGCGACCAACTGCGTGCTTCCAAGATCATGCAGGACCGCCTCGGTCGCAACGAGAAGATCAAGTTCATTTGGGATTCGGTGGTGGTCGAGGTCCTGGACGTCAGCAAGGGCGAAGTGACGGGAGTGAAGCTCAAGAACGTGAAGACGGGCGAAGAAACCGTCAAGACCTGTGACGGCGTCTTCATGGGTATCGGCCATTCGCCCAACACCACGCTGTTTCGTGGCCAGGTTGATATGGATGAGGTGGGTTACCTGAGGACAAGCAGCGGTTCAAAAACTTCCGTCCCTGGGGTCTTTGCTGCGGGGGATGTCCAGGACCGCGTTTACCGCCAGGCCATCACCGCCGCAGCTTCCGGCTGCATGGCCGCCATCGACGCCGAAAAGTTTTTGGAGGCGGAGCACTGAAAACCAGGGACTAGGGACTTGGGGCTAGGGGGCATGAAGATTCCTGGCAACCGAATGTGCAACCTACACGTTAGTTACCATCCCAACGCCTGATCCTGATACCTGTTACCTGTACCCTGTCACCTATAACCTAACCCTATGCTGCGTTCCCTTCTCCTGTACCTGTCTGAACGCGAAGCTCCCCAAAAGTTCCTCACCACGCATTCCCTGGGACGCCGTCTGGCCCGGCGATTCATCGCGGGGGAAGAGCCGGAGGACGCCATCCGGGCGGTCCGCCGGTTGAACGCACAAGGGATGGAGGTGACGCTCGACTACCTGGGCGAGAGCGTCTTTGAGCCGTCGGCGGCCGAGGAAGCCTGCCAGACTTACCTGGGCATCCTCGATCGCCTGGCGGGCGAGGGACTGCGATCGCACATCTCCATCAAACTTACTCAACTGGGTCTGGCGATTGACGAGGCCCTGGCGCAGCGCCTGCTGGGGCGGATTTGGGAGTGCGCCGCCCGCTATCACAACTTCGCGCGCATCGATATGGAGAGCTCGGCATATGTGGAGGGCACGCTGCGCGTTTTCCGCGCCGCCCGGGCGCCGCGCGAGGCGCTGGGCATCGTCGTCCAGTCTTATCTCTACCGAGCCGAGCGGGACGTCGAGGAACTGCTGAAGTCCGGCGCGCGCATCCGGCTGGTGAAAGGCGCCTACAAGGAACCGCGCGAGGTGGCGTTCCCTCACAAGTCGGATGTCGATCGGAATTTTGCGAAGCAGATGGAGAGGATACTCTCGAGTGGCATCTATCACGCCATCGCCACGCATGACCCCCGCCTGATCGCCGCCACCCAGGCTTATGCGCGCGCGCAGGGGATCAGCCCTGACCGTTACGAATTCCAGATGCTTTACGGGATTCGCCGCCAGTTGCAGCGCCACCTGATAAAGCAGGGCTATCGGCTGCGCGTCTACGTCCCTTACGGGAAGCAGTGGTACCCGTACTTCATGCGCCGCCTTGCCGAGCGGCCGGCCAACCTCTTGTTCTTGATGCGCAACTTGTTCCGAGCGTAGAGACGGCTCCCCGACAAGTCGGGACAGGTCCTGCCGTCCCGCAGAGCGGGACGGGCTACACCCGCCTCTGCGCTCGAGCGCGGAGACGGCCCAGCGGGCCGTTTCTACAACCTGGACCGACGCCGAGATGATCAGCGCAACCGTTCGCAGACGGCGAGGCCGTCGCGAAGAGGAATGATCGTGGTGAAGAGTTTCGGCGAGCGGTAGATGAGGCGGTTGAACTGCCGAATGGCGCGCGTCTCAGCGTCTCCGGGGGAGGCGGGTCTTGCCGCGCGGCCGTACCAAAGGACGTTGTCGGTGATGAACAGCCCGCCTACCCGCAGTCGGGGCAGGGCCAGGCGCAAGACCTCCGGGTACCCCGTCTTATTCACGTCGTTGTAGATCAAATCAAATTGGCCGGAGGTTGCTTTCAGCATCTCCAGGGCATCGCCCACGAGAATCCGCACCCGCCCCAGCACGCCCCCTTGGCGCAGGTAGGACGCCGCGCGCCGGGCGTTCTCCGGGTCGTTGTCGGTGTAGAAGCCTGTCCCGCGCGGCCCTACCGCGCGCGCCAGCCAGAGCGTGGAATAGCCGATGGCGGAACCCAATTCGAAAACCCGCCGCGCGCGAATCGCTCGCGCCAGTTGCAAAAGCACGCGAGAACAAGCCGGGCCAACGATGGGCACATGGTGCTCTGCGGCATAACGTTCCATCTCGCGTAAAACGGCGTCGCGGGCAGGGAGCAGTGAGTCAACGTATCTTTCCACTTGGGGTTCGATGATCCCGGGCATGGGCGGTTGACCTCCTCAGTCATCGCTCCAAAAAAGGCATTTGCGGGGTCGGGAAGCATTCTACCCGGCAGGAGCCAAACGAGGAAGAAGGGTCGGGTTTGCGCCGGCCTGCCTGTGCCGACTCGTTGAGATGACTGCCGATGGGGACGGTATTCATCTTGACAGATGAGGACAGGTCCTGCGCTGGTTGGGTGAGGGCAGGCAAACCACCGCCCCACAAAGCCACGGAGTTGGGGAATGACCCTGCGCCAAGACAGGGAGAGGAGACTAGATGATCCCAAGCTGCTTCTTGGCGGCTTCGCTCAGGCGGCTGGGATCCCAGGGCGGGTCCCACACCACCTGGACGTTGGCGGACTTGACGCCGGGAATCGATGACAAATGCTGTCTCACATCTTCACTGATAAAGGTGTGGGCAGGACAGCCCCGTGCCGTCAGCGTCATCACCACGTTCACATGGTCATCGTCCACCTGCACGTCGTAAATCAGGCCAAGGTCCACGATGTTGACCGGGATCTCCGGGTCGTAGCAATTGTGTAGCGCCTCGTACACTTGTTCTTGCGTCACCATTTCGCAACCTCGTTCAGGGCCGAATTTTAATCCAAAGAGTGCCTGGCAGGAACTCATTTGTTGACAATTTCTTTACGTCGTCCCCTTTCATTTCATGCACCCTTGCACGGAGGCTAAGCATCTAAGGACGTGCAGGGCTGGAACCAAGGTCACAAGCGTTGGGTTTGAGAGCAGAGGTAAGGGCTCTCAGTTTTCGGGTTGCTCTCCTTGTCAGGGAATCGAGCCCAGAGAATGAAGCGTCGGGCCGGGCCCATGAAAAGGAGGAAGTTATGTTTTCGCGTTTTCTGTTTCGGGCAACTCAGGTGAGTACCGTCTGCCTGCTTGTTTCCGCGTCCGCACTGGCTCAGGTGTACGGGGGCGGAGGTGGAAGCGCCGGGACCGGTTCAGCCGGGGGGTATACCCCGCCCAAAGGCGGCTACAGCTCCAGAACGGGGGTGGCCATTGGGGCGGGAGCAGCCGCGGGTGTCGCCATTGCCTACCTGGCTCTTCACAACCATGGTTCCATCGTGGGCTGTATGGAAGCGGTGGATGGCGGAATTAGGTTGACGGATGAAAAAGGCAAGCAAACCTACGCGCTTGTCCCCGGCGACACCGATCTCAAGCCGGGCGAACGGGTCGCGCTGAAAGGGAAGAAGATCAAGAGCGAGTCCGGGAAGATCTCGTTCCAGGTTCAAACACTTAGGAAGGACTACGGGCCCTGCAAACAGTAGCCGGAAGGAAGCGCAGGTGAAAGGCGCAACCTGAGGCTACCCCAACCCGGCGCCGAGAGTTGCGCCTCCTGCCTCCCATGCTTGGAACGAGCCTCAGGGCGGACGTACCCTTGAGGTATCGCGAGCATCCAAAGGAACACAGGGCAAGCACTGGCATAGTGGGAAGGTGGATCTTCGATGAATCCCAAGATTCTGTCCATTGGTACGGCGAATCCTCCCCAGCGGTTTACCCAGGAAGAGGCTTTCCGCCTGGCCGGATATAGCAGCCAGCGGATCCTGGACATCTTCCTGAACAGCGACATCGAGCACCGGCATTTCTACCTTGATGCCGAGAACTTCAGCCGGAATGAAACTCCTGACCAGTTGAACCAGCGGTACCTGCGCGGGGCGATGGAAACCGGATGCCATGCCGTTAAAGCGTGTTTGGAAGCGGCCGGCATGACCCCGCGGGACGTGGACCTGTTCTTGGTCTGTACGTGCACCGGCTACGCGTGTCCCGACATCGGGACCCGGCTGATCGAGCACATGAAGTTTCGCCGGGACGTGCAACGCGGCCCCCTGCTGGGCCTCGGCTGCGCGGGCGCCGTGCCCACCCTCCAGCGGGCTTGGGACTATGCCAAAGCGCGCCCGGGCCGCAAAGCCCTCATGCTGACTGTGGAAATCTGTTCGGCCAGCTATTACATCGACAACTCCCTCGAGACCGTGGTGGGCAATGCCATCTGTGCCGACGGCGCCGCCGCGTTCCTCCTGAGCACCGAGTCAAAGAACGGCGCGCGCACTCCCGAGGTCGTGGATTTCGAATCGTTCCTCAGCCCGGAGTACTTGGAAAAGGTGGGGTTTGAGCAGAAGGAAGGCAAGCTGCGCATCATCCTGGCGGCGGAAATCCGCGACATCGCAGCGCCCATGATTGAGCGAGTCCTGGACCCGTTGCTCGAACGGAACGCTCTGGGCCGCGCGGACATTCGTTTTTGGGTCGCCCATCCCGGCGGCCGCAAGGTGATCGAAAACGTCCAGAAACACCTGGGCCTGACGGATGAGCAGTTGCGATTCTCCAAGACTGTGTTGAAGGACTATGGGAACATGTCGTCGGCAACGGTCATGTTTGTCCTGGATGAAGTGGTCCGGACCGGCGATCCGCGCCCGGGCGATTGGGGCGCGATGCTGGCGCTCGGTCCGGGGATGGCGGCCGAGGCCGCGCTGCTGAGATGGTGAGCGAGGTTCCCCCTGGCTTCCATCAAGGGATAGAGTTCTGAAAGGAGTGGAAAAAACTTATGCGTTTATTGCAGACGGTTTTGACTGTATGCGCGCTTGTGGCGGGGGTAAGTGCCTCGCTCTTCGCGCAGGCTCCCGCCACGTCCACCGAAGTAAAAGAGATCCAGATGACGGCGAAGAAATACGAGTTCAATCCCAACTCCCTCACCGTGAAGAAGGGCGAGCGCGTCAAGCTCATCATCACCGCGCTCGACCGCGACCACGGGTTCAAGCTGGAAGCCTTCGGCATCAACCAGAAACTCAAGAAGGGGGCGCCCACCACCATCGAGTTCACCGCCGACAAGGTGGGGACGTTTCCTTTCCAGTGCTCGGAGTTCTGCGGGTTCGGTCACGGCAAGATGAAAGGGAAACTGCTGGTTGAAGAACCGTGAGTAGTGCCAAGTGACGAGTGGCAGGGAATTGAGTCATCGAGCCATTGAGTCATTGAGTCCATGGTGTGTTAAACCAGCCTCGCTCTTCATTCTTCAATGACTCAATCACACAATCGCTCAATTCCCTCGCTCGCCACTTGTCACTGGCCCCCTGATCTGGATGTAAGGCAGGGGAGGGAGCTCGGCGGGGGCTGCGAGGTCCCTGCGCGGCGGGTGGTTGAAGAAGTCTCGCCACGCCTGGAGCTGCCTGCGCAGGCCGGCAAGGTCCACGCCTCTTCTTGTCTCGCCGAACCTCACCAGCTTTTTCCAGCCTTCCTCGAGCAACGGTTGCGCGCCCTGAGGATTACTCCGCGCGTGATGGTGGAACGCCGCCGCGACCTGAATCAACCCCTGAAGGAATAGCTTCTCTTCCCCTTGCTCTTTGAGCCACAAGCTCTCCAACGCCTCGTGGCACGCGAAGAACTGCCGCGAGTTGAACAGTCGGATACCCTCGAGGAAAGCGTCGTCCATAGTTCCCCGCTCGACCTACATCCTTGCATGAGCGCAGGTTTGACGTCCAGAAGCTAATCTGCCCCGGAGAGGGAGAGCTCATAGATCAGGTCGGGGCGGCCGTCCCCGCGGAAGTCGCGGACGCGGATGAAGTAGATGTCGGTTGTAAGAAGAACGAAGTCCTGGATGAGCGAATCCTGGATGTGATTGGGGGGCGGGGACATGTCATCGTTGAAGGCGAGTTGGTTGCAATTCCTGTCGAGCAACTCGAGCACGGTATCGAGGTAGGAGTCACGCTGATTATCGTTGTAAAGATTAAGTCTCTGCGCGAAGGTTTCAATGGTTACATGGTGGCCCGCAGTCCCATGGAAGGAATAGACATCGATGTCCCCGTAAGGGCTGATGGAGGCACGAATCGTACCGTTGGAAATGGGTGTGGGGTGGTCGGTTCCATTGGGCGGGCAAACATTGTCATTGCGGCCCAGACCGCCGGCATGCACCAGGATGCTGAGGGCCTGGGTGGCAACTTGCGGGGACATTAACGAATCGCTCGCCTGCACTGTGAAGGAGGCCGTCGTGTCGGCCACAACTGAACTCACATTTCCGGAAATCAATCCGCTCCCCGGGTCGAGGCTCAGGCCCGAGGGGAGTGCGCCGGAGGTGATGCTCCATTGAATTGGCGGTGCGCCCCCACTGCTTGCCAGCGTAAAGTGGTAACCTTTTCCCCCGCTGCTGTCCGGTAGCGCGGTGGTGGTGATGGCGACCGGAGTTGGCGCAGAAATCGTGAGTGGCAAAGACCCAGAAGTTCGCCCTTCCGGGGGAGGGTTGAATACCGTGACCTGCACGGTGCCGGCCGTGGCGAGATCGCTGGCGGGGATCGAGGCGTTCACCTGCGTGCTGCTCACAAAAGTCGTGTTCCGGTTGGACCCATTCCATTGTACGGTCGTAACAGGGACGAAGCTTGTGCCTGTAGCCGTCAGGGTAAAGGACTGGCCCCCCACGAATGCCGTGGTAGGTGAAATCTGAGTGAGCGTGGGCACGGGATTATTGATGGTGAAGGTCGCCCCGGCCGACGTGCCGCCCCCGGGAGAAGGGTTGAAAACAGTGACCTGAACCGTGCCGGCGGTGGCGATGTCGCTGGCGGGGATCGCAGCCGTCAACTGCGTGCTGCTCACAAAGGTGGTGGTGCGGCTGGAGCCCTTCCACTGCACCACCGAGCCGGCAATAAATCCTGCGCCGGTCGCCGTCAGGGTGAAGGCCGATCCCCCGGCAATGGCGCTTGTAGGGGCAATTGAGGTCAGCTTTGGAAGAGGGTTGGGCGATGGCGGCGGAGCGGAGCTACCTCCACCCCCGCCGCAGCCAGTGAGCGAGACAGTGAGAAGCAGAATCAGTGGGCCGCGGATGAGGAACCTGCCTAGTGTGCGTCCCGGTATGGCCGTCTTGTAGCGAGTCAGAAACACAGTTTGTGTCTACAGCGGCGATCACCGACCACCGCGAGTATCGTTCGTGGCGCCGCACCCCGGGCGGCAGGTCATGCCGGCTGGAAGCTGGCGCTACTACGGGCCGTCCTCCCAGGCGTCGTACCTCAGCAATGTTCCGGTCGTGCCAATCAGAACAACATTCGTCCCGGTGTTCAAGATCTGGCCGGCCTGCGGTTGCAAGTGGGTCTTCTGCGTCGGGTCGCAGGTTGTGGTTGTCCCGCTCAGGATCACAGGCGAGCACGGCGCCACTAAAAGGAACTGAAAACCCACGTTGCCAATGGGGCCGACGCTGGAGCCGCCCACGAAGGGATTGGGGTCAGAGTTGTGAATGGCCTCCACCTCGAGGGTGTACTTCTTCCCGTTGTCCACCGGCAGGCCCGGGATGTCGAAGAAGCCGATCAGCGATGGGTCGCGCGAGCCGAAGGGGTTTTCAGTCAGCGAATCTGGAACTGCGCTGTTCCCCGCATCTTCGGTAAAAAGGAACCCTGAGACGTTGGAGACGGCAATTCGCCGCGACTCGTTGACGGTTGGCGTGCTGGGGTCATCGACTTGTCGTGCGATGACGTTGAACCCTTGCGCGGGAGTTGGCCCGTCTGAAAACAGCACGCGCCCCTGAATTCGTCCCATAGTGTTAAAGGCAACCTGGGTGGGCGACTTGTTAACCGTTTCGGGATAAAGTACGGAAACTCCCGCCACGTCGTCCGTACTCAAGGTTGTCCTGGTACCCGTCACGGCGACGGGGAACATGATGGGGACGCCTGCCAGGTCGTCCACCGGGCAGGAGAAATCGGTCAGGCAATTCAGATTGATCTGGGAATGATCCAGGCCGATGAGGTGGCCGAGCTCGTGAACCATGGTGGCTTCCAGGTCCGCCCGGGTAGCTTGTCCGCTGGTCAACGGTTTACCGTTCAGGATGGCGAAGCCACGCTGGTAAAAGTTGTTGGTCCCATCACTCGTAAAGCAAACCGGGGAGGCTTCACCCAGGATCATCGTGGGATCGTCGCCCATGGCCTTGATGGCGCTGCCATCCGCGTCGTAAACGATAGTGCGGTCCTTGGCAACCGAGTCGGCGGGGAAGGCTACCGCGCAATCGCTTAGTTGATTGAGCACGCTCAGGATATTGCTCGCCGTAACATCTTTAGAGAGGCTGCCGGCCTTGCTGAAGTTGATGCTCGCGGTGGGCACGTCCTGCCAAACTTGGAAAGCTTGCTGCACCAGGGAATCGGCCTGCGCGGCGGTCAGGTTCCCCAGCGCAAGCCCTCCACCACTTGGCCCCGGGTCCGTCCAGTAGGTGAGTGGGTTGCTGTCTTTCCAGATGAATGGAGCGCCGGGAACAGCGGGCCCGCCCAGTACCGTCGGTTTGTTTGGGTCAGGCGGCGGAAGTTGCGGGCCACCCACATTCATCGGACCCTCGCTGCGCACTTTGGTGGCTCCAGCAAGCACCAGAAGGACAAGCAAGAAGAGCCACCGGCGACCTAAGGAGCGCAGCAGCTTCATTCCGTCCTCGGCAGAAAGGTAAGACTCTTCACCAGGGAGATGAAATCCTCCAGGGGGGCGGGACCGCGCCGCATGGAAACAACGCGTAGATGTTTTGCGGAGAGGCTCAAGCCTTCGCGCGCTGCTTCCTGCTCGACGTTTCTAAACAACCCTGCGTTGCCAAACTCGTTGGCTACGACGTCATTCCCTTGCGTGTCGCGGAAGACGTGGAAACGCCCTTGTTCTCTCCCCAGCGGGCTGCTCAGCCCATACTGTGAAGGCGTGGGCAGGAAGAGAAGCAGGCGCTCGCCGACCGCATAGCCGTACTTCCCACGGGGCATGCGAGCAGAGGCAAGAAACTCCCGGAAGGTATAATGCTGACCCACCGCGCCGCGCAGCACCTGCTCGACTTCCAGGGTCACGGCGACGGTGGGAACGTGCGGGTAATCGGGATGGCCTTCGTAGCGGGCTTCAATGACGCGGCCCTGCACGATGATATCCGCGCGCTGGGTCAGCTCCGTCAGGTTGACCTGCCGATACCGAAACTGCGCTTGCGCGGTGATCCGACCGGTGAAGGTCGAAAGCAGCGCCGCGAGCAGCAGTGGCCAGCTTCGGTAAAGGAGATGCCGGGGATTTCCTTTGGCCATTGAGTGCGAGCCCACTATGGGGTTATTTCCGATGCGTCTTAATGCTCGTGATTGTACCTGCCCGCAGCAGGCGTGGACAAGCAGATTTTGCCAGGACTGGGATTCGGCGGGGTAGTCCGGGTTTCTCCGGCGAGTCTGGCAATCTTCGCCCAGGCGTTGCGATTGTCGGTCAGCTTGGCGAATCCCAGGGGCGGCGATTAGAATCTAATGCGTAGGGCCGTTTTACAAAACTGAGCGTGCTCCGGGAGTAGTTCAATGGGCATTTTCTGGAACAACAGCGAGCGCAAGGTTTTCGAAGAGAAGATGAAGCAGGAGGGCCGTCTGCCTCCCGGCCAATCCCTGACCCTCAAATGGCCGGTGCTTCACTATGGGAGCGTCCCACACTTTGATCCTCACACCTGGGACTTTCGGACGGCGGGTCTGGTGGAAGTGCCGCTGCGGCTGCGGTGGGAAGAGTTCCTGGCCTTGCCCAAGATCCAGGTGACCGCCGATTTTCACTGCGTTACTCGCTGGAGCCGCTTCGACAACCATTGGGAGGGCATTCCCTTTCGAGCTGTCTACGACCAGACGAGGCCAAGGCCTGAAGCCACGCACGTTCTGCTCCACGCGGAGGAAGGCTTCACGACCAACCTCCCCCTACAGGACCTGCTCGAGGATAACGTGCTGTTCGCTTACCAGCACGATGGCGCGCCGCTCGCCGCCGAGCATGGTGGGCCGCTGCGGCTGGTAGTGCCCAAGCTGTACGCCTGGAAAAGCGCCAAGTGGGTTCGTGGCCTGGAGTTCCTCCCCTACGACCGGCCGGGCTTCTGGGAGCAGAACGGCTACCACATGTGCGGAGACCCGTGGAAGGAACAGCGATTTGAGACGGACTGAGAAGGACAAGGGAGCCAGAAGCCAGAAGTCAGGATTCAGAATGCTTAAACCCTGATATCACTCTGCCGGCGGCGCACAAGGGACGTTCCGACGAAGCAGTTATTCCGGACTGCCGTCTTCTGACTTGTGACTCCTGTCCTCAGAATATTTCAAACCTCTCCTGCTGCACGGTGGGATCGCTCTTAATGACGACGTCCTTGTGGGTGAGCGATTCCATTTCCGAGACCAGTCCCCCATCGCGCGCCTTCAGGGCCTTGGCCACCTCGGGGTTTACGCGCAAGGTGAGCACGGCGCCTTCGATGTGGTCGGCCATCTTGCGCACTTCGGCCAGGATTTCAAAACAGACCGTGGTGGGAGACTTGATCCAGCCTGAGCCGGAGCAATAGTCGCAGGGCGCGCAGAGTGTCCTTTCCAGGGATTGTCTGACGCGCTTGCGGGTGATCGCCACCAGTCCGAAATCATGGAAGGAAACCACCTTGGTAGGGGCGCGGTCGCGGCGCAGGGCCTCCTCGAGCGCCTGGATCACCTTGAAGCGGTTCTTGCGTTCGTCCATATCAATGAAGTCGATGACGATGATCCCACCCAGATCGCGCAGCCGCACCTGGCGCACGATCTCATTCACCGCGTCAATGTTGGTTTTCAGGATGGTGTCTTCCAGGCGGTTAGTCTTGCCCACATACTTTCCGGTATTGACGTCGATGGCCACCAGCGCTTCCGTCTGGTTGATGACGATGTAGCCGCCGGACTTGAGCCAGATCTTGGGTTTGAGGGCTTTCTCAATCTCCCCCTGGATCCCAAACTCCTCAAACAGGGGCGTGTTACGGGTGTAGAGCTTCACGTGGCCCACCAGCGAAGGCTGGCAGCGGCTCACGAAGTCCAGCACGCGTTCGTATTCGCTTTCGCTGTCCACGCGGACCTGCTTGAAGTCCGGCGTGAGGATGTCGCGCAAGGTGCGCTGCACCAAGTCCAGGTCGCGGTGGATGAGGGCCGGCGCCCTGGCGCGCTCGGTGCGCGCGCGGATTTCGTTCCACAGGGTCATGAGAAACTTCAAGTCGGCCTTCAACTCTTCCTCGGGCCGGCCCGCCCCTGCTGTCCGCACAATGAAGCCACCTGAGAGCGAACCTTTGTTTTCGAGGATGATATTCCGAAGGCGCAGGCGCTCTTCCTCGGAGGTGATCTTGCGCGAGACCCCGATGTGGTTGATGGTGGGCATGTAAACCAGGTAGCGTCCCGGCAGGGCCACGTGGGAAGTAATCCGCGCGCCCTTGGTGCCCAGAGGCTCCTTGGCGATCTGCACCAGAATTTCCTGGCCTTCCTTCAGCAGCTCTGTAATCTGCAGGGGCTGGTTGTTGCCCGGGCGGGAAGGTTCATTGCGTGGACGGGGGTTGCCGATTCCCCTCCGGCCTTTTCGACCCCGCCGGGGGGCAAAGCGCGGGCGCTGGTGCGGTTCGCGCAAGGTGTAGCTTCGCTCCGCCGGTTCACCAGAGGGCGGGGCGGTGGGTGGGGCGGGAGCTTGCCCCTCGCGGGAAGCTTCTCCCGCCACCGGCTCGGCGGAATCGGCTTCCACGGATGCCGGCTCTTCTTCCCTCGCTTCCACTTCCTCACCCACGGCCATATCAGTTTCGACATCCGGCGACGGCGCCGCCTCGCCAGGGGCGCCGGTGGGAATCGGCGCAGCGATGCCAGTCTCTTCGGTAGATCCGCCTGGCGACTCGGAGGTAGTGGCCTCAGTTTCCAGTGCAGACGTCACGCTGGGTGTCGGTGTGGCCGCCTCTGGCTTCTCCCTGGGAGTTGAACGTGGGACAGGAAGTGCTCCGGCGGGATGGAACGGTGGAACGGGCTCGGGAACTTGAATCTCTTCGGCATGTCCGAAGGGTGACGGAGCCTCGTTACCCCCAGCCATCTCCGAAGCGCTTTCCGGCGTTTTGCAGCCGTGTTCGGGTGGTGCCAAGTCCTCATCAATAGCTGGAGCGCCCTCGACCGGCGTTTTGATCTCCGGCCCTTCCGCTTCGAGGGGCGCAGGCTCAGTGCCGGCAGCTTCCAGAGAGGCGTCTTGAGGGACTTCGCCAGCCCGGCGGCTTCCTGCTTCGGGTTCTGCCGAGTACAGCGCCTCTGCCGTCGAGGGCTCAGAAGTAGTACCCTCGCCTATTTCCGCCGGGGGGCCTTCGGGGGTTTTGTGCCCGTACTTGGCCAGCGACTCACCGGGCAGAATCTCGAAGGGGTGGGGTTCGGTGTCTTCGGGTTTGGGGACAAACTTATGTTCGCCGGCGGCGCGCTCACGGAAGCTGCGTTCCCCGAAGTCTCGCCCGCCGCGCCGCCTGCGTCGCCGTCCCCGAAACTCATGGCGCCGAAAATCCGGGTGATCGCCGGAAGGTTTGGAGGGCAGGGGTGGAGGGGCGGTGACAACAGGAGGTGTCGGCGCCTCAGGCGCCTCCGCCGTGGGGATCGCCTCTGTGCCCTGAAGGGCAGGAGGAAACTGTGGGGCCTCGGCGGTGGGCGTCTTGGTAGGTTCCGGACCGGCGGTTTCGACCGGCTGTTCCGAACCCGCACCTGCCGTCGCTTCGCTCAGCGCCGCAACCGGGGCAGGCTGGGGCTGCGAAACGATTACTCCGAGGCCCTCGGTCCCCGCACCCCGGCTGACCCGCGATTCGGCATCATCGAAAACCTTGTCGAATTCCTCCGTGTCTTCTAGGAAGAAATCCGAAACGTAGAGGAAGGCGTCGCGCTCCAGCCCGATGTCTACGAAAGCAGATTGCATGCCGGGTAGCACCCGGCTGACGCGACCCTTATAAATCCCCCCGACCAGACCGGCCTCCGCGTCACGTTCGAAATACACTTCCACCAGTTGGTCGTCTTCCAACGCGGCTATCTTCGTCTCGTGCGGAGACGAGGAAATAAACAACTCCTTGGACATGGGAACTCCTTTTTCGGAAAACGCCGAAAGGATCTACCTCGCACCTGCGGGGATCAACTTCCAGCCTTCCCGTTGCGGTCGCGGGCGCCCGGGGCATCGGGGCCACCTCCGGCGCGACCCGACCAATTCCATCTCCGCGGGCGACGACGCACTGTTCAACGCGCGTCCGTCCGCACACACCTTATCTGTCTTGTTCGGCGCCGTAACAGCCGATGTCACTTCCAATCTCTTGCCAGGGCGAACCGGGTTTCTCGATCCGGTTGCGCTGCTCCCTCATCGATTCTGCTCAATTCACGAATCGCCGCATCCTGACGCTCATCGCCAGGCCCAGGCCCATAAAGGTGAACAGGACCGAGGAGCCTCCCTGGCTCATCAACGGCAGCGGAATGCCCGTGATGGGGAGAAACCCGATCATCATCCCGGTGTTCACGGCGACCTGGAAGAACAGAACCGAGGCCAGACCTACTACCAGAAAAGCGCCGGCACGGTCGCCCGCCATCTGCGCTCCGTCCAGAAGACGCAGGAGCAGGGCAATGTAAAGTAGCAAGACGAGCAGCGTGCCGACGAAACCTTGTTCCTCGGCGAAAGCGGCAAAGATGGCGTCGGCGTGAGAAACGGGGATAAACCCCAACCGACTTTGGGTCCCATTCCCAAGACCCTTTCCCCAAAAGCCGCCAGAACCGATGGCAATCTTTGTTTGTGTAACCTGGTAACTGGAACCTTGTGTATCCTGGGAAGGGTGGACGAAAGTCATAAACCTTTCGCGTTGGTAGGGCCGTAAGAAATGCCACCCCACTGGCAGTGCCAGTGCTCCGAGCAGACACAGCAACACAACTTGCCGGGGCCGAATACCTGCCAGGAAAATCCCGGCGGCCACAATCGGAAAAAATGTCATCGCCGTGCCCAAATCAGGTTCCAAAGCCACCAGAATGGCTGGCAGTCCAGCCAAGCTCCCCAGCTTAAGAAAGTCCACCCCGGTGGCGTATCTACCCCGCCTTTCAGCGAAATAGGCCGCCACCACCAATATTATAACCAACTTGGCCATTTCTGACACCTGGAAAGTCAAACCGCCTCCCAGATGCAGCCAACGCTTGGTTCCCGCCACCGACTTGCCGGCAACAAGGAGGCCGGTCAAGGCCACCACGCTAACCACGTACAACCAGGGGGACTGTTCCAAAATCATGTGGTAGTCAAACCGGCTCACCACCAGGGCGAGGAGGGCACCCAGGAGAATCCAGTAGATCTGCTTCTTGCACTGCACAGCCAAGGCAGAATGAGCCGTCGTGCTGTAGATCTCCACGACGCCGATGGCAGCAATCGCCAGAGCCAAGCCAAAGAGCAGCCAGTCGGGGTCACGGAAAATCAATGACTTGCGCATTGCCCAAAGTCCAAAGTCGACAGTCAAAAGTCAAAGGTCGAAAGTCAAGGAGACGCAACGTTAAGAACCGAACTTGGCGCTTGCAGACGGTGACCGAAGACCACCGTTACAGCAGACGCGCCGCCGGGGCGTCTCTACTTAACGCTCCTTGTTTCCACTGGCCGCCGTGGTGCGTGGGATCTCGCTCACCTCACTCATCAAGCGGACCTGGGTTTGTTGCACCTCGGGACCGGGTCGGCGCGAATTCTTCTTTTCAGCGTAAGCTTTAATCACATCGCGAGCAATGGGCGCGGCCACCGCCGAGTGCTCGCCCTGCATCACCAGCACCCCCACCACAACTTCCGGTTTGGTCATGGGTGAGAAGCCCACAAACCAGGCGTTACTCTTGAACTCGTGTTTCTTGGCGGACTGCTGAAGCTCCACGCTCACCACTTGGGCGGTGCCGGTCTTGCCGGCGATCTCGATCCCTGGGCAGCGGGCGCCGACGCCGGTGCCACCTGCATCGTTGACCACTCCCCACATCCCCTTCGCCAAGGCCTCCACGGTGCTCTCGCTCAAGGGAAAGGCGCGCTCGAAATCCTCTGGAGGGTCACCCCCCAACGCTAGCAACTGGTCGCGGAAGGCCAAGTGGGGTCGGTGGAACAACCCGCCGGAGGAGATCCCCCCAATGGCGTAGGCCAGTTGCATGGGTGTAACCGCCACCGCGCCCTGGCCGATGGCCACCGAGATGGTCTCACCCGCCCACCACTTCCGTTTGAAAACCCGCTGCACCCATTCCGGGGAAGGGATGAGGCCGGAGGATTCCCCGGGCAAATCAATTCCCGTCCTCGCGCCCAGCCCCAGGCGTTTCGCGAAGAAATCGATCTTATCGATCCCCAGGAGTTTTCCCAGGGTGTAGAAGTAGACGTCGCAGGACTCAACGATGGCGCGATGCAGGTCGACGCTGCCATGCCCTCGATGTTTTTCCCAGACCCAGTCGTGATAGAGGTGTCCGTAGATGTTGACGGCGCCGGAGCAGTGCAGCGTATAGTCCGGCTTAATGGTGCCCGTCTCCAGGGCGGCGGTTGCCGTGAAGATCTTGAACACCGACCCGGGGGCGAGATGCGCCTGGATGGCCTTGTTCATGAGCGGCTTCAGCGGGTCGGTGGTGAGCCGCTGCCATTGGTCGCGGTCGATGCGGCGAGCAAAATCGTTGGGGTCGAAGGCGGGATGGCTGACCATGGCCAGCACTTCCCCGCTGCGGGGGTTGAAGGCCACCACTGCGCCCGGGCGCTCTCCCAGGGCGGCTTCGGCCGTCATCTGCAGGTCCAGGTCAAGGGTGAGGCGCAGGTCGTTGCCGGGCAGGGCGTTGATGGTGGTAAGGGACCCCACCTCCTGCCCCCGGCTGTTGACGATCACCCGCCGCATCCCGTCCCGCCCGGCCAGGATGGAGTCGTACTGGCGTTCGATGCCGAACTTGCCCACCACGTCTCCGGGACGGTAGCGCGACCCCGCCTGCGCGATCACCTCCTCCGAAACCTCACCAACGTAGCCTAGTACGGGGGCGGCCACGGCGTGCTTGGGATAAAGGCGCTGCTGCACCTGGATCAGGTCGAGTTCGGGGTACTCCACCCGGTGAGATTCCACAAAAGCAATGTCCCCCAGCGTCGCCGACTGCTTCAGCAACACGGGTTGGAAGCGGGGCAGTTTCGCCGTGCGCTCCACGAGGCGCTGGAGCTCCACGGGGTCGAGCTCCAGGCCGCGGGCGATTCCCGCAATACGCTCGGGAGAGAGCGCCGCGGCGCTCTCGCGCATCAGCAGCACGCTGAAGGCGGGGAAGTTGTCCACCAGGATGCGGCCTTCACGGTCCAGGATGCGGCCGCGCGGGGCGATGACGGGGAGATTGCGGATGCGGTTCCGTTCCGCTTGCTGCAGGTACTGGCCGTGCTGACCGATTTGCAGCCTCCAATATCCGATCAGCAACAGCAGAAAAGTTACCGCGATGACGTATTGAAGGAAAGCAATCTTCCAGGCCGGAAAGCGCTCATCTTCCGGGAATCGGACTTCCATTTTCCTGCAATCTGCTGGAGCTAGGTACCGGCGTGGGTCAAGGGAATTGGCTTGGCCGGCGCAACTCACGGCACGCTACCACGCCTCGCGCCAACTTGCGACCTAACCCCTTATCAAATCAGCACGCTAACACACGGCAAGCGCCAAGGCAAGGCATATTGGCCCGGGGAAGAGCCCGGCGTCGGCACGGCTTGCCAGAAGGGCAGGCCCAAAGAAGACTCGGGGAATCATCCCCAGCCGTAATCGACGGCAGCAGCCTCCCCGTCACCGCGCACAAGATGGCATTCCCGGCAGCAGGTCAAGCGATTGCCGAGGGAAGAACGGAGCGGGCGTTATCGCGACGCTTGCCAGCCTAGTTGAGGACCAACAACTCGACGCCCAGCATCCTTGCCAATGCTTCAATGTGCGGCACGACATTGCCGTGCACAACAGCACAGTGGTGGCCGATCCCCCATTTGCTGGCCACCTCAAAAAACCGTTCCAGCGGGAAGTCAGGACGAAAGTGTGTGTGCGGTGACCCGGGGATGCGTGGCGGGCCGCCCAGCGACTCACCCCCGGCTGCCGTCATGAGGAAGCCCTTGGGGGTGGCGAGCAGAGCTAACAGAGCAACGCGACTTGGCTGGGTGATCAGTTCCATCGGCTGGCGGTGGGCGCGCTGAATACTTACGGCGATCCCCAACGGGATCAGGGCAGGCGGCGACCGCGCTACAGTGCCGACTCGGAGCAGGCGCCGACCTTCTCAGGTCTGCGACCCCACCTGTCATCTGTTACCGCCCCCGCTCTTCAGCAACGGTCAGGCATGTGGTGATAGGTTTCCCAGCCCTTGTAATTCCCCAGGGCCTCGGCGACGGCGCGCCCGAAGTGGCTGCGGTTGACGGCCACGTGATGCTCATAACCGTTGTTGCAGACGTACTGTAGGAGCTTCTGGAGTCCAGGAATTCTCACCACGCCGTAGCCTCCAAAGCTCTGGAGTTTGTCGGCGGTAATCTCGCCCTCGCCGACGTAAGCGCGCATCTTGCCGTGCAGGTCGTCCGTGGAGACGCGGCAGAAGGTGAGCGGGCCACTCTTCAATTTGCCGACGACTGTCCCGAAGGTATTGTCCTTGCCCACCGAGCCGGCGATGATTTCCTGGAAGTCCATCTTGAAATCCTCGAAGAAGTGCTTGGGCAGGTTCGAGCAGTGGAAGATGACCGCCTTGTCGGGATCCTCGCCGTAGTTGTTGTTCCAATCGACGATGGCGCTGGGCTCGCCGGCGGCAAGCTGTAGGACATACATCGAAATCATCCCGATCATGTCCGTCTCGCAGGCGCTGGGCAGCAGGTTGTTGGACATCATGCTCATCAGCGTGCAGGGCACCACGCCGAAGAACTCTTCCATGGCGGTCCAACACTGTACAGACGAGCCGACCAGTTCGTTGGCCTTCATCCAGTCGTCCACCACCACGGCGAATTTGGCCATCTTGAGCAGGGCTGCCGCCGGGACGCCCTGGGTCGAGACATAGCCCTGGATGGCGGAGATCTTCGCTTGCGCTTTGGGGTCGTCGTCTTTGAGGCGGCCGATGCGGCCGAAGACTTCCGAAAGGTCGAGGGTTTCAACCGTGATGCCGTGGTTTTCCATCAGCTTTTCACTGAAGCGCACGGTGTTGAACGCCGCGGGCCTGGCGCCGAGCACACCCACGCGCACGTTCTTCAGCCCCTTCACAATGCGGCAGGTAGCTGCAAACGCTTTCATGTCGGACTTGAAGGCATCGGACGACGGCCCCACCGTATGCAACGAGGTGAGCGTGAAGCGGATGCCGTACTGCCACAGGTTGTTGCACACGGAAATCTTTCCGCAAAAGCTGTCGCGGCGTCCGCCCATCAGCATCTTGCCGGGCTCATCCGGAAAGGCCTGCACCAGCACGGGGACGTCAAGCCCCGACATGCGAAGGCTGTTGGCGACCCCGCGTTCGTCGCCGAAGTTCGGCAGGCTCACCAAAACGCCGTCAATCTCCCCGCCATGCTGCTTGAACAGGTCCGCGCACTTGCGCGCGTCCTGAAGGGTCTCCACCGATCCAAACTTCGTCTCCTGGGGGGTGAGGCAGATGGCCTTGTAGCCTTGCTGCTCCAGCGTACGCAGGATTTCTTCCCGGCCGTCACGCGCCAGGATGTCAGGAAAGAAACCGCGATTACCAATGATGACGCCAAAGGTTGTCGTGTTCATGGGTGAATCCTCCTCTGAAATCGCTTTCACAAACTCGGGTGCGAGGCCGGGTCAGCCGCATATCTTAACACGAGATTCGAGGAACAGTGACAAGTGACATTAGAACAGTGACAAGTGACAAGAGATCGGGTCATTGAGCCATTGAAACATTGAGTGATTGAACGATTGAGCGATTAAAGGATCGACTTCTTCTCTCCTCGTGCTGTCCAGCGAAAGCGTTCAGGGACTAATCCGATTGCTTTTTGGTCGTTCAATGATTTAATTACTCAGTCACACAATCGCACAATTTCTTTTAGGCCGGCTGCCGCAAGCGGTCGAGCATCTGGAACAGGATGAGCCCCAGCGCCACGTTCACCAGGATGCCGCTGGCCAGATCGAGCGGTTGAAACGAGTGAGGTGTTTCGAGCAAGAGGTGTTCGAGAGCCAGGAGGAAAAGGCTGTGCAGGAGAACGAAAATCCCGGTGAGGACGGAGCGAGGGCCAAGGGACTCAAGGTCAAAACGCACGCTGGCGGACCCCGCCAGGTATCCCACCAGCGCCTTGGTCATCCCGTGGATGCCGATATAACCATGCGAGAGCGCATCCTGCAATACGCCCAGACCTGTGCCCAGGCCGATCCCGAAAACCTTGTTCCGGCGCAGCAGGGCAAAGTAAATGGTGACGAGCAGAGGCAAGTCCACAACCCGGGCCATGGGCATGACCAGCGGCAGGAACGCCTGGAGCAAGAGTGCGGCAAAAGCGGCGCCCCAGAGCGTTGCGGGATGCACCCGGTGGACCGGGATTGGCTTCTGGACAGTCCCACCCATCGGAGCGGAAGAGTATCAGAACCTGGCGGGGTTGTGTAGCGGGAGGAGGTTCGTGGGTGGCAGGGTGGGCGAAGGATTCACGGCTGGCGTGCGAGCGCTTGTGCGTTGTGGGTTGCGCTCATGCCGGTGGCCGCTTCGCGCCTTGACCTTGTCGTCCTGACAGCCAAACGCCACATGGGAGAAGAGACGAATGGCCCCCTTGCCTCGTTGATTCACGCCGTCTCGCAAAATCGAAAGCGGTGGGTTTGGTCGATTCAGTGATTCAATGACCCAATGAATCAATGACGCAATTCCTTCTTATGGGCGGCTGGGGAGATTCAGGGCTTGCTGTTGGCCGGAAGAAGGTTTGAGTACCACCAGGACGGTTTCGAGGCGGTTGAGCGCCGCGCTGGGCTGGAGGGTGATGCTCTTGTAGATGTTACCCTCGCCGGTGGTGAGCACGGTGCCGATGGGCAGGCCTTTGGGATAAATCTGGTCCAGGCCGGAGGTGACCACCACCTCTCCCACGGTGACGGGCTCCTCGTTCATGATGTAGTGGATCTGGCCGCGATTGTTGCCGCTGCCTTTAAGCACGCCTTGGACGCGGCTCTTCTCCAGCGCGCAGCCCACCCCGCTATCCGGGTCGGTGATGAGCAGGACCTGCGCGGTGTGAGGGAAAACCGCAATGATCTTTCCCACGATACCCGCTGGAGTGATCACCGCCAGGTCGGCGGTGAGGCCGGAATCCATTCCCTTGTCGATGAAGATGGCGTTGGAGCTCTGCCCCGGGCTGGCGGCAATGACCTCCGCGGCGACGGTCTGGAAAGGCAACTGATTCTTGAATTCCAGCAGCGCTCGGAGCCGCTGCGCCTCTGCGGCCTGTTCCGAAAGTTGCCGGATCTGGCTGTGAGCTGCCACGAGCTGTACGTGGAGTTCCTGGTTCTGCTGCTGAGCCTGCCAGAGATCGCGGAAGATTCTCCAGGATTGGGCTGTGGCGTCGAATCCCCCGCGCAGCGAACGCTGGAAGGGGCCAAAGACAGCCACCGCCCACACCCGGATGAGGCGAACATTGTTGCTGCGCGTGATCTGGAGAGAAAGCAGGAGCAGTTGCGCCACCAGCACGCCCAGCAGGATGAAGAAGGGAGTGTGGCGCGCCACAAAGAGCTGCATCCGCGGGGCTTCGCGGGGGGGAGGGGTCAGCGGGCGCGTGAACTCAGGCGAGTTCGGATCGAACATACTCGTAGCACCGGGCTTGAGCCCGGCGCTGGGTTTCCTTCTGACTTCTGTCTCCTGACTTCCGACTTCCGCTCGGCTATTCTATCGCAATGCGGCGCAAAAGATTGAAATCCGTCAACATCTTTCCCGTCCCCAGCACCACCGACGCCAGAGGGTCCTCGGCGATAGAGACGGGCAGGCCGGTTTCCTCGCGGATGCGCTTGTCCAGGTTCTTGAGCAGCCCACCGCCGCCGGTCAGGACAATCCCCCGATCGGATATATCGGCAGAAAGCTCCGGGGGAGTACGTTCCAGGGCTACGCGAATGGCATTGAGGATGGTGGCCACACACTCGGAAAGTGCCTCGCGGATCTCGGAATCGTCGACGGTGATGGTTTTGGGGATGCCCTCCAACAGGTGGCGGCCCTTGATCTCCATGGCCAGGGGTTTGTCCAGGGGATAGGCGGAGCCGATTTCCATCTTGATCTGCTCGGCCGTGCGCTCGCCCACCAGCAAGTTGTACTTGCGTTTCAAGTAGGCGGTGATGGCCTCATCCATTTCGTTGCCGGCCACCCGCACCGAGCGGGCGTAAACGATCCCGGAGAGCGAGATCACGGCGATGTCGGTGGTGCCTCCGCCGATGTCCACAATCATGCTGCCGGAAGGCTCGGTGATGGGCAGGCCGGCGCCGATGGCGGCCATCATGGCCTGCTCCACCAAAAACACTTCGCTGGCCTTGGCGCGGAAAGCCGAGTCCTGCACGGCGCGCTTCTCCACCTGCGTGATCTCGGAGGGCACGCCGATGACGATCCGCGGATGCACGAACATCTTGCGGTTGTGCGCCTTCTGGATGAAGTGGTTGAGCATCTTCTCCGTCACCTTGAAGTCGGCGATGACGCCGTCCTTCAAGGGGCGGATGGCCACGATGTTGCCCGGGGTGCGCCCCAACATCTCCTTGGCTTCCCGCCCCACCGCCTCGATGTCTCCCGTAACCTTGTTGATGGCCACAATGGAAGGCTCGTTGACCACGACACCTTTGCCGCGAGCGTAGACCAGGGTGTTGGCGGTGCCGAGATCAATGGCGAGGTCCGATGAGAAAAGGCTGAAAAGAGAACGGAAATTCATGCTGGACTCACACTCCCTTGACAATGGCCGGGAAAACGCGCGGGGGGCTCGCTCATTCGACCACTACGGTCTTGCGGATGGTATTCGTGTCGCCCTTGCGGTTTTGCGCGGTAATGGTGATCTGGTTCGAGCCGGACTTGGGCAAAGGTGACGTAAAGTGCCGGAAGGTGCCGTCGGGAGCGATGGAGAAGACCTGCTCGTTGTTGATGATCACCGAAGAGCCAGGTTCCGTCCGCCCTTGCACCTCCACCACCTTGCCGTGCTGCACGATGTTGGTAATCTCCAGAAAAGCCAGGTTCCCGGCCTCCACCTGCTGAACCAAGTTGAAGCGGTTGGCCACGCTCGGCTGGCTTTCCACCCCTTTCGCGTCGATGGAGCTGACCACCCAGTAGTAGGTTCCTTCCTCCAATCCGCTAACCTGCGCCGAGGCCTTGCCCGGAATTTTCTTGTCCACAACAAAATTGGAGAAGGTGGTGGAAGGCGAGACCTGGAGGTGGTAGGCCACGGCGCCGGGAACATTGGACCAGGCAAAATCCACGGGGGTACTCTTGGGGTCTTTGCTGATGGTCAAGGCCATGTTGACCGGCGCCGACAGTGCGGGCGGCGCGATCACCTTGCTGCGGATGATGCCGGGTTTCTCCGCCTGAAACATCGCTTGGTCGTACCGCCCTAGTCGGACGCTGGTGGACCCGCGCGTGAGGTCCACCTCTCCCTGGTCCACGGTGAACTGATGGAGATCCTTGTTGGGGTCGTTGCGGACCGCCGCCCGGCTGTCTTCCGAGAGACTGGCCACCGCGTCGGCGAAAGAAACTTGCGAGGTGGAACCCGGAACCTCAAATCTCCCCGTAGAAAGGTCCACGGCGCCGGCGGTGACCTGCACGGCCACCTTCGTGGCTCGGGTCACCGGGTCCTCGCGGCTTTCTTCCACGACGATAAGTGAATCGGGTTTGAGAACATAGTTCGTCTGGTCGGCGAAGATAATGCGCGCCACCCCGTCGCTTCCCGTCTGCACGAAGTCGCCCTTCTCCAGGCTGGTGTTATAGTCGGCCCGAATCCACTGGTTCGATCCTCCCTTCTTCAACCGCACCGTACCGTCAATATTCACAAAATGCGCCTCGCGCTTGCTGGTGGTGGCATCCACTTCGGTGCCTCGCCCCATCCCGGAGACCAAGGTCAAGACCCGCCGCATCTTCTGCCCAAAGTAGTTCGGAGCAATCATATAGATAATGCCACAAAGCAGGAAGAGCGCGAGGACGGCATAGAAGGCAATAGTCCGGTAGGCGATCGTCGTCCACTGGACTTCGTAGGCTCTTTCCCGTTCGGGAGTGGGTGGACGTACTGGGGCGCCCATAGTGGTAACAACCGGCGAGTGTATTTTTCACCAAAGTCATAGCAGGGTCAAGAGCTTTCACACTGGGGCGAAACCCTGCCCCCTCTGCCGCTCACAGCTGGCATTCGGTTGCCGGGAGGCTGCTTCTCCACTATAATGGGTAAGTTTTGGCACTCACGTAGGAGCAATCATGTTTAGATTCCTCAAGAAGAACCGGGAGGCGGTGAAGAAGTATCTCCTGGTGTTTTTTCTTGGCGTCGTCTCGGTTGGCATGGTGATCACTCTCGCGCCCTTGCCCACCGGGGACACCAGCCGGATGGAAGCGAACGTCCTTGCCGAAATCGGCGGGACCACCATTACCACCCAGGACCTCCGACAGAGTATCCAATCGCGCCTGCGCGGCTCTCCTCTGGGCAATGACCCACGCCTGGTGCCCGCGCTAGCAGGCGGCGTCCTGGACGAGATGGTCTTGCAGCGCGCTCTCTGGATCCAAGCCAAGAAGCTGGGTATTGAAGTCTCCGCCCCCGAGCTCCTCCAGTCCCTGCAGGCGCTTCCCTGGCTTTACGCGAACGGCTCCTTCATTGGCATGGACCGTTACCAGGACATCATCCAGCAGCAGACAGGCATGACCGTCTCGCAGTTCGAGGCGCAGTTGCGGGAAAGCATTCTGCTTCAGAAGATGCGCGGCGTGGTCACCGATGGGGCTTGGGTCACCCCGGCGGAGGTGAGGGAGGAATACCTGCGGCGCAATGAAAAGACGAAGATCGAATATGCCCTCTTTGACCCCAGCCAGTTTTTGAAGGTGGTGGAGGTCACCCCCCAGGCGCTCCAGAAATTCTTTGAGCAGGATCCGTCCAAATACAAGGTGGGGGAACAGCGCCGCGTCCGCTACGCGCTGATTGATGCGGACCACGTGCGGGCGCAAATCAAGCTGGAGGAAAATGAACTCCGCCAGTACTACGCGCAACACCTCTCCGATTATCGCGTTCAGGAGCGGGTGAAAGCCTCCCACATCCTGTTCAAGACCACCGGGAAAACCGCCGCCGAGGTGGCCACGCTTGAGAAGACCGCCCAGGACATCCTGGGCCGGATCAAGTCCGGCGCGGACTTTGGCGAGCTCGCCAAGAAATATTCCGAGGATTCCACTGCCACGAATGGCGGCGACCTGGGCTGGATTGTCCGCGGGCAGACCGTGAAGGAGTTCGAGGACACGGCCTTCTCCCTCAAGCCCGGCCAGGTGAGTGACCTTATCAAGACCGCTTACGGCATCCATATCCTGAAGGTATTCGACAAACAGAACGCGCACCTCCAGACGCTGGAGGAAGTGAAGGACTCCATCCGCGCGGCGCTCGAGAAGCAGAAGCTGGCCGACGCCCAGGAGTCGCTGGCCAACCAACTGGAGGAGCAGCTCCGAAAGAATCCGCAGGGTTTTGAGGCGCTGGCGCGCAAGCTGGGGCTGGAGGCCAAACAGACGGACCTTTTTAAATACAACCAGCCGGTCCCCGACTTCGGCTCCAGCGAAGCGTTTGCCAACCTCGCCTTCCAGCTCCGTGAAGGTGAAGTGGGAATGCCCATTACCGTCCCCAAGGGTTTGGCGGTCATCCAGGTTACCCAAATCGTTCCGGAGCACCTGCCCAAACTCGAGGAAGCCCGCGCGCAGGTTGAGGAGGACTACCGCGCCGCACAGTCGAAGGTGCTGGCCGCCGAGAAGGCCCGCGACTTTGCCGCCAAATGCAAGACCGGCGACTTCAAGAGACTGGCCCAGGCCGCGGGAGTGACGGTCAAAGAAAGCAAAGACTTCACGCAGCAGGATAGCGTGGAGGGGCTGGGGACGGGTTCGCAACTGGCCTCGGCCTTTGCGCTCCAGCCGGGGCAAACCAGCGATGTCGTTTCCCTGCCCGGGAACAACAGCGTGGTGTTCCGCGTCGTTTCCCATACCCCGGCCAGCGAGGCGGGAATAGCCGGGCAGCAGGAGCAAATCCGCGAGGAGCTGCTCAATCGGAAAGAGGCGGTGGCCTTCGAGCTTTATCGCCTGAACTTGAAGCAACAGCTCCTGCGGTCCGGAGAGCTGAAGCTGAACGACTCCGCCATGAAACAGTTCCTGGCGTCCTACGAGAGGCAGTGAATTGTGAATTATGAATTATGAAAGGATAACCGTGACTGAGGAATGAAAGCCACCACTGATGATTGATCATTCAGAATTCATAATTCAGAATTGAGTATTTTCGCCATGCCGCCTCGCCTCACCAAACTCTCGCCTGAGAATGTGGACGGCGATGTCCGGCGGGAGTTTGACGCCTTCCAGAAAGAGCGCGGCAATATCCCCAACATGTTCCGCACCGTCGCCCACCGGCCTGAAATCCTGAGGTCCATGACCGCGCATTTCCGCGCCGTGATGAACACCGGCACGGTCGATAAGAAGCTGAAGGAAATGGTGGCGGTGCGCGTTTCCCACCTCAACCACTGCGACTATTGACTGAACTCGCATACCGCCTTGGCAAGGCGGTTGGGCGCGACGGAAACCGAGATGGCGGCGCTCGAATCTGGCGACCTGAGCGTCTTCGGGCCACGCGAACGCGCCGCGTTGAAATTCGCCGAAAAACTCACCCGCGATTCCAATCACGTCGGCGACGACCTGTTCGCGGAGGTGCGCCGGCACTTTGCGGAAGGCGAGATCGTGGAAATCGCCGCGGTCGCCGGCATCTTCAACTACTTCAACCGCTTCAACAACGCCCTTCAGATGGAACCTACGCGGTAGCGCCCGCCTTCAGGCGGGCATCTTTTGTAATGGCTGTCCGCGTCGGGCCCGCCGGGAAACAACTTGCTGGCGGTATTGTGAGTCATGGTGAGGATGGCCTATGATGAGGTGGAATGGCTGACGGACGCAGACTCTTGGATAAGATCAAGAGGTTGGTCGCAGCGAATAGATACCGCGTGCGAATCCACGCGGTGCGACATATGGTAGAGGAAGGATTCAGCGAAGAGAACTTAGTGGACGCAGTGGCCGGAAAGAGCAGAATTATAGAAGACTATCCGAACGAGTTGCGCTGTTTGATTCTGGGCCGGTTTCTGGTGAGCGAAAAAGAACCGGTGCCGCTGCATATTGTGTGCGATTAATCCAATGAAAAGCTCCTGGACGTTGTCACAGCTTATATTCCCCAGAAGCCTTGGTGGGTCACTCCAGCGAGGAGAGGGAAAACAAGATGAAAGAGCTGATGAAATCTAGATGCTCCGAATGCGGGGGTTCGGTCCGAAAACAGACGATCTCCCAGGAGTTCGAGAGGGAAGGAGTCAAAGTCAAGCTGTCCGGACTGGAAGCCTGGGTTTGCGCAGACTGTGGCGAGATTTACTTTGAACCGGGTGGGGCGGCAGAGGTAGCTCGGGCCGTTAACGGCCTCTTTTCGCTAGCCTTTGCTGAAAAGCAGCACAGAGGAACAGTGAGCGCGCAGTTTTCGTGATATCCCCTCCCCCTCGAACTTCCCCCGAAGAAAGCTGGTAGCCCCGCACCGCAACCCGCGCCCCCATGTCTCGGCCAGGCGCGATTCGAAACGCCTCGGAGAGGCCGCCTTTGCGGAGGTGCGCCGGCACTTTGAGGAAGGCGAGATCGTGGAAATCGCCGCGGTCGCCGGCATCTTCAACTACTTCAACCGCTTCAACAACGCCCTCCAGATGGAACCTACGCGGTAGCGCCCGCCTTCAGGCGGGCATCTTTTGTAGCGGCGGGTTTATCCCGCCATCTTCTCAAGCGGCGCTTGGCGCCTGCCCCCAGGGGGCGGTGGGAACGGCTTCATGGCCTCAACGAACTCCGGCACACTGCCATTCGTATCACTTTAGTGCAAGAGCCGGTGATGGTGCCAGGCGATTGCGCCAGCATTCATCACCGCAGGAGGAGGGCCGCGATGAAGATCTTCTCCCGCGAGGGCCTTGGGAGCGACACCGCCATTCTCATTTACCTGGCGCTGGTGACGCTGTTTCTTCACTGCCTCTTCAGCGGCCAATACGGTTACTTCCGGGATGAGTTTTATTATCTGGCTTGTGGCGAACACCTGGACTGGGGCTACGTCGATCATCCTCCCGTCGTGGCGCTGATGGCGTTCTTGACGCGCCGCCTGCTGGGCGACTCGCTCTTAGCTCTCCGCTTTGTTCCTGCTGTGGCGGAGGCTCTGGTGGTCCTGCTCACCGGGCTCATGGCTCGCGAACTGGGCGGAGGCAGATTTGCCCAGTGCCTTGCCGCACTCTCGGTCATGGTGTCGCCGATCTTTTTGGCCTTGGGCCACATCTTCTCGATGAACGCCTTTGACCATCTGTTCTGGGCGCTCGGCGTGTACCTCATCATCTTGATTTTGAAATACGACCAGCCCCAGCTTTGGCTCCTGTTCGGCCTGATCGCCGGAGTCGGGCTGATGAACAAGTACTCCATGGGTTTTCTGGGATTCGGCCTCATGGTTGGGTTGATTCTCACTCCCGCCCGGAAGCACCTGCTCAGCAAGTGGCTCTGGCTGGGCGGCGCGCTGGCCCTCCTGATCTTCTTTCCCCACATCCTTTGGGAAATCCGCAATGGTTTCCCGACGCGCGAGTTCATCGCCAACGCGACGAAATACAAGAACCTGCCGCTCACCCCCCTTAGCTTCTTGCTGACAACGACGCTGGAGATGCATCCCTTCACGCTGCCCCTCTGGCTGGCGGGCCTGGGGTTCTATTTCTTTGCCCGGGAGGGCAAGCCCTACCGGGTTTTCGGTTGGACCTACGTCTCCATCCTCGTGCTGTTTCTCAGCACCAAGGCCAAGACCTACTATTTCGCTCCGGCGTATCCCATGCTCCTGGCGGCGGGGGCGGTGGTGATGGGGAGCTTAGTTCAGCGGCGGAACCGGAATTGGCTTAAGGCCGCCGCGATGTTGTTCCTGGTGTTTGGCGGGGCAGTCATGGCGCCCTTAACCTTTCCCGTGCTCCCCGTTGAGACCTATATAAAGTATGCGAACTGGTTGGGCATCAAACTCTCCTCGGGGGAAACCCATCCACAGGGAAAGCTGCCACAGTTTTTTGCCGACATGCATGGCTGGGAGAACATGGTGGCTGTGGTGGCAAAGGTTTATAACAGCCTTTCACCTGAGGAGAGAGCGAAGTGCGCCATCTATGCCTCCAATTATGGCAGAGCCGGGGCCATCGATCTTCTTGGCAGGAAGTATGGCCTCCCCAAAGCCATCTGCGGCCTCAACAGTTATTACCTCTGGGGACCACGCGACTACACCGGCGAGATTTTGATTTCGGTAGGGGACAGGGTGGAAGACAATTTGAAGGCGTTCGATGATGTTAAGACGGTGGCTGTCATTTCATGTGAATATGCCATGCCTTATGAAAATGACATCCCTGTGAACATCTGCCGCAAGCCCAAAGCGCCGCTCAAGCAGCTCTGGCCCATGACCAAGGAATTCGATTGACGTAGCGCCAGCGTCTCGCTGGCCTTGTGCGATCCCGAATGGCGCCGAGACGGCGGGGTTACTTCTTCGCGGCGGCCTCGGCTCGCTGCTTGATGCCCAGGAGCATCTTCCGTTGCATTACAAAATGGATCGGTTCGAGCATCGCCCGGAAGGCCAGCTTGTTGCCAAACGTCGGGTCGTAATCCATCCGGAAGCGGACGAGCAGGCGCGTGGTTCGTTCATCGAGTGGGTCAAGGACGAACGCCCAACTGGAAGCCACGTAGTTTCCGGGCTTCGTGAATTTAACCTCGTATTGCTGATCTACTTCCGGGTTGGGCCTGCCGTGGAGCACGAGTGCCCGCCCCGGCCCGACGAGGGCAACTGGAATAGGTGGGGCTTTAGGATGGAGGCGAATGGTGTCGCCAGCCTTCAGGGTTTGAAATTCCGGGAGGATCCGGTCGGCGTTGTGGATATCGCATCCCAAAAGGTTTTCTAGCCAGGAGTAACTGTAAAACCCGCCTCGTGCCTGCCCAATCTGCACCAGCCACGGCCAGACTTCCACGACAGAGGCCCGAATGGTGATCGCGTGGGTGGCCTGCCACTTGGCGTGGGGCAGCAGGTCGTCTCCGGGAAGGGACTGGTGGATTTCGGTGTCAGTAGCGCCCCAAGTGAGACACTGAGGTCGAACCCATCGCGAGTAAACCAGCAGGGCGACCGCCCCGACAATGGCCAGTCAAGCGAAGCCGCCGAGCGTTCCCTTGATAGAGGATTTCAACTTTGGATTCATGGCATCCTCCGGCACCTAGCCCCTGCGTAAGATCGGCTTCTGGTCTTTGGACGCGGGCATGAACATGTCCTGGCGCGTCAATCCGCATGCTTTCGCTATTTTCAGGCCGTAGTCCAGCTTGCCGACATCTGCGCCGTGAGCGTTGGAGCCCAAGGAAAACTTGACGCCCGCTTTCTGTGCCGTTTTTATGAAGGCCACGCTCGGAATGTTGTAACGGGAGTTGATTTCGATCGCTACACCATACTTCACAGCCGCGTCGATCACTTTCTTCATTCGCTCTTTCGTCCACAGCGCGTCATATTCGTTGGCAATGGGCGCGGGGAGAAAAGTGGGGTTGGCAAAGATATCGATGGGCTCGCTGGAGATGACCCGGACGTTGAAATCGACGTACCGTTCCATGAAATCTTGCTTGTCCGCAACTTTTGCCTCGGGAGTCCACAACTGCACCCGCCTGCCATCCTTTTCGGGAAAGGTGAGGGCGTCGGAGAGGACAAAATCCAGTTGCGCGACGACTTCCTTCGAAAAGCACTCCATCCAGTCCAGCCCCTCGGCTTGCATGCCCTTGTAAACAGGTTGCCCGGCGAGTCTCCCGAGGAAGCGCTTCACATCCTCATCGCTGCCCAGGGGCTGCCCAAACCCGCCATGTTCGGTCACCCCGAGCTTCACCCCGCGCTCCTTGGCAAGCTGCAACGCCTTTTCGAGAGTAATCTCTCCTTCGAGATGCGCATGGAAATCGATCAGGGGAAAATCCGGCTTGTCACCCGGCACGGTATCGCTTGGATTTCCCGCGACCCTGCCGGGAACGATGCTCAGTGCGGCCGCAGCCGCGGCGCACTCCAGAAAACAGCGTCGTGAGATCTTTTGTGCCATCTGAGTTTAGAATCCCCCATTCCAACATCAATTTGCCGTGCAAACTTGCTTCCAGGTGCGAAGCATACATCTGGAAAGTTGCGGGTTCAACTTTTCTCGCAACTTTTCGCCATCCGAGGACGTACTGAGTGGTTTGGGGCTGAAGCCATCTTCGGGTATAAACATCTCTGAAGGGAGCGGCCTGGCGGCAGAGCACCCAGGCGGGGAGCGTCTTATCCGCTGAGCGGAGTGATGGGAAGGAGAGGAAAAAAGAATGAGGAAGTTTTTCTCCCGACAGTTCCTGTGGAGCGACACAGCAGTTCTCGTTTACCTGGCATTCGCCACGCTGCTCATCCATTTCCTCACCAACGGCCGATACGGCTATTTCCGGGATGAGTTTTACTACATGGCCTGCGGCGAGCACCTGGACTGGGGCTATGTGGACCAGCCGCCCTTCGTGGCGCTGATGTCCTATGTGACTCGTCATCTGCTAGGGGACTCGCTGTTCGCGTTGCGGTTTTTTCCCGCGGTGTGCGGTGCCCTGATTGTTCTGCTGACCGGTTTGATGACCCGTGAGTTGGGTGGCGGAAGATTTGCACAGCGCCTTGCGGCAACGGCCGTCATCGTGGGCCCGGCCTATCTGGGCATCAACAACTTCTTCTCCATGAACTGCTTCGATCACCTGTTCTGGGGCCTGGCGGTTTTGATCCTGATCCGAATCCTGAGGGGTGGCAGTCCCACGCTCTGGTTGCTGTTTGGCCTGGTGGCGGGGGCCGGGCTGATGAACAAGTACTCCATGGGCTTCCTGGGTTTCGGCTTGGTGGTGGGCTTGGTTGTTACACCCGCGCGGAAGCATCTCCTCGACAAGTGGATCTGGCTGGGCGGGATATTGGCGCTCCTGATCTTTTTGCCGCACATCCTCTGGGAAGTCCACACGGGCTTCCCATCTCTGGAATTCATGCGGAATGCCACAGTGCGCAAGAACCTTCCCATGTCCCCAGTCGCCTTCCTGCTGGTCGAGACTGTTAACAGCCACCCCTTCACGCTGCCCCTCTGGTCGTGCGGTCTCTTTTTCTACTTCTTCGCGCGGGAGGGTAAACCCTATCGCGCGCTGGGGTGGATCTTCGTGACCACCCTGGCTCTGTTACTACTCTTGAAAGGCAAGCCCTATTACCTTGCCCCAGCATACTTCATGCTCTTTGCGGCGGGCGCTCTGGTGCTCGAACGGTTCGTGCAGGAACGGGGCTGGAACTGGCTGAAGCCCGTCTATGTCGCAGCGCTGGTCTTGGGCGGACTAATCATCGCGCCTTACGTCCTGCCGGTTCTGCCCGTGGAAACCTTCCTGAGGTACCAGGACTTCCTCGGGATCAAACCTCCCAAAGAGGAAAGAGGCAAGCCGGACAAGCTCCCGCAGCAATACGCCGACATGTTCGGATGGGAGAATATGGTGGCGAGCGTGGCTCGGGTCTATAACAGCCTTTCTCCTGAAGAGAAGGCCAAGTGTGTAATTGGCGCCAGCAATTACGGCGAAGCGGGCGCGATCGATTTCTTCGGCAAGAAGTACGGCCTGCCCCATGCCATCAGCAGCCACAACAACTACTGGCTCTGGGGACCGGGAGAAAAACCCGGCGAGATTCTGATCGTCGTGGGCGGTAACTCGAAACAATACCACGAAATGTATGAGGACGTGCAGCAGGTGGCGACCGTGAACAGCGAGTACGCCCGGCGGTCTGAAACGGACCTGCCGATATACCTGTGCCGGCGCCCCAAGGTGACACTCCAGGAAGTCTGGCCGCGCCTCAAGGACTTCATTTAGGGCAATCAGCCTGGCGCATCTTCGTGATGCGCGTCCATGTCCCCGGCGCGCGCAACCGCTCAGCAACTTGGCGTCATCCCGACCTTGACCACCGGCGACCCCTCCAACATAATGACCCCTCCATTACTGGCCTGCATCCTGGGGGCAAATCGTGCGCGATATCCGCAAAGTAGCTGTGCTCGGCGCGGGGACCATGGGGGCGCGGATTGCCGCTCACCTGGCCAACGCTTCCATCCCTTCCCTGTTACTCGACGTCGTTCCCCGCGAGCTCACTGCCGAAGAACAGTCCAAGGGCTTGACGCTGAGTGGCCCGACAGTTCGCAATCGCTTGGCTCAAGCAGGTGTGGACGCGGCGCTGAAGTCACGCCCGGCGGCCTTCTTCGTTCCCGAAGCCGCGCGCATGATTACGGTCGGGAACTTCCATGACCACCTCGCTTGGCTGAAAGACTGCGACTGGATCGTCGAGGCGGTCACGGAAGACCGGAGCATCAAGCGCGCGCTGCTCGAGAAGGTTCAAACAGTGCGCTCGCCCGGCGCCATCCTCACCTCCAATACTTCCGGCATCGCGATCTCCAGCCTCGTGGAAGGCTTCAGCGAGGAGCTGCGACGCCACTTTCTGGGCACGCACTTCTTCAATCCGCCACGCTATATGAAGTTGCTGGAAATCGTCCCGGCGCGCGACACGCTTCCGGAGGTTGTGGAGGCGGTGGGGCGGCTCGCGGACGTGGCGCTGGGCAAAGGGATAGTCATTGCCAAGGACACGCCGAACTTCATCGCCAACCGCATCGGCACCTTTCTGACTATGAACGTGCTGCGCATCATGCAGCAGGATGGATACACCCTCGAGGAAATTGACGCGCTCACGGGGCCGGCGCTAGGCCTGCCGAAGTCCGCAACCTTCCGGACTCTTGACCTCGTCGGCCTCGATGTCCTGGCGCACGTGGTGAAGAACCTCGCCGAGTCTCTGCCCCGTGACGAGCGGCGCGAGTTGTTCCAGCTCCCCGATTTCATCAACCAGATGATCGAGCGGAAGCTCCTGGGCGACAAGACCCAGCAGGGCTTTTACAAGAAAGTTAAGAGCCAACAAGAGGACGGAGACCAAAGTGAAATCCTCACGCTCGACCTCAAGACTTTTGAATACCGCGAGCGCCAGAAGTCGAAATTCCTCTCGCTCGAAATGGCCCGGAACATCGAAGACACCCGGCAGCGCGTGGCCTCTTTGTTCCAATCGCCCGACCGGGCCGGCCAGTTTTATCAAAAGACCCTGAGTGACCTCTTCCATTACGCTGCGCTGCGTGTCCCGGAGATATCGGACGACATCATCTCCATTGATAACTCCATGAAGTGGGGTTTCAACTGGGAATGCGGGGTGTTTGAAATCTGGGATGCGGTGGGAGTTGAGAAGACGGTGGAAAGCTGGAAGAAAGAAGGGCGCGCCATCCCGCCGCTCGTCGAAAAACTTTTCGCTTCCGGCAAGAAGACCTTCTATGCGCAAACCGACGGCACCACGAGCTATTTCGACCTTCCCAGCGCCGCCTACCGCGTCATCGAGGACAAGCCCGGCATCCTTCTGCTGCCCTCTCTTAAAGCGCGGGAGAAAGAGATCAAGAAGAATCCCGGCGCCAGCCTCATCGATCTTGGCGACGGGGTGGTATGCCTGGAGTTCCACTCCAAGATGAACTCGATCGGCGCGGATACCGTGCAGATGGTCCACGCGGGACTGAAGGCGCTGAACGAAGGTTTTGACGCCATAGTCATCGGCAACCAGGGGGCGAATTTTTGCGTGGGCGCGAACCTGATGCTGCTGCTGATGTCCATCCAGGAAGGCGAATGGGAGGATGTTCACGAGGCAGTGCGAGCGTTTCAAAATGCCAACATGGCGCTCAAGTACGCCCCCAAGCCCGTGGTGGCCGCGCCGTTCGGACTGACGCTGGGCGGCGGGGTGGAAATCTCCCTCCACGCCACACGGGTGCGCGCGGCGGCGGAGACTTATATGGGGCTGGTCGAAGTTGGTGTGGGACTCATCCCGGGCGGCGGAGGGACGAAAGAAATGCTCGTCCGCACCATGGACACTGTTCCCAAGGACCCGGAAGCCGATCCCTTCACTCATCTGAAAGAGGTCTTCCTGAATATCGGCATGGCCAAGGTCTCCACCAGCGCCGAGGAGGCGCGCCGGCTCGGCTACCTCTCCCCGCGGGATTCCATCAGCATGAACCGCGACCGGCAGATCGCGGACGCCAAGCAGTTGGCGCTGGACCTCGTGAAATTTGGCTACCGGCCCGGCAAGCCTCGCGAGGATATCCTGGCGCTGGGTCAGGCCGCATTCGCCAAAATGAGACTCGGCCTGCACTTGATGCGCCGGGCGGAATACATCACCGACTATGACGTGGTCGTGGGCACTCAGCTCGCGAAGATTCTCTCCGGCGGCGGGGAGTTCACCTCGCCCCAGCAAGTTTCGGAGCAGTACCTGTTGGACCTGGAGCGCGAAGCCTTCGTGAGCCTTTGCGGCCAGAAGAAAACCCAGGAGCGGATGCAGCACATGCTGAAGAAAGGCAAGCCGCTCAGAAATTAGACTCAAAAGTTGCAAGTCGAAAGTTAAAAGGCAGAAGGCAAAGAACCTTCATGGATACGGTTCGAGCATTTGAGATGCCCCCCGGCTGGCTTCGGCATCTTATCAGGTAGAGGGCTTCAACAAGGGCAGGGCGGGAGGCAGGTACGGGAGTTGGGGTGGATGTTTCGCCCGAGTCCCGAGCCCCCAGTCCCTAGATCCTGTTCTTCAGGCAGGAGGCAAGGATGCGAGAAGCAGTCATTGTTTCGAGTGTGCGGACGGCGGTGGGCAAGGCGCCGCGCGGCACGCTGCGCAATACACGACCGGATGATATGGCCGCAGCCGTCATCCAGGAAGCGCTGCGAAGAATTCCCGCGCTGAATCCCGGCGAAGTCGAGGACGTGATCCTGGGCTGCGCCATGCCCGAGGCCCAGCAGGGCAACAACGTGGCGCGGGTCGCCTCTTTACGCGCGGGTTTGCCGGTCACCTGTTCGGCGATGACCGTCAACCGCTTTTGCTCCTCAGGTCTTCAGGCCATTGCCATTGGGGCCGAGCGCCTCATGGCAGGTTCTGCGGACGTGGTCATCGCCGGCGGTACGGAGACCATGAGTATGATTCCTATCGGCGGTTTTCACTTTTCCCCCAACCCTCACCTGATGGACCACTACCCGGATTCCTATCTCAGCATGGGACTCACGGCGGAAAATCTGACGCGGAAGTATGAAATCACGCGCGAGCAGCAGGACCAATTCGCGCTGCGCAGCCACCAGCGGGCGCTGGCGGCGATAGATGAGGGCAAATTCAAGGACGAAGTGGCGCCGCTGGAAGTCACCGAGGTTAGTCTGAACGGCAAGAACCGGCCGCAGACCCGCAAGATCGTTTTTTCGACGGACGAAGGCCCGCGGCGGGACACTTCCATGGAAGCCCTGGCCACGCTCAAGCCGGCGTACCATGCCCGGGGCACGGTGACGGCGGGCAACGCCTCGCAGATGAGCGACGGCGCTGCCGCCGCCGTTGTGATGTCGGTCGATAGGGCCAAGGCGCTGGCCTTGAAACCCCTGGCGCGCTTTGTGAGCTTTGCGACGGCAGGTTGCCTGCCGGAGGAAATGGGCGTGGGGCCGGTTTACGCCATCCCCAAAGCCTTGAAACAGGCGGGGCTGAAACTCGCGGATATTGACTTGATCGAGTTGAATGAGGCCTTCGCGGTGCAGGCGCTCGCAGTGATTAAGCTGGCCGAGCTGGACCCGGAGAAAGTGAACGTCAATGGCGGCGCCATCGCCCTGGGCCACCCGCTGGGTTGCACCGGCGCGAAACTGACGGCGACCTTGCTGGGAGAGATGAAACGGCGCAAATCCCGCTATGGTATGGTGACCATGTGCGTGGGCGGGGGCATGGGCGCGGCGGGAATCTTTGAGAACCTCCAGTGATTTTCGATTTTGGATTGGCCGACCTGAATCTCGATTGCGATTCCAATTTGCAGCGCAACTAACCGTGGAAGGCGTCGTGCTCCATGACGGGAGCGAGACCGTAAGGCTGCCAGGGCTGCGGGTGCTGGATGAGTTCAAAAGCCAAAAGCGAAAATCCAAAATCACTGTCCGGCATCGGCAATTAACTGAAAGGGAACCAGGATGGTGACAGGAGCAAATACAACGAAGGCGTTCATCAAGGGCGGGAGTTTCCTGATCGAGCAGCGGAAGCCGGAGGAGATTTTCACTCCGGAGGACTTCACCGACCAACATCGGCTGATTGCCCAGACCGCTCAAGAGTTCGTCGAGAAGGAAGTGCTGCCGCACGTCAAAGAAATCGAGGAGAAGAAACCGGGGTTGCTGCGAGAACTCCTGAAGAAAGCCGCGGAGGTTGGCCTCTGCGCTACCGACGTGCCCCAGAAGTACGGCGGCCTGGAGTTGGACAAGATCTCGAGCATCATCGTTTCCGAAAAGATGGCGCGCGACGGGGCCTGGGCGGCGACCCTGGGCGCGCAGGCGGGCATCGGCATTCTCCCCATCGCTTTTTTCGGCAGCGAGGCGCAGAAGGCCGAGTATGTTCCTAAGCTCTCGAGCGGCGAGTGGGTGGGCGCCTACTGCCTGAGCGAAGCCACTTCCGCTTCCGATGCCCTGAATTGCAAAGCCAAGGCCACGCTCAGCCCCGACGGAAAACACTACATCCTGAACGGCACCAAGATGTGGGTGACCAACGGGGGCATCGCGGATGTCTACGTCGTGTTCGCGAAGGTGGATGGTGAGAAGTTCACCGCGTTCATCGTCGAGCGGGCTTTTCCGGGTGTCTCTCCCGGAGCCGAAGAACACAAGATGGGCATTCGAGGTTCCTCCACCACGCCCTTGAATCTGGAGAACGTTCCCGTGCCGGTGGAGAACGTTCTGGGCGAGGTCGGCAAGGGGCACCACATTGCTTTCAACATCCTCAATGTGGGCCGGTTGAAATTGGGCGCGGGCTGCGTGGGCGCCTGCAAGAACCTGATTGCCGAGGCCCTCAAATGGGCCAAGGAGCGCGAAGCCTTCGGCCACAAGATCGCCGATTTCGGGATGATCAAGGAAAAACTGGGCGCCATGGTGGCGCGGACTTATGCGGTCGAAAGCATGGCCTATCGCACGACGGGGATGATTGACGCGCGGCTCGAGGGCATCGACCAGGGCGCCCCGACGGCGGCCAGGCAAATCCTCCAAGCGCTCCAGGAATACGCCGTGGAATGTTCCATCCTGAAGGTGACGGGCACCGAGGCGCTCGACTTCGTCGTGGACGAAACGGTGCAGATCTTCGGTGGCTACGGTTTTTCGAGCGACTACGAAGTGGAACGAGCCTACCGCGACCAGCGTGTGAACCGCATCTTCGAGGGGACCAACGAAATCAACCGCCTCCTCATCACCGACATGCTCATGAAGCGGTCGATGAAAGGCGAGCTGGGACTAATCCCTGCTGCCCAGAGGTTGCTGGATGAGCTCCTGAGCATGTCGCCCGCGGAGGAGATGGAAGAAGATCGGCCGCTGGCAGCGGAAACCAAGCTGGTCGAGGCCGCGAAGAAGGCGGCGCTGTTGGTTGCCGGGAGCGCGGTTCAGAAATATATGCAGGCGCTGGCGGACCAGCAGGAAGTGATTGGGGTGCTCAGTAATCTGGTGATGGAAGTGTACGCGATGGAAAGCGCGCTTCTCCGCACCCTGAAGAAGCTGAGCAAGAGCGCGCTTGAGGCTTGCGCGGCTGAGGTCGATGCCGCGCGCCTGTATATCCACGAAGCCGCGGACCGCATGGAAATGGAGGCGCGCCGGGGGCTGGCCAGGATCGCGGAAGGCGATATGCTGCGCGCGCAGCTTGCCGTCTTGCGTCGCTTCTTGCGGCGCACACCGCCTGACACAATTGAGCTGAAGCGCCGAGTGGCCGACCGGTCACTCGAACTCAACCGCTACCCGTTCCAGTAACAACTCGCGACGGCAAATCTTCTGTAAGGGCACAGCACGTGTCCCGGTGAAATCGCCATGCTGTGCCCCTACCCCTGCGGGGAAATGGCTGGTTGCCAGCCAGCCCGGGGAGTTACAGTCCACGCAACGCCTTGGTGGCGGCGGCCAAGTCGGAAACCCCCAGTACGACGTCCGCTTTCTTCCCACCCTTGGCGACTGTGCCATACGCGTATTCAACGTTGATATTCGCTTTCCCGAGTCGTTCCCCGGCATCGCCCAGTACACCCGGCTTGTCAGGGAAGGTGGTGCGCAGGACTTCCTCTTCGGTGATGCGAATGCCGAGGTCCTGCAAAACCTTCTTGGCCTTTGCAGGACTGCTCACCTGGAGACGGATCGGACTTTCGGCGCCTGCGCTGTGGCACATGAAGGCCGTGATGTTGACTTTGGCGCCGCCCAGGGCTTTGGCGATGCGCCCGAGTTCACCCGGCTTACTTTCAACCCACGCGGTTAGTTGTTTTACTTTGGGCATGTTCAATTCCTCCCGGCGAGAGTGCGTTGATTTGGGTCTTTTGAGGGGTCTTGCGGAGTCCACGATACGCCAATCACGGGCGGCAGTAAAGGCGTTCAAGGATTTTTGCCCTTCGCGATCTGGCGCCGCCGTCGCCTCCTGCCTGTTCCGGGTTCGTTCAGCATCTCTCAATCCCTTCCATTGCGCCTCTGACAACTGGTCTCTTGACTTCGCCGGGAAAGCGTGCAAATTGGACAGAGCCGAGTGTTGAGTTAGCGTTGGGAATCTTCCGAGGAGGAACTGTGTTGCGTTCGCCTGAAAATGTTCACGTGGTGGTGGTGGGGAGCACGAACTTTGACTTGGTGGTGAAGGCCGACCGGATGGCCAAAGAGGGCGAGAGCATGCTGGCCTCCAACCTCAAGTTCTTTCCCGGCGGGAAGGGCGCCAACCAGGCGGTGGGTGTGGCCAGGCAGGGCGCCAGGACCTCGTTCATCGGGGCAGTGGGCAAGGACATGATCGGGGATTTCCTCATCCAGGGTCTGGAAGGAAACGGGATTGACACTACCTGGGTGAAGCGCGATTCCGCCCGCACCACGGGATGCGCCTTCATCATGCTTTATCCCAACGGAAACAATTCCATCATTGTTGATCCGGGAGCGAATTTCTCCCTGGCGCCGGCGGACATCGAGCGCGCCGGGGAGGTGATTGCCCGTTGCGACGCGCTCAGCACGGTGCTGGAAGTCCCCCTGGAAGTGGTGGAAACTTCGCTGCGCCTGGCCCGTGAGGCCGGCAAGCTCACGGTGTTGGATGCGGGGCCGCCGCGCTATTGCCCTCCTGAGATCCTGAAGCTCGCGGACATCGTCTCGCCCAACGAGACGGAGCTCGAGGAGCTGACCGGAGAAAAGGTTACGGGACGAGTTTCGGCGCGCGAGGCGGCGGAAAAACTGCTCGACCTCGGCGCGAAGACGGTAGTCCTGAAGCTGGGCAGCGATGGTTCGATGCTGGTCACGCGGGAAGGGTCAAAACATTTTCCCGCCTGCAAGATCGACGCGGTTGACCCCACCGCCGCAGGCGATTCCTTTACCGCCTCCCTCACCGTGCAGTTGGCCGCGGGAGCGGACATCGACGACGCCATCCGCTACGCGAACTACGCCGGGGCGCTGGCCGCCATGAAACTCGGCGCCCAGCCTTCGCTGCCCACGCGCAAAGAGGTGGAAGAGTTCGCGGCCCGCCAGGCCAACCCGGCGTAGCCCGCGTAGGGCAGAGTTGTTTGTTAACTCTGCGGCTTTTCCCTTAATTCATCATGGAACAAGCCTTGTAGGGCAGAGTGGTTCTTCAACTCGCCGCGGCGAGCGGCTCTTGAATCGGACGTTTCGAGAAGCCGCAGGCCCTTGCCATCGCGGGTCGCCGCTGGCGACGCGGTCGCGGCTGCTTCTTCCCACGGGCTGCAAAACCCCTACCAGGCAGGTCGCAGGAGAGTCGAAGACGTCCGCTGAAGAGACGCAGGCCAATTAACCGGTCCTCGCCGTTCGAGTCGAACCTGTCCAGGAGGTGTTATGAAGACAAACGCTCACGGACGATTACTGGCTTTCCTGCTTGTGGCAGGGCTGTTGTGTAGTGCGTCGAATGTTTGGTCAAGGGCCGGTTCACCTGGGGCCCTATCGAACCGAGTGGGAAAGAGCGAAAGCGCGGACGCGGCCCCGGCGGTCCACACCATGACCGGGCATTTCACCCGTATTGTCGTGGTGCGGCTGAAAAACGATACGGACATGCTCGAGGGACTGAAAACGGCAGTGGCACAGGAAAAGATTAGGAACGCAGTGATCCTGAGCGGCGCGGGTTCCCTGACCAGTTACCACGTGCACGTGGTGAGCAATACCGCCTTCCCACCCACCAACGCTTTTATAAAGGGTGCTGGCCCCTACGACCTGCTGACGACCACGGGTTACATCATCGACAGCCGGGTGCACGCCCACATCGCATTTTCGAACACGCAAAAAGTCCTGGGTGGGCACTTGGAGCCGGGGACGAGAGTCTTTACTTTTGCAGTGATTTCCCTCGGCGTTCTGGATGAGAGCGCGAGCCTCGAAAGGTTCGATGACTACAATTGGCGTTGAGCTTCGGCGCACGGACAGCAATGGCGCCTGGGAAACTGGACCAGCCTCGAGAGACGGCGGGCATCGCGTAAAACGCAATGGCTGATCCACCCTCCGGGCGGCCCGAGGCCGCCCCTACCTCAAGACCACGTTGCCGAGGAAGCCGCGGTTTTCGCCGTCGCCATCGCGCACCAGCACGCTGACGCGGAAAGCGTCTTTGGGAATGGCGACGGACTTATCCAGCCGCGCAACCTCGCGGGGATCGACGGCCTGCAAGGTTTCGTGACCCAGCTCCTCCCCCATCACGCTGTAGAAGACGGCTTCCAGACTTCCGGGTACAAACACTCCGAAGACGCCCTTCAGGCTGACGCGGCCGCCCTCCATCTTGCCGGAAAGCGGTTCGCTGATGGCGGCGGCCCAGACGGCGTCGCGGATGGGGTTAGGCACGCGCGTCGGCGACCAGTGAACCGGGAAGGAGTATTCCTCACCCGGGTCGAGCGTGGCGTAAGGGCTCAAGACCTCCGACTCCAGGAAGTAAGGGGTCTGTTTGGGATCGTCGGCCAGGGTCTGGTCAAACGGCCCGCGCGAAATCGTGCCGGGGCCATCGTTCCAGGACTCGAGCGAAGCGCCGTCCGGATATTCCAGGCCGGGGAAGTATTTGAAATTCTCGACGTAGCCAATGTTCTTTTGCCCGTTCACCACCGCGTACCAGCCGGCGCTGGAGTCAGCGCCGATCTTGCCGACGCGATAGAGGTAGTGGATGTGCAACATGCGCCCGCCGTGCAGAACTTCGTAACTCGGGTGCCGGGCGTCGCCATAAGGTTTGTAATAACCTTCCGGGAACTTGCTGTGGGGATTAAGCGGCACGTACATGAACAGTTCCGGATTGGGCTTTGATGGGTCGCGGGCATCCGCGCCATCGTTCTGGATCAAATGCCAGATACCCCAGCGGATCTGGCGGCGGCTGATGTTGCGCATTACCTGGTCCACTTTGACGCGCGTGGTCCCGGCGTACACGTGGTACGTCCGCACAAACTGCACGCCGGTGCGCGGATCGCCGGGGCTGGTGACGCGCAGGGCGACTTCGGCGGCTGTCTCCGTGACGACCTCGGCCGTGAACTTGCTCCCGTCCAGAATGTAGTAAGGGATGCTCGGCCACTCGCTATCGTTCGTCCAGCCTTCCGGCCCCGGCCAGACTTTGTCTCCGCCGTAATTCGCCCAGCCGGCTTTCAAGTTGTTCTGCTCGGCAGGCAGAACCTTTCCGGCCAGGTCCTTGTTCACGAAAAAGTATTCCTGGTCGCCGAGCTGCATCTGGATGGCGCGGCCTCCAAGCTGAGGCGCCACCAACAAGCTGACGATGCCGTTGGTCAGGCGATAAACATCCCAGCCGTTATACTGGGTCTTTTCGAGCTTCGCGGAATAGGACGTAGTGGGAGCTGCCATGGTAAACCTCGCTGAAAATAGCAGTGTCGAGTTTTTGGAAAGAACAGTTCTTGCAGATTCCTCTGGCAAGCTGACGAACGCCAGGCAGGCGGCGAGGGCGGAAAGGACCAACCAGCCTGCGCAACGTTTCCTTCGGGTCATCGGTTACACCTCGGACCACCGTTCGTCGTTTAGAAACCGCTGGGAATAATCCAGTAGCTGGCGTTGAAGGTTTTTCCGGGTTCGAGAACGATCAGGCCTTTGAATTTCCCCTCATGTTCCAGATTGAAGGCGTTGGTCGGGCCCGTTTGGGGCTCAATGCAAATCAGCGTGTTGTCCAGCGGCGCGTAAACGATAGCGTAGTCGAATTCCTTACCGTAAACGACCTCCACCTTCTGGGTTTTGCCTTTCACCCAGATATGGCCCAGACCGTTCGCGTCGCGGGCAAGTTCCGAAAAGCCGGCATCGACAAAAGTCTTGCCGAGAGTCATGCTGGTTGTCGACCCGGGCAGGAATTTCTCCGTCGGTTCAGTCTGACCCGTGGGAATAAGCGGCTTGGTGACGAGCCAGTAGGTCTTCGCCCCAATCCCCAGCGTCCATTCCTCGCGGGGACCGTCCGGGCGGAAGTAAGGGTGATAGCCGAAATGCACCGGCATGGCGGCCTTGCCCGCGTTGGTGACTTTCGTGGCGCACTCCAGTCTTCCGTCCTTCAGCCGGTAAGTGACTTCGTACACGTGAGCGAAAGGGAACTGGGCGGCGAGGTCAGGATACTTGTAGAACTCCAGGCGCGAGGTGATGAAAGCGCCTTGCGCGTTCGAGCCGCCGGTCTTCGCCACTTCCCAGCGCGGGTCGTATACCAGCAGCCCGTGGATGGGGTAATTGTTGGGAGGCACGCGGAGAACATTTCCCAGGGCATCATTCAGCAGGTATTTCTTGCCCCGGAAATAGTAGTAGTCCTGGTCGATGCGGTTGGCGTAGGGAGCGAGGAAAGGAATTCCCCAGCCGAACCAGTGCTTTTCCAGGTAGGCCTTGAACGAGTCGGGGGCAATGAGGACGTCTTTGCCGTTAACCTTGAACTCGTAAGCAAAGTTGCCGATGTCCGGCACGATGCCGAAATCCATCTTGCGCTGGGCGTCGAGCAGGTGGTAGGTGGTGTGCCCTTCCACGGTTTTCTTACTAACGGAATAGTTTCCCACGGCAAAACCTCCTGGCGGGAGAGCGAGCAATAACGTGAGGAAAGCGAAAACGGGCATGCGGAGTTTCATTGCGGATTCCTCCCCGGAACCTGCCGGCACATAGGATGCCATGGCCCGACAAGGACGTCCAGGCGGGGCGGGTTTGAACCTGTCCCGTCCCGCAGCGCGGGACGGGGCTGAAGCACCGTCCCTCCAGGAGGGCGCGCCCGGTCTCTCAGCACCCTGCTAGCTTTCTGTCCCCAGCGCCGCGAGCTGATGCGCGTACTCTTGCACGGCGGGGTAGAGATTACGATAAACCTGATAGTAGCGGTCGTAAATCTTTACCCGGTCGGGGCGTGGAGACATGCTCTCCCGCACCTGAATGGCTTGTTGCGCTGATTCCTGCACGGAAGAATAGATTTTGGCGGCCACCCCGGCCAGTAACGCCGCGCCCAAGGCCGAGCCTTCCGAGGTGCGCAGCGTCACCAGTTCCTTGCCATAGATGTCGGCCTGGATTTCGCGCCAGAGAAAGCTTCGTGATCCACCGCCGGAAGCGCGAATTTGCTTCACGGGTATCTCCAGCTCCTTGAAGATCTCCAACGAATCCCGCAGGCTGAAAGCCACGCCCTCCAGGATGGAACGGATCATGTGCGCGCGTGTGTGGGCGGCGGTGAGGCCAAACCACATGCCGCGCGCCTGAGCATCCAGATGCGGGGTGCGCTCGCCCATCAAGTAGGGCAACCACAGGAGCCCGTCGCTTCCCGGCGGAATCTTCTCGGCCTGCTTGATGATGAGGTCGTAGGGGTCCACGTCCGTGTGGCGTGCGTACCAGAGCTCCGAGGCGCCAAAGTTATCGCGGAACCAGCGCAGCGAGAGCCCCGCGCCCTGGGTAACCCCCATCACGTGCCACTTGCCCGGCACCGCGTGGCAGAAGGTGTGGATGCGCCCGCGCGGGTCCAGCTTGGGCGCGTCGGTGTAAGTGAAGATCACCCCGGAGGTCCCGAGGGTTGCGGACGTCAACCCCGGCAGGACGATGCCATTGCCCACCGCGCTGGAGGCCTGGTCGCCGCCCCCGCCCACCACCGGCGTCCCGGCGGCGAGTCCGGTGAGCACGGCGGTCTCGCGGGTGATTTCCCCGGTGATTTCCGGGGACTCGTAGGCGCTGGGCAGCAGTTTCGGGTCGAGCTCGAGTGCGGAGAGCATCTCCCGCGACCAGCGCCGGTTGGTCACGTCAAACAGCAGCGTTCCCGAGGCGTCGGAAACGTCGGTGGCAAACTCCCCCGTCAGGCGGAAGCGCACGAAGTCCTTGGGCAGCAGGAAGTGCGCGGCGCGCCCGAAGACGCGCGGTTCGTTATCGCGCACCCAAAGGATTTTCGGAGCGCTAAAGCCGGTGAGCGCGGGATTGGAAACAAGCTGGATCAGCCGCTCGGCGCCGACCGTGGAGGTGATCCAGTCGCATTGCGCCTGGCTGCGCTGGTCACACCAGATCAAGGAGGGGCGTACCACCGCGTGGGTCTTGTCGAGCAGGACCACGCCGTGCATCTGGCCTGACAAACCCACGGCGGCAATATCCGTGCCCTTCAGCCCGGCCGCTTCCAGAGCGGCGCGGACCGCGCGGATGGTGGCCTGCCACCAGTCCTCGGGGTCCTGTTCCGCCCAGCCCGGCTTGGCCATGCGCATGGGTTGATGGTCCCCGGTGGCCGCGCCTACCACGTGGCCGTCGGGCCGCACGATCACGGCGCGGGTGCCCGTGGTTCCCACGTCGATCCCTATCATGTAAGCCATGAGGCAACTCCGATGATTAACGGCCGACTTTCACCCAAAGGCCGGATTTGGCTGAGCGCTCGACGGCGTCCAGCACGGCCTGGACCTTCACCCCCTCGCGGAAGTTTGGTTCCGGCATGCGATCCTCTTCCAGGCAGGTCAGGAAATCGTGGATGGCGTGAACGAAGGTGTGTTCATAGCCGATGATGTGGCCGGGGGGCCACCAGGCGCCGACGTAGGGATGGTCCGCCTCCGTCACCATGATGCTTTTGAATGCCTGGGTCTCGGAAGGTTCAGTCCGGTCGTAGAGTTCCAGCTCGTTCATCCGTTCCAGGTTGAACGCCAGGCTGCCCTTGCTGCCGTAAATCTGGAAGGTGTTGTAGTTTCTCCGGCCGCCGCCGAAGCGGGAAGATTCGAAGACGCCCACACTGCCGTTGCGGAAGCGCGCCAGGAAATTCGTGTCGTCGTCCACAGTGACTTTGCCTTTACCTTTCTTTCCCTTGGCTCCCCAGGCGCCCTCCTCGGTGCCCGGCAGGGGGCGTTCCTTGATGAAGGTGGTCATCTGTCCGGTGACGGACTGGATGTCGCCGTTGAGGAACTGGGCGAGGTCCGCGGCGTGCGCGCCAATGTCTCCCAGCGCCCCGCTGCCCGCGTATTTCTTCTCCAGGCGCCAGACCAGGGGAAAGTCCGCATCCATGATCCAGTCTTGAAGATAAGCTCCGTGGTAGTGGTAGACCTGTCCTACGCGGCCTTCCTCGAGGAGTTTCTTGGCGAAGGCGACGGCCGGAACCCGCCGGTAGTTGAAGTTCACCATGTGCAGCACGCCTGCTTTTTGCACGGCGCGCAGCATCTGCTTTGCCTCAGCGAGGGTGTTCGCCAAGGGTTTCTCGCAGAAGACATGTTTGCCGGCCTGCGCGGCCGCAATGGCCATGGGCGCGTGAAGGTGTCCGGGAGTGGCGATGTCCACCACGTCGATGTCTTTTCGCGCGATGACTCTTTCCCACTCGCAATCGGATTCTTCCCAGCCGAACTGCGCGGCCGTGGCCTCCAGCGCCTCCGTGCAGTCCTTCCCGCAGAGGACCTTCATCCGCGGCGCCAGCTTTCCGGGAAAAAACCTCCGCACTTGCCGATAGGCATTGGAATGGGCCTTGCCCATGAATTTGTGACCGATGAGCGCAATGTTGATTTCAGGCATGTTTAGTCTCCCTGTTCTTACCTTCAGTCCGTCGTCCGTTGTCCGTTGCCAGTTGTCCTGTCGCGGGCGACGGAGCACGGACTACTGACAACGGACGCTCCTTTACGCCCACCACATTTCCTGGAGCTTCTCCTTGATGACGATCTGGTTGAGGAAATTGGCGGCTTTGGTCAAGCCCTCTTCGACCGACATCAAGCTGTCCTCGTGCTCGATGGAGAGCACGTCGTCGTAACCCACCATCTGGAGAGTTGAAACCAGGTCACCCCAGAAGTCCCTGCCGTGACCGTAGCCCACCGTGCGGAAGATCCAGGAGCGGTTCTTTTCATCGCCATAGGGTTTCGTGTCGAGCACGCCGTTCAATTTGTAATTCACCTCGTACATGCGCGTGTCCTTGGCGTGGACGTGGAAGAGCGCTTCGGCCAGGCGGCGGATGGCGGTGCAGGGATCAATCCCTTGCCAGAACATGTGGCTGGGGTCGAAGTTGCAGCCGACCGCCGGCCCCGCCGCCTCGCGCAAGCGCAGCATGGTTTCCGGGTTGTAAACCACGAATCCCGGATGCATCTCGATGGCAACGCGCACGCCGTGGTCTTCGGCAAACTTGGCGCGCTTCTTCCAGTAGGGGATCACTTTCTTTTCCCATTGCCATTTCAGAATTTCCAGGAAGTCAGGCGGCCAGGGAGTCGGCGACCAGTTGGGATACTTGGCGTTGTCGGAATCGCCGGGACAGCCGGAGAAGTCAATCACCCGCGTCACACCCAGCTTCTCGGCCAGCAGGATCGACCTGCGGTTGGTTTCCGCGTGCTGGTCGGCGAGCGCCTTATTGGGATGAAGCGGGTTGCCGTGACAGCTCAAGGCGCTGATGGTGACGCCCTGATCGTCCAGCTTCTGTTTGAACTCTTTCAACTTGGCCGGGGAATTCAACCATTCCAACTTCAGGTGCGGGTCGCCGGGATAGTTTCCGGTTCCAAGTTCGATGGTGCGGATTCCCAGGGGCTTGATTCGCCGGAGAACCTCATCCAGGTTGAGTCGAGCAAACAGCGCGGTGAAAAGTCCTACCTTCATGGTGTGTCTCCATTCGTGTGGCGTGTGCTCGAGTCGCCGCGCCGAGGTCTCAAACCCGGCCGCACGACCCGTGGCAGGCAAAAATGCCCGCGCCTTCCACCGGAAGAGAGGCTAAATCTATCGATGGGTTAGGCCAGCGTCAACTGAAAAATTCCTTCGGACGTGAGGCCCCCCCCCGAGTTGCAGTGTCGCGGCGGCCGTTCTCGCCTGCCGGAAAGCTCGGGGGGTAAGGCAAAATCCGGTGCGACACCCGTAAAGGCTGTTGCCTTTCGTTTTCTTTGCTGTTTCTGGGTCTGAAACCCAGTTCATTTCGCCAAGAAGCGTGTCTGTTTGCCCCTTTTCACGGCTTGTTTATTTACCCCGATCCTTTGTTTTCAACAACTTCCTCGATTTGTTCCCTCATTTTTAACGTCTCTAACCGGGCTTTACCATCTCGGTCCCTGAGTGTTGCCTGCGGGCTGCCGACCCGCCACAACAGAGCACTGCAAGCTCATGACTGAACGGTTTTTGTTTTCAACAAGATATCGCTTTCTTTTTCGCAATGCTGGGGTGAGGGCGGGGTCATTCCCGCCTTCCCACTCCAGTTTCGATTTGCGCATTTCGCGTTTCGGCTTTCCGATTCAGGTTCTCCCTACGGACGCAGCTTGTTGTGGGAGGACTGCGCCCGAAGAAACCTGGCGCCCCGAGCCAAGCCTATGTACTTAGGCTAGGGCAGAGATCGCGCCGTGTCAAGGGACATTCTTCCCCTGGGCGGAGGCGTGCCTTCATGCTGCTCCCGCTTCTGCGCCCGCGCTCTCTCACCGCCGTTCCTCTTCCCATCCCTGCACCGCCCACCTCCCGCAGACTCCCCAACGGCCAGCTTCTTATTTCCAAGTTCGGGTTTCCACCCTCCAGGACCCATTCTCCCTTCAGGAGTATCACTCTCCGTGTTTCCAACCCCGATTCCGATGTAAGGTGACCGTTGTCTAGGTCTATCCCATTTGTAATCAGAAGGTTAAGCTATGAAAATCCAACTTCGCGCAAGTCGGAATCGGGGTTCAACAACCCCTTTGGGTTCATCAAGATAGTCGCCCTGTTCTTTCTCAGCCTTTCCTTACTGCTGGCCCCTTCGCTGGCCGAATGCTGAGGGGTGAAGCCTGACTATTTCCCTCTGCCCTCCAATTTGCTCCCATCGAATTGTTGACACCGCGGTAACGAAACCCTAGAATTGCCTCAGAGATCGCGGGTTCGGCAAGTCAGGTATTTACTGACTTGTGATGGTGTCCACGCGCGGCGCAGCGATGCCGCCTTCGGCTTGAAGGCGCGGCTCCGCAGGCGCAAAGCATCTGAGCGAAGGGGGGTGTCGCGCGCGGGAAATCATCTGAACAGTCCTTTCTATGGGTCAAAGCCCCTTTGCGAAGCGTCCACCTAGACAGGATCCCGGAGCGGCGGGGCGCCGCTCGACGCGTGTCGATTACGTCTGTCCCATGATCCTGTCGGGTCGCGATGCGGGCGAGGCCACGGAGTCGTTGGATGCCGCTTACAGCGGGGAACCGTTGCGCGTAGGCTTCAACTGCGTGTTCCTGCTTGACTTGCTTGCTGTCGTCAAAAGCGGGGACATCGAGATCGCCTTGAAGGATGCCGAAAGCGCAACGGAGCTGCGGCCGGTCGATCAGGGCGAGTACCGCTACCGATACGTCGTTATGCCGATGCGGCCGTGAGGCACAAACCCGGTCGCGATGGTCGTCCTCACCTTGGGCGCAGGAGTTCACCGTGAAACAGCAGGTTTGCGAAATCGCCCTGGAGCCCTTCGTCAAAGTCGACCGCGCCGAGCGGCAGGAAGAGCCTGCGCCGGACATCGAGCCCGCCGACGATGCCACCTGACAAACCATCCCGCCGGGCTTCTGCTCCAAGTTCCTCCGCCTAACCTTTCATGAGTTTGCTGCCATGTACCCCCTGCGGTTTCCCTGTGCCGATGCCTCTTACCGGCAAGTTTCGCTCGTGGGGGGGTTGCCCTCACACTGCTGTCCCCGTCTTAGCTTTTGAGTGGACGCGCATCCTTTACCGCTGTTGGGAACGCTGCGCATGCTATAACGAGTTTCGGTACCAGCGTGCTCTCCAATGTCGTGGGCAAAGTAGAAGAGCTCAGCGTTTTCAGCAATTGAACCCGGGACGCATTGCCGCAGAATCCTTGCGACTCGTTCAACTCTAATCTTGGCTGGCGCTCGAAAGACAAACCGGAGGGATGGCCCGGAAATGTTCATCGTCACTTATTTCGACGGACTCGTCATCCGCGACCAGGTCACATTCATTCCCGTAAAAGAGGAACACCTCGTAACGTTCCGGCACGCGCGCAAGCTGCTTTATCTGCATTCCCGTCAGGCGTGTCGCAGCAGTGGTAAACCGCCGACCGTTTACCATGATTTTAAGTTCACTTCCTGGTTGTGCAGTCCGCATCTAGTCTGAACCTGTCTACCCTGGCAACCCATTCAAACTCTCATCGAACGGCCCGCGGCATTCCGAAGTTCCTCAGCACCAATTTCAGGGGGCGTAGGATTGTAGTGAACCTCTTTCAGGCTGTATGAGTTCGCTTTCGGCGCGATGACAGGCAGAATCTCGAAATGCCAATGAAACTCTTCTATCGCGGCTTGCCATTGGCCGCGCTTTTCAAACTTCGCCCCGAGATTGGGCGACGTGTGGAGAACGAGGTGGTAAGCCGGCGCCACGGCTTCCAGGCGCTGAAGAATAGATTTCAGGAACTTTCCGAAGCGCAGCTGGCGCTCGTAGGAGCTGACATCGTCTTCGAATGCGCAGTGATGGGTGACGGGCTGCACCCAGGTCTCATACGCGACGCGCGAGGCAAACGGGCAGAATGCCACGAACTGGTCATCCCACTCAACCATTCGAGACCGCTGCGAGAGCTCCTGCTTGGTGATGTCGCACAGCAGGCAGCGTTCCTTCAGCTCGAAGTAGCGCTGGCAAGAACGGAGTTCGCGCAGGACCCGCTGCGGGATGAAGGGCATGGCGGTAATCTGCGAGTGCGGGTGCTCAAACTCCTGCCCCGCGAGTGCCCCGTCGTCGCGGAACACCGTAATGTAGCGGAAGCGGCGGTCCTTCTTTAGGTCCACGATCCTCGAGGCGTAGGCGCGCAACACTTGGGCTACGTTTTCGTCGCTTTGTTGGGCAAGGGATGTGTGGTGATCGCGGTGCTCCACTACAATCTCATGCGCGCCCAAGCTGCGCATCTTGTCGTAAATCCCCTCCGCCTGGCGAGTGGCGTCAACCTCGATTCGGTACAGAGGCCGCAGGTGTGGCGTCACTCGCACCTGCCACCGGCCGTTGCCATCCGTTTGGGAGTAGATGGTCTGCGGAGATAGGTCTTCGTGGCCTGGGCAGAGGGGGCACACACGACAGTCTGGCCAGCCACCCTCCCCCTCTTCCTGGATCACCCACGTTTCGGAGATAGCATCCCTGCGAAGCTCCACTAGGCCCCCACCCACAAACACTTGGGGATTCCGCCCTTCCCCGTATGTTCGCGCAGAGCGGTTGCCTGGTCGTCTCGGCGCGAACCTGGGGAGCGACGCCGCACCCAATCCACGAGCCAGTCCCTAGTGCGTTGGAGCCGCCTTGGCTGGCTTGCCGTGCTTCGCCTGCAGAGCCTCATAGTCGGCCTTCACCCCTTCGTAGTCATGTTGCAGGGTGGTGTTGGTTGCTGTGAGCTGGTCGAGCCGGCTTTGGAGGTCTGTGTTTTCCCGCTGTAACGTCGTGACTTGCTCCTGCAAAGTGCGATTTTGATCCGAGGCCTTAGAGAAACGATATCCGAAGACCCCAGCAACTGCGGCGCAAACCACAGCGATAATCACTGCGACGGTGAATTTGTTCTCCATACGTCAGACTCCTTCCTGGCGGGGCAAAGCCCCGCCCTTAGACAGAGCCTCTCTGGGAGGCGTTACATTTTGACAACTTTCCGCGCGACTCCAAAACTAAGCACTCGGCGGCTTCGTCGCAACTGGTTTAGCGGCTTCGGTTGGCTTTGGTCCGCCGACCGTTTGCGCCGGTGCGGGCTGAGCCGCTGGTTTAGCAGCTTCGGTTGGCCTTGGTGCGCCGACCGTTTGCGCCGGTGCGGGCTGAGCCGCCTGCTTAATCTGTGGTGGCACCGCTGTCTGCCTTGTGGTCCTACTGTGGGCTGTCGAACAAAACACCCGGCCATTTCGAACAACCTGCCGAAACTTGGGGACCTCAACTCCGCATTCAAAACAGTAAACTGCCATTTTTCGTTCCTCCTCTTGGATTTCGGAGGACCAGCATCAGCTCCCAGTAAGAATTGCTAAGGCATCAGCCGGCCTCTCCGATCTTTTGCCGCGTCTGTTCGCGTGAATATTTCTTTCACGATGCGACCACGAAACGTCTTCCACTGACTGTTGGCCCGGGGACCGATGTGAAGTCGTCGCAACACCCTTTTTATTTTTTGAGACGAACTGACAGAGAGCCTTTGCGATGTCTCCACAATCTTCATCAGAGGCCATAATCTCGGCCACGAGGGCGGCATGGCGAAGCTACCTGCGGAAAGCGCCTTA
>Ga0315279_10000659_pt1 | contig 64909 bp, 66 predicted proteins | sample YL17G06_20_MG_FD_203694 | JGI IMG/M metagenome (GOLD analysis project Ga0315279, IMG submission 203694) | Sediment microbial communities from Yellowstone Lake, YNP, Wyoming, USA - YL17G06_20 | ecosystem: Environmental > Aquatic > Freshwater > Lake > Sediment | place: USA: Wyoming | collected...
CGTACGCCCTCTACAGCCTGCTGTGTTTAGTTCTAAACAGAGAAGCAGCAGAAAACCTCAGAAGACCAGACAAAGCAGTCTCACCAACATACTTCAACACCTAATAAAGGGACAAGGCAGCGCGCTAGAAAAGGTAAAGTTCTATCCCGAAACCCATGCTTAAATAAACAAAGATTCTCCTAATAACAAAACTGAGAGGAAACATGGTCAGGTTCATATCAAGAATAAGGGGCTTCTTAGAAAACATTAGGTATGCTCGGCAACAGAGGAAGACTCCTTACGTAGATAACATAGCCCTCAAGACACACTACTTAGAGAGCAGAGAGCGCTATCATGAAAAAATGAACAGCGCATTCGAGGATCGTACGAACAATGATATAGTCAAAGCCTTTGATGAATTGTTCAGAGCTGTGGACTGTGGTGATACCTCAAATCTGTGGGAAAGGAAAGCTGGCTTGGCCAAGAGCATAAACGATAACAGGGACGATCTTTGGGGAGCCCTCATAGGAACAATTACGGGCTATTTCACAGCTGTGGGAGCATCTATCCCTATAGCACTAGAAATCTACACAAAGAGCTTGAACGCATTTTCCGACTTCTTCTTCTGGGCGTTACTTGCTGTTTTTGGGTTTGGGATTTATACCGGAAGTTTCAGCCAAAACAGACTAAGAAGACTGGTAAAGGAACACAAAGATTACACGAGCGAATCCGAAGAAATCGCAGATTTACTAGAGAGAAAAAAGGACCTGCGAATTCGACAAAAATCTCCAGACGACTTCTAAACGGCGTGCTGCCTCCTCCCGATATTAGGTTTTAGCGCGCGCGCTGAAGCGAAAAGCTCCATTGTGACTTCATTCTGGTTTGTGGAGCCTCGGGCGGGATTTGAACCCGCGACCCCCGCCTTACCAAGGCGGAGCCCCACCAGGCTAGGCTACCGAGGCGCAGACTGTCCCTTGAAGAGGGTGCATGAAATTTAGGTTTTTCTGTCAGCGTTGTTAACTGTTCTCTTCTTGTGTCGTTATTCGTTTTCGTTTGTCGCTCTTAAGAGATCTTTGGCCACGCCTGCGAAGGTTAGGTACCAGTAGTGAATGGCATCGTTGAGGTCTATCAGAAAACTGTTGACTTCTGAGGAGACAAAGTATGGGAGCTCTTTGATTACTCTCATATGTTCAACATAGGATGCGTAGTCCCTGTAAAGGCAGACAATCACAGCATCATAGTCCAGTCCAATTCCTCTCTCAAGCAGGAGAATCGCAAAAGGACTATGGCTCAACCTCTTTTTTATGTCCTCTCTTTTGTTTTCAATCTTTTCTGGTGGGATAGGAGCTTTGACTTTTGTGAAAATCAACGCGCATATAGTATAGCCCAGCTTCCTGAAGTCAGGTATCATAGTGTACTCGTTCACAACTCTTTCCTTTTCCAGCTTCCTGATCATTCTGCTCACAGTAGGCTGGGAAACTCCAATAGCCTTGGCCAATTCTCTGTCACTTCTTCTTGAATTCTTCATAAGCTCTGAGACAAGCGCCACCTCAGTGTTTTTCAGAGCCTTTTCCTCAACTTTCAACGCCGGGTCTGAGTCTTTTGCATGATTTTCGTTCTGTCGATTTCGTTTCATGATCTTTCCACCTTCACATGAAGCTGTAGCCAATAAGTTTTAGACACAAGTTAGAATATCACCTTGAGAAGTTAAAGATTATTGCATTCCACTTGAAAGACCAAACAAATATAGAAGAAAATGCTGATACAGCATTTGAACCTCCAAAAACCGCGGGGGTGTCCGAGCTTGGCCAAAGGAGACAGGCTTAGGAAAATGCTGCCTAAAACAGAACACACAGTCCGTGCCCGATTAGGCGGCGTTTTAAGAAACCTGTTGCCGTAGGGCTGCATGGGTTCAAACCCCATCCCCCGCACCTTCAGCATTCTTTTAGATGAACCACCGTTCTCCAAAGCATTGAGTGCTTCTCTTGAAGAGGTGTTGATGCTGTCGAAAGGGAGATATAGAAGAAGGCTGAAAAGCAACTTGACGGAGTAGAAATAACTACATCATGCACAAGGAGTGAAGGTTGTGCCGAATTGTCCAAAGTGCGGTTCAGAAGTGGATGAGAACATGGCTTTCTGTCCCAAATGCGGCGCATCTTTGAGAGCGGCAGGACCCGCAGATTGGGGGGAAGACTGGAGAGCGAGGCGAAGGGAGTGGAGGGAGCAGAGAAGAGACCTGAGAAGGCAGAGGAGACATGCAGGGAGAAGTGAGAAACAAGAAGAGTGGGAGAAGTCAGAGAAGCACGAGTACATGTTCTTAGGACCGATAATCGGCGGTTTAGTAGTCATAGTGTTTGGAGCATTGCTCTACTTATTAGCAGTTGGAGGTTATAACGCACAGATGCTGACCGCCCTGTTCTTCGTCTTTGTCGGTTTGATAATCATAGCTGCCGCAGTGTACGGGGCTATCATGGTGAGAAGAAGGCGCCCCAGACCCTAGGCAGGCGCATGCTTCCAGTCGCGCGGAAATGAAAATCCGGTGCGGGTCTAGCCTACCCTTTTGGTAGCATGTTTTGACGGTAAATTCGGCTGGGCATTATCAGCACGCGCGCTGTTGAAGATCGGTTGTGCGTCATGTTGAAGCGAGTTTTTGATATCTTTTCCTGTTTGCTGTGTTGGCGGTGGTGCAGCACGAGGGGCTGTCGTAGTAGTCTTTGGTGACTCTGATGAGGTTTTTGTCTTGTGTTAGTAGGGCGGCTTCGTCCATCGAGTCTGACATGGTTAAGAGTGTTTTCATGTCGGAGATAAGCATTCCAATTGTATCCATCGGGTGTTCGGCAGAGCAGCATAGTAGCCTTATTTGGCCAAGGTTTGATGTATCCTCTTTTTCGAAGACTTCTTGGGTCATGGCAATGTTTAGCTTGACTCTGCGTCTTTCCTTTGCATTTATCAGCGATTCCTTGAGTGCTTTGATGACTTCTGGGTACGAAATGAATATCGTTATTTCTTTTCGTGCGTTTTCGATTAGTGCTTTCATTCTGTTGATGATGTTCTTTTGTCCTCGGATGATGTAGGCTACTTCGAGTTCCTCTGATTTTTCTGCGCTGTCGTATATTGGCGTTAGCATGTCGACTAGGGCGTCTGCTTCTTTGATTTTTTCGTTGAGGCTTTCGGTCAGCTGGTTTTTCAGGTTGGCGATGGCTTCTTTTGGTGGCACGGGAAGATAGATGTTTGGGTTACCCTTCTGAACTAGGAGTATGCCTTTCTTTGAGAGCCCGTCGAGGGCGTAATAGATTTTTGAGTCTGGGATCCCCGTTTCTTTACAGAGGACACCCGCGGTTATGTTGGGATGCATCAAAAGTGTAATGTAAATCAATGCTTCATGTGTTGGCAGTTCCAGTTCTTTAAGCCTCGGAACTATTCGGTCCCGTGTGACTGTTTCCTCGATGCTCATGATTGTTTCCTCCTTCTTCTAGTAAGTAGTAGTCAGAAAAGCCTTAAATAGTTTTCTACTACCATCCTATAGTAGATAAAATCCAATGGGGAGATCTGTTATGGAAGCACGAAAAAACCAGCATGATGCGCAGCTTGAAAATGAACACACGAACAATCTAAGACGCGCTGTAGACCAGCTGGCCATCGGATCTATCATTCTCCTATGGAGCAGCTTGTTGACACTGAAGCAGATTGGACTAATAGATAGGAACATAAGCACTTGGCCTTTTGCCTTAGCGGCCTTCGGGATACTGCTCGTAATTGGCGGCATCTACAGACTAAGCACATCGAGAACTCGCTAGAAACAGCTCCTCTGGGAACAGCAGGTGAAAAAACGTGACAAAAATCGAATGTGAAAATGTGAGAGAAGAAAATTTCGAAAAGCGCTTGAGCGATTTAGAAAACGACGAGGTGGTGATTTGATATGGAAGATAAAACCAAATTGCTGATAGCCGTTGGGGCTTCCGTTACTGCAAATTGCCAGCCCTGTCTTAAAACCGCCGTCACCGAAGCTCAAAGAGCAGGAGTGGATAAGAAAGAAATATTCGAAGCGATTGCAATAGGAAGAGTCGTTAGAAAGGGCGCATTTGGCAAGATGGACAAGTTCGCCTCAACCCTAACCGGTAAAGATGTGGGCAACGAAGGCGAATGCCCATTTGGATCAACGGAAGAAGAAGTCAAAGAATGGGTAGACCAAGATGATAAATGTGGTTGCACATGACAAAGCGTGAGGTGCGATTATGAAGGACGAAAAAGTAAGGAAAATAGTTCGAGAAGGCTATGCGAAGGTCGCCAAAAGAGAGAAACCCTGTTGCGGGACTCAGAGTCCCTGTGGCGAAGGCAATTCAGACTTGACCGAGGATATCAGCAGGAGAATAGGCTACAGTGAAGAAGAAATCAGTTCGGTCCCAGAAGGTGCAAACATGGGTCTGGGATGCGGCAACCCTGTTGCGTTGGCTTCTCTGAAAAAGGGGCAAACTGTCTTGGATCTTGGCTCTGGCGGAGGGTTTGACTGTTTTCTGGCGGCAAACAAGGTCGGCAAGAGCGGCAGGGTCATCGGCGTAGACATGACTCCTGAAATGCTTGACAAGGCAAGAGATAATGCCAGAAAAGGGAAACGTGAAAACGTCGAATTCAGGCTTGGAGAAATTGAAAATCTGCCAGTGGCAGACGGCACGGTTGACATTGTAATATCAAACTGCGTAATCAACCTCTCGCCCAACAAGAAACGCGTGTTTGAAGAAGCCTACAGAGTTCTCAGACCGAACGGCAGACTAATGGTCTCAGACATAGTGCTTCTGAAAAAACTGCCAGAAATCATAAGAAAAAACGTTCAAGCATACATCGGATGCATCTCAGGCGCAGAAATGAAGGACAAATATCTACAAATGATAAAAGCCGCAGGCTTCCGGGATGTCAAGATTATCGAGGAGAAACACTTCCCTATCGAAAACATGGCCAACGACCCCACTGCACAAGCAATAGCAAAAACTTCAGAAATACCAGCCGAAGAAATCGGGAAAATGGCCAACGCCGTAGCAAGCGTAAAGGTCAGCGGCGTCAAACCTAACCAACCTAAATAGCTGCCAAAAACCTCATTCACGTTGAGAATCGCGCGCGCAATGAAGGAAGCGCGCTCTCTCACACTCGTCTATCACATGATGCCTATTTACAATACACCATTACGTCTGACGTACAAAGCAACATTACGTCTGACGTAAAAACATAGACCGAGGGGGGTCATCGTTGAAAGGTTTCAGCAGATCAACGATGGCAGGCTACAACGCATGCAGGGGTATAGAAGGGACTGACATCTGACTTGAAAAAGCAACATCATAACAGTCACAAAATCACAGACCGAGGGGGTCATCGTTGAAACGTTCCAGCATATCAACGATGACAGACGACATCTGACCTTACAACAGAGAAAGCGGGCGCCCTTCAAGGCTTGTTATCAAACATTGTCACAGCGCGCGCGCCGAAAATAGTCTTTCTATTACGAGAGCTCGACACCGACTACACGCGCGTTGCTTTCTGCAGATTGTATACTTCCAGATATTAGACTAGTCTTCCCATCTGTACTTCTTTTTCTTGCTTCTTAATTTCTCTAGGCCGCAGCCAAAGCATATTCCATTGTGACAACATATTGCTTCTCCGCATCTTGGGCACTGCCACTTGCTCTGCTGCGCCTCTAGGAATGCTAGCATCCCATTCTTTTCGATATATTCAAGGTTGTCAATCGGGCTCATGTGAAAATAGGTTCGATATCTGCAATCAATGCGCTTCAGCCTTTCGCACGCAAAATCATGACATTCATAGCAGAACTCCACTTCATTGTTCATGAGTAGGCTGCATCTTTTTTTGAGAAACGCGCAGATCTTATTTCTTGGGCGGCAACCCTCACAGTAGGGCATCCGAATTCCCTTGCTTTTCACATCGTTCTTCAGCGCGAGATGCCCGCTGCAGACAGCGCAATTCATTCCGCATGGCGCAACTAGTTCCTTCTCCACAGATTTCCACCCTTGTAGGCGGCTTCAGGCCATGACTTGATATTCTAGTATCAAACTGATTAGCGTTGTCTAGACCTTCTTAACGAACACGGTGGAACGAATCAAGATTTATCACCGCATTTCCAAGCATAGCACTCGCCGATTTCTCCTGGTCTCATCAAAAACCTTTTCAGTGGTTGGTTGCCAGAATCTACAGAGTCAGCGACTTCAGTATGTTCTTTAGCGTTGAGGCTGAACTCTGAAGTTTTGCGATCTCCTCTTCAGTCAAGGGTAGTTTCAGTGCTTCCCTCACACCGTTCCTGTTTATTATTGTTGGAACGCTGAGGCAAACATCATCGACGTCATAGTAGTCCCGGAGTAGGCTTGAGACAGTGAGTATTGCGTTCTCATTTCGGATTATGCTCTCAACGATTCTGGTGAGCCCGAGGCCGATGGCGTAGTAAGTTCTTCCCTTGAGCTCAATAATCCTGTATGCCGCGTTCTTCACCTGTTCAAACATGTCATTCAAACGCGCGTCGTCAAACTCTGGGCCATAAACTGAATTGTATTCCTTTAGCCTCGTGCCGGCAACACTTGCCAGACTCCAGGCAGGCACTTCGCTGTCTCCATGTTCACCAATGATGTAGGCATGAATGTTCCTCGGATCAACTTTGAAGGCCTCTCCCAGCATGTACCGTAAACGTGACGTGTCCAGAATCGTGCCAGAGCCAATCACTCTGCTTGGCGGGAAACCTGAAAGCTTGAGGGCCGCGTAGGTCATAAGGTCAACTGGATTTGTAGCAATTAAGAGGATGCCGTCTCTGTTGTATTCCTTTATTTTCGGGATGATTTGTTTGAAAATCTCAACATTGTTTGTGACCAGGTCCAGCCGAGATTGACCTGGTTTTTGGGCCAGCCCTGCGGTGATGACGACGATGTCTGCATCCTGGCAATCTGGGTAATCTCCAGCCCAGACTCTGACGGGCCTGACGAACGACACGCCATGGTTCAAATCCATGGCCTCGCCCTCGGCTCTTTTCTTATCGACATCGATAAGGACTATCTCCGAAACCAGCCCATGAATCATGAGTGAGTAGGCAAACGATGATCCGACAAATCCTGTTCCTATTATGGCAATCTTTGGTGTATGAGAAAACTGAGCTGACAAGAAATCACCTTGCATCCGCTATGAGTGCTAGTGCTGATTTTGGAGATAAATCTTTGCTCAAATTGCCTTTCTTGCTGCATAAGCACTACAAGGCAATTGGCAAGAAACCGTAGTCAGCAATGAACGTCAAGACAAGAAACACAGCGTGACGTTAGCGCGCGCGCTCATGAGAAAGCCTTCTGGTCAATAGTTCTCTAATCTCTTCTTGAAATTCTGTTGCGGGACTTAAGCCAAAAGTTTATAGCCCCTCATGCTCTGCTGCACAAAGTGAAATGACGATTCAGATTTCAAGATTTGCCGAGAAGCATCTATCAGCTATAGTCAGCTTGCTGAATGAAGAGTACAACGACCCGCACGAGTTCGTTTCATTCGACGATGAAAGGGTTTTGTCCCAAATAAGAAGACGAGATCTGAGAATCCTTGTGGCGGAAGACAACGGGAAGGTCTTAGGATTTTTGGGGGCTCGTCTTGAGGAACGTGGGGAAGAGAACATCTTCTGGCTAGGTGCGAACGCAGGACCCAACAAAAAAAGCATTGAAGACCTGCTTGTAAACGAGTTCGAGAAAAACGCCGCGCGCGCGGGCGACACCGTTTCAACAGCGGTCGATGAAGGAAGCTCAAGTGTCAAAGATTGGATTGGCAGGGGCTACGTGTTGAATCCCGGTTGGCTCCGAATGTCCGCCAAACTGGATGGACTGAAACCGATTCCGGAAGTTGCAGAGGGCACAAAACTTCGGAGCTTGCGATCCGAGGAAGAAGAAAAATTCGTCGAAGTCACGAACACTGGTTTCGGCTGGAAAAGATTGGAAGCTGGCGTTCTCGCAACTTGGAAGTCAGAGGATCCGCCGTTCAACGAAGAATGGGTTCAAGTCGCAGAGGTTGACGAGAGAATCGTGTCTGCCGTCGTGGCGAAGCCAGACACGGAATACAACAAGTATTTGCATGCCCAGAGGGGATACCTAGGTCCAGCCGCGACACTCCCAGAATTTCGAAACAAGCATCTCGCATCGGCACTAACGACTCGTGCAATGAATTTTCTTTTCGAGAAAGGAATAACCGCTGTAAGGTTGGGAACATCGGAAAAGAACACATCTTCAATTAATCTCTTGAGAGGCTTAGGCTTTCACGTGGACGTTATCAGAAAAGTCCTGCGCAAGAAGCTCAACAAAACCTGAGCGCGCACTGCGCCTAGCTTGTGTTTAGTAGCTGCGATGTTTTCTTTTGTAGGCAACGGATGCCAATAGAGTTGGCAACATAAGCATTGGCAGGACAGGATATGCTCCCATGTTTTACTATCAAAAAAGCCCACGTTAAGCTGAAATAGGCAATAGAAAAAAAGAACCTTTTGCACCGCGCGCACATGCGCGCTATTCCTTTTCAACCGTGTTAGGCACATTTTACCGGAAATTGCGTTGATTCACTGTGAATCAGCAAGTTTGAAATGCAGTGAACTTTAAAGTGTCGTACAAGATGATATGTCGTTATGAGAGTCTGTGGGATAATCGGGAGCCCGAAGAAAAACGGAAATGTGGATTTGCTCGTTTCACAGGTGCTGAGGGGCGCTCAAATTCGAGAAGCGGAAACCTCCAAAATCTATCTTAATGACTTGTCGATTAAACCGTGCCAAAGTTGCGGAGTAGATCCCAACCCGAATTTTTGTCTCTTCGATGACGACATGAAAGTAATCTACGACGCTCTGGAAACTTGCGATGCGATTGTGCTAGGCACTCCAGTGTATTTCGACACAGTCAGCGCACAAACAAAACTCATGATAGACCGCTGCAACTGCCTCAAGCCTTACGTGAAGCTGGCCGAGGAAACCTTTGGCTTCGAGAGAAGGATGAAAAAACACAAGAAAGGAGTGTTCGTGTGTGTTGGCGGCACAGACGAAGGCTTCGACACAATATTGGAAACGGTAAAAGGGTTCTTCAACTGGGCCAACATAGAATTAGTGAACACGATTCTTTTTCCTCATGAAGACAACGAATTGGGCGGCGTAAACCGCAACAAAACGAAGATGGCTGAGGCTTTCGATTCGGGAATGTACCTCGCAGAGCTCCTCCTTCGGGAAAAAGGCAAAATCGCTACGAGACCAAATTCCAAGCCTTAAGAAAATGGTGGAGGAACCTTCGGGCCAATGGAGCGGCTACGTGTTCGTCCACGTATTGCACGACCTAGATAATCTGTCACGGAGATTCAACCCGAGCCTCACACAGATGTGAACCAACGCATTCAACTTGCTCGGCCAAGCTCACGAACAGAGACAAGCTACTTAACTGCGAACGGAATAATAGCATCCGGCTTTCGGAAGAAACATTCGGAACCCGTTGTGGAGAAATGGTGATGAAAGAAAATCCAGTTATTGAGACCATTCTTGATCACAGGTCTATTCGAAAATATTCCGATCAGATTCCTTCAGACGAAGTTGTGAAGACAATCGTAAGGGCAGGCCAACAAGCCCCATTCGCTTCGCAATACTACAGCGTCCTCCTGTCGAGAAACAGAAAGCGAAACCCCTTCAAAGCCCCATTGCTGTTCACGATTTGCATTGACTCTCACAAGTTTGAACTGATAATGGCAAAACGAGGCTGGAAACTAGTTACAAATGACTTAACACTTTTGTTCTTCGGAATTCAAGACGCTGCATACATGGCGGAAAACATGGTTGTAACCGCAAGAAGCCTGGGGCTTGGAAGCTGCTTCCTCGGCAGCGCCATGTTCCGAGCGGCCAAAATCGCAGAAGAATACGAGCTTCCAGAAAGAGTGTTCCCGCTCGTACAGTTGACGATGGGCTACCCAGCCGAAGACCCGCCGCCTAGACCTAGATATCCAATGGAATTCACGCTGTTCGAAGACAAATATCCCGAACTGAACGCAAGAACAGTTTCAAAAGCAATGAAACAGATGGACGAGGGCTACTTAGCCCAGGAATATTACCGCAAAGCAAGAGCCATGATCCCCATAGAAGCTGGCCGAAAAGAAACCTTCACCTACGACGACTACAGTTGGACAGAACACATATGCAGAAAATGGGGGCAATGGTACCCTCAGCCGAATGAGTTGTTAGAGCAGCTAGAAAAACGCGGATTCAACATCGCTGAAAAGAAAAAACCATTGAAAAAATGAAGTCGCGTTGAATGCACCAATGGCATTCATCCTTCAGCTAGAACCGACCAATCGGTTCGTTTATGGAAAAAGACCCGCTTCATTTGCGCGCTTTAGAATCGCGTAAGTGCCAAACAGTTAAGTAGTTTTGCGGACGTTCTTTGCAGCACGTTTTGTGTGGCGTTCGGTTTGGCAGATGACAAAGAATCAATCCGCAGCAAAATAGTCGATACTCTCGTAGATTTTCTGAGGCCTCTTGACTTTGTACATGCTTTTTGGGAGGGAGGCGCTGCGGCATTTGGAAGAGTCGATGAGTGGTCGGACATCGACTTGTATGTTGTTGTTGACGATGACAAAGTTGACCAGACATTCATTGTCGTGGAGGAAGCGCTGAAGTCTGTATCTCCGATTGACAAGAAGTATCCAGTCCTTCAGAACCCTTGGCCAGGTGTCTTTCAAGCTTTCTATAGGCTCAGAGACACGAGCAAGTACGTGTTGATTGACCTCGCTATTCTGCAATTCAGCGGAGGAGAAAAGTTTCTGGAACCCGAAATTCATGGAAACAACGTGTTCTACTTCAGCAATCCGCCCGAAATCAAACCAGCTCTCATAGACGCCGACAGATTCAACGCGAAGATGCAAGAGAGACTAAAAAGACTGCAGGCGCGTTTCGAGATGTTCAACATCTTCGTGCAAAAAGAAATCAACAGGGCCAACAGTCTAGAAGCCATAGGCCTATACCACAACATCACGTTAGCCTCTTTGGTCGAGGCTCTGCGCGCCAAGTACAACCCGTTTCATTTTGATTTCAGGATGCGATACGTGCACTACGAGCTTCCAGAAGCGACGGTGAACAAGCTTCAGGATCTCTACTTCGTCAGAAATATGGATGACCTACAGGAAAAATACCGAAAAGCAAGCCAGTGGTTCCTCGAAACAATGCCGCAAGTCTCCACGACCCCCAAGAGAAAGCACAAGGGCGTGCCCGAGCAGAATTCTTAAGAAGCCGAAAACTCAACAGTCTGCTCGGTGGTACAGATGGAAATTGATGAGGCGATAAAGGGAAGGCGGAGCGTGCGCAAGTATTCCGATGAGCCTGTGCCAGTGCAGCTTGTTCGACAAGTATTGGACGCTGGAACGTGGGCACCATCGGCCAAGAACGGTCAACAATGGCGTTTTACCGTGCTCACCGGTTATTCCAAGGAAAAACTCACGAAACTCTTCCACCACGAACTTGAGAAGCTTTCAGCAAAGATCGGCATGACCCGCATGGGCTCATCATTCAACTCCTGCCGAATAATGGAAAAGGCACCCGTCCTGATTATGGTTTGGAACTCTAATGAAGTCAAACAGCTGCAGGAATCTTCTCTGCAAAGCGTAGCTGCTGCCATTCAAAACATGCTCTTGAAAGCCTACAGTATCGGCCTAGGCTCACTGTGGATATGCGACGTCTACTACGCGACCAAGGCTTCAACAAAGCATCTGAACAAGCCCTGGAACCTCGTGGCCGCAGTCACTCTTGGCTGGCCAGCAGAAACGCCTCAGCCAAAACCCAGAAAACCTCTTGACCAGGTTTCAGAGTTTCTCAACTAAAGCACTGTTCCACCACCCTCACAACTCCCGCCTACAGCGGGGGCTAAGAACGAATTCTGCGCTATTTCTGCTCTAGCTCCTAGGAAGGTGGTGGCGGAGGAGGAGAAGCTTGCTTGGTTTCGGGCGGTGGCGGGGAGGGCTCCTGCTCAAGTTCGGGTGCGCTTCGCATTATCAGTCCAGCTGCTATTCTGACGACAGCCGCTACCAGAAACAGGTAAGCTCCAATTCCGAATCCCCAGCTGACCGTGATGTTGCCTATCACGTCAAATTGTTGACTGCTCGCGCCATAAACAGGGTTTCCGGCTATAGCGTGTACCATCGTGTCCAATTGGGGTGGAATGCTTTGACCAGGAAGCAGTCCAGATGCAAACGGTAAAAAGCTCGGCAGCTGCGTCATGAACAGGAAAATGAGGATGAAGGGCAAAAGCGAGGTCATAGCGCCCAGTATGAATTTCCTTCCAAGGTTCTTCCCGTTCTTGACTCCGATGATGTCAAGTACCAGCAGAGCCACGCCGACTGCGATGAGTATGGCGAACGGAACTTGCAAGAAGAATAGGCTGCTGTAGCCGGATGTGGAATCGCCTCCAGAGCCTATGAACAAGTTGACCTGCATACCATTGACGCCGTCTATAATCATCAGTGTGACTCCTCCCTGCTTTGCCAACGGACCAGTGTCTGAGGACGCAGTTATTGCGTACCATGGTAGAAAAAACGCTACGATCATGATTGAAATCGCAATGATGCCAAGCGCGAATCCGATGCCGCCGCGGCCTTTCAGGAACTTCTTTACTCTGAGGCCGCCTTTCCTGTGCAGTCTTACTATCCCAACGATTTTCCATGCAGCTCTGATCACAACGTAGATGACGAAAAACAGAATGAAATTTGCAATCAGCCAGGCAAGAATGAAGTACGTCCCTCCTACCGTGAAGGTGGAATTCGAGTATTTTTGAGGGTCTGCCCACCTGACCCCGTTCTGATTCTGCACGGGTCCAAGAGGACCAGCTCTTCCCAGGGCCACCTCTTCGTCTGTTCCCCAATAGCCCCAGCGGCCGTTGAAATCTAACCAGCTAGGGTGGTTGCTGTCGTCTATGACGATGAGGTGCAAGTCGGTTGGCATGATTGTGAGGCCATTGCTACCTACAATGTCGTTTTCGATGCCTATCTTGCCCTGATAGGACCTGAAGTAATTGGCGTGAGAACCCTGAGCCACGTAAACAACGGGATGATTATCATTCAATTCGACGTCGCCCCAAGCCGCATTCTCACCTGCCCCGTGCTGCGAATACACCGCCTTCACGGGGTTTCCTGAGCCATCAAGGAATATTTCCACAACCTCGATGTCACCTTGATGATCGTTCAAGGGTCCATTATTGTAGGCGTAGAAAAGCCAGTACTGAATCACTGTTGACGTGCCGCTGTTGACGATGTGAACGTAGGCGTAGTAGCCAATCGTGCTGGCTTTTGAGGCATAATCAGCGGCTATGGCATCCAATGTACCCAGCTTGTTGTCCAGAAACAAGTCGGTGCCAGAGTATGTGCCCAGGCTGCTGGGTGTCGGCGCCGCGTCGACGGTTACGTTAGATCCGTTTAGAAATCGTTGTTTGAGAACCGAGCTACCTATTATGTAATTCACCGATGTTGGATAGAATTCCTCACCTTGGGTGAAATGAAGGACAGGCGCGAACGCTGCGGCTTCCTGTTCAGGCGTCTGCGCATTTACAGAGAATCTTGTAGAAAGGAATATCACGGACGTGATGGAGAGCGTCAGGATGAGCAGGAACAAAAGGGTGCAGAACTTGCTGAAGCTTGGCTTGCCAGTTTTATCTAATAGTTTCATGCTAATCGCTACCTATTCTGAAGGGTTGGAAATATAAGATTTGTACTTTCAGATGTTTTCGCGATTGCCTGTTCCGTTCTTAAATCATAGCGTTAAACGCTCTTCGTTTCTGGAAAACTGTCTTTTTTGAGGAAAAAAAGAGAGACTATTTGGTCTCTTTCTTGCCCGTTTCTTTGACTATTTCCTTGAAGCCGAACATGCCTATGGGAGGCCATCCTGCTTCAGGCATTGATGAGGGGGACGAGCATTATCGTGTTTGTGCTGGATTGTTGTCCGATTTCGTAGAGCATGTTCATCCAACGGAGTCTTAGGGCTTCATCGCTTGTCTCGTAAAGTTTTGCGGCTTCAATCATTTTTTCTGCGGCTTCGAATTCCGCTGTAGCCAACGTGACTCTGGCTCTTCTTTCTCTTTCAGCTTGAGCTTGCCTTGACATCGCGTCCTGTAGAACCTGCGGTATTGCAACATCTCGGATTTCGACGGATGTGACCTTTATTCCCCCTGCTTCTGTCTTTGAATCTATTATGCCTCTTGCGATTGAACCGACTTGTTCTCTTTCGGTAAGCACTTCGTCAAAGGTTGCTTGTCCGATGACTTCTCTCAGGGCGGTTTGTGCTGCGAAATCAGTAGCGTCTCGGAAGTTCTCGGCGCCTAGGACTACTTTCTGTAAGTCTACGGGTTGGAAGTACATGACGGCGTCCACGACTACTGGCACGTTGTCCTTAGTGAGAGTCTGCTCTGTCTTGAAGGAGACCACCTGTAACCGGGTTGATATTACAAAGGGCACGCGGCTTATGATAGGCGGTAGGTAGATTACTCCTGGTAGCTCCCTGCGCAATACTCTTCATAATCACTCCTAAACAACCAGCCAAAACCAAAAAAAAACAAGATGCAAAGCAGACTAACCCGCAGGCAAGCTTTCAGACTTGCGGCTCCTCTTTTCCAAAGATCGCTACTAGCCTTTTTTAACAATATCATCCCTCATCAAATACACTGCCTAAAAGTGTGGAAACCGCAGGCAGACCGAACACATTGTATCGCCTAGTCTTATCCATTTGCCAGAAGCGGGCTGCACATATAAAGCTTAAGGTGCCCACGATTGTTCAGGCTAGCTCAATGTTACGCCTCTGCAGCAACGATCACTAGCATTCAGCTAAGCAAACTTGGTAGACAATGGTCTGGTGAAGCTTGTCTTATCCAACTCTTTAGGTTGAGGGACCGCGCTTTGTCCATTCTGGGACTCGCGCGTCTGGGATGCAGTCAGACTTGGGAATATAGGGCTTGATGTCAATGATGGGTGACCCCTCTGCAGCGTCAAGTCCCTTCACGCTTAGAACGCATTTTTCGACCTTTATCAGCTCCGCGACACACAGCCCGATTGGATTGGGACGTGAAGGGCTTCTGCAAGCAAACACGCCTGTTTCGACCTTGACTTCGTGTTTTTTCGGAAGGACCTGCAGAGTCTTCCTGTCCTTCGCATTATCCCGTAAGTGCATCCAGTAAAGAATAATCAGGTGAGAAAAACTCGTTATTTCTTTGAGCCCGACACAGAACTCTGGAAAGACGGAAACCTCAGCCTCCTGCTCACTTGCCTTTGATACAGTTCCGATGAAGCAAACTTCTCCCGTAGTGCTCATTCACGGTCTCTCCAGTTGTCGGAGAGCTGAACCTTCAATTCGATTCACCCACGAAAAGACAGTGAGCTCTGACATAATAAGTCTGATGTGGAAAGAATAAGAATCAAAAGCCGTCCATTTCTCTCGCCAGTAGGGATTTCAGAAAGAGTGAAATGCGGTCTCACTGAATAGGTCTTTCTCGACGCGGTTCTTATGATAAAGATGAAACGAATCTACGAAGAAACATCTGAGGAAGACGGCTTCAGAATTCTGGTGGATAGACTGTGGCCCAGAGGTTTGTCCAAGGACAAGGCAAGAGTTGATCTCTGGTTGAAGGATGTCGCGCCGAGTGATGATTTGCGAAAGTGGTTTTCCCACGATCTGCAGAAATGGCTGGAACTCAAGAAGCGGTATCAAACCGAACTGCAACAAAAACACGAACTGGTGCACAAAATCAAACAGGAAGAGAAAGAAAATGGAACAGTGACCCTTCTCTACTCGGCGAAAGACGAAGAACACAACCAAGCAGTCGCACTGCTTACCTTTCTCCGCAAAGCATAGAACGAAACTGCGGACTGCCAAAAATAAGATGCGTCCGAAGGATTAGAGCAGCGACAGAAGATTAGATACAACTTGGCGAATCACGGGTGTAGCACAGTTCGCACGTTTCGATGTTGATGGTTGGATCGAACGCTTTGTGCAGTTCGCACAGCAGGCCCTTGGCTCTTATAGTCTTGCAGATTTCGCAGTACTTCGGAATCAAGTCTCGCCGTGAGAGTTCGTTTTCGGCCAATGCTCGTGCCACGTTGGTTACCTGTTTCTGAACGTTCTCATCGTTTTCCAGGTTGATGGCTTTGCCGCGCAGCCTCCTGCGGTACAGGCTTATGGCGGGCTGGCTGACTCTGAGCATCCCTGCCACCTCTTTTTGCTTCAACCGGTACTTTGCCATCAGCTCTTTGGCTACCATCGCACGGACGACGGGTAGAACGCATTTTACTGCCACTTCGCACGGCGCAGACATTGACGAGGCTTCCGTTACATCGTTGTCGAAAGGCATAAATATACTTTATTACAATCGTAATACAAAATTGAAGGTGCAAACATGAACTGGCGAAATATTGCCCAAATCTCAAAAAACGTTTATTGGGTAGGTTCAAGGGACTGGAACCGCAAGCTCTTCGACGCGTTGATACCCCTTCCCAGAGGAACAACCTACAACTCATACCTTGTGATTGGCGAAGAAAAGAAAGCCCTAATAGACACCGTTAACCCGGGCTTCGAAAAGGAACTCGACGAAAAGATAAGGAAAGTCACAGATCCAGCAGACCTTGACTACGTGATAATGAACCACGCTGAACCCGACCATGCAGGCTCAATCCCTTACATCATGTCAGTAAACAGCAAGGCTAAACTGGTAACCAGTGGAAAAGGAGCCAAGATGGCCCAGACATTCTACAAAGTACCTGAAAACAGGATAAAAGCAGTGGCTGACGGAGAAACAATCCAACTGGGCGGCAAAACCCTGCGATTTATTGAGGCTCCGATGCTTCACTGGCCTGAAACAATGTTCACTTACGTCCCGGAGAACAAGACTCTGTTTCCATGTGACTTCTTCGGTTCACACGTCGCCGAGGGACTGTACGACGACGAGGTAGAAGATCTGCTGGTGTTTGCCCAGAAATATTTCGGCGAGATAATGATGCCTTTCAGGTTTAACGCGCAGAAGGCAATGGAAAAAATAAAAGACTTGCCGATTGAAATCATCGCCCCCAGTCATGGGCCGATACACAAAAACCCAGAGCGGATTCTTCAAGCCTACAGGAAATGGTCAAACGGTGAAACCATGAAGAAAGCCATCATTGTCTACGCGACAATGTGGAACAGCACGGAGAAGATGATAAGGCCGCTGGCGGACACGCTCGCCTCAGAAGGAATCGAACTGGCCTTGCATAACCTCGCCGTGGCTGACATAGGAGACGTGGCAAAAGACCTGGTCGACTCACGAGCCGTCGTCTTGGGCACGCCAACCGTCTTGGGCGGAGCGCATCCACTCGCAGTCTACGCTGCCTACTTGGTCAAAGCTTTGAAACCACCGACAAAATACGCAGTTGTCCTCAGCTCCTATGGCTGGGCGGGGGGAGCGATAAAACACCTGCAAGAGACGCTTGGACCGACCAAGATGGAAATCGTCGGAGCAATGGAAATCAACGGTCCACCCACCGAAAACGACATCGACAAAATAGTAGAGTTCGGAAACACGCTGGCAAAGAAGATCAAAGAAGAAAACTAGTCGGAAACACAAAATTTTATCATCTTGAAACCGATGAATGTGAATCAGAAGGGTTGTGAAAATGGCGAAGGAGAGCGCGAGCAAGAAGATGTTGAAAGAAGTAATCAAGGAATTGCACGGTGGAGCGTCGCCAACGGAAGTTAGGGAGAAATTCAAGGAAGTGCTGAAGGGCACGAAACCAGAGGACATCGCCAAGATAGAACAGGAACTCGTCAAGGAAGGAATGCCGAGGGAAGAGCTCCAGAAGCTCTGCGACGTTCATCTCGCCGTCTTCGGCGAGCAGGTGCAAGACCAGGAACTGCACATACCCGCAGGTCATCCAATCAGCATTCTCATCGAAGAGCACAGGGTGATGCTGGAAAAAACTGAAAGACTCGGAACCCTCGTCAAAATGGTTGAAGAAGCATGCGACTCGGTTTACGTAGGCGACGTGCTGACCGAACTGCAGAGCATAGTCAAGGATTTTCAAGATTCAGAGAAACATTACCTGCGTGAAGAAAACGTGCTTTTCCCAACGATGGAAAAACACGGGGTCACCGAGCCTCCGGCCATAATGTGGATGGAACACAACCGTATAAGGGAGATAAAGAAGAAAGTACATGACTTAGTTGAAGGATGGAACGGCAGACTATACTCTGACTTCAAAAAGCAACTGAGCGAGGCCGCAGGCCCCTTGTGCAGCGTTCTTCCAGATCACTTCTTCAAGGAAAACAATATACTCTTTCCCACAGCTCTCCAGGTTGTCACGGACAAGGAATGGGAAGATATTAGGAAGGAGTTTGACGATATCGGATACGCCGATTTCACGCCCAAGAACGTCATGGCAGCCTTCCGCACGCCGAAAATAGAATCTAAGACGGCACAGTCTTCGACTGGCACACTACAGTTTGAGACCGGAAGCCTCTCGAAAGAGGAGGTTGAGGCCATTCTGGACACTCTGCCGGTGGACGTATCCTTCATCGACAAGAACGACCGCGTCAAATACTTCAACAAAGCCGAAAAAAGAATATTCGTAAGAACCAAGGCGGTCATCGGCAGAAGCGTGCAGCTCTGCCACCCCCAGAAGAGCGTTCACATAGTCAACAGGATAATCGAGGCCTTCACAAACGGCGAGAAAGACACGGCTGAATTCTGGATCACAATGAACAACCGCTTAGTTCACATAAGATACTTCGCAGTGAGAGACAAGAACGGAAAGTACCTTGGAACCATGGAAGTCACACAGGATCTGACTGATCTAAAGAAGATTAAAGGACAGAAAAGGCTCCTGGACTGGAAAGAATAGGGCCGTTCAAACCTTTTCATAATTTACCTGCACCAGCCATAAAAACATCAATGACTGACTCTAAACCAATGACTCGAAACGATAGGAAAGGTTTTTAGTCAAGCTGTCATATGAGAGACTGCAAATAGTTAGGATATACTGTGAGGATGAACTGAATGTCAATGTTTGCAGCACCAGGCGCGTACGACCGTGCAATCACGGTTTTTTCACCAGACGGGCGTCTCTTTCAAGTTGAATACGCAATGGAACTAGTCAACCGCGGAGCAACAATTCTGGCGATAAGGTGCTCAGAAGGAGTCGTTCTCGGAGCAGAAGAAACTGTTGATCCTCTGGAAGAAACAGAATATTCATGGAAAATCTTTCGCATAGACGATCACGTTGGTGCAGCCATCGTTGGCTTGAGTTCGGACGCGCGCATACTTATAGATCAAGCACGGGTCATGGCACAGTCTAACAAGTTAACGTATGACGAACCGATAGATGTCGAAGTTGTGACGAAGAGGATATGCGACATAAAGCAGCTCTACACCCAACATGCGGGTGTGAGGCCCTTCGGCGTCTCGATGGTGTTTGCCGGCGTGGACAAGACGGGAGGTCGCGTGTTCGGAACCCACCCGAGCGGTACCTACAGAGGCTACAAAGCCAGAGCAGAAGGTGCCGGAAGAGAGACAGTGTTCAACATACTGAAAGAGGAATACAAAGAAGATAAGAGTCTTAAAGAAACCACGAAGCTCGCAGTAAAATGCTTGGCAAAAGCCTTAGAAGCCCGACAACTATCGCCAAGAATCAAAGTAGCAGTGGTGTCAACAGAAACAAAGAAGATGGAAATGCTAAGCGACGAGGAGATCGATGGTATCCTGAAAGAGCTAGGCGTGGGCAAGTGACAAACTGATGAGTGATAAGTACACCGTTGCGCGTATCACGAAGGACAACGAACACTTTGAAATTCTTGTCAAACCGCAAAAAGCCCTAGATTTTCGCATGGGAAAAACGGCTTCGATTACCGATGTTCTAGCTGCCGAGACGATATTCTCCGATGCCAACAAGGGTACAAAACCCTCGGAGGAAAGCATGCGAAAGGCTTTCGGAACAACGGATTCGCTGAAAATAGCCGAGACGATACTCACGAAGGGAACGTTGCAACTGACCACCGAACAACGCAGGAAAATGATTGATGACAAGAGAAGGCAAATAGTGGACTTTATAGCAAGACAGAGTGTTGACCCCAAAACCAATTTGCCCCATCCGCCGACAAGAATAGAAAACGCCATGGAACAAGTACGCTACTCGATAGACCCGTTCAAACCCTTAGAGGAACAGGCTAAAGAAATAGTCAAGCTTCTACGTCCAATTCTGCCCCTGAAAATGGAACAGATGACGTTAGGCGTGACGATTCCCGCCGAGTATTCGACAAGGGCTTACGGAACAATCAAGGGTTTCGGAACGATAAAGCGCGAAGAATGGCGCGCAAACGGTTCATGGTACGGAGTTCTGGAAATGCCCGCAGGAGTCTACGCTCCGTTCTTGGACAAACTTGGAGAAATAACCAAGGGAACCGGAGAAGCAAAGATTAACCCCTAACAAGAAATTTGTATGATTAAAAAGGAGTGATTTTATGCCAATATTCCTAGAAAAAAGACAGCTTGTAACGCCAGGCGACCTAATCGCAGAAGGCGAATACATAGCTGGCGAAAACACGTACATGGAAAAGAACAAGATTTATGCTTCAAGAGTTGGAATAGTCGAATATGAAACCAAAAAGTTGGATGTCGTCGCCCTGAAATCCTTCTACGTGCCAAGAATGGAAGACATGGTGATAGGAACCATCACGGAAGTGGGATTCAGTGGATGGATGGTGGACATCAACTCGCCGTATCCAGCCCTTCTTAGGGCTTCAGACGTGCTGAGCAGATCGTTCAGACCACAACAAGACGACTTACCCCAAGTTCTTGATGTGGGAGACCTTGTCGTTGCCAAAATAGTCTCCTACGACAGGACGCACGACCCTCAGCTGACGGTTGCAGAACCAGGCCTCGGAAAGATAACGCGCGGGCAAATAGTGAAAATCACACCGACAAAAATCCCCCGCGTGATAGGCAGAAAGGGCTCGATGATATCCATGATAAAACAGGAGACGGGCTGCAACATAATACTAGGCGTCAACGGAGTCGTGCTGATTACAGGGAAGACTCTTGAAGACGAACAGTTGGCGATGATGGCGATTCTCAAAATAGAAGAAGAATCCCACACTACCGGTCTCACAGACCGTATAACCAAGATGCTTAAGGAAGCGAAATCTGGAAAGGAGGAAAAGAAAGATGAATGATAAACCTGAAAAGTTAATTGATAAAAAAGGCCTGAGGCTCGACGGGAGAAAGCTGGATGAGTTAAGACCCGTCAAGATTGAAGTAGGCGTGATTTCAAACGCAGACGGTTCGGCCTACATTGAACACGGAAAGAACAAGATCCTGGCGGGAGTGTACGGGCCGAGGGAAGTGCATCCGAAACACCTAGCACTCCCAGATCGAACGGTTCTCAAATGCCGCTATCATATGGCACCGTTCTCGGTTCAAGAGCGCAAGTCACCGGCACCGTCGAGAAGAGAAATCGAGCTTTCGAAGGTGATAAGGGAATCACTTGAACCTGCTATTTTCATGGAATACTACCCCCGCACTATGATAGACGTCTTCGTCGAAGTGTTGCAGGCTGACGGCGGAACGAGATGCGCCAGTATCACAGCAGCTGCCTTGGCGTTGGCAGACTCCGGGATACCCATGCGAGACCTAGTCGTTGCATGCGCTGCAGGCAAAGTGGAAGAGAAAATCGTGCTGGATCTGATGGACACTGAAGACAAGCTAGGCAGCGCTGACGTCCCAGTGGCTCTGATGCCCAACCTGAACGCCGTTACCCTACTGCAGATGGACGGGATACTGTCAACAGACGAGTTCGAAAGCGCTGTGAACCTGGCCCTCGAAGGGTGCAAACAAATCTACGCTCTTCAGAAAGAAGCATTGAGAACCAAGTACGTTAGCATTAAAGAGGAAAACAAGGAGGAGGCTGAAGAATAATGGCCCAAGTAATCACAAAGGTGAAACAGAAACAGATCGCCCAGCTCATCGAAAAAGGAAAACGCTTGGACGGAAGAGAGCTGACAGACTACCGCGAAATAAAAATCGAACAGGGCATAATCGAACGTGCTGAAGGTTCAGCGAGAATACTTCTCGGAAAAACCGAGGTCGTCGTGGGAATAAAAGTCGAAATGGGCGAACCGTTCTCGGACACCCCGAATGAAGGCGTCCTAACCGTAAACGCGGAACTCGTTCCCTTAGCATCGCCACGCTTCGAGCCGGGACCACCGGACGAGAACTCGATAGAACTTGCAAGAATAGTTGACAGGGGAATCAGGGAGTCCAAAGCTATCGATACGGGGAAACTCTGCATCGAACCTGGCAAAAAAGTCTTCGTAGTCTTCGTCGACGTTTACGTGCTGAATCATGATGGAAACCTAATAGACGCGTCGGCGCTCGCTGCAATGGCGGCACTGCTCAACACGAAGATGGGTAAGTACGAAGTCGAGGACGGAGAAGTCAAGATGAAGCCGGGCTACGAGCAGCTACCGTTGAAGAAACGTCCGATAACGGTCACCTGCGCAAAGATAGGTGGCAGAATAGTGGTCGACCCGTGGCTGGATGAAGAACAGGTGATGGACGCGCGGATTTCAATAGCCTTCGATGACGACGACAATATATGTGCTATACAGAAAGGCGGAACTGGATACTTCGAACCGAAAGAATTGTTTGAGGCAGCGAGAATAGCCAAAGAAAAGGCGAAAGAGTTGCGGAAGAAGCTGAATTGGTGAACACGCGATGGGAAATAGGACCAAGAAAGTCGGGCCTACACGTGGGCTCGGTCCACGGTACGGTTCAACCGTCAGAAAACGGTACATTAAGATAATGCAGGAACTGAAGAAACCGCACAGATGCCCGCAGTGCGGCTTCTCAAGAGTGAAGAGAGAAAGCGTCGGAATCTGGAAATGCGGAAAATGCGGCTACACCTACACCGGCGGAGCCTACACGCCCATAACAAAGCTTGGAGTAGTGGCAAGACGGTCAGCCAAAGGCGCACCAGTAGAAGAAACGCTGAAGACGGTGGAAGAAGAAAGTGACTAGTCTTCTGCTCCCACAACGTCGGAGCCGAACGTTAGCTTAGACCGCTTTGGAAAATGCCCGGATGAAAGCGAGAGCAACCATACGCATCAAACTGCCTTCAGAACAAAAACTGGAGACGATTCTCAAATCCTTAGAACCTGAAGTGACAAGTTCAACAGGCACGCGTTCTCGGGCAAACCTCGTGAAAGAACAAGATTTTCTAATCATGAACATCGAAGCCAAAGACACCGTTGCACTCCGCGCTTCGCTGAACGCCTATCTGAGATGGATAAACGCGATTCTGAACGTATTCCAAACAATCGAAAGTCAAGAAGCTTGAACAGAGCAAGCCCAGGCGGGAACCTCAGCTTTAATCTCATGCTCTCGAAAGCCTGAGAAAATGTTAATTAATAGCCCAGCTTATTGCTGTCCAGATGGAAGGATAACGGTGAGTGACGAGATTTCGCAGCTCCCGCCGCCGGTTCAAGAACGTTTGCTTAGACTTCAGCAACTCCAGCAGACGCTTCAATCCATTCTGGGGCAGAAGCAACAGGTGGAGTTTGAGGTAACGGAGATTGATCAAGCCTTGAATGAACTGCAAAAACTGACCGACGATGCAGTGATATACAAGGCGGCAGGTTCCCTGTTGATGAAGTCTGAAAGGACCAAGGTAATAACCGAACTAACCGAGAGAAAGGAACTGCTCAACACACGAGCCACGATTCTGGCAAAACAAGAAGAGCGTTTACGCGGCCAACTGAAGGACGTGCAAACGAAGCTTCAACAAGACCTGAACCCAGTTTCTCCGCCCACCTAGCCGGCCACCGTCTCCGGGTGGAGCTTATGGAAGAGTTGGGAACACCGGAGTTGGCCGATAATCAGAGAGAAGAGCTGTGCCTCATCGCGGAAAAAGCAGCCAGACAATACATTCTGTCAAAAGTGGCATCAAAGAACATAGAATCACTGGACGTAAGCGCGGAAGCGGAAGGCACAAAACCCCTGAGGTTGGAGATTGACGTAGCCGTCACGTTGTCTCCTTTGATGAAGGGTTTCAACGTGCAGAAACTCGCCGACGAAGCCGTCATAGAGGCATTCTCTTCTGTCGAAAAACACTTGAGGGAACTGGCTTGTCATTCACGGAAATAACCAACCTTTTGGAAACGGTTGACCCCAAACTCATTGTTTTGTTGTGTCATCACAATGCCGACCCAGACGCAATATGCTCGGCCTACGCCCTTGCAAGCTTGCTGAAACAGTCAAGGCCCCAAACGGAGGTTGAAGTCGGAGCCGCCCAAGGAATAAGTAGACTTTCAAGGCATCTTCTCGAGCATCTGCCTGTGGAAGTAAATACGCAGCCAAGCGTGGAAAAGGCAAACGTGATAGTGTTGCTTGACACGAACACCGTCCAGCAGCTGGACGGTTTAGCTGAGAAAGTCAAGAGTTCGAAGGCTCCAATCATCGTAGTTGATCATCACACCAGCCACCCTGAAACCCAGCAGTTGGCAAAGGTTTCCATAACAGATGAAAAGGCGTCATCCACCTGCGAGATCGTCTACGACTTCTACAGACAGAAAGGAATAACACCCGGCGAGAACGAGGCCAGGGCTCTTTTCCTGGGCATAGCTTTTGACACGCGACATTTCGTCTTGGCCAACTCCACCACGTTGAAGAACGTCGCGGGGCTCATCGATGCAGGCGTCAACGCGCAGGAAGCCTTGTCCCAGCTCTCGTTGCCCATGGATTTGTCCGAGCGCGTGGCGAGACTCAAAGCCTCTAGGAGATCTAGGCTCTTCAGGGTAGGGGAATGGATAATTGCCCTATCACATGTCAGCGCCTACCAAGCCTCAGCTGCGAGGGCTATGGTTGAACTGGGGGCTCACTTTGCGGCCGTTGCTGGGGAAAAAGATGGAAGATTGGAGATAAGCCTGCGCAGCTCGCTTGAATTTAACAAGAAATCGGGCGTTCACCTTGGAAAAGACGTTGCTAAGCAGCTGGGTGAATACCTGCACGGCATGGGAGGGGGACACGCCACAGCGGCGGGAGTCAACGGGCAAGGCGATGTGGATATCGGGCTCAAACGGTGCCTGTGGATTCTGAAGGAAAAACTGGGTAACCATAATTAGGTAGTTACTCTTAAATGAGCGGACAGCCCGCTTCAACTAGGCAGGCATTGTTTGGATGTCAATAATCGAAACTGCAAACTTGAGCTATACCTACCCGGGCGGGACGAAGCAGTCAATCAGCGACGTTTCTATAAGGATAGAGAAGGGTGAGTTCACCCTGATCACAGGCCCGAGCGGATGTGGAAAAACAACGCTCTGCCGATGCTTCAACGGACTGGTTCCCCACTTTTATCAGGGTGAAATGAAGGGGAAAGTGACTGTGGCAGGGCTGGATGTCAGCGAACACCCAACATACGAGCTGGCACAGCATGTGGGTCTAGTCTTTCAAAACCCAGAAAACCAACTCTTCGCGCTTTCTGTGGAAAAGGACGTAGCCTTCGGTCTTGAAAATCTCGGAGTCCCAAGAGAAGAAATGCGCAAAACCGTGGACTGGGCATTGCAGCTAGCCGACATCTACAATCTGAGGGAAAGAGCGCCCCACGAACTGTCCGGTGGCCAACAGCAACGCGTGGCAATAGCCTCTGTGCTTGCGATGAAACCTCAAGTCATCGTTCTGGATGAACCCACTTCTTTTCTTGATCCGCTTAGTGCAAAAAGAATCTTTGAAGTAATTCACGAGTTGAACAGAAACCTCGGAATCACAGTCGTCCTAGTCGAACACAGGCTCGACCTAACAGCCAAGTACGCAGATCACATAATAGTGATGGACCAAGGAAAAGTGCTCCTAGACGGCGAGCCCCACAGGATACTGGGATCCGAAGAAACCCGCCTGGTCGGAGTTGGCATTCCGAAGGCAACGAGACTTTACCAGATACTCATGAAAGACGGCGCAAAACTCCGCGACATGGTTCCACTGTCTTCCGAAGAAATGGCAGTTTTGATTAAGGAGGCTATCGAGGGCCGGTGATAGAAACCAGAAACATCTCTTTCACCTATCCAAACAACGTAGAAGCGTTGAAAGGAATAAGCCTAACGATCGAAGATGGCGAGTCAGTCGCAATAATGGGACAGAACGGAGCTGGAAAAACAACACTTGTAAAGCAGTTCAACGGTCTGCTTAAGCCAACCGCCGGTCAGGTGCTCGTGGACGGAGTTGACACGACAAAGGTCAGCGTCGCAACTCTTTCCAGAAACGTTGGATTCGTATTTCAAAATCCCGACAACCAACTTTTCAGTGAGACAGTAGAGGCAGAAATAGCCTTTGCCCTCAAAAACTTCAAATTCAGCGAGGAAATCACCGAAAAAAGAATAACTTGGGCGCTGAACCTCCTGGGGCTAACTCAGTACAGAAAAACCTCCCCATTTCTACTCAGTGGAGGAGAACGAAAACGTGTGGCCTTGGCTTCAGTGCTAGCGTGGGATCCAGGGACTTTGATGCTGGATGAGCCGACGATAGGCCAGGACTATGAGCAGAAGGAAAGGCTTCGGCAGTTTATTCTGCAGATGAAGACTCAGAAAAAAACCGTCATCATCGTCACGCACGACGTTGAATTTGTTGCTGAGTGCAACCCCAGGGTCTTGTTGATGCGCGAGGGAAAAATCATAGCCGACGGCCAAGCTAAAACGATCCTTACAGACGAGGGCATATTGGAGCAAGCGTCTATTGTGCCTCCGCAGATAGCCCAGATCTTCATGGAACTGCGCGACCTTAACGTTCCTCGAGATGTCATTGACGTCTATGACGCACAAAAAATCATACTAGAACTGCTGGAGAAACGTGGCAAATGAGTGTTTTCAACGGCCTCAAGTTTCGCAAAGTCTACTCGCCAATACACAATCTAGACCCGAGAATCAAGTTCGTTTATGTATGTGTAGTTTTTGTTGTTGCAATTATCTTCGGAGAACTCTTGCCTCTGATGGCGCTTTTCCTCATCCAAATTCCGTTCGTCCTCTTGGCGGGCGTCAAACGCGAATGGCTCCGTTCCATGCGTGGGGCAGCATTTCTGGCCACCGTAATCTTCCTGACTAACTTGATCTTCAGTTTCTTCAGCAACAACTATACAGTTACCGCTAAGACCTTGGAGACCGCAACGGCTCTGACCTTACGGTTCGTCGTCCTCGTAGAATCATTCTCAATATTCTTCCTCACAACTTCGCCGGACCATTTGGGTCTCGCCTTGGAACAGACGCATGTGCCGTACGAATTCGTTTTTGCCTTTACGACAGCAGTGCGGTTTGTTCCAGTGCTGGCGGAAGAGGCTGAGACGATTATGGACGCCCAGAAGGCCAGAGGACTGGAACTCGAGAAGGGGAACTTTCTGAAGAGGATCAGAAACTACATTCCAATCCTTATCCCTTTAATCGTCAGTGCAATCAGAAGAAGCTTGGAACTAGCAGAAGCCATGGAGTCCCGTGCTTGGGGAGCCACGAAGAAACGCACGAACCTGTACGTCCTGCGGATGCACAAAGGTGATGTCATCATGGTAGCCATAACTTTTGGGATCCTGGTGGCAGCGATTTACGTTCGACTATACGTTGAGATTCCTTCAGTCAGTAGCCTCCTGACGCGGTTCTTCTAGAATACAAGCTTCCCAATGAAGACTGGCAGGTGTGATTCAAAGAGTGAGCGCGCGGGCAATGACGGCCCATTCTAATGTGAGCGCGTGGTTGTCTAGGTCAAGTTGCTCCATATCTATTAGATGATGCCAGCGTTTCTCAAAGCGTCTAAGACCAAAAACGTTTCGGTCTCATCTTCCTTTTTCCCCCAACTTCCATCCTTGTTCTGTCTCTTGACGACTGATGGAAAAGCCTTTTCAACCTGCTTCTTGCCACGATGTTCTTAGCTCTGGATAGGGCGTGAAAAGTGTGGTAGAAAGGAAAACCCTTCCACATTCCTGTCTTGGTTTGTAGTTTGGCAAGATGCTCTAACCCGGTATCAACCTGTTTGGATTCTGCACTTAGCGGATGTTCAATCAACATACGTAACACGTTGATTGTACACCACGCACCACACCATTTAGGACTCCAAAACTCAAGATAAGATCCTACGGTTGTTTGAACTTGCTCGTTGTTGCTAAGACCGAAAGTGTGGAATAAATGAATTGCATAGGTTGCCTGATAAAAAATCGTACAGCCTGGTCCGAATTCTCCATAAAATGTTGAACGCATCAGACTTGGGTCTTTCCTGTTAGTTGAATGGAAAAAACCCGGGTAGCCCCGATAGTCGTGTCTCTGAATTGAAAGAAGCCATTCTAACCCCCTTCTTCACGCTTTTATCTTCTGCGTCACAGCCCAAGAGAGCTAGGTTCCACAGATTATTGGCGGTTCGAACAAATAGCTGGTTCCAACTTCCATCCAGAGACTGGTCTGGAACTATGTGCTCATACAATCTTCTCTTTAGAATCTCATCAGCTTTGGTTTCCTTCTTGAATATTACTCTTCTAAGGTAAACGCTAATAGGTGATTCTAGATTTGCAACATAATTCAGCGGATTGACCTTTAACTCATCTGACATGCTCATTTTGACGAAACCACAAAAGCTAGTTCTAGCCCTGAAACATAAAAACTGTGTTGGAATAGAGCTTTACCCCCAAACCCAAACCCAGAAGCCAACGTAACCATCCTGGGAAACTACGACAAAGGAAACCAAACCGCCATAATAGCCTTCTAATACTTTCAAGGAAGAGCTTTTCTCATAGGTACTCGCCCTGAAATCGAGGAAGACAGCAATCGTGACGGAGTGATTTTCGGAGACGAATTCAACGATGAAGGCTCCGAATGGAACCTCATGCAAAGAGCGGTGTCATGGTCAATCAAAACACAAAACCCCTAGTGCGCAACACGCGCCATGCTTCCAATCAACGCGAACTTTTTTTGGGCTGTCTAAAGAAAACAAGCTACATCGTGCCTATGTTGAAATGAGTCTTGATGAGGATAATGGGAATCGGTGAAAGTAACAAGATGTAATCACTACAAGTGCGTCACCTTTTAGGCACATAAGCCGACTCAATCTACATGGGGAAGACAGACGATGACGCGTCTAGCCAAGGGCTGCGCAACGAAGATTGTGGCCAGCGCGTGCGCCAACCAACCACTTTCACGGTCACTCGCTCTGCCAATCACTCAACCTCTCGGTCACTGCCACTACCAACTCCTACCTCTACATCTACCTATACCTATGCCTATCCATACAACACACAGGCACACGGAGTGTGTGTGTGAATGAAGCGCGCATGCATGTTCATAAAATGGTTAAAAATGGTTATAATTCCATTTTGCACGTTTCTGCCGCGTTCGAGGAAGACAAGTACCTATGAGGATCAAGGACAGATATGGAGCCCAAAACCCTGCCTAAATCATGAAGGCGAATAAAAACCATTTTAGGGCAATTTCGGAACAAGCATGCGCGCGCTGATCCAGGATGGTCTCTCCCTTTTTAGAGGCATCGCAAGAAGTGGAGCTTCATCATTTATCAGAGTTTCAATTTTCTGACTCTTTCCATATTAGCCATTGGCACTTTAGGGCGCGTTCGGGTTAAGTGTGCTAAGGATTGGCTGTGCATATACCTTATTAAGACTTGCTACGCAATATATGTTTAGAAGCCACCGTACAGCTTGAAACAAACAGGGCAGTGCCAACATTGAAAGAATCGGTTTCAAAAGCTTCCACAGAAGAAAAGACGGCAGTGGAGGTCTCGCTAAGAGAAGAACCTAAGAAGACGACCGCCTTCAGAGAAGCCTATCCAATACAAGAACCCTACGTCTATGCGGCCATAATCAAAGATCCAGAAACCCAGAAGATACGTTACGAAGTAATAGAACCCACTCTCCAGAGAGAGGAGGAGAAGCAACTAAAGGAAGTCAAGGCCTATTTGATTGAAGAGGTCGACGTAGACCTCAAGCAAATAGAGACCAAAGAGAAAGCCGAGAACTACCTGAAAGAACAGACGAAGAAGACAATTAGAAGACATCGAATAAAAGTGGCGCCGGAAGCCGTTGACAAACTCACATACTACGTAATAAGAGACTTCATGGGCTACGGAAAAATAGACCCTTTAATGAAAGACCATCTCATCGAAGATATCTCCGCCGATGGAGTAAACATCCCGATCTACGTCTGGCACAGAATGTACGAATCTCTACCCACAAACATCATATTCAAAGATGAAGCAGAGCTCAACTCATTCACAGTTCGCATGGCGTATCTATCGGGGAAGAACATCTCGATGGCATCCCCGATTCTAGACGCATCGCTGCCTGACGGAAGCCGCGTTCAACTCACCTACGGAAACGAAATCACGCGAAGAGGTTCGACCTTTACGATAAGACGTTTCAAGGTCGACCCCTTGACAATTTCAGACCTCATTGCGTTCAAAACCATTTCTTCAGAAATGGCGGCGTACCTGTGGTATGTCGTGGAAAACAGAGCCTCGGTCTTGGTAGCAGGAGGCGTAGCCTCCGGAAAAACGACGATGTTGAACTGTTTGTCAATGTTCATCAAGCCCGAGATGAAGGTAGTCAGTGTAGAGGACACTCAAGAACTGAACCTGCCACATGAAAACTGGATACCTTCCGTCGTAAGGCTAGGCTTCGGGCATGAGGACAAGAAGAGCGGAACGATAACGCTCTTCGATCTGTTGAAAGCCGCGGTGAGACAGAGACCTGACTATATCATCGTGGGTGAAGTCCGAGGCGAAGAAGCCTACACGCTGTTCCAGGCCATGGCAACGGGCCATCTTGGAATGTGCACGATGCACGCAGAGTCGGTCGAGGCCGCTATAAACCGTTTGGAATCTGAACCCATGAACATTCCGAAGCCGCTCATAGCAATGACGAACGTCATAATGGTCATGGCAAGGACAGAAATTGACGGCAAACCTGCGAGAAGAGTAAACGCCACAACAGAAATCCTAGGGCTTGATTCCAATTCGGGACACATCACGACTGACGAGATTTTCCATTGGAACCCGAAATTTGACAGATTCTCACGCTCAAGCAATAGCGTTCTTTTGGAGAGACAGATGAAGAAACTTGAAATCGGCGACGAAGAAGTGAAACACGAGTTGAATCGAAGACAAACAGTGCTGGACTGGATGACGAACAAAGGCATTCGTCGCTACACGGAAGTTGCGAACGTGATTAGGGAATACTATGCCAACCCTGATCGTGCCTTCCAAAAAGCCAGAGTGGGACTGAAGTGAAGAACGACATCGTTGGAAAAATAAAAGCGTTCTGCGCTCATATGAGAACGGAGTTGACACGTTTTTTCTTCAAGCCGGCTAAGACGAACATCGAAGAATCACAGGGGAAGTCCGAGAAATCGTTTGAAAGCTCGGAATCTATGGCTTACAACCTTATTGAAGACAGAACAGCATGGGTTTTGCCTCTTTTCAAGGATCTAGACGTAAGACTACGAAAGTCCGGGCTCAAAGTAAACTTCAAGGCATACGTCAGCCTGACGATTTTCACCACAGGATTGATATGCGTTGCCGCGTTGACACTGATACCGTCCCTGCTTTTTCTCTTTCTTGGCGTGCCGCTATTGCCAGCAGTATTGTTCGGTGTCGGTGGAAGCTTGTTCTCCTTGGCATTTTCTATCCTGGGCTTCTACATCTATCCCATTTATCGCGCAGACACAATAAGAAGAGAATTGGAAGACGAGTTGCCATTTACGACGGGTTACATGGCGGTTCTGGCAAGCGCGGGTGTATCTCCAGAGAAGATTTTCTACTCTCTGTCTCATCTGAACGCGCGGCTTGCAGTGACCGCCGAGTCAAAGGATATTGTAAGAGACGTGAACCTCTTTGGCTCGGACATAATCTCTGCTCTAGAGAAAACGTCAGAGCGGACTCCTTCCCAGAGGTTCCGCGAGACGATAGAAGGGGTCATCACGACCATTCATTCAGGAGGCAACTTGGCAGCCTATCTTCGGGAAAAATCGAGAGAGTACATGAGGTTAAAGAGAATAAACCTGAAGAAGTATTCGGACACCCTGTCAATGCTGTCAGAGGTTTACGTGACTCTGCTCCTGACAGGCCCATTGTTCTTCGTAATAATGCTCGTTGTCATGTCGATGCTTGGCGGAGGAGAATTCTTCGTCTTCAGTCCAGATCTTTTGTTAGAGTTACTTACTTACATCGGAATCCCCGTTGGAGCGATAACCTTCTTGATAATCTTGGATGCCATTTCCCCCAAATGGTGATGAAATGCCCAGAATCGATGACAAAGTGAAAAAGACCACGTGGATTGTCTCAATAGTACTAGCCGCCGCCACAGTGCTGCATGGATTTCTGACGTCCTGGCCGACAACAGTGTTCGATGAATTCGTCTTCTTCGCAGTAATTGCGGCAGTCTTTCCCTCGGCGATGCTGAACTACGTGGATTACAGGTGGAAGAAGGCCATAGATGAACACTTGCCGGACCTTTTCAGAAGCATTGTGCAGGCTCAGGAGACTGGAATGACCTTGCCCCGAGCCATAGAGGAAGCGTCCAAACGAGACTACGGACCTCTCACGCAGGAATTGAAGAAGATGACCATGCAGATCTCTTGGGGAATGAGTTTCGAAGAAAGTCTATTGAGCTTGGAAAAGCGAGTTAACACCGTGCTGATGCAGAGAACGGTGCCCATGATCATCGAGGCAAGTAAGTCGGGAGGACGGGTTGAAAAAGTGTTTGACCCTATGGGCAAATTCATACAGACTACGCTGCTTCTTGACAAGGAACGCCAAACGCAGACGAGACCGTACATTGCAATAATCTACGTGGCCTTTTTCGTTTTTCTTTTCACCATAGTCCTGCTTTTCCGATCGTTCTTTGAAGACATACAAGGATTGTCAATGCTGGCCACAGGAGTGGTGCCGCCAAGTACGGTTGAGCGAATATTCTTCCACATGACATCCATTCAGGCTTTCTTCGGGGGGCTCGTTGCGGGAAAAATGGGTGACGGAACGATAAAGGCTGGGTTAAAGCACAGCTTGATCCTAATGCTGTGTGGCTATGTAGCCCTGAAACTCTTCCTCTAGGGTGACGAGAATGATCAAAAAGTTCAGAAAACTCCTTCATGATAAACGGGCCATAACTCCAGTCCTCAGCAACCTGCTGCTGACCGTGGTGGCGGTGGCCGTCATGGCACTAGCAACAACTGCAACTTATGTTATTACAACCAACTTACGTCAGACGATGAGTGAGCGTGTCATCATCGAAGACTTATGGTTCAACAACTCGACAATAAGCGTTGATATTTACGTTCGAAACGTAGGCCAGGTTGCCATCCAAATCTCCATGGTCTACATGAACCATACTTCCCAGCTCTTTGCAGGATCCGTTGGGCTTGAAATGGGAGCGCACGGCTGGCTGAATATCTCACAAAACTGGGTTTCGGGGAGCATCTACTACGTGGATCTGGTTACTACGCGAGGAACACATGTGGGAGACAACTTCATCGCACCTTGAGAATGCGCAGTGGCCATCTTGCAGATCATCAGCTCTCAACTGCGTGCAAGCTGTCCAATCTTTTGGCAGCGCGAGTGAAAACGTTCACGCGGGAAAAGAGGCTAAATGCACAGTTTGCAGGCACATGTCTCGAGAAGTTTTCCTCACATTGCTCTCACTATTTTCTCTTTCAGGCTGTCTATCGCTTCTTTCTGGTTCTTGGCTTCGATTGTCTGAATATTGTACAATTCCGCCATTTTCCTCGCATTTTCGTTTAGCTTAGGAATTGCGATGAGGTAGGCCTTGTTCGGCGAAACATCAAATATCTTTGCGAATAGGGCAATCACAGGTTGTTCTGAGACAACGTTGTCAGTTGAAGTTGCCAAATCGATGACTGTCAGGCTTTTCGGAGGATCCCCTTTTGAGGCGACTATGTCGAACATGTGATTTGCGCCAGATTTTCCCTTCAGGAAGGCTGGGCTGTTGACTTCGAACCCGCTCTGCATGAGAAACTCGGTTATCGGTGAAATCAGAATCCAGCCTTCGGCGGCCTCCTTTCTGACCTCTTCTTTCAAGGTATAAGCGTAAACGTCCTTGATCACCGCGTCCTCAAATATGAAATCTTCATGGCAGTCTCGGCAAAGCATTCTGACAACAGGAATGTCGAAGCTTTTGTTGCAATCCCTGCATGTGCACCATACGCCGGCCCGTCTGTAATCAACGTCGGGTTTTTTCAGTTCATCATGGCATTTTTGGCAGATGAGTTTATCACCTTTGTGAAAGTTTTCTTCTATGTCCATGTACCCGCATTTGACGTGTTCAATCAGGTAGCTTTTCATTATGTTGAACGATTTACAGTAGGGGCAGCAATAGCGGATGGAGATGCCAGCAGAATCGCATTTTGGGCAGAAAACTATTTCGTCATGAAGTTTCCTCGTCAATATTCCCGCTTCGTAGAGCCTGTAGAGGAATGCTTCTGTCTTCGAGGGGTCTCCCACAATAGTCTCGACCGCGTCGTATCGATATCCACGTTTAGAGTCATAGACAGGCTCAATCTTGTCAATTTCACCGCTCAAGAACTTGCTCAAGAGTATCTGCGCGTTGCGATCCTTATAGAGCTCTAACCGTTCTGCCTTGCCTGTCGTCTGATTTCACTCCATGACCAACACGGTTCTATTCGTCCCAAATCTTTTAACACTTCCTCTTCAAACCGTTTAAGCGTTTCCAGCAAACTGATCGAGTCCGCATGGCATGGATCGCTTGATTAAACACATGTTGACTCTTTCGCCGCGATTACATCGACCTGTTTCATTATTTTCTTGGCGTTCAAAATAATCAGCCCTAGAAAGGAGGAGCCCAACGTTATGCTTTTTAATGATAACCTTAATATTTCGAGCACCCATTGAACTTAGAAGTGATGAAGAATCTACGGTGAAATACTTGACGACTCAATCCGGCTCAAGACATTTAATGATCCGATGGGCGACACTAAAAGGTTCAGCCACAATAATCGTGTTCTTGGCCGTGGCAGTGTTCACCCAGGTCGTTGTTGTTTCGTATGCTATTGATTTAGGCGTCAAAGATACTGGCGCCCTGACAGTCAACTGGCCAGTGACATTTACCATCAGTCCACTGTTCCACCTGATTCCAATTGCGGTTATTATTGCACTTTTGTTCACGTGGATATACCTGACAAAGAAGCTTTCAGTGAGGCCGCCACTGTCTATTGGAAAAACTGAGGCGTCTGGCGGGAGAAGAGCAGAAGTGAAGCAGCCAACGTCAAAAACGGGTCAACTTCCAAAGGGTCCTTCGGAGAAACCGAAGCTAGGTATGTCAGGAGTCAGGGGGATCTGGCAAAGAATATATTTCACAAGGGCAACCATAAAAAGTGCCTTAACAGTATTTCTTGCTTTTCTAGGGCTTGTTTTCATCGTGTCTATGCTGACCTACCCTGCTGCAATCTATCAGACCTTAACGGGGTCCTATCAGGACCATTCGTCACTTCATGGCTTCGTTGTATCCGTCGCCAACTCTCTAAAAGGTTTTGCACAAGCTGTGGCACCGATAGGCTGGATTGCGACAGCAATAAACAATGGCCTCGTAGCGATCTCTCCTGGAATCAGAAGTGTCGGTCTCGCTCTGGGTAGTTTGACAGCGCCCTTGGCGAATCTCGATGCGGCTGGCAAGTATTTGGCTTTCCAGAATGCTGCAACGTGGATTTCGGTTCTGTTGATTCTGTTCTACGGGCAATTTATGCGGAAAAGCTATCGTTACAAGAAGAAGTAGGAAATCCCAAAGGGATTTCGATGGCTGACCACCCCCGGTTTGGCCCTGCCGGAGTTCCTCCATCATTTAGATTTATGAAAGCAACTCTGGCAGAAGTCCCCGGACTCTTGCAGGAAGAGGGTCTCGACGCTTTTGAGTATGAGGCGGTCCGATGGGGAAAGAAGCCACAAATAAAGAAGGAGGACGCCCTAGAACTTGGCTTGGCCGCCAAAGAGAACGACGTGTGGCTCAGCATGCACGGTTCCTATTTCATAAACTTCTGTGGCAGTAAGCAAATCGTTGAAGCAAGCAAACAACGACTGATAGCTTGTGCGACTGCAGCCAAATGGATGAACGCTCATGTCGTCGTTTTTCATCCTGGATTCTACGGTGAAAGAACGCATAAAGAAGCCTTTGACATGTGTTCGAAAGTTTTGAAAGAGACGGTTGAGACTGTCCAGTCTTTGGGAATCCATGATGTAAAGATGGGCCCTGAGACCATGGGCCGACTATTTCAACTAGGCAGTTTAGAGGAGATAATGAAACTCTGCGAGACAGTTGAACAGATGCAGTTGGTAATTGATTGGTCGCACTTGCACGCACGAGACCAAGGACTGTTTCGCACAGTCGATGATTTTCGAAGAGTCGTGGAAAACGTTGAAACTAGGCTTGGAGCAGAAGCTGCCAAGAACATGCATTGTCACTTCACGAGAATCGAATTTACAAGAAAAGGCGAGAAACGTCACCACACCTTGGAAGAAACACGCTACGGACCAGAATTCGAGAAGTTGGCAAAAGTGATATCCGAATTCAGGCTCAGACCCGTCATTATAAGCGAAAGCCCAATCCTCGATTTAGACGCTGCAAGAATGCGTGACATACTCCATAAGGAATGGAGCAAAAAGCTAAACTGACAAGGAGGCTGCGATACGTTTTTCTAGCAATTCCCCCAGTGCTGTCTATGGGTACATGTTTTGGTGAGGCTCAAAGGATTCCAAAAACTAACTTCTGTCGACGACGCGTCGGAGAAGTTCTTCGCAGCTGTCGAATTCAAGAAACCCAAGGCGACCATTGTCCCGCTCATTTCAGCTTTAGGCCGTGCTTTAGCCGAGAATGTCATCGCTGAATCGGACGTGCCGAGATTCAACAGATCAGCGGTTGATGGATACGCTGTCAAAGCTGAAGAAACCACTGGAGCAACGCAGTTCAAATCTAAGGTCTTTCAATTAGCTGACAGTAAGCGAATAGAGGATGGGAAAGCAAAACAGGTCTGGACGGGGAACCCGCTTCCTGATGGCGCAGACGCTGTGGTTATGTTGGAAGACACGAGACCGATGAAGGACAAAATCGATGTTTGGAGTCAAGTGACACTTGGCGAGAACGTTTTCAAAAAGGGCGAGGATATTCAAAAAGGGGAAATTGCAGCCTTGGTCGGGACACGTTTGAAGCCGCAGCATCTAGGGTTGATAGCCGCCTTGGGAAAAAGCAAAATCAAAGTGCTTGATAAGCCCAAAATCGCCGTTCTAACCACTGGAAATGAACTTGCAGAGTTAGGAAACGAACTTGGAGAAAATCAGATTTTCGACACAAACAAAATCATTATCTCTGCCCTCTGCAGCGAAATAGGCGCAGAACCTTTGGACTTGGGCATCGCAAAAGACGATGTCATTGAGATTTCGAAAAAGCTGAAGGTCGGACTTTCCAAGTCGGATGCAGTAATAACTTCTGGGGGAACCAGCGTCGGAGGCGCAGACTTCGTTCCGGACGCTGTCAACAGGATTGCAAAACCCGGCGTGATTGTCCACGGCGTGGCTATGCGTCCGGCCATGCCCACAGCTCTTGCTGTAGCAGATGGAAAACCCATTCTGATTCTTCCAGGCAACCCCGTCGCAGCGATGGTCGGGTTTGAAGTTTTCGCAAGACCACTAATATGCAGACTCATGGGCATGAAACAGGCACAGGCTCGGCCTGCAGTGCAGGCTAGGATGACTAGAGGAATTGCAACAGCGCTGGGGAGAAGAAGCTACGTTCGGATCCGTGTCTTCGGGCATGATCATGAACTGCTTGCAGAGCCCGTGAGTGCCCGAGGCTCAAGCCAGATTTCAACAATGACAAAGTCCAACGGATACGTTGTCGTCCCTGAGAACCGAGAAGGCTTAACAGAAGGGGAGCTGGTTTCAGTTCAGCTATTTGACGATGTGGAAGGTCAAGGGAATTGTTCAGAAAATTGTTGACTTTTGATGAGGCGAGAAAGACTATCGAAAGCAAACTTCGAGCCAAACCACTAGGTATTGAGGAGATTTCTCTATTAGAGTCTAGCAATCGTGTTCTGGCCGAAGACATAATTGCGGACATGGACATCCCACCTTTCAATCGATCTACTGTCGATGGATACGCTGTCCGAGCGGAAGACACGTTTTGCGCGGATGAGAATAGCCCTGTCGTATTGCATGTTTGCGGAGTAGTGAATATTGGAGAGCTCCCAAAAACAACCGTCAAGAAGGGCGACGCTGCCGAGATCGTAACTGGCGCGCCAATGCCAGAAGGCGCAGATGCCGTTGTCATGCTAGAGTACACAAACCGGAAGGGTGACGACCTCACACTCACTGGCGCTATTGCTAAGGGCGAGAACGCCATGAAGGCTGGCTCTGACATCAAGAAAGGCGAAACCCTCCTTAGGAAAGGGCAACTGTTGGGTTCACGGGAAATCGGTGTCTTGGCAGCCTTGGGAAGAGCGAAGACAAAGGTCTACGCAGTTCCCCGAATCGCTGTATTCTCAACGGGTCCTGAAATAACCGAACCTGGCAGAAAACTACCACCAGGAAAGATCTACGACATAAACGCTTACACGCTAAGCACGGCTGTGCTCGAAAGCGGGGGAAAACCAATCTACCTAGGCGTATATCCCGACAGAGCAGCCGAGCTTCGGGGGGCACTAATGCAAGCGTTGGCCTCATCAGACATGGTGGTAACCTCAGGCGGAGTCTCTGTAGGTCCAAGAGACATCATGCCAAAAACATTAGACTCGCTTGAAAAGCCAGGCGTGATTCTCAGCGGAGTTGCAATCAAACCAGGAAAACCGCTGACCGTGGCTTCCGCTGCTGGAAAGCCGGTATTCTCACTTCCTGGTCATCCAACGTCAGCCTTGCTGACTTTCCTATTATTCGTGCGCCCTCTGATTCAGGTCATGAGCGGAAGAAAGGCTGAGAAGCCTCTGGAAGTGAAGGCTTCTGCTTCCATGAGAATGTTCTCTGCAAAAGGTCGAAGAACCTTCATTATGGTTAAACTGAAGAGCGGAAAATCAGAAGAACTGATTGCTGAACCGGTCCCAACGGGGCTTTCTGGGGCAATAACGACGCTTGAAAGGGCTGACGGATTCGTGGAGATCCCTGAAGACGTCCAGTTTGTCGACGCTGGAGAACCGGTCGCAGTGAAGCTTTTTACAACTGAGAGCCCTCTGCGGTTCAGCTAGCCTAGCACAGAGAAACAGAGTGTACTCCAAGTGAGCCTGTTTAGCTTTCAAATGATTTTCTCTTCATCACGGCATAAGCTGTGAAGATCCAGGTAAGAATGAGGTATATCACTGCCCCGATGCCGAGAAGATAGTCTATTCTTGGAATATAGTAAATCATGACGGCTGAGAAAGTCGTTCCAACAAAGAACAGTATCATCACAAACCAAATAGCCCAAGCTCTTTTTCTAAACACGCCATAAGCGGTTATCAAGCTGAATATGCCGATTATCCCAAGGTATGGAGCAAAACCAGCCATAGCCAAGAGAACAAAGAAAACAACTCCAACGGCAGCGTAGAAAGCAGATGTAACGAACATGCCTCTGCTTTCGATCTTCAGCTTGGACACTATCGACACTTCTACATTCCCCTTTAAGCATAATGCAGTTACAGTATCGTTAATAAATCTAATGCCCCACTCACGCATCTACCGGCACACTCATTCCTCTACGCAGACTCTACTCCAAGCGATGTATCTGTTTAAGTATCAAGGGATCGTTATTAAAGCAAAAGATGACCAAAAATGCAGCGCCTATTTGCACTTCATAAAACAAGGTTTCTGGTTATGAACGCCATCTTCGCTTATACTGCCATAGTCATAGAATTGTCGGGAATCTCACTAAATATGTACTTTTACCCTGAACACTTCGGGACTATCCTCGGTGTGCCCACAATTGTCATTGCAGGTTGGGTAGTCATAGGTCACACGTCGTGGATTATTTACAAGAAATTCGGTTGGATCGCCGGGCTTCTGACAGGTATAATCATCGACTTACCTCTCGAATTCTTAGCTTTTCATTTAGGGTGGTGGACATGGATCCCTAGCTGGTCTCCAGCATTGTTCTTCAATGCTCCGGCCTTAAACTTCGCAGTCTACTTAAGTGTCAGCTTAGGGAGTATCCTTACATACAAGTACACAATGAAAACACAACTGTAGCGCGCGCTCGACGTTAAGCATAATGCATTTACAGTATCGTTAATAAGTTTAATGTTTCACTATCCCATTTAACGTCACATCGTTGATTTGAAAAACAAGAGAACGCGCCCAGTTCAGAAAAGGAAGGGTTATGGGTTGTGTCGTCCGTAGTGCATGGCCAATGTGACTACGTCTGTGAGACCGATTATTCCGTATGGTGAAGCTATGTCTGCCATCGAATTCCAGTTTGGATCCCCAAGCTTTGAATTGTAGGCCAGAGTTACCAACAAAAGGTCTGCAAGGCTCACTTTTCCGTCAAGGTTCAGGTCGCCAACTATGTGCATCCATGGAGACATCAACGGGTAATTATCAAGGTTGTCTGCGTTTACAGCATATGGAGTGTCGCCTATTCCGTCGCTTCCAGTCTCATTCTGGTATTGACCACTATTCACGTCTGCGCCAACGTAATCGCTCCAATAGTTGCCGCCAGAAGGATAACCATCATCCCAAACATTCAGTTCGGTACTTACAGCCTGCTCCCAAGTGTTTAGGAAGTTATTGTGGTAGACAACATTTTTCGGAGACCCATAAAGAAAGATACCACAATCGTTATCGGTTACGTTGTTTCCAACTATGCTGTTGCTTGGAGACCCATAGAACCAGAAGCCATACACGTTGCGTGCCATGCTGTTTCCAATTATGCTAGTGTTTTCGGACGTTTCCAGATAGATGCCAGCATAGTCATCTGTCATGTTGTTTCCCACAATGATGTTATTGTTTGAAGAATACCAAATTCCGACGCCGAGATAGTTCTCTACCATGGTGTTGTATGCAATTTTCGAATCGTTTGTGTATGCAAGCAGGAGCCCCTGCCAGTTGTTTGTTAAGTTTAGGCCCTGAACTGCTATGCCAGTACAGTTTATGAGCGCCAAATAGCCGATTTCTGGATATGTTGCAGGATTTATCGCCAAATCCTTCTGGCTTACAAGATAGTAGACGGGTTTTCCATCCACAGTGTTCGAAACGTCGATGGAGTTTAAGAAAGCGCTCAGTGTCGAGCCGGCTACAGCGAGATTGTACCAGTTACTGTTCATCAGATTTCCAAATATCGTGTTGTTTGAAGACTCATCGAGTACTAGGCCAAAATCGTTGTTTGTTATGCTGTTTGCAGAAACTGTGTTGCCTGAAGAGGAGCTAACTAGTTGGATGGCATAATAGTTGGTTGTTAGATTGTTTTCAGAAATAACGTTGCTGGAAGAAGATTCGAGTCTGACGCCGTGGACGCCAGAGGATGTTATGTTGTTTCCTTGAATAGCGTTGTTGGATGACGATATAAGTTTGACACTGCAATGCGCCCAACCTCCTGCGCCACCACTTTCTATGTTGCTTCCAAAAAGCATGTCAGAAGATGAAGAGGAGAGATAAATGCAGTTAAAGAATCCTAGAACAGTAACATTTTCTACCCTCACGTTGCTTACGCTTGATAAGGATAAGCCTCTGGACTCGTAAGCTCCGGTGCCCTGAATCGTGTAGCCTGCTCCATCTAACGTCATATTATTTCTTTCGATAACAATTCCATCTGTATCGGCTGTGATGTTGCCAACCAAAGTGTATGTGTCTTCCTCTCGTTGTATCAGCGCTGTTGGCGGGTCTATTGAGCCATCAGCTCTGATGTAAATGGTTACCGCGGTCGATACTATCTTAGTCGCGAAGTTGTTAGCTGTGATAGTTTCATCTGGCACTGGAGGGGCGTAGGCTGTAATGTTATATTTGCCATACGCAGTTGGAGTCCAAGCATAGTTTGCCGTATAAGAAGACTCTGTCAACAACTCTGGAATTACAACTGAGTCAACAATAGTATCGTTGATAAGCAGTTGTAGCTCCACGCCTGTCTCGCCGTTTAACCCCGAGTTTGTTACTGTTGCGTTTAGAATAGAAGATTGACCTGGCGCAAGATTGTCCGGAGCGTCTAGATACACTTCCAAATCATGTTCTGTTCGAAACGGTGTAAATAGAATGGTGTTGGTGTAGTTGAGGTCTGTTACATCTTCTGCAAGGATTGCACCTGCACCGTTTGAGATACCCACAGTTGCCCATATGGGTCCGTTATTTTGTCCATAGTTAAATTGGATCACTCCATCTGAGCCTAATATGACCTCGAAGTTGGCCGCGGTGCCAGAATCGTAAAGAGCTGCGACTTCCCACCTGATGATAACATGAGACGAATCAGGCTGCCAGATGTAAATGTCATGGGGTGCGTTTGTTTCCCAATCGTACCATGCGGGAGCGATGGCCAGTTTGCCAGATAGTCCGGATATGCTGTTACTGTAGCTGCGGTCTGGGCCGGTGAAGGTTATCAAGCCATTGCTCGAAATGTACATGGTTGTGTAGTAGGTTCCATAGAATGGAAAGTCAAAGGGCAGAGTGTAGGACCAGCTATTATCGTCAGCGTGCCAACCCATTGCGACACCGTTGGGAACCCACTCGTTAGGAAGATATGTCCGCGTATATGTAATAGAATGCGCTTGGGGGGACGCTATGACGTTGTTTGTCATCATCGAGATCACGCTTCCTGTTCTGCCACCATCAACAAGCGTGTTTTCCCTACTTTCTCCAACCAGTGACACTGTTTTGTTTACAACTATGTTTCCGTAGTATGTTCCGTTGTTTTCGTAAATTGTGTCTCCTGGGCTTGCGGCGTTTATGGCGTCCTGTATTTTCGAAAAGTCTGCTGGTCCATCATCATCCACATACCATGTTTTAGGCTCTGCCCTAACTGGCTGAATGTTAAATGCCAGTGTTAACATGCCTATGCAAAGCATCACGAACATTAGGCCAATGAGTACTTGCTTCAAACTCTCTTTCTCCATGTCACGAATTGGTCCGAAGAGAAGATATGATTTGTGGAAGACTGTTCTATAGCATCGTTCTGGCGAAGCGCGTGCGTTTTCCTCTTGTTTTCTTTCTCCGTTTGTACGAAAACAATATAGAGTCTTGCTAGGATAGGAGCTCGCTATTTTCTTTTTCTAGCGCGCGCGCCAATGTTATACTGCGCCAATAATCAGTCCTCTAATATTTACTCTAGCAGGTTGACCGATTAACGTTCAAGGATCTCGCATTAGCTCGTGCTGTGGTGATTTAATCCAGACTTTGACTTTGCTTTCTATTCTAATTCTCGCTTCTGTTTGCATCAGTTCGATTTGTGCTTGGATAGATCTGTCGTCTTCATACTTGAATTCTTTTCTTACTGCGTCTTTCAGCTTAGGTAATGAAATATGTTCGATAGAGCCGACTTCGTTCCAGAAGTGATTTTGTATTTTTTCCCTTTTCTTTAGGTCTTCTGGTTCCGTTGGTTTGGTCATCGTAATCATTGAACGCATTAGATTTGTTTAATATCAATCTTGTTAAGCGAAAAGTAGTTCGAGGGCGCGCGCGAGAAAGAGCATATAGAAAAAAGGGATATTCAATATTGAGTACGTCTGTAAAGCTACTTATTCATTTCTGCGAGAATCTTCCATGCATCTCTTGTGGCTGCCTTTCCTTTTTCCCATGGGATTATCTCCTGTATCTCAAATTCTTGGAAGGGCATGAACAAGCACACGTCTCGTAGGACAGTTGTGGATTCTCCTTCGCCGATTGCGTATCCTGATTTCCCGTCTAGAAACCATCCGAATTCTTTTATTTCGCCCGTTTTCATGAGCTTGTCTATGCCCGCCCACATCGTTTCCAAGAGCCTTGCGGTTTCTGCGAGGTCTTTAGGCCATGGTGCTACAGGATTTCTGTGCCATAGTATCAAAAATCTTGCCATTCAAAACCACCCGTTTACCATTATCTGTTCGTAAGTGTATAGCTCTTTTGGTAGTTCAAGCGCGCGTGCCTTCCTATTTTCGTTTTCTGAAGATCATGACATCTCCATATGTGCAGACATACTCAAAGCCTACTGACATTAGTTCTTGAGCGTCTTCTACGCTTTTAGCAACAGCAGTGCAATATTTGTCGTCTTCTTCAAACTCCACTAATTGAGTATAGATCAGTGTATTAGCGATGTTTTTATGTCCCAATAATTTCATCACATATAGAATATCCTTTGTTCGATGATATTCCATTGTTGCCTTAAAGTGTCTCAATGTGTGGAAGTGGATTTTCAATAATTTTGGATTCCCAAGCTTCTTTGCAGAGCGTTTTCTTTGAGCGTTGAAATTGTTAAACATTGTTCGCCATGAATCGTCTCCGAAGACCTTATGGTTATCTTTGGGTAATCTGTTCAGCGCGCGCTAATGTTTCACAATCCTATTTAACATCACAATTTTCTTGGGTTTTCTGGCTGTCGCATTATGTGAGCATCAAATCAGAACGAGGGTCATTATGACCTCATCTATGTATTTGCCTTGTTTGAGAAACTTCTGTGGGATTTGTCCCGTCTTTTTGAACCCCATTTTTCTGTAAACATGTATTGCGCGTTCATTGTTTGCAAATGCACTTAGCGTCAAGACTTTCAAGTCCATTTTTCGTCCCTGATCAATGAGTACCTTCATCATCTCTGTCCCAATACCAACATCTCTGAAACCCTTCTTGATTGCCATGCCAATGCTGCCTACGTGCTCGTCGTATCCACCTAACCTTCTGCCGATTTCGGAATTCCCAACCGCACGCCCGTCTACCTCTGCGACTACGTAGATCTTTTCATCACGTTCCATTCGGCTCAACGCCCCCGCTAACCACTCAATCTCTTCTCCTCGTGAAACCCTCTCATTCTTGACTATATTTGCGCCTTCGGTAACCAGCGAGTTGATCATATCAAAGCAGTCGTCCAAGTCTTCCCAACGTAGCGTCCTAAGAATCACCTGTCGGCCGTCACTAGCTAAGAATTTCCGAATTGTCTTCCCTGCTTTCATGATTCCAAATAGAGTTCTCAGCTCTTAATAGTTTTAAGCCCCATTACATACGCTATTTTTCGTTTTCCGAAAAGCATCCCATTTTTCTTCAGGGAAGACTGTCCCATTTAACCTCACATGTGCGCCCTAACTGGGAGGACTACTGAGGTGTTTTTCTGGCGTTTTGAACCGTGTCATATGAGTGTGGAATATGTTGATTGTTGAATATACTGCACATTATAGAAATTTCTTTGACTTTTTCTCCATCTCTATATTGAATCCAGAGAGCCTTTCTGAGGGAAAAGGTGAACTGTTCTATGGCAACTATGGCACGATAGGGAACTTCAAAACGCACCTTATCCTTGAAAAATAGAGCACGTCCTGTAGGCTTGCCGTATATCCTTCTGTTGGTTAGGACTATTATGGCACTGTTTTCACATCTTGTCACGAAATACGCTGGGCGACTGAAACAGATCCCAACTCCCATAGGACCAAATGAGTAGAGTTCTGTCTCCTGTGCCTCACTACTTACAAATTCTTCCCCGCACAGAATGAGTGCACCTTCTTTGGCTTAAGGATTGACTCTATCATGCGCGGTACTATCCCATTTAGCCTCAGGCTTTCTTCTTTTCGCCTACGCTTTGCGAATACCACACGTCAAAGTAAAACTAGGGGTAAATACTCAACAGGGTGAAGTCTACCCAGTAGACACCGTTACAGTTTGGTATTTCGCTGGTCAATTTGTCAGTTATGGTTTTGTATGGATCTGCAAATTGAGACCACCAGCTCCTGTCGGAGTCATAGCCTATTTGAAAACAGACCTTTGAAGGCCAGAAGTTTGTCGCCCACTGACTGAACTCATCAGCCAGAACATTTATGTTGCTGAAGCCTTGGCTATCGTCTGTGAATACTATATCTGCAGCGTGTGTTGTGGGCATTTTTTCAATGAGCCAGTGCTTCAGGAACAATTGGTAGCTTGGATTATAGGATTTGACTCTGTCAAGCCATCCTTGTGCTTCTTCGTTGGTGACCGCTCTGCCGTCAGGATAGCTGTCTGCTTGTAACCATTCAACGTCAACGCCGAAACCTATGACGCAGGAATGGTGCTGGTAGCGTTGTAGAACAAGGTCGATGAGTGTTTCCACATTCGCATCGGCAGGCTCAACCTGTAGCCAAACCTTCAAGCCTGCCGCATCAAAAGCACTAAGATATTTCTCGTTTTGGTCCATGTTTGAAAATACTATATTCGGAAAGGATACAGAAGAATCAAAAGTAAGGTGGCACTGATGACCCACTATTTCGCCAAGAATCCACACCCCACTGGGAACCGAGTTTCCAATCTTCGAAGTCATATTTTCTGCTACGTTAACCCAGTAGTAAGGTTCTTTTTCTTGCTGGAACTCGTAAGGAGAACTCCTCCATCCCGCAAGAACTTCGCTTGCACTGCCACTACTTTCCCCGAAATGCAAAGCCAATATTGCCAAATCAATCAGACTAACTGCACCATCTCTGTTTATGTCTGCGTTCCTGTTCCAATTGGAATCAGCCGGCGTCGAACCAAAAGCACGTGAAAGAATTCCGAGATCCGAAAGGTCTACTTTGTTATCATTATTCAGGTCTCCAGGAATCGTTGCGGTCGCAGCATGTGCCTGAAACTTGACAGCCAAGGCCAACATGCTTGTAAACAGCAACACCAACATCAGACCTGAAACGATCTTTTTTGGCATTACTCTCTCACGCAATTCTGAATGCGATATACAAGGAAATAACTCTTGCGTAAGAGTAACAACCCCGCGCGCCGAGGGATGCTGTTCAATTTAGTCTGGATTCTATAAGTCATTATTCGGAAAAGTCAAATGCGATGCATGAGACTGCACGCGCCTCAGCGACTGAAAATAAAGTTATCATATAACGTTACATCTGATGCTACAAAAGAAAGAGACGATCAAGAGCACACGACATTTGCAAAGATTACACCTGATAAAAGTGGAAAACGAAGAGTCAACAATCAACATTCTCACACACCGCTGCTCCGAAAACAACAGAAAAGCGAGGCAGCTCACGTTCAGAACCTGCACACGCACGGCAACATTACATTGCATTACAACGGCATTACAACGGATGTGTGTGAGAGAGGAGAGGATCAACGGCGAAACCTTACGACGCCACATTACAACTGATTTACAAAGCAACATTACAACTGATGTAAAATCATAGACCGAGGGGGGGGGTCATCGTTGAAGCCTTGCGACAGATCAACGATGACAGATCACAGCTGATTCGACAAATAGAGGCAGGGAGATCATCAATAAAGCAGCACAGTTAGATTACGAGGCAATGTAAAGGGCAGCGAGTTAACATTAAAACCTTACAATTACAGATTAATTACAGATTACACTCTGACCTACGCGCAAGGAGAGGGGTCGACTTCTGGGCACGCTTCTATCCAAGCACGCCGCTAAAACGTCAGGGACAGCAACGTTCTGAAAGCCAAAAGGCTCACGACGAGCTTGCTCTTCCATCAGATGCTATGGAAAGGTTTAGAACCGAGCGCCAAGATAAACAGAGACAGGACGTGACAGCCTCATATGAGCAACCATGAACTCTTCGCGTCACAATCAAACGTCTTCAGCGGCTTCCAAAAACCATTCGACGAAGCAAACTACATAATCTTGGGCGTTCCATTCGACGTCACCAGCACCTACCGCACAGGCGCCAGATTCGGCCCAAACGCCATCAGACAAGCATCCCTCAACATTGAAACCTACAGCATGCGCACAGGAACAGATGTTGAAGACCTGCTACTGCATGATCTGGGCGACCTGTACGTGTCAGCAAACACCGAAAAAACCTTACAGACTCTGGAACACGTTGTAAAAAGCATCGTTGAAAACAAAAAGACCCCAGTAACAATCGGCGGAGAACACACCATAACCCTCGGTATAGCAAGAAGCCTCAGAAACAACGCTGCGAAAACGGCAATAGTAAGCTTTGACGCGCACCTCGACTTGCGAAACGAGTTTCTCGGACTGAAACTCTCCCACACGACTTTCATGCACAGAATAAACGAAGAAGTAAAACCCGCCAAAATCATAGAAGTCGGCACAAGAGCAGTCTGCAAGGAAGAACTGGCCTACGCAAAAAAAGCAGGAATAGACTTCATCACAACCCAGCAAATAAGAAAAGAAGGAAGCAAACAAGCCGCGGACAACCTCAGGAAAGAACTGGACAAGTACACGAATACATACCTGTCAGTAGACATGGACATTCTCGACCCAGCATACGTTCCCGCAGTGCAAAACCCCGAACCAGACGGACTTGACACAGCAGCTCTGCTAGACATGTTGGAAGGTGTGTGTGACAGCCGAGTTGTAGGTTTCGACGTTCTAGAGATCGCCCCGAACTATGATCAGGGAGTTTCAGCCATTCAAGCCGCAAAGGTGATTTTCGAAATCCTGTGCTTCCTAGAAAAATCGAAAGAAACCCGTACTACTAGGAAGCACGCGACGAGAGCATAATGAAGAAGCTCTAACCTCAAACACCCCGTCTATTCTGTTTTCACCATCTTTGCGATGAAGAAGCCGTTGCAACGGTGAACATGTGGAAAGAGCCTCTGACATTTTTCCAGGCCTCTCAACCCGGGAGAGCCTATTTCTGGCTTTATTTCAGTCAGCAAGAACTCTGAATGCCATTTCACAAACCGCTCAATCAACATCTCATTCTCTTCAACCGTTATGCTGCATGTGGAATAGACCAGTTTCCCTCCAGGCTTGACGTAGTCTGAACAATTGTTCAGCATTTGCCACTGAACTTCAGCCATCTTCTCGATAGAATTCGGTGCAAGCCTCCACTTGGCTGACGGCGACCTACCAAAAGTGCCTGTGCCCGTGCACGGAGGATCCAAAATCAACAAATCTGCCTTCACGGCCAAAGGCAGATATGCACGTGCGTCAGCAACCATTGGTTCTGCGATTTCAACCCCCGTGCTGGCAAGCTGGTTCTTCCATGTATCCATCCTGCGCCCCGAATAATCTACACTTATGATTTCACCCTCGTTCTGCATAAGCTGAGCGAGATAGGCGGTCTTTGCCCCGGGAGCCGCGCAGACATCAAAAACAGTCATATTCCGTGCAGGGTTTCCCGCTTCAACTGCGAAACAGCTCGCTTTGTCCTGAAGATAAAACAAACCTTCTTGGAAACTCTTCGTTCTGGTTATGGGTTGCGACGCGGCCTTAACCTCATACGCGTGTTTCAATCCGTTGACTTTCTCAACACCAATGCGCTCTTGAGCAAGTCTCTCCAGTATCTCACTATCCTTGGCCTTGAGCGTGTTTATCCTCAAGTATCTTGGAGGCGGCTCCATGTTCGCTTGCAGCATTTCCATAGTCTCGCTCCTGCCGAAGAGTTTCAGGCAGTATCTGACAAACCACGTTGGATGGAAAGTACGAAGCCCAATTTGTTCCTCGTCGCTTCGGCCTTCAAAAACTGACGATGGCCTTCTGGTCAGTAGCGCCCCCAGAATTGGTTCAACCGGCTGCAGCGTCTTCCACCCCAGTATCGAGCGCGCTAGTCTTACTATACTCTCAGCCTCCCGAAAATCTGCTCTGGCCCAGTTCTTGGCGATTCTTGTCTTGTAAACATAAAGTCTCAGGAATGCTTGAGTCCCAAGGTTGAACTCGTCCAGCGAATTTGGTTTCATGACGTTGTTTACGAACTCATCAATGAAGTTCTGTCGTCTTACGGTTTCAGAAACAAGGAGATGAGCCATCCTTACAGCGTTGTGATCGTCCATTGCCAGCTGCTTGACTGTTCTTGACAGGGCCAAGGGCTCGCTTAGCCTTCGCATTTGCATCCAGCTTAGGGTTTCAATCGAAAGTGTCCATGCTTCCTTAAGCAACGGTCTTGCTCACATCCTCTAGACACCAAGAATGAAGAGACAAGGATTAAAGTCATTCCCGTATTTCCATGGCCAGGAGGCACTATTCGACGGCAAATCACCCAGCACTTACCTACAATAGGGTCTCGAAAGATCGTTTCTGCTTAAGGGACAAAAGATTTTAGGTTATCGGACTCATTACGCTAGCAGGGTCAAGGCTTAAATGGCGCAAAAACACTTAGAAGACTTTTCACGAAAGGAGCTCGCGGTTTCAAGAAAAGAGGAGAAAGAACAGAGGAATTCTGCTTTTTCAGAGAGTGCTGCTAATGAAAAAGGCAGGCGAGTCTCTCCGTTTGTGGCTCCTCAGAACCTGCCAGCCTGCTACCTTGTATCCGCCACCTACGATGGGAAAGCAGGAAAAGCCGTAATGAAACTCTATGAGCCAACCTCTGGTCGAATCTACTTCTGGTACGACAACACTGGACACCAGCCATACTGCCTGACAAACCTTTCGCCGTACGAGCTTGAAAAAATCAGCCGCCTAGTCAAGCATCCAGGTCTGGACCGATTCGACTCTGTAGAGAAATTTGATCCTCTCCTAGACAAGAACGTCAGAGTAACAGAAATCCTGACTAAGGACCCTCTAGCCATCGGCGGAAGACCCACAGGATGCATAAGAGACATAATTCCCGAAGACTTCCCCAAAGCCTCGGAGACTCCAATAACACCGGAACAAATCAAAGTGTGGGAATCAAACATAAAATACTACCAATCATACATGTTCGACAGAAATCTTCTTCCAGGAATGATATACGAGGTCAAAGACGACAACCTCATCGCCAAGACATTGCAAGAAACTGAGAAAACAGTGACAAAAATACGCGAAACCTTCAAAGAAGCGACCAGCGAAGAATGCGAGTTCATCGTCGAATGGGCCAGGCTGCTCGAATATCCCGCCCCAAAGTTCCGCCGCGTAGCAATTGACATCGAAGTTCTGGCACCCATTCCAACACGCGTTCCCGACCCGAGAGAAGCAGCCTACCCAGTCATCTGTGTTTCCATGTTCGCCTCTGACGGGTTGGAGAAAACGCTGATTCTCAAGCGCGAAGGACTACGCGAAGGAGCAGAGCATCTACCAGCAGACATAGACATCGAATACTTCAGCAAAGAAGAAGAGCTCATAAAAGCCGTCTTCGCTGCTCTTTGGGACTACCCCTTCGTGTTAACGTTCAACGGAGACGATTTCGACCTCCCTTATCTCGCCCACCGCGCCTTAAACCTCGGAATTAGACGCAGCGACATCCCGATAGAAGTTGGCAAGCGCTCCTGCCTACTGAATAACGGCGTCCACATAGACCTCTACAAATTCTTCTTCAACCGATCAATCCAGATATACGCCTTCAACAATCGCTACCGAGACGTAACCCTCAACGATGTGGGAAGAGCCCTCATCCAGCTAGAAAAAATACGACTCGAAAAGAATCTGAGAGACTTGACCTACACCGAACTGGCCAAGTACTGTTTCAGAGACTCAGAAATAACCTTCAAACTAACGAGTTTCGAAGACGAACTGGTCATGAAACTGATTCTGGTACTTGCGAGAATAAGCAGCATGCCTCTGGAAGATGTGAGTCGTCAAGGAGTATCACGCTGGATAAGAAACTTCCTCCAGCGCGAACACCGCCACAGAAACATGCTCATTCCCACCCCCCAAGACATACTAGCAACCAAGGGCAAAACCGCGACCAAAGCCATCATCAAAGGCAAGAAATACAAAGGAGCAATAGTCGTCGAACCAGTCCCAGGAGTCCACTTCAACGTCGCCGTCATGGACTTTCCAAGCCTATACCCTTCCATAATGAAAGTCTGGAACCTAGGCTATCAATCCATCCTTTGCCCACATCCAGAATGCCGAACCAACCTCATCCCAGACACGCCGCACTGGGTATGTACGAAGAAGAGGGCATTAGAGAGCCTTCTAATCGGTTCACTCAGAGACCTTCGAGTTCAATGGTACAAGCCCAAATCCAAAGACAAAACCCTAACCCCCGACCTGAGAAGTTGGTACAACGTAACTCAAGGAGCACTCAAAGTAATTCTAAACGCGAGCTACGGAGTCTTCGGAGCCGAGAGCTTCGACCTCTACTGTCCACCAGTAGCCGAAGCCACAGCCGCAATAGGAAGACACTCAATAAAACAGATACTCAGCCGAGCAGAAAACCTCGGCATCCAAGTGCTCTACGGAGACACTGACAGCCTATTCCTGAAAAACCCATCAAGACAACAAATCGAAGATTTGGCACACTGGACAGAGCAGGAGCTGAAAATGAGTCTCGACGTCGACAAGGTCTACAGGTACGCGGTTTTCAGTTCACGAAAAAAGAACTACCTAGGCGTCCTGGAAGACGGAACAGTCGACGTGAAAGGACTGACAGGTAAAAAAAGACACATACCCCTCTTGATAAAAGAAGCGTTTGAGAAGATGAAAACACGCTTGGCCGTCGTGAAGACGCCCGCAGATTTTGATAACGCAAAGAAAGGCATAGCGGAAACCGTTCTTGACTGTTACGTGCAGCTCAGGAGACGAGAGTGGGATAGCATGACGGACCTGGCTTTCAACGTGGTTCTTGGTGAAGAAATCGAACACTACACAAAAACAACACCACAGCACGTCAAAGCCGCAAAAATCCTAAAAGAAAAAGGAGTAGAATTGAGAGCGGGCGATCTAATAAGCTTCGTGAAAATCAATAAAGAACCACACGTTAAGCCCGTCGAACTAGCAACAAAGAGCGAGGTCGATGTTGACAAGTACATAGCCTATCTGCATTCAACGTTTGACCAGGTTCTCGACGCCTTAGGTTTGGATTTTGACGAGATAATTGGACTGACAAAACTGGAACGCTTCTTCTGATGATTCTGCGACAGAACTTTCAGTCCGTGTGATCTCAGTGGTTCTATTATGTTTGGCCGTGACAGGGCTTTGAGAAGAATGTATCCTACCCCCGCGATGATTATAATGCTGCTGATCGAAAGGCTGACGACGAAGGCTGACCAGATGGGCAGCTGTACCACGCCAAGATTCGGCACTTGCTGCATGGCAGGATTGCCTTGCAAATACAGGTAGTAAAGGTACAGACCGATAGGTATGCCCACCGTGAAGCTTCCAGAAACGCAAGCGAAGGGACGATTCCTCCGCAGCAACAGTATGAGAAACGCTGCTGCAAAATTGACGATCGGCCCAACGACGATGTCTGTCCAGCTGAGCCAGTAGTACGCATTGCTAAAACACCCTATGGTAACTCCCAGTGCCAAGGGCCATCCAAGCAGTGCCGACAATGGTATCAGGCAGTCAGCAAGTCTCAGTTGAATAGGCCCATAGGTTATAGGTCCTCCCATCGACGTTTGAACAATATTGATCGAAGCATACAAACTCGCGGATATCGCCATTAAAGCTAAGTCTCTAGTGTCAATTTTCACTTTTTTACCTCCTACACCGGGGTTTATTCTGGCGGAACGGGTGGAGGTCCACTCACCCGCCAATCACAGCTAAGCCCGCCAATCATGGTTATTAAATCTTTCTCCAAGAAGCACAATGCACACTGACAGTGGCGCAAGTGTATGAATGAGCATAGGTTAACAACCTTCTTCTGCCTACCTTAGCGTTCAACACCTTCGGAGCCGAAGAAGCTAGAGCATTATCAAGTGTCGAGCAAGCACTGCGGCGAGAGTCGCAACCGCGACAAGGAACGAAATCACTATCACGACTTGCTTCTCTGTAAGCGGGCGATTAAAAGTTATGATAGTTATCAGGCTTCTCCTGTGATCTGACCTGAGTCGTTTACCGTCGAAGGAAACGTTGGCCTTAGTCCTATAGAAGAAGAATGTCAAGAGAATCACTACTGAATTGAATATATACGGTAGAATTGAGATTACCATATCGAACTTCAGATCCGAGATGATTGCGAAAGCGGCCAACGTAATCCCTATGGCAAAGGATCCAGTGTTGCCGACGAAGATCCTGCCCCGAAAATTGAAGAAGGCAAGTATCAGCCAAACGATCAATGGACAAAGCAGAAGGATTGCGAAATAACCTGAGATGACCATTAACCCTGTCATAACTATCGCCGGACAGATTGTTTCTAAACCGTTCAAACCGCCAAGCTGGTTCACTGTGTTTGTGATTATAGTCACGAGGACCGGAATGATTATGAAATAGTAACTCGGTCCGAACTGGATCGTTCCCAGAAAGGGAAGGGCTATCGAAGTGCGCGCTCCAAATTCAATTGCAAAAGTAATAAGCGGTATAGCCGCTATCAGCGGAAGGAAGGCCTTGTATCGCCATTTAAGATCTATCCAATCGTCCAGCAGACCCATGAAACCGCCGAACAAAATGCAGGATGCCAATGTTAGAGAAGCAGAAACACCGTCAGCGACGCTGAATCTTTCGCCAAAAAAATACAGAAGAAAAATGTACACGACGCTGACCATAACGTAGATGACGCCTAGACCGTTCGGAACTAGAGGCTTGTTTGGTTTATGCTGGTCAGGAGCTCGGGGAAACAAATCGTCTTCCTTCATCCGTCGGGATAGTCTATCCTGTACAGGGCGACAAGTGGAACCAAGCCGCCGTAATTGTTTTGGGCATAGGTCGGAGCAAGATTCAACCCAGCAATGTATACGGGCGTAAAGTACAGCGGCTTTGTAACGTTACCTGAGTCCGGGTCAACGACGTTATTCACGCTACAATACAGTGTTCTCGTCCAACTCATCAACTTGTAGATTGTACAGTTGCGCCCGTAATCACTCCATGCCCAGTTGTTCGGCCAATAAGTTGAGACCGTGGCGTTCGAAGCATACTCACCGAACGGGGTTTCATTAGTCCAATTCCATCCTGGCCACTGTGTTTGATTGTTCTCGTTCGCGCTCTGACCAGAGATTCTTGCCATCCACGTCCATTTGCCTTCGTCTCCATAGCCCGCCTCAACAGCGTAAGTAGTGCCTGAAGACGTTTGCACAGACAGCGTGGTGAACACCAGAATGTATTTCGCGTTGTACAGCTTCAACATTTTCAGTGATTCAGTCTCGTTGGCGACGAAGGTGAAACCAACGTTTTCTATCTGCGTACTATTTATCGTGGCGTTGTCATTCAGCGTCGTAACGTTTCCCTTGATGGTCAACCAGAATCCATAGTCCCACCAGGAGTCGACAACATCGGTCGCTTGGAGGTTGGTGCTCGTCCAAGCGAGCATGTCCAGCCACTCGTTCACTGGTCCGTTTGGAACTATTGGAAGACTGGCCGCAGTTATAGTCAAAGGAGTGTAGGCCTGTCTGTACACGTTTGGAATGCCACCAGTTTGGGGCGAGAAGGCAAATGCTGTCATCAGAACCAAGAATATCAGGAAAACAGCAGTTCCGCTAAACTCTTTTCCGACGTGTTCTAAACGGAACTTCTTCGTTGTTATCTTCGGCGGTTCTTTTAGCATGGTTACGAACGGTCTCAGCACGCCCACTATTCCAACGGCGGAGATGATGCCGAAAGCTGGTGCAAGGAGGAAAAGCAGGCGCACCATAGAGGCCGCGAAATACAGAGATGTCACCCCGAAGAGCAACAAGAACAGGTTCTTGTTGGTAAGGTTTCTAGAGATAAAGTACAGTCCGACAACGAAGAATATTATCAATATGCCAAGATCATAGTACATCGAACCCCAAGCGGTTATGTTGTGTTCGGCAACGGATATCGTGAGCGGATTGGAACTTCGCAGCAGGGGGTCAATGACCGTTATGAACTTGCCGGCTATGTTGCCTGCATATCCTAAGGCGAAAATTGCAGCGAAGGCACCGATTACGGCAACCATGGTTGTTGCTGCGAGCAAGAATCTCTCTCTTGCGGAAACTAGATTGCTCAAGACCTCACTCAGGCAAAGCAAGACGAATACGCCCGCAACGGGCAACACTGCACTGCTTACCGGGTATTTTATCCCCAGAAAGGGGGCGCTCATCGCTATTAGCAGTCCCAAGCCGAACGAAATGCTATATGCAAAGAAAATGCGCCGCGTGTATCTTCTCAGTACGAGCAGAACAAAAACAAAAAGCGCCGCTAAGTCAACCAGGTAATACGCTGCACCCCACCCCATTATGAAGTAGGCCAAGCATACTGCGCACACAAGTGAGTACTTCACCGAAGAACCGATGGGTCTCTCTTCCTCCATTGCCCTCGGAAACAGTAGAAAGAACAGCAGGAAAGCAAACGTAGACGCTTCGGTTTCAAACCAACCCAAATTGCTTCTCGTAATGAACGATGCATCCAGTGCTAGGATGAGTGCAGCAAGCATTCCCGCGGCCTTTCCTCCGAATTCCTTCCCGAGGAAATACATTATCAAAACGCAAAGTGTACCAAATATCGGTGGGAGGAGTGCACAAAAACTCATGAAATCAATGCTCACGCCTAAAAGACTAACCACGTTATACAGAAAAGCTCCAGTCAAGGGTATCGCTGGCAGTGATTCCAAACCCATATTGATTCCCTGTGGATACCAAAGTTGAGTATCCAGCCAAAGCTTTGGCCAAAAAGGTGAGAACAAACCATTCTGTACCATATAGTTGCCTATGCGATACTCAAAAAAAGCGTCAAACTCGGACAGGTTTATTTTGCCCGTTCCCGTCCCTATCTCCCAGCGCAGGGGAAGAATTCTAATGGTAAAAGCGACGAACAGTATGAGTGACAGTGCCGCGAAGGTAAGTAATGAAGCATGACTAATTTTGACCCGCAGTTTTCCCAGACTCTTCAGACCGTTAACCACGGCTTCTCTGGACAACTTCACTTCAGTTTCCTTCCTCCTAAAGGCTACGTCAGTTTGTCATTTTTCTTTTTGCTGCGCGATTATTTGAAGATAATTTAGATGACATTGGTCATCGTTATATACCTTTCCAAAAGGCAAACGCCAGTCAGGGGACTCAGTTCTCAACCCGTCGCTGCTTTTCGTTTGAAGCCGTAAAGGTCAGTGTTGTATACTGGAAACTCGGCTATTCTACCGCTTGCCGTTTTTTCGCGTATTCTTACTCTCACGGCCTTTCCTGCTTGGGCGTAAGGCACCTGGACGTAGCCCATACCGATGCCGAGATTTAGTAGAGGAGAAAACGTTCCGCTTGTCATGCTGCCTATTCTTCCTTCAGTTTCAGCGTAAATATCGAAGCCCTGTCGAGGTATTCCCCCGTCCGTCATTCTTATTCCAACGCGCTTGCGTTTTACCCCCTCAGCTTTCTGTTTCGACAAAGCTTCTTTTCCTGTGAACCTGTCCTTCTGCAGTTTCACTACAAACCCTAGCATAGCCTCCAGCGGCGTCGTAGTTTCGTCTATATCGTTTCCATAAAGGCACAATCCCGCTTCAAGTCTTAGAGTGTCCCTTGCCCCTAAGCCGCAAGGTTCAATTCCAAAAGTCTTGCCTGACTCAAGGATCGCTTTCCACAACTTCACAGCGTTGTCTGGCTTTTCAAGTGAAGCGTTCCACACGAAGATCTCGAAGCCGTCTTCACCAGTGTAGCCCGTTCTGGAGAGAAAGGCTTCCACGCCGGCTAACTTGGACTGCCCACATTTGAATCTTCCAATCTTGCTCAGATCTTCCGTTGATATCTTCTGCAGCGTTTTTTCGGCGTTTGGACCTTGAACTGCAAGCATCGCAACGCTCTCGGAGACTTCTTCGATTTTTACGTCGAAATCCTTTGCATTCTTCATCATCCAGTTGTAATCCTTTTCGCGGTTGCTTGCATTGAAAACCACCAAGAATCTCTCCTTTTCCATGCGGTAAAGTACAAAATCGTCAATTATTCCGCCATTCTCGGTGCACATGACTGAATATTGCGCAGCGCTGGGCTGCAAGACCGAAACATCGTTCGTTATGACATAATTCAGAAAACGTTCCGAATCGATTCCTGTAATCAACACTCTTCCCATGTGGCTTATATCAAAGATGCCGACACTGTTTCGCACTGCTAGATGCTCGGGCGTTATATCTTTATAGTAAACTGGCATTTCAAACCCAGCGAAAGCCATCAGTTTCGCAGTTTTTCGATGTATCTCGTAAAGCTGGGTTCGACGAAACTCTCCGCTCAAGCCTGTTCCCTCACGGGCTGTCTATCTCATAGGTCTCACATTTACGTCAATAGGTATGAACGAGAGTTTCTTGCCGCACCCAGGGCATTTGCCTTCGTGCTCATGCAAGATCTCATCTGGAGGTTTCAATTCAGGTCCTTCGTACAAGACGCGGCCACAGCTTTGACACGTAACACGTTGAGGCATAAACACTGCACTCCGCTTGTCATCAATAAGGGAACTAAGCGTTCATGATGTATTTATCGATTGCTGGAGTGACGTGAAAAAGATTCTTGGCTTAGCAGGACCGATTATCCGATGCCCAACCCTCACAAACTTTGAAGAAAATTCAAAAGAGGAAAAGCTCAATATTATAAAGGGGAAAGCGCAGCTCAAAGAGAGGGACGTTCAAAAGGCCCGACGGTTTGTATCTGCATGGGAAAATACACGCTCATCATCACTGAAAAGCCAGATACCGCACGAAGAATAGCCTCGGCCTTGGATCAAGACCAAAACGAAAAAGGAACGAACGAAAAAGGCGTGCCCTATTACTTGGCTAGGCGCGACACGGACATAGTGGTTGTTCCAGCCCTTGGACACCTTTATACAGTTTCCGCAGAGAAAAAGGAAAGCAGCTCTTATCCTGTCTTCAATTACAAATGGGTCCCTCGATTCGTCGCTGAAAGAAGGGCTAGACATGTCCGCAAATGGCTCGACGTTATCATGAAACTGTCCAAAAACGCCGACAGGTTTGTTGATGCTTGCGACTATGATATGGAAGGAAGTGTAATTGGATACTGCATTCTGAAATACGCTTGCGGCGGCATGGAAAAAGCGTCAAGGCGTATGAAATTCTCCACTTTGGCTGAAGAAGAACTGGAAAAAGCTTACGTTGAGTCTCTGCCGCACCTTGACTTTGCCCTCATCGAAGCTGGCAAGACTAGGCATGAGGTTGACTGGCTTTACGGCATCAATCTCTCAAGAGCTCTAACGTTTGCAGCAAAGAACTGGAGTGGAAAATACCGAACACTGAGTACGGGTCGAGTTCAAGGTCCGCTTCTGAAATTCTTAGTTTCAAGAGAAAACACCACCAGAAGCTTCGTGCCCACTCCTTACTGGCAAATCAAAGCAAAGCTTCAGATGAACGGCCAAATCTTCACAGCTGAATTCGCGAACCAAGCAATAGAGACGTGGAAAGAAGCATACACTCTCTCAACCGAGTGCAAGGGCAGGGGACAGATTGAGAAGGTGACTGTCAAGCGATTTCAACAGCCCGCACCTGTCCCTTTTGATCTGGGCGCATTACAAGTTGAAGCTTACAGTTTGTTTGGATACGACCTCAAAAAAACTTTGGATGCGGCTCAAGGATTGTATCTGGACGCGCTAATCTCTTACCCGCGAACGAGCAGTCAAAAACTTCCTCCAAGGATAGGTTTTAAATCGATTCTTAAGAGCTTAGGCAGCACTATTGAATACAAGGGACTCACCGCACATCTTCTGGCTAAGACCGTATTGAAGCCCCATGAAGGGAGCAGAGAGGACCCAGCTCATCCCGCCATTTATCCGACTGGAAAACTGCCCAGACCCTTCCTTAACAAATCCGAAAGAAACATTTGGGATCTCATCGTTCGAAGATTCATGGCAGCGTTCGCCGAACCGGCAATAGGGCAGAGCACTAAAGCAGACATCACCATCAACGGCAACGTTTTCTGCCTGAGGGGAAGGCAGACAATACAACAAGGGTGGCAACAGTTCTACGCGCCCTACGTTAACTCAGAAGAAACACTATTGCCTCCACTCAACAAAGGACAGCCGGTTGACTTCAAGAAGGTCATCATGGAAGACAGGTTTACCAGGCCGCCTCCGCGATACAACCCTAGCAGCCTACTCCAGAAAATGGAAGAAGTGGGAATCGGTACGAAGGCAACTAGGGCGGATAGTATACAGACGCTTTACAAAAGAAGATACGTTCGAAACGAGAGAATGACGGTCACCGACTTGGGTTTTGAGGTTCTCGAAGTTCTGAAAAGTCACTGTCAGCAGGTCGTTTCTGTTGAAATGACGAAGGAGCTTGAGGACAGAATCAACCGAATAGGTCAAGATAGTGAGAAAAGGGAAGATATTCTGGCCGACGCAATCAGAATCCTCAAGCCGGTGCTGAAGGAGCTCAAGCAAAAGGAATTGCGGATAGGTGAACGGCTGAGTAATGCCTTTGAAAAGACACGGCTCGAAGAAAGCGTGATCGGGGCATGCCCAAGCTGTAAGACGGGAAAGCTTCTAGTCATATACTCAAGGAAAACTGGAAAACGCTTCGTCGGCTGTACAAACTACTTCACAGGACTATGCAAGACCTCGTTTGCCCTACCACAACGCGGAACAATCAGGCTGAATGGCGGGAAATGCAGTGCATGTGGATGGCCCACCCTTCAGGTTCGAATGAGAGGAAAAACGTGTGTGTTATGCTTCAATCCTGACTGTGTGTCGAAAGAAGGAAAGAGGCGAGACCAGAATTGAAATGCCCTATATGCGGTAGAGAAACCATTGATGGTGGATACTGCAAGTTTCACGAAGGAGCCCGTCAAGTCGTCATCAGAAAGTACGAGAAGTGGAGGAAAGCGATGGGTATCTCTTGGAAAGAGTATTTAAGCAAGATTGCTAAGAATCCATTAACAGGCGAGTGGGCAAAAGAAGTGGCTTTGTACCTGCTGGAAGAGGAGAACAAGAAGAATGTCAAGAACGGTTAAGAGACGCATTTCATCGCTGTCTTTTTCAGCGAACAGGCTTTATCGGGCAATCACGACTGCCAAGCCGTCGAGTCTTTTCATTCCGACATTAGTTGTTGCTTTCGCAGTCTTCCTCTTCGCAGGGGGTTTGTATGATTTGATACAAAGGCCGGTAGCCGCAGTCTATTACAACAACAAATTCCTCTTTCTCAATCCGTACCTATCCGAACAGTTCGTGAGTGACAGCATCGTTGCAGTCATCATTTATTCATTAGGTGTGATAGGATTGATGGTGACGTACCAGAGTACAAAGTATGTTTACAAGCCGAGACAGGCATACATGATGCTGCTGATTGGATTAGCCCTTATGCTGATGGCTTACATATTCTTGCAACTCGCGATACAAATAAAACTCAGCGGCTTGGGCTGAGAATTTTTCACCATGGATTGCGCTTCAGTCCCAGCTTATAGGCTGTGAAGTTAGTTAGCAGATGGATAGGCGGTGTTATGAGCAGGACCGTTAAAGCAAGCTCCCAGGATAGCGTGGGTGAAGAAAGCAGAAGCGAGAAAACAAGTGCCCCTGCTACGAAGTCGACCTGATCGACAATCGGCAAGAGATTTCCTGGAGAAATTCCGAGCCTTCTTTTCACGAAAGCCCCCGCGAGGTCGCCGAATAGGGCTCCCAACGATAGCAACAGCCCGAAGACGATGGAGTAGTTAAAAACTGCACTTTCTGAAAGACCGACACAAGTGCCCACGAACAAACCGACCAAAAAACCTCGGAAAGTCTTGTTTTTGCCGAAAACTGGTTTTCCGTCAAGGAATTTCCTCCCGAAGTCCATCGGCAACTCTCCTCCCGCGATGACAGGCGTCGCATTCGCACAGTACGCAGGAAGTATGAAGATTATCGCGTTGAGGATCAAATCTGCGATTTCCATCATTCTACAACTCCATCAGTGACCTGAATATTCATGCAGGCCTGACACTTCAATCACGAGATTCTGAATCTTTGGCTGAAGTCTCTGAGGGTTTTTCTCCAAAGTCATTTCAACCATGCGCGGGTTCTCGGTGGGTTTCAGTGCGAATACCACGTTGGCCCAGAATTTCAGAACCCTTGTAGCAACGGGCTCCACGCTTGCAGTAGCTTTGTCCAGAACGCTGTGAACTTGGCTTGTTATTAGAACTGCGATTTTTTCGGTCTTTACGGTTTGAGCCAAGACAGCCAACTGTCTGTTGAGTTCCCTGTTCAGTTCAAACGTTTTTGATGGAGACTCTGCGACTCTTAGACGGTATAGAGTGGTGAACGTGTCGATAACTGTGAGTCCGAAGTTGCTTTGGACGTACTCGGCTAAGTGATCTATAACGGTTGTCTGTTCGCGAAAGTCATAGGGCCTTGCCCAGACTATCAGTTCGGCTGTTTCTGTGAACTGTTTCGCAGTTATTTGGGCGAGTCGCTGAACTGAGAACGTGTTGTCGCAGTCAATGAATAGCGTTTTGTGCCCCTGCTTTGCACAGTTCACAGCGCATTGCATGGCGAGGGTGGTTTTTCCGGTTTCCGCTTCGCCATAGATGAGGCTAACACTACCAGGTGAGAGGCCTCCCCCTAAATATTGGTCGATTGTTCTTAAACCTGTTGGAATGTTTCGCTGCACCTTTTGACACGTCAACAGATATAAACATCGAAACCAATAATTTGCTTTGCGTTCGAGCATCTCGGACAAACAGGATTGCCTGTATGAAAGCGAAAATTGCTCTCGTAACAGTCCTTGGAAAAGATTACTACCTGGTTGTCAGCGAGCTGAAGAGGAGGAACACGACTTTCCTGAGCTTAACTCCATACGAACAAATACCCATAGGGATTGAGGTTGTTATCACCACCGAAAAGGAGAAGCCTTTGATAAAACATCAAAGAATACTCGCTTTACAGGAAGGAATGCCGCTAGTAACGTTGATAGATAAAGCGTTAAGAATAATTCAGGGAAAGGAGTTCTTTGAGAAAATCACGATAGGTGTGGATCCGGGTGAAGTGTTTGGACTCGCAGTTCTGGCTGATGGAAAAGTTATAGAAACAGGAAACTGTTTTAGTGTTGAAGAAACGCTGGGAAAGATAACGGACATTGTAAAAAACGTTGAAAACATCCGAGCATCATCTGTGTCAGTCAAGATAGGAGATGGGGGTCCTCAGTGCAAGGAGAGACTGATGCGCGTCTTAGACGAAGCTTTGCCCGCAAGTGTCGCGCTGGAAAGCGTCAGTGAAACTGGAACAAATCGCTGCTTAAACGGAGCGAAACATAGAAGAGGCTTGAGAGATATCGTTTCAGCCATACAAATAGCTGGTAGGCGCGGCAACAGTTTTCAGAGGAGAAATAAAGATGAACAGGACAGTTAAGAAGGGAACGACTCTGCTGGTTGATGGGCCGGCTTCAGTCACCGTAGCTTCAGGCAAGGTGGAAGCATTCGGCTCTGTAATCAGTGGGGCGACAAAGATTGTTATACGGGAAGGCAAAAGACTGCCTTTTGCAGTGGAAGAAACGGCTGCATTTGAACTTGCTTTGGGAGATACGGCCTCCGCAGAGGAGGTTGAAGGAAACACAATCCCTTCATCATGGGGCAAATCCTGTGAGGAATTCCTGAATCTGCCTACAAAACCTGTTGCAGCCCTGGTTCTCGGCGCTGTTGACTCAGGAAAGACAAGCTTCTGCACCTACCTCACAAACAAAGTGTTAAGTGAAAAGAGAAAAGTAGCGGTCTTAGATGGAGACGTGGGTCAATCAGACATAGGCCCTCCTTCCACAGTAGCTTATGCTTTTGTCACTAGGCCAATAACGGATTTGTTTAGTCTTCGCGCGAAGAACGCCCTATTTATCGGAGAGACCTCGCCAAACAAAGCTACAGACAAGATAATCGAGGCTTTGACATCCTTGAAAAAGGAGGTTTTGGGAAGTAACGCGGAATCTGTCGTGATCAACACTGACGGTTGGATCGAAGGAGAGTGTGCTGTAAACTACAAAATTCAGCTTATAGAGAAGCTTAACCCGGATATCCTTTTCTGTATTCAACAGAAGGACGAGCTAACACCCCTTATCAGTGGCCTTGAGAGGTTCAAGAAAGTCATTGTTGAATCCCCATCTGCCATAAAGCAAAGAGACTTCGAAAAGCGAAGAAACCTGAGGGAACTCGGCTATATAAAATACTTGAGAAATCCAAAGGTGCAGTCGCTTTCGCTGAGCTGGTTGAAAGTCGAGGGGAATGAACTGTTCGATATATGCAAAACCCGCATAAACGTCAGACAGGCAAGCAAGATCTACGGGCTTCTCGGCATGAAACCTCTGCACCTTTCCGAAGTCGGCGACAAAGTCTGCGTAATCATTGGTAGGAGACGTTGGATAGACGCCGACAACATCAAGAAAGTTGAGGATTATACGAAAAAGAAGGTTTTCGTAGCTCGGAAAGGTGAAGAAGAAGGATTGCTCGCGGGCATTTACGATTCAAACCGAAGTTTCCTCGGTGTAGGTGTTCTTCAAGAGGTTGATTATCTGAGGAAAACCGTGAAGATATCAACACCCGTTTCTGAAGGCATCTGCGTGCTTGCGTTAGGCAAGGTCAAGCTGGACAAGAACATGAAAGAACTCCCGATCACAGAGGAAGAGAACTAGACGGATTTCGCCTCGTTCAAGAAACTCTTCTAAAAAAGTGCTGAAGCTCCCGTGAAATCGCTCCCTCTTCACTTGGTAGAATTTTGAGGTTGCTTTGAATCCACGGCGGGAAGAATTGTTGACAGTAAGGAGTAGAGAAACGATATTCAAGGAAAATCATGGCCGCCCTGTCATCAAGCGTTCTGATAGGTCGACCAGCGGCTTGGGAAGCTTTTTTCATCGCTGGAATAACATAGCCATATTCGCGACCGTGCCCTGGATAACACTCTTCGAAGTACCTAATCTGAGCCTTGACCTTCGGGGTCGGCTCGGCGTAGGGCACGCCAACGATAACCGCTGAATTCATTTCGTCCTCAGGAAAATCGACGCCCTCTGACGCGCGCGCTGGCTTGTCCCTAAATTAGCTAATGTTTATTTTTGGATTGGGGTCTCGTATTCTTGAGTGAAGTCCAAGCTTAGGAGGTGAATCCTAGCGGGACATCAAGATGAACACGAGACCCTTGA
>Ga0315279_10000660_pt1 | contig 64883 bp, 53 predicted proteins | sample YL17G06_20_MG_FD_203694 | JGI IMG/M metagenome (GOLD analysis project Ga0315279, IMG submission 203694) | Sediment microbial communities from Yellowstone Lake, YNP, Wyoming, USA - YL17G06_20 | ecosystem: Environmental > Aquatic > Freshwater > Lake > Sediment | place: USA: Wyoming | collected...
CCCAATCAATCCCGGCGATCACATCCGAGTTCCACCCGGAAGCGTTTTTGTCCATGACCCGCACTGCGACAAGGCCCGCATCCGGCGCAATGCCGCGCGGACTGGCCGTGCCCCGGCTGGTGATGATGCCGGCGACGTGCGTGCCGTGTCCGTTCTCATCCTGGGCATCCTCGCCTTCGTCCGCACCCGAGGGAGGGCAACTGCCCTTGCTGAAACAGTGTTGAGCGACAATGTGATCGGTGAGGTCGGGATGCGTGCGGTCAACGCCGGTATCCACCACCGCCACGTTGATTCCTGCGCCGGTCAAACCGAGATCATTCCACACGCGGTCGGCGCGAATCAAAGTGGCACTCTCGCTATCGAGCGCCTGAATCGGCATGTCGAGCGCGACGGCCTGGACATCGGGATTGCGGCGCAAGCTCTCCAGGCCCTGAGGTGTTACCACGCCCACCAGGCCGGGCACCGTTTGGTAGCGGCGCGTCACCTGAAAATCGGCGGGAGCGGCCAGCGCCTGAAGCACACGGCTTTGCGCCTGCGCGACTTGAACCTTGCGAGCGCCCACCGCGGAACTGGCATACGGCAACCGCAAGGCCACGACGACTCGCGTTGTGCCGTTTGCCTGTACCGCCTGCTCGACCGGGTCCGCCGGAGCGAACTGCCGCGCAGGTTGGGCCAGAGCAGAGTCGCCCGGCCAGTTGAGTGTAGTGGCTAGAGCAAACGCCAACACAGCCGACCCAATTGCTTTCAAGATTCTGTAGTAGACACATTGATTCATAGCTCAGCACCCTGGTTGCCTATTATACATCCCGACGTGTCCAGCCGCCAAACATAGAAAAACCTCCCGCAGGCTAACTGCCTATCCTAAAATTGTCATTCGGTAGACCGTGAGGCAATTTGCGAGATGCCACAAAGCTTCCCAATTCTCAGTCTTCTTCTCCCAGCGGATGCGCAACTTGCGCAAACAATTCTGCCAGGAGTGGGTCCGCTCAACCACCCACCGACGGGCTGGATGACGTTTTTCGCCCGCGGGCACTTGGCTCGGGTCGGTCCCCTTGTGGGGGATATGCGGGGTGTAGCCACGTGCTTGGGCTTGCTCACGGCATTCAGGATAATCGTAGCCTTTGTCTTCACACAAATGCTGCGGGTTCTGGCGTGTCGGTCGCGGACGTTTCACCACGAGGCCGTCCAGCACAACGGGATTCGTTTTCATATCTGGGGTGTTTGCGGCAGTGACCTCAGCCGACAAGGGCACTCCACGACCCTCGACCAATTGATGCCGCTTGCTGCCCGCTTTGCCACGGTCGGTCGGGTTGGGTCCAGTGTCTTCACCTCCCAAGGGGGCCGGAACGCTTTTGCTATCGACGGCTTGCCAAAGCCACTGAATCCCGCGCAATTCGTCGTAGCGACGCAGCAGCAACTGCCAGGCTTTCAGAAAAACACCCCTCGCTACCCATTCCTGAAATCGCTTGTGACAGGTGCTGCCCGAGCCGAATTCGTTCGAAACCATCTTCCACTGGCAGCCCGTACGCAAAACATACAGAATGCCATTCAGCACAGTGCGATAGGGCACGATGGGCCGTCCGACCGTTCCGGCAGGTTTCTCAGGCGGCAACAACGGCCGAATGAGTTTCCACACATCATCCGGTATACGCCGAAGGGTCGCCAAACGCCGCTGGCGGCGAACTTGTTTCTTGATCTTCTCTCGACGCGTGAGACGCTTCCGTTGTAGCGTAGACCTGCGAACTTGGGATCGGAAATGCGAGCGCCACTTTGTTTTCATTGGGGTGATTCTCCTCTTGGGAAAGTGTCACCCCCCGTTATACCAGCTTTTTGTTAACGTTCTATATGAGCCCGCCGGTTGCCCAGATTATGACGGGCGAGGCCGGCCAAACCTAATTCTAGGATAGGCTCTAAAGTAAAACCTGCGGGAGGGTAGACTCTTGAAGGGCGCGCCTATTGTGCCGGGCACACCTGCAGCGAAACGTCATCCACATACATGGCCGTCACGCCGCGATTGCCATTGTTGAAGGCGTCAAAGTAGAGCCTGACGGTCTTCCCGGCATGGTCCCTCAACTCGAATTCGTAAGGCGTCCAGACGCGAGCGTCACTCAAGACGCACATCCAAAAATGTGGTATCATTGTCATAATTCAAAGACAAACCGTCTCGAATGATTGATGGTTCGGTTGAGGTGAAGCATGAGCGCCAATGCCACGACGATTGAAATCCCGGCCAGCCTATACACCCGGCTGCAATCGCTGGCCTCTAAACAGAAAACCGATCCCGCTCACGTGGTGGAGCAATTGGTTAACGCCAGTTCGGAACAAGCGGACGCTATCGTCCGCGATCCGGCGCTGCGCGGCGGGCGGCCCATCATCGCCGGCACGGGCACGACGGTGCGCACCGTGGTCGGTCTGTACAAGCTGGGCCTGGCCGCCGAAGAGATTGCCGGTGAACTGCCCCTGACGCTGGCCCAAGTTTACGCCGCCCTGGCCTACTATCACGCGCACACCCAGGAAATCGAGGCCGACATCCAGGCCGACTCGGAAGAACGCGTGATGCGCGAATTTGGGCGGCCTCAATGACCGACTCGATCCGGCTCTACCTGGACGAAGACTCGATGCGGACCGGCATTATCCGCGCTTTGCGCGCCCGGCAAGTGGATGTGATCACGGCCCAGGATGCCGATCTATTGGGCCGCCATCCCGATGAGAAACACCTGGCGCATGCCACTGAGCAAGGCCGGGTGGTGTTTACGTTCAACCGGAGCGACTTTGCCCGGCTGCACACCGTCTACCTTGGCAGTGACCGTCACCATGCCGGGATCGTTCTCTCCGATCAACTTGAAACCGGCGTCATTGTGCGACGGCTGTTCAATCTGCTGGCCGCGCTGTCCGCCGCAGACATGCGCGACCGGCTGGAATATCTGAGCAATTGGCGATAGACCGCCGCGCAAGCCGAAGGACTGCTGACCGACAACCCCAACCTGCGCGCTTGAGCGTTCCCCGTATAGGTAAGGTCCTCCCGCCCCGTCCACGCCGGACGGGGCGGTTTGCGTTTTCCCTTGACCACAACGGATGCAAGCTGACATCTGCCCCACCCCATGCGATGCGCTCCATCCGGTTACGTGGAGCGGCTCGTCGTAGGCGTCCGCTGCGGTCATCACACCGGACGAGGACGCGGCAAAAAAATTCCACCCGGCCCGTGATGCTCACGGGCCGGGTGGAAAGAGTGTCTCGCTGTTATCCCCTACGGCGCGGGACACACCTGCAACGAAACGTCGTCCACGTACATGGCGGCCACGCCGCCCGACCCGTCGTTGAAGACGTCGAATGTGAGCCGGATGGTCTGACCGGCGTAATCCCGCAACTCGAATTGGTAAGGTGTCCAGGCGCGCGCATCGCTCCGCTGAACGACCAACCCTTGCATCGTGTTCCCCAGCACATCCTGTAGCACAACACGCTGATAGTCGTTGTTGTCGGATGCCCCTGTGATCGCCGGATACAGCCAAAAGCGCACAATAGCGCTCTGCGCATTGCTTGGGATTGTCACGTATTGCCGGGCAACCGAGAAGCTGTAGACATTGCCGGCTGGATCAACAATCCCGGCGCGGAGCGAGCGATTGCCGCTGTGGACAACAGTGGTTGTGTAGATGGCGGGATAGGCAGTCTGCGGAATATACCAGTCGCCATCGGTCTCAAAGCCGCCATTGACGACCAACTCGGCGCAGTTGGGCGTGGAGGTGTAGACGGTGATGTAATTGGCGCGGGTCAGCGTATCTGTGTCGCCGGGCAAGATCACCGAACCAGTCTGCTTGCTCACGATCAGGGAGACGGTATACACACCTGTGGCTGTGTAGATGTGCGTGGAGTTTTGCAGGGTACTGGTTACGCCGTCTCCGAAGTCCCATAGGCTGGACGTGTAATCGCCAGTGGATGCGTTGGCGAAGGCGACGGTCAGTGGCGCTACACCACTCGTCGGGCTGGCAGTGAAATCAGCTTTGACTGGAGGCGATGTTAAGACAGCGATATAGCTGGGGCGAGCCAGTGTGCTTGTCTCGCCTGCGTCGCTGACAGTTAGCGTGACGGTGTAGGTTCCCGTTGCCACGTAGACGTGTGTTGGATTCTGCAAAGTACTGGTCATCCCATCGCCGAAATTCCACAGGCTGGCGGTGTAGCTGCCCAGCGAGGTGTTGATGAAAGTCACGGTTAGCGGCGTTGTGCCGTAAGTTGGCGAAGCAGCGAAGTCAGCAGTGACGGGTGTGTAGTTGCGCAGGGTAAGTGGCAGGAAGACCTTATTTGTCAGAACCGGCGTCGGGTTGGGATTCCAGTAGAATTGACCCTCCCAGGAGTTATTGCTTTCATCCACCTCAGACACGGTGTCGCCGTTGTCAACCACAATCTTGAGCGTGTGATAACCGGTAGAACCTACGATCATTTGCCAATCATCGAACCCGCTATAGCTATTGGCGTTGATACCATCAAAGGGGTATTGAATGATGGGCACCGAATCCAGATAAACCGTGATGGTGAAACTGGTATTGACATTCACCGAACTATTATTGAAAATCCCCCAGTCCAGGTAGGTGATTTCCCCAGCGTACAGAGTGTAGACGCTACGACTCCCAGCGACAGAGGAAGGAAGCAGCGGGAATGGCCAGTCTACGCCCTGAAATGGCACCAAATCTGGTTTGGTTGCCCAAGGAGTTGGGGTAGGGATGGGGGTCGGAGTCGGTGTGGGTGTTGGCGGGGGCTTGAGCCAGACGCGAATAGACGACGTTGTTGCGTTGGGGTCGTTGATAGGGTTATCTGAGAGATTGCTTTCCTCTCTGCCAGTGAATTCTTCTGAAAAGCCTTGCCAGTCCGGGTCACGGAAGAGCCGCGCGTTATAGCCGCAGAGCCGCAGTGAATTGACAGTGTCGTTTCCAATGGGTTCATTGCCCAGGAAAGAGGCATCACTGGTAAATGTTTGTGCAATGCCGGTGAAATCTCGCCCTCGGTAGAGAGTGGCACCCGGCGGCAGCGTCCGACAGAAGTCAAACGAGTCCACCATGCGCAGAGAAGAGGCGGTTGGGTCAGGATTACTGTTCGGGTTATCCGTTAAGTTGGCGTCAATGCCTGTAAAGTTCTCCCATGGCCCTGTCCAGTCCGCGTCGCGGAAGAGCGTGACGACCCAGTGGCCGCAAACCCGCAGTGATCGGGCCGCGTTATCACCAATTAGTGTATTCCCCAAAAACATCACATCAGAGGAAAACGTCTGCTTCTGGCCCCCAAAGTCAATCTGAGTATACAACGTCACACCATCCGGCAAGGTATTGCAGGCGTCTGAGGCGTCAATGATGCGCAGGGAGGATGCCGTTGGGTTTGGATCGTTGATGGGATCGTCACTCAAATTGGAGTCCCCGGTGCCTGTGAAATCCTGGTGCTGCCCGCTCCAATCCGCATCACGGTAGAGCGTCACGCGGTAGTTGCCACAGATGCGCAGCGAATTAACGCTGTCGTTTCCAATTGGCTCATTGCCCAGGAAAGAGGCGTCTTGATTGAACGTTTGGCTGATGCCGGTAAAATCGCGGCCACGATACAGCGTTACCCCTTGCGGTAGGGTGGCACAGGGATCACCTGGACGCCAGACCCGCAAGGATGAGGCGCGGTTGTCTCCAATAGGGTCATCACTTAAATTGGCATCGCTGTTTGAGAACTCTTGCCATTGCCCGCCCCAGTCAGCGTCTTGAAACAACGTTGCACCCCAGTTACCGACGATTCTGAGCGACGAGGCGACATCATCCCCAAAGTATGTATTTCCCAGATACATAACGTCGCCGGTGAAGGGGATGCACCGACCACGAAAATCAGTGAACTCATACAGCGTTATCCCGTCCGGCGGATCATTGCAATTTATGGGGAGCGGCGTTGGAGTTGGAATAATCGGATCAGATTGCACCGTGATGCGAATGATAGCCTGCGGCCCGATATGGATTCCGCCGACGCGCATTTGCCAGACGCTCTGATATTGACCTGGCGTAGAGGGCGCGGTCATCACGAAAGAAGGGCCATTATTGACATCAAAAGTGTAGGTGGCCCCCGTTCCTACATAGCTTTTGACTTCCTGAACCGGCCAAGGGCCAAACGTGTTCGAGGTGTCTTCGGGTATGGCGTGCAGGTGATCCCCTCTCGCATGATCCAAATAGCCCGATGTTCTGCGTATGGTGATCGAGGGATAGAATTGTTCTCCCGGACGGACAACGTGGCTGGAGACGCTGACCAGTTCTATGCCGTCTACTCCGGGTGGCAGGGTCGGCGCGGGACCAGGCGGGGCAGGAGTTGGCGTTGGGCCGGGGGGCGGCGGACTGGGGGTAGGAGTAGTAGCCCCTATCTGCAACCACCAGACATCAGACCAATCGCTGTTGTTACCGAAGTCACTGGCCTTTACTCGCCAATAATAGATTTTCCCAACAACAAGGTCAGAGGAGGGCGTAAAGCTCGTACTGTTTGTTTCCCCTCGCACTACTGTTAGGCATGAAAACGATGGGCGAAAGTTTGGACAGTTCGCTATTTGGTAGAAATAGGAACTAGCACCTGATGAGGCGTACCAAGCAAAAGCTGGACGCAATTGGTTTATCAAAGATCCATTTGAGGGTGTCTGCAAGATGGGGGTATTCGGCGGTAGGAGCGGTGTCACAGGACCATAGATGTCTATTACTCTTTGTGTATCTTCGTTTGCCAAACTTCTCCTAATCCCTGACAAACCTTGAATGTAGATGGGGAATACGACTGATAAAGGATTAAAAGAATGCCCTAAACCTAGGGCATGACCCAACTCGTGCAATGCAACACTTTGCAGATCAAGTTCGGCTGGTTCGGGGCTATCGTCAATCGAAAAGGTCCAGTGCTCGTTATTGAGCACCACGAGGCAGTAAAGTGTATAGGAGTAGGAAGAGCCATTGACATAGGGGCAGTCGGCCCATCCCCCAGCTTCAGTATACGACATTACTATTTGCGGGTTTATTTGTTTAGCCTGTACAACTCGTACCTCGCCAGCGGCGACACGAAGACCGTAATGTCGTCCTAGATAATCAACTGCGTCGTAGGCTCTAAGATAGTCAGGTACCACCGTATTGTGGAAATAGAACTTGGTCCCAACTGCATTCCATGTATCGGCCGCTGCCAACACCTTGGCCTGCCAAGTTGCTGGCAGATCGCTTAGATTTAGCATCGGAGGCAAACAAGCTTCAGCTGGAGTTGTACAGTTGCTAGCCCACCAAGGGTGGACTGAGTCCGTACCTACTAGTGCCGACGCATGGATGAGTGCGCTGGGTGTGGATTGTATACTTGCAGTGTGAATAGCTGCTCTTGTGCCCTGTCCTTGGTTTATACTGGGCCGCCCATTGCGAGACGAATAGGCGCTTACCAGGCTTATCTCAAATCTTGCAGTGCCCAATAAAAGCATAAACAGAAAACACAACGAGACTGAAGTTATTCGACCAATGTCTCTAGCGAGATGGAACGTAGTCATTTCTGAGATCTCCGGGTCCACTTTTTGGAGGACGACTTAGTAGGGAAATCAATATGATGGTAGGACTGCGGATGCAGCGTTGTCAATAGCCAACAACATCAGCACTCGACGAAATGGGCAGCCCGTTCAGGACAGTACGGCAAAACGCGCAAACCGCGCTTGAGGAGAGAGGCCAGTTTCGGAATCGCTGACACACTGAGAGACGCTGAGGCCACTGATTTGGTGTGCTCAGGTTGTTTGGTAGTTTCAATGGTTCGAGGCTTAAGAAAGGCGAGCAGAAGCCCGACGATGCGCGACAAGCCACGCCTGAGGAGAAGACCTTGTTTCGAGGTCATGTTGCCCTCCTGCGAAATCACTCAAATATGGAGCGGCACGGGAGGCGTCAATACTGTGCGCCCAAATACCCTTTCACTACCTCGTGAACCAACTTGTCAACCGTCCTGCCAGTGGCGAGATTGGTATCAACAAACTGGCCATACTCACTTGGCTTTTGCATACTGAAGAGAACGAACAATCGGTGAAGCGCCTCGCCATTCCAATGAAACAATTCTGCCAACCTACTAAACGCCAAAAAGGGGATAAACGCTTGACTGCTAAGATTATAGACCCACCACAGGCTTGGTGTCAATCGTCAATTCGCTTGGTCGTCGTGCAGACTGGTTTTCTGCCGGCAGAAATCAGCGATGTAAGGGAACCCGGTCGAGGAGGGGTGCCCCCATTGCACGGTGATGCTCTGGCCGCTTTCAGCCACGTAGCAACACAGCTTCTGCTCCGTATTACTTGTATGTTGGTCTGTCGTCCCCGCAGAGCCTCTCTACCCGATCACTGGCTGCCACCCGATGCATCAGCATCGGCTGCGTCTTCTATTGATTATTCCAGGTCCCTTACGGCTGCCAGTCGTGCACAGACCCGTACTTGCCCAGGTTGCCTGCGACCATCACCAAGTCAAAGATATCCACCGCACCCGTTTGGTTATAGTCGGCGCACGAGCCGCTTGTCCCGTAACGCTGCCCCATGATCGTCAGATCAAAGATGTTGACGCGGTCATCCTCGTTCAGATCGCCGGCCGGGAGCGTCAGCGTGCCCAGGTTGCCCGGCTGGGGCAATTTCTGTTGGCCTGTCAGGTAGCACGGGCGATAGACCCACAGCCAGCCATAGGTCTGACCAGGCTCCGGAATGACTTTAAAGTATCCATTTGTGTCTGTGACGCCGAGCGGTACACCGACAAGGTCGAGAGCCGAAATCTTGCCGGAATACAGGCGCAACTCTTTGGTCAGGAATACATTCGTGCCGCTGTGATTCTGAGCGCCCTGCAACAAGACCCGTCCCGATATGTTTGCGCCATCCACCATGCCATCAATACTGCCATTCTCAACACTGTGGCATATCGCCATGCCATTGCGATCCGAAAGCTTGGTCTGCGTCAACGTGAGCGCCGACGGGCCTGCTCCACCTCGCTGCCAGGTGATGACAGCCAATTCGCCAAAGCCGTCGGGGCCTGTCGGCGCGGCGAGCGTCACAGCAAACTCGATGACGCCATTGCTCACCTGGTTCCGGGCGACAAAATAGTCCTTGCCACTGAACCACGAGCCAAGCTCGACCTGCGTACCCGGCGTGTTGGGATCGGCATCCACCACTTGCGCAACGCTTGGATCAAAGACCAGGCGGAACTCGACACCGTACAAACTGGTTGCATTCGCTACCCGCACTGCCGTTGTGTCCCTGCCACCCAGCGGAATATGCCGGGTGGGTGGATCAATATACAAGCGCGCGCAGACTGGCGTCGGTATTTGCACGACAATAGAACCCTCGTTATCGCCCTGGCAATGTGTGCCGTCATTGATTTGCAGATATAGCGGGCCATCACGATCAGCGGTGAAATTGCCTCCCCGCCCCACCAGGAACGATGGCCCATCATCTATCTTGCCGAGAAGAGCCGCATAAGGCATTCCACCATTAACCTTGCACCAATCTGCGTAACCGATCCGGCGGTCCACATCAGCGGAATATCCTTCCGGCCCCACGAACGGCAAGCTTCTTTTGTCCACGGTCCATGTTCCGCTGAGATAGGCAACAGAAAATGGATCACCCTGCTTCAACGTCCAGGGCATTTGCTGCCATCCGGCGCGTGACGAGATCGTGCAGTTGACGCCGCTGCATTGCGCCGGCACGGCCACGCTTTGCGGGATCGGGGCGCGCGGGGCCACCGGTGAAGGCTCCGGCGTTGATTCAGCCAACCTGCTCAACGCGTAGCTCTGCGAGCTAGCCGCGGATTTATCGCCCTGCCCAGCCACCGCGATACGGCCGGACATGACTAACGCCGTGATCAGTGCGACCCCCACCCCTGTCAGAAAAACTACCCTGAGGGCTTTCCAAGCGGCATTGCGCTCAGTTTGCATGTCTGCCTCCGTTTGCTGTAGACTGGTCTTTTTGAAACGATGCCGGGAAACTGGATTCCAGTCGTCGTATCCACCAAAAAACCAGCAGCGCAAGACGAAAGACCGCAGGCGACTGCAACACACGGTGTCTCGCGCATTGATAGCAGATTAAGGATAGCACAGCGACCTCGGAGATCGCAGGTAGAAACAGGCTGCGACCTCCGAGGTCCAAATATTCGATTGCCGCGCTACTCGCAAGTCCTGGTGCGCCCAGCTACGTTACGAGCGCATCCCACCGTCGGTTGTTACCAGGGGAGCGGCCCTTCTTTGCCAAAGTTGCCGGCCGCAATGGTCAGGTCGTAGACATCCACCTTTCCATCGCTGTTGATGTCAACCGTTGAATCACTCGTGCCGATCGAGTTGGCGATGCGCGCCAGGTCAAAGATGTTGATCGTTTTGTCGGCGACCACATTGCCGCCCAGAAGCGTAACCGAAGGCAGAGCCACGGTCATGCTGCTTCTTCGTGCGGTGAGGTACATGTCATGAGTGGCTAACAGGCATTGATAGGTGCGGCCGGGGAGAGGCTCGAGTACAAACTTTCCCGTAGCATCAGTGACCGCACTTACTACATTAGGCAGCCCTTTGATGGAAACCGCCTGTACGGCTGGACAAGCATCCTCAGTCAAGTAAACGGTGGTACCACTATGGTCGGTGCGGCCCTGCAACAGTACGGTGCCCGACGGCTTTTCAGTGGGTGGCGTCGGCGTCGTCGCGCAGGCAATATTAGAATAGCCTGAATCGCCAGCAGCATTGTAGGCGCGGACTCGGTAGCAATAGGTCGTCACGGCAGTCAGGCCTGTGTCCGAATAGGTCGTGACGTTGCTGATAACGGTGGTGATCTGCGCAAAGCTTGTGCAGCCTGTACCGGCACAGCGCTCGATCTTGAAGCCATCCTCGTTGTTCGCATTGTCGGTCCAAGCCAAATCAATCTGGCTACTGGACACGGCTGAGGCCGTCAGATTGCTCGGCGCGGCCGGCAGCGTCACCGGCTGCGGGCAAACAATGCTGCTGTCGCTGCGGGTGTATGTGATCGCCGCGCCGTTCGGGTCAGACAGCTTGGTGTTAACCAACGTCAACGGGATTTGGCCCGAAGCAGGGCAACTCACTACTTTCCACGTGATGCTGCCGACGCCGACCGGCGCCGCTCCAGAGTAAGGCGTTGCAGGCGGCACAACCGACCCGACAAAGTCCACCTTGCCAGTGGTGTTGTTATGGGTCGGGATCACCGGCATAGGGACGCCATTCTGGCTAAAGAACGCACCTGCTGCGGCGGACACCACCTGCAACTGGGCTGGGTCAAACGTGATATGGAACTCGACCCCCGCCAGGTTCACCACATTGGACACCTGCACATCCGTTGTGCCCGTGCCGTTGATGGGGATATTGAGTGTGCCTGACGAAAAGCCAATCGTAGCCACTGGCGACTGGAACGTCGGCATGTGAATCGGTTGAGCCGCGACCAGGCCGGCCGGTTTGCCCAACAGCGCGACACACACAATCACCAGCGCTGCCAGTCCAACCCAGCGCAAAGAATTCCACTTGATCTTTAGGGCGGTCATCTTTACCTCCTTTTAGGAATGGTGTTTTTAGGAGCGGCGAACGATGCCCATAAATTCGTTTCCGCCTTTCCTCTCGTTTACAGTCTATATCATTTCTCGTCGCAAGGGGGTTACCATCTTGTTACATTCAAGTTACGCAGACTCACCCTCCGTTGCGCAGGTCAGTATCTTACAAACCTCGGTTACTTTCCCATTACGAACAGGTTACGCCACGTCACTCTCGTCACCCATCACTCGTCACTCGCCGCTCGTCACGCGAAGCGGCCATTTGCCAGAATCCGCCACTTGCGTTAGAATCGCCTCGTACCCGGCGGCCTCCAAATAACCGCCATTGGCTTGAAAGGAGTCACTCCTCAGTATGGAACAACCACCTGACACACCCCAACCTTCTGTGCCGTTAGCGCCCTTGCGCCGCGCGCGCAGACTGGTCGAGTCGCCGACGAGGCGCATCACGGCGTTACGCGCGACCGTGATCGGCGTCATTGTCCTGGCCGTGCTCGGCATCCTGATCCTGCCGCCGATTCAGGTCCCGGCCCGCCTTTCGTGGCTGGGCTGCACGGAAGTCTCATCCAAATCGCCCGCAGCCGATGGGCCGGACGGATTGAACATCTCGTTGGCCGACGCGAACAGCGCGCCGCTGCGGTTCAAGCTGAGCCGCGTCGAGCAAGACAAACTGCCCGTCGCGGCGCTCAAAGCCATTCCGGCGCAATGGACGCCGGTCGGGCCGATGTATCAGACCAGCGTATGCGGCGCTAACAAGTCGCCGGTCGTTCTGAGTGTCCCTGTGTCATCGGATGCGACGACAGCCGATCAGCTCGATCTCGTGTCGTGGAACGGCAAGAACTGGCAATGGGTGAGCAGCCACGCCGACGTCTCGACGGGCGTCATGGTGGCACAGCTCGACGCGCTCCCGCCCAACGTGATGGTCATGCAGACCGCGCCGCTCGTGCCCGTCATTGGCGCAGAGCTGCCGGCCGATGCGCAAGCCAGTGACAGAGCCTTGTCGGACATCAACGAGTTTGCCGTGCCGGCTTTCCTCATCTCCAACGATGGCACACTGCAAGGCGACCCCACCGAGTTGCCTCCGCCGGTAGATGACTCGCACGCCATGTTTGCCGTCACACGCAACTGGGCCCCCGAAGCAGCCGCGAATGTCGGCATGGTCGAAGAGGTCTTGGCGGATGCCAGGCTGCGCGCCACGCACGTCAAAGCGTTGACGGACGTTGCCACGCAGGCCAAGTACACCGGCATCGTCGTGGACTATCGGGGCCTCACAGCCGATTCGAGCGAAGCGTTCACTCGTTTCGTCTCCGATCTGGCCGCCGCGCTTCACAAGAACCAAAAGCAACTCGTCGTCGCCGTCCCAGCGCCTGTGCAGCAAGGCGATGAGTGGGACACGGCCGGTTATGACTGGCAAGCTATCGGCGCTGTGGCCGACGTGGTGCAGGTGGACGCGCCTAGCGACCCGGCTGCTTTCACCACCAGCCGCCGCGTCGAAAAGATGTTGCGGTGGGCGGTAGGAAAAGTGAGCCGCCAAAAACTGCAAGTGGCGTTCTCCGCTGCCAGCATCAAGCAGACCGGCAGCACGCTGCAACTGATCTCGTACGAGGAGGCGCTCAAACCGTTCAAGGCCATCACCTCGCCGGTCGCATTGGGCGATGTGTCCCCTGGCGCGCAGGTGACATTCGCACTGGGCGATGCGCCCGGCATGGAACTGGACGAGGCCTCACACACCTACCGCTATACCCTCACTAACACCGAGAGCACCACCAGCACCATCTGGATCAATGCCGGCGGGGCGCTGGCGCAAAAGCTGAACCTGGCGCAGCGCTTCAATCTGCGCGGTGCGTCGGTCCAAGGGCTTTTCACTTCCGCGCAAGAGCCCAGCATATGGACCGCGCTGGAGCAATACCAGGCCCAGGCCATCGCGGCGGTTCCAGCGCAACTCAAGGTTGTGTGGACCGTGCGCAACTCGGCCGGCACACAATTGTCCGGCGGCACGACGACGTTGACAGACACGACCTTTGTCTGGACGGCGCCGGCGGACGCGGATCACTATACGATTGCGGCCGCACTGCCAGGCAGCGCCACGCGCGGTGAGCTGGCGATCAACGTAGCGCAGCCCACACCCACGCCTGCGCCTACGCCCACTCCCACGCCGCAAGCAACCGCCACCTTGGCCCCCGGCATGACCGACAAATGTCCCGACGGCAAATACGTCGCCGATGTGACCGTGCCCGACGGTACGCAATATGACAAAGGCAAAGAGTTCACCAAGACGTGGAAAGTGCAGAACAGCGGCGCGTGCGATTGGTCTGATGGTACGGTGCTCGCTTATGCCGCTGGCGAAAAGATGAGTGCGCCCGATTCGGTCAAGGTCGGCGCGGTCAAAGCGGGCGAGACGAAAGACATCAGCGTGCCGATGAAAGCGCCGGACAAGGACGACAACATTAAAGCAACGTGGCGGCTGATGGACGACAAGGGCAACCTGTTCGGTGAGCCGATGACGGTCCTCATCGTCGCCGGACAGCCGCAGGCAGTCGCAGCGGCAGCGCCACAGACTAACACCCCTTCATCAAGTAATGCTTCACCTCCTCCTGTCGCAGCCGGAACGTCCGGCGGGTTTGAGCTGGGCGGACAGGTGAATGGCTTTGGGTTCCCGGACAAGATGCACTATGCTGGCATGAACTGGGTCAAGCACCAAACGCGATGGGGGCCGGGCGACTCGCCGGCAGGAGAAGCAGGTCGCATCGCCGACGCGCACAACAAAGGTTTCAAAGTTCTGTTGAGCGTGTTGGGGTCGCCGGCTGCGTCCAATCCGGCCAACTTTCCGGCGTATGCCACGTTCGTTGGCGAACTGGCCAAGCTTGGCCCGGACGCCATCGAAGTATGGAATGAAGAGAACATTGACCGCGAATGGCAGAACGGCGCCATAAATGCGGCCACCTACACCGAGCTATTGAAGCAAGCTTACGTCGCCATCAAGAACGCCAATCCTAACGTCATGGTCGTCAGCGGCGCGCCCGCGCCCACCGGATTCTTTGGCGGCTGCGCGGGGGCCGGCTGTGATGATGCGCCCTTCGTGGCCGGCATGGCGGCGGCCGGCGCAGCGGCTTATATGGACTGCGTTGGCGTCCACTACAACGAAGGTATCGTCGGCCCGAACCAGACCAGCGGCGACCCGCGCTCCGAGTACTATACGCGCTACTTTTGGGGCATGGTCAACACGTACTTTAACGCCTTTGGAGGCGCGCGCAAGTTGTGTTTCACCGAAATGGGCTACCTCACGCCGGAAGGCTATGGCAAATTGCCGGGCGGGTTCGCCTGGGCGCAGAATACGACCGTGGGGCAGCAGGCGCAGTGGTTAGCCGAGGCCGCCAGCCTGTCCGCTAACTCGGGCAAGGTGCGGCTCATCATCATCTTCAACGTGGATTTCAACTACTGGGGCGACGATCCCCAGGCCGGTTACGCCATCATCCGGCCCGGCAACAGTTGTCCCGCTTGCGATTCGCTGCACGGAGTGTTAGGGACTCGATAGCAATGTGCGCCGCACCTTCGAGGTGCGGCGCACAACGCGAAATGTGATAGAATAACATCGGAGGTGCGCGATGGAAGGCATCCAGTTCGTCACCAATGACAAAGGCCGCAAGGTCGCCGTGATGATTGACCTGCAAAAGTACGGCGAACCGTGGCAAGATTTCTATGACAGCCTGACCGCCCGTTTGCGGGCCAACGAACCGAGGGAAACACTCGCGTCCGTCAAAAAGCGTCTCCGCAAACAGGGCAAGCTCAATGTCTGATTACGCGATCACCTGATTAATGGTGAACGACGAATGATTGATTCGTCGTTCACCATTTGTCGTAAACGTTCAGACGGTTGACCTCTATCTCACCACCAAGGCACAAAGACAAAGTTTTTTTGTTAGTTGACCGCGTCTTGCTAAAAGTTCTTTGTGTCTTTGGTAAAGGTGTGATACCCACTGAACGGTTGCCATTTGTCTTTGTCATTTTCAACTTTCACCGGGAGGCTCCTATGTCCGAAGAGTTGTTCAAAGCCATGGCTCAAAGCGTTATCGAGGGCGACGCCGATCAAGCGGGTGCGCTCGCGCAGCAGGCATTGGCGCAGGGCATTGCGCCACTAGATGCGATCAATCAGGGCTTTGTCCTGGGCGTCAACGAGGTGGGGAAGCAGTACGGCTGCGGCGACATGTTCCTGCCCGATCTCGTCATGGCGGGTGAAGCGATGAAAGCCGCCGTCGCCGTGCTGGAGCCGGAGATGCAGCGCACCGGCGCACAGCGCAAGATGCTGGGCAAAGTCGTGCTGGGCACGGTCAAAGGCGACATCCACGAGATCGGCAAGACGCTCGTCGGCACGATGTTGACGGCCAACGGCTTCCAGGTGTTTGACCTGGGCACCGACGTGCCAACGCCCAAATTCATCGAAAAAGCGCGCGAGGTGAATGCCGACATCGTTGGACTCTCCGCGCTGCTCACGACGACGATGACGGTTCAGCGCGACGTGATCGAGGCGCTGAAAGAGGGCGGGCTAAAAAGCAAAGTCAAAGTGATGGTGGGCGGCGCGCCCGTCACGCGCGGTTGGGCTACCGAAATCGGCGCAGAAGGCTACAGCGAAGATGCCATCGGCGCAGTGGCGGTCGCCAAGCAGTTGATGGGACTATAGACCTGACAGGTTTTAGAAACCTGTCAGGTCTTGGGAGACTGACATGCCTGGCAAGATTACGTCTTACGCCAACCCTCGCATCCGACTCGAAATCCTGAGCGACGAAGACGTGCGCCGCATCCACACCGCCACGCTGGACGTGATCGAATCCGTCGGCGTGCGTTTCCCCAGCCAAAAGGCGCTAGATATTCTGGAAGCGCACGGCGCAACCGTTGACCGCATGTCCCACATCGCCAAAATCCCCGGCCACGTCGTCGAAAAAGCGCTCAAGCACGCGCCGCCCACGTACACGCTGGCCGCGCGTGATCCGTCACTCGACCTGCCACTCGACGGCCAACATTCGTACCTGGGCACGGACGGCTGTGGCGTCGAAGTGATGGATGCGTTCACGGGCGAGCGGCATCGCTCGTCTCTGCAAGACGTGGCCGACATCGCCACCCTCGCCGATTACCTGGACGCCATCGCGTTTCACTGGACGCCGGTTTCCGCGCAGGACAAGCCGAAAGAGACGCGCAGTCTGCACGAGATTCACGCCATCTGGAACCACTCGACCAAGCACGTGCAGACCGAATCCATCGTCAACGAGCGCGAGGCCATCGCGTCCGTCGAGATGGCGGCGGCCATTGCGGGCGGGCAGGATGAACTACGCAAGCGGCCCGTGCTTTCCAACATGCAATGCACCGCCTGCCCGCTCGGCCAGGATGGCGGCAGCCTGGAAGCGGCGCTGGTGAGCGCCGAGGCCGGCCTCCCCGTCGGATTCATGACGATGGCGAGCATGGTCTCGACCGGCCCGGCCACGCTGGCGGGCAACCTGGTCGTGGGCAACGCCGAAGTCATCAGCGCGTTGGCGCTTATCGAGATGGCCTATCCCGGCGCGCCGGTCTATTATGCCGCCGCGCAGACGGCGATGGACTTGCGCACGGGCGGTTATACCGGCGGCGGCCCGGAAGATTTTCTCTTTGGCGCGGCGACGAACGTGCTGGCCGATTTCTACAACGTGCCGCTTTCGATGGGCGCGTTCGCCACTGGCGCCAAAGAACCCGGCTGGCAATCGGCCGTGGAAAACAGCCTCTCGGCGTTCATGGCCGTATCCACCGTGTCCGACATGCTGCTGGGCGCGGGGCTGCTCCACGGCAGCCGCATCTGGTCGCACGAGATGCTGCTGATGGACAGCGAAATCTGGAGCATCCTGTGCGCCATGGCGCGCGGCATCGAGGTCAACGACGAGACGCTCGCACTCGACGCGATCCGCGCCGTCGGCCCCGGCGGCAATTTCCTCACGCAAAAGCACACCAAGAAACATAACCGCGAGCTGTGGGTGCCCACGCTGTTCGACCGTCGCCCGTACAACGTCTGGGAAGAAAAGCGCGACGGCGCGCGTGAATGGGCGCAAGACCGCGCGCAGTGGATTTTAAAGAATCACCAACCCACACCGCTCGATCCCAAACTGGATGCGGAGCTGGAGCGCATCGTGGCGACATTAGAACGTGATGCGTGAGAGCATGAGCATCAAGGGCGAGGGAGCGATCTCTCGCCCTTTTTGTTTGTCACTGGGCAGCACAGGATGGGTTTTCATTTTCCAGGCAACGGTTGACGGATTTCGCGTCGCTCGTCATTCGCCGCCCCCACACCCCTGAAGGGTGTCCTGGGGATGGGCAACGTCACGGTGACGGTCGTGCCCACCCCCACCTGGCTCTCGACGCGGATCGTCCCACCCTGCGCGTCCACTGACCTCTTGACAATCGCCAACCCCAGGCCCGTGCCGGGGATGTTGCGGACGTTGCCGGCTCGATGAAAAGTATCAAACAGGCGCGGCTGGTCCTCCGGCGGAATCCCGATGCCCTGATCTTGCACGCGAAAGATGGCCTGATCGGCCAGGCAGATCACGGTAAACAACACCTCTCCGCCCTGGGGCGAATACTTGATCGCGTTCGAGAGCAGGTTGGTGAGGATGTGCCGCAACAGATTTTCGTCCATGTGGGCTTGGACACATTCGCCCACCGAGGCAAAGGTCAAGGTGTGCTGGTTCCCTGTCGTCAGTTGCAGTTCTTCCACCAATTCCCGGCAGAATTTCAAGAGATCAAGTGGCGCAGGATGAAAGGCTAGTTTGCCGGCTTCTGCTCTGCCGATGACGAGGACATCGTTAAGCAAGTCGGTCAGGTGCTGGACCGAGGTCTGGATTCGGCGCAGGTAGACGAGTTTGCGTTCCTGGCCCCATTGGTCGCCGTACTCTTCCAGCATTTCTGCCGACGACAGGATGCCGGTGAGCGGCGTGCGGAACTCGTGCGACGTCATGGAGATAAAGCGCGACTTTAGTTCTCCCAGTTCCTTTTCTTTTTCCAGGGCGCGGCTGACTTGTTCGTGCGCCTGGCGCAACTGCTCGTTGGCAAGGCGCAGCTCGGCGGTGCGCTCTTCCACCCGCCGGGCCAGCGAATCCCGCTCGGTTTCTAGCTCTGCATCCAGGCGAGCCTTTTCAAAGATCGTCGCCAGTTGCCCGGCCAGCGTGGTCAGCAGGCGCAGGTCGTCGCCCGAAAAAGCATCGAGCTGGGAGCTTGCAACGCTGACCACGCCAATTGTGCGCTCGCCCACGACCATCGGCGCGACCATCTCGGACACGAGGCCGGGCACGGCGACGGTGTGGCGTGGGTCACGGCTCATATCTCCCACGCGGACTGGCTGCCGTTCCCGCGCGGCCCAGCCGGTGATGCCCTGGCCCAAGGGAATACGAAGACTGGCTACAACCTCCGCTGGCATGTGTTTATTAGACGGGTGCACACGCAGCATTTGTTCCGTTTCGTCCACAAACAAAAAGCTGGTTTTCGAGTCCGGCCACAAACTGGCCAGAGCATTAGCAGCACGAGAGACAGCTTCGTCAAAGGGACGCCCGGCGGCGCCCACTAGCGCCACGTTCGAGACGACCGACAGCTCGTCCAACCGGCGGCGCGTCTCTTGGAACAGCCGGGCGTTTTCCAGCGCGATCGCCACCTGGTTGGTCAGCGCCAGCATAAAGTCCACGTCCACGTCGCGGAAAGCGTCCACGTCGGGACTTTGCAGATCGAGGTTGCCGATGACCTGGCCGCCCCGGAGAATGGGCACGGCCAATTCTGAGCGCGTCTCCGGGATCAGCGGAAAATAGTCGGGGTCGGCCCAGGCATCGCCCAGGTAGACGACCTGCTGCGTCCAATAGGCCCGGCCATTCGCTCCCTGGCGCAGGGACAGTGGGAGGTTGCGCGCCCTTTCGGCCTGTTCCGGCGAATAGCCCCGCAGCGAGCGCCGCTCGAAACAGTCTGCTTCGGGACGGGCCACCAGCGCCGAGCCGTGCGTGGCGTGCGTGGCGCGCATGGCCTCTTCGGTCAATCGGTCGAGGATGGCATCGGCATCCAGCGTAGAATTGACGGTCTGTCCGATGCGGTAAAGCGTTTCCAGCCGCTGCCGCCCGGCGCGTTCATTTTCAAATAGCCGCGCGTTCTCGATGGCGATAGCGGCTTGCGCCGCGACGGACGTGACCAGTTGCACGTCGTCCTGGCCGAACCGGCCTTCGCGCTTGTTGATCAGTTCAATCACGCCCGTGACGACGTCGTGCACCATGAGTGGCACGCACACCAGGTCGCGCGTGGTAAAGCCGGTGTGGCGGTCCACTTGGGCGTAAAAGCGCGGGTCAGACGCCACATCGGGCGCCAGCACGGGCTGGCCGTGCGAGGCGACCCACCCGGCAATACCCTGGCCCGGCTGCAATCGCACGCCGACCACGGTCTGGCTCACCTCGCCGGCGACCTGGCGAAAGACCAGGTCGCCCGTGTTCGCCTCCACCAACGCCACCGAGCACGCCTCGGCGCCAATGGCCTGCCGCACGCGTTCCAGCAGTGCGATCAGCAAGCGGTCGAGGTCAAGCGTGGAGGTGATGGTCTGGCCGATGGCGGCCAGCATTTGCAGCGTGGCGACTTTGGCGCGCAGCGCCTCTTCCGCTAGCTTGCGCTCGGTAATATCCTCCAGGCTGCCCTCGTAATAGGCCACCCGGCCTTCAGCATTTAAGATGACCCGGGCGCTGTCCCGCACCCAGATGAGTGTTCCATCACGGCGGCGCAACTGCGTCTCAAAGTGGCGTAGGATTCCTTCTCGCTCCAGCAGCACCTGCTGCTTCTTGTGGTCCTCAGGGCTCACAAACAGGTCGGCGATGTTGACTGCCACGAGGGACTTCCAGTCCGGGTAACCCAGCATTTCTATCAGGGCCGGGTTAGCGTCAAGGATCTGCCCCGCCGACGTACTCCGGTAAAGCCCCACGGGCACGCCCTCAAACAGGCCTCGATAGTGTTCTCCTACTTTCCATAGTGCTTCCTCCGCCCGCTTGCGCTCAGTAATATCCCGGGTCACGCCGATCAAAGCCTGCGGCTTGCCCTGCGCGTCCACGATCACCGAGGCAGTCACCTCGGCTGGGAAACGCGCGCCATCTCTTCTGAGCAAAGTATACTCGACGTCTCGAAAGGTCCCGGTTTCCAGCGTCTTGGGCATGTTCTCCATGGCGCGCAGCCGGTCTTCTGGGGCGATCAGGTCAAAAGCGCTCGTGCCGAGCATCTCTTCTACAATGGCATAGCCATGCAGCTCCACGAGTCGCCGGTTGACCATGATAAACTTGCTGTTCAGGTCGGTGAGAGAAATACCATCGGGCGAGGTTCCGACCAGAGTGCGATAGCGCACCTCGCTTTCCCGCAGTGCCTTCTCTGCCTGCTTGCGCTCGGTGATGTCCCGGCCTGAAGAGAGTGCCCCCACTACGTTTCCATTCTCATCCTTGAGTACGCGGCACCACCAGGCGAGTAACCGCTTTTGTCCATCCTTGCGCCGCTGCCAGCTCTCTAGATAAATCACGTTTTCACGACCGTTGAAAAGAGGCTGTACCACGTCATAGGTAGCCTGTTCGCCTTCAAAGTAGAAAGCGGCCTCTTTGCCGATCACATCCTCGCCAAAGAACTCCAAGCCGGCCTGATTCGCCCAGGTGTACACTTTGTTGTTGTCTACTTCCATAATGATGTCTGGAACGGCAGACAGAATGGCTTCCTGGCGTAAGGAGAGGGCGTGCAACGCTTCTTCCGCGCGCTTGCGCTCGGTGACATCTCGACTGCTCACCGTCAGGCCGACGATTTCGTCGTTGCGTCTCACCGGCCCGACGTAGGATTCAAAGTATTGGAGAGTGCCATCTGCATACCGATAGATGCTTTCAAAATCGCCAGGTTGCCCTGTTTGCAGCACCCGTTCAAAACATTCCCGTGTGGGCTGTTCATATTCCTTCGGAGCATAATCATAGAAAGATGTGCCGATCACCTGTTCCCTGGTCAACCCCGGCACGGTGTGATTGATGAAAAGGATCCTAGTCTCTCGGTCCAGCAGCATCACATGGTCGGGCGAGTATTCGGTGAGCGACCGCCACTTTTCTTCGCTGTCTCGCTGCGCCTCCTCCGCCCGCTTGCGCTCCCGCCGCATCTCGGCCTCGCGCAGTTCCCGCTCGACGGTGGGAGCCAGGCGCGCCAGGTTGTTCTTCATCAAATAGTCGTGCGCGCCCGCGCGCATCATTGCCACGGCGGTCTCTTCGCCGATAGTGCCCGACACGACGATGAACGGAATATCCAGGCCCGTCGCTTGCAAAAGCTTGAGCGCCGCAGGGGCGTCGAATTGCGGCAGCCGATAATCCGCAATCACAATGTTCCACACTTGCTGCTCTAGCGCCGCTCTCATCTGGTCGGCGGTTTCGACTCGTTCGTAACTGACATCATAGCCGGCCTTTTGCAAGCGGCGGACGATCAGCTCCGCGTCGCTTTCGGAATCCTCGACGATCAGAATAGCCAGGGGTATGCCCATCATAACCTCACTTTCGGCGGCGGCTCGTTCAGAACCAGCCAGTACAGGCCCAATTGTAGTACAGCTTGCGCAAATTGGGCAAAGTCAACCGGCTTGCGAATATAGCTGTTGGCGCCCGAGTCATAGCTCTGCGCCACGTCCTGCTCCTCTTTGGATGAGGTGAGGATCACCACCGGCAGCCGCCGAGTCAGCTCGTCCGCGCGAAGCTGCCGCAGCACCTCCAGGCCGTCCACCCGGGGCAGCTTGAGGTCCAGCAAGACCAGAGCCGGTATCTGGGTCACATCCCAGCCCGCGTACACGCCGACGCCGAAAAGATAATCCAGCGCCTCCTTGCCGTCCTCGGCGATGACCAGTTCGTTGGCGATGTGGCTCTTTTCGAGCGCGCGTTGGGTCAGCTCGATGTCGCTGGGATTGTTTTCAACCAACAGATGGTTTGGAATTCATTTTGCCTCCTCAAGGGTAAAGTAAAAGGTCGCACCCCGGTCTACCTCGGCCTCCGCCCACACCCGCCCGCCGTGACGGTGAACGATGCGCTGGACGGTGGCCAAGCCGATGCCGGTGCCGGGAAATTCGGACGCTCTGTGCATGCGTTGAAACGCTCCGAACAGTTTGGAGGCGTAGGCCATGTCAAAGCCCACGCCGTTGTCGCGAACAAAGCTGGAGCGCCGCCGGCAATCGCCTCGCTCAGATAAGCCAAGTGGTAACCCGCGTCGCGCAGACTTTTCTTGCGTCCGCTTTCGTCATAGGCTTGCCAGGCTTCCGGTTGCAGGCGGTACTGGCGAGCTACAATGGCCTCGGCCAGCGCCTCGCTCTGCGTCCGGATGGCCTGGCTGGTTTGATGATTCAAATTGTTCATGACTGTTCCTCCTTGGGTAGAGCTATACTAACCGCACGCTGAAATTTCCAGTTTCACCGCAGAGGCGCTGAGGACGCAGAGCATTTTTGGGAAAACTCTGCGCTCTCTGCGTCTCAGCGGTGAAATTTCAGTATGCGCTGAGTATAGTAACCAGCGATCCCACGCAGTGTGGGCTGTCACCCGCACCTGCATGGATCAACACAGCGGCATCCGCTCATCGGCCGGACAACTGCGCCTCGATCATGCCCATGAGTTTTTTCAGGCTGACGGGCTTGCTCAAGTAATCATTCGGGTGTGACCCAATCCGGTTGATGCGCAGGGGCGACCCTCGCGCAGCGGGTCGCCCGCATCCAGGCCGGCACAAGGGGTTTCCAGTTCGGCCACACGCCGGCACACGGCGGCCAGTTCCGCCTCGAGTTGCGCCTGGGTCTTGTTTGGGTCGCGCATGTTCTTCTCCTCGTCTGGGCTGCGCTGTCAAGCTACACCGGTAGCCTTCGGATGGCAAAGCTGAGGGGCAAGCGTAGCGAGGCTATTGCGTTACTATCTTATCATTTTTTGACCCGGCCCACAAACGAGTCGTGTTCTTTTATCGGGTCAAGACTTGATTGGCCCGCTCAAAAAGCAGGTCTGGACCCGTTAGAGGGACGCCACTCTGATTTCTGGCTCTCCAGACTCTAGCGGGAAAGACTGCACCCTGCAAGTATAGTTGGACGCAGATGACGCTGATTTACGCTGATGTTCCGATCCGATCTGCGTGTATCCGCGCGCTTCGCGTCTGCGTCCCATTTCCCGACTAACCCGGAAGAGCCTGATTTCTTTTGCCCACGAAAAATGCAAGCGTGTTATAATCGGCCCGACACTGAGCGAACGAGGAGGCAAATGTGGCCAAGGAACTAGCACCTGAAGAGTTGCTCAAACTCTATCAGCAAATGGTCCTCATCCGCCGCTTTGAAGAAAAAGCCGCCGAGCAGTACACCGCCGGCAAAATCGGCGGATTCTTGCACCTGTACATCGGCGAAGAAGCCGTCGCCACAGGCGCGTGCCAGGCGCTCCTGCTCGACGACCATCTGCTCACCGCCTACCGCGATCACGGCTGGGCGATTGCGCGCGGACTCGACCCCAAGCGCGTCATGGCCGAGTTGTTGGGCAAGGCCACGGGCGTTTCCGGCGGCAAAGGCGGCTCGATGCACCTGGCCGATGTGGGGCGTCACTACTGGGGCGGCCACGCCATCGTCGGCGCACATTTACCGCTGGCGACCGGCGTTGGTGTCGCCATCCGCTACCAGGAAAAGCACGAGGCGGTCTTGTGCGTCTTCGGCGAAGGCTCGACGAACATTGGCTATTTTCACGAGTCTATCAACCTGGCCGCCGTGTGGAAATTGCCCGTCGTGTACCTCGTCGAAAATAACCGCTACGGCATGGGCACGACGATGGGCCGCGCCTCTGCCGTGTCCAACGTGTTTGAGCGCGGCTGCGCTTACGACATCGCCAGCAACCAGGTCAATGGGCAGAACGTGTTGCAAGTCTACGAAGCCATCACGGTCGCACTAGAGCACGCGCGCAAGGAAGGTCCGTACCTGCTGGAGGCCAACACCTATCGTTACGCGGGACATTCGATGGGCGACCCGGAGCGTTACCGCACCAAAGCCGAGGTCGAAGAAGAGCGGCGCACCCACGATCCGATCTATTTGTTCGGACAGCAGTTAAAGTCAAAAGGCATTGCCGACGACGCTGCGCTCGAACAGATCGCGCAATCTGTCGAAGAACAGGCCGCCGAGATCGTGCGCTATGCTGAGGCAAGTCCGGAGCCGGAAGACGCGGCGCTGTGCGAGAACGTCTACGTCAACCTGCCGGTTCGCTGCTGATTTAGAGCCTATCCGAAAACCGTAGGCTGGCATCCCAATGCCAGCCGCCGTCGCATTGGGATGCGACGGCTACGGGGTTTCGGATGGGTTCTTTGGGGCCGCCCTTGTGGCTGCCCAGGGCGACCACGAGAGTCGCCCTTTCGGATGAGGAGACAACTATGGCACGCATCACCTACCGCGAAGCAATCAGCCAGGCGCTGAGAGAAGAAATGTACCGCGATGAGCGGGTGTTTATCATGGGCGAAGAAGTCGGCGTGTGGGGCGGGACGTATGCCGTCACGCGCGGCTTCCTGGACGAGTTTGGCGAAAAGCGCGTCAAAGACACACCGATTGCAGAAAGCGTCATTGCGGGCGCGGCGACCGGCGCCGCGATGGCCGGCCTGCGGCCCGTCGCCGAGATCATGACGATCAACTTTGCGTTCCTCGCGCTCGACCAAATCGTGAACCATGCCGCCAAGCTACATTACATGTTCAATGGACAGATGAGGGTGCCCGTCGTCTTTCGCACCGTCGGCGGCGGGGGACGGCAACTCGGCGCGACTCACTCACAAACACCCGACGTGATCTTTGCTCACTTTCCGGGGCTAAAGGTCGTCGCGCCCGGCACGCCCGCGGATGCTAAAGGAATATTAAAGTCCGCCATCCGCGACGACGATCCCGTGTTCTTTATCGAGCACGCCACGCTCTATTCCGTGCGCGGCGATGTGCCCGAAGACGAAGATTATTTGGTTCCCATCGGCGTCTCGGATGTCAAGCGGCAGGGTAAGGACGTGACGCTCGTCTCGTACTCCAAGATGATCCAAGTGACGCTGGAGGCGGCGGATAAGCTGGCCGAGCAGGGCATCGAGGCCGAAGTGATTGACCTGCGCAGCCTGCGCCCGCTCGACACGCAGCCCATCCTCGAATCGGTGCGCAAGACCAACCGGCTTGTCGTGGTGGAAGAAGGCTGGCGCAGTTTCGGCGTCGGCGCAGAGATTTCGAGCACGGTGGCCGAGCAAGCTTTTGATTACCTCGACGCGCCGATCCGCCGCGTGGCGCAGGTCGAAGTCCCCCTGCCCTACAACCGCCGCCTGGAGCAAATGGCCCTGCCCCAGGTGGACGATGTGATTCGCGCGGCGAAGGACGTGTTGTATTTGAAATAGGTCTCGCTCGTAGTAACGGCTTTAGCCGTTTGACAAGTCGTCACTACGAACGCGCCAACAGTGAGGAGACATTCACATGGCTGACTTGATCAATATGCCCAAGCTGGGTTTTGACATGGCCGAAGGCACTCTGGTGGAATGGACGAAAAAAGTTGGGGACGCGGTGGCCGAAGGCGATGTGATCGCCATGATCGAAACGGACAAGGCCAACGTCGAGGTCACATCCTTCAAGGCCGGCGTCATTCGCCAACTGCTCGTCGAAGCGGGCACGGCCGTGCCGGTCAACACGCCCATCGCCATCCTCGGCGCGGCGGACGAGCCGATTGATCTGGCCGCGCTCGGCATCAAGCCGGCCGCACCGGCGGCTACACCGGAAAAAGCGGCGGCCCCAGCCAAAGCCGAACCCGCGCCGGCTGCGCCGGCCGCCGTCAAGGCCGGGCCAGTCATCGCCTCGCCCGTCGCGCGGCGCATGGCCGACGAACTGGGGATTGACCTGCATCAAGTGACGGGCAGTGGCCCGGAAGGCCGCATCGTCAAACGCGACATCGAAGAGTACGTCAAGATGCACGCGCAAGCGCCCCAAAAGGTCGCCGCGCCGCCGCCCATCCCCACGCCGTCTTTCGCGCCCCCCGGCGAAGGCTATCGCGCCGAACCGCTCACGCCGATGCGCCAGACCATCGCGCGCCGGATGACCGAAAGCAAACAGCAAGCGCCGCACTTTTATATCACGATGGATGTGGACATGGCCGCCGCGCTAGACTTGCGCAAGCAGCTCAACGCGCTGCTGCCCGAAACAGAGCCCATCTCGGTCAACGACTTGCTCGTCAAGGCCGCGGCGATTGCGCTCAAGCAATTCCCCAACATCAACGCCTCATTCGCCGGGAACGAAATCCGCATCCACGACCGGATCAACATTGGCATTGCTGTGTCACGCGAGGTGGGCCTGGTGACGACGGTGCTCCAGGATGCCGACAAAAAGTCGCTGGCGCAAATCGCCAAAGAATCGCGCGAGATCATTGCCCGCGCGCGCGAAGGCCGGATGCGTGCCGAGGAGATGGTCGGCGGCACACTCAATATCAGCAACCTGGGTATGTATGGCGTCGAGGACTTTATTGCCATCATCAGCCCGCCCCAGGCCGCCGTCCTGGCGATCGGCGCGATTCAGCGCGTGCCGGTTGTGGACGAGGCCGGACAATTAGCCGTTGGCACGCGGATGAAAGTCACCATCTCCGCCGATCATCGCGTGACCGATGGCGCGGAGGCCGCGCGCTTCCTGCAAGCCTTCAAGGCCGCGCTCGAACAACCCATGCGGCTGGTGTTGTAAAAGCCGGTTCAAGTCACAAGGGCGGGAATACATCTCCCGCCCTTGTTAATGTCAATCGCTGTTCGTCACTCGTCGCTTGATCGTCCACGCCAGCGTCAGCACCCCATGCGCCAGCTCAACGAGTTGGAAGCACGCCGTCGTCTTGCCGCTGCCAAAAGAGCCGGTCAAAATGGCGATGTGTTTAGGCGTGGGTGTTTCAGCAGACAAGGGTTCACGTTTCGTTGTTCGCATCCGGCTCGTCGCGCAAAATGGCGCGAACGGCGAGAAGGATGCCGAAAGAAAGCACGAGCAAGATAACGCCTAGCGTCAAAGCTAGGTTCAGGTCAATTTCAAAACCCAGATACACGGCCAGCGGCATCGTCTGGGTACGGCCAGGATAGTTGCCCGCAAAGATGATGGTTGCGCCGAATTCGCCCAACGCGCGCGCCCAACACAACACGATTCCGCCGACGATGCCGCGCCAAGCCAACGGCAGTGTGATGTAGCGCAAGACTTGCAGCGTCCCCGCGCCATCCAACGCCGCAGCACGTTCCAAGTCAACACTCACTCCCGCCAGACCGACGCTGGCCGTTTTGATGTAGTAGGGTGCCGCGACAAACATCTGTGCCATCATCACGGCTACTGGTGTGAAAGCGATTTCGATGCCGAGGGTTTGTAGCCAACTGCCTATCAGACCGCGCCGGCCAAAGGCCATCAAGAGCGCCAGGCCGGCGACGGCGGGCGGCAGGACGGTCGGCAAGTCAATCAAGACCTCGACCAATCGCTGTCCACGAAAGCGCCGCCGCGCCAACAGGTAAGCCAATGGCAATCCCAGCACAATGACCATAGCAGCGGTCGCCGTGCTGGTGACCAGGCTCAAACGAATCGCCTGGAGGGTGCTGGAGCTGCCCAGGTAGCGCAGCAACGTCATCGGCGGCGTCTTGAGCACGAGCGCCAGAATCGGCAACATCAACAGAGCTAGCAGCGGTGCGCTGGCGATCAGCAGTCCCCAGTCTCTCCACTTGACACGTGTGCGCGCGGACGTCGCGGGCCGCGCAACTCTAAGGCTTGGCTGACGCAGCAGGGATAAATCCATATTTGGCAAAGACCTGTTGTCCCTTCGATGACAATACCCAATCCATGAATTGACTCGCCAATTTTGGCTCTACCGCGTTCTTGAGTGGCGCAATTGGATAGACGGCGATGACGTTGAATCTGTCAGGCACATCCAGCGTTGTCAATTCTTTGGCGGCATCGGAGGTGATGTCGGTCGAATATACCACACCGGCATCAGCTTCTCCCAGCCGCACTTTTGCTACGACGGATTTGACATTGTCCTCGCGCGAAACGACGTTCGCCACCACCTTATCTTTGAACGCCGCGCCGAAAGAGGCATCCTGGCTCATCTTGCCCAACATGTCGAGTGCGTATTGCCCGACCGGCACCGACGGATCGGCCAAGTCGAGCTTGAGGCCCGGACGAGCCAGGTCGGCCAGCGATGTGATCTTGCCAGGGTTGCTCTTGGGCAAGATGACGGCGAGCCGGTTCGTCACAAACGTGTGTTGCGTTCCCGAGACCACCAGCGAGTCGCTGATGATCGCAGTGGTCATTTCTTTCGTGTTGGCCGAAGCAAAGACGTCGGCTTTTGCACCTTGCTCAAGTTGCGCGCGGAGCTGCTGCGAACCGGCAAAGTTGAACGTAACTTGCACGCCGGAGTTCGCGGCCTCGAACTGTTTGCCAATCTCACCAAAGGATTCGGTCAATGACGCCGCGGCAAAGACGGTCAGTGTCTTGGGCGGTTGAACTGGTTGCGCGCAGCACACCAGTGCCATAAGCATCAAGCCGATCACCAAGAGTTGGCTCAATGAAAGAAGAAACGATTTGCGTGTCATGTTATCCTCCTCGTGAAAGCTATTGAAGGCTGTTGACTGAAGGACACAGAGAGGTAAGACGCGCTGAGGACATGGGCAACCGCCTTTGGGAGTATTGTTTCATCGTGTCTGAAGACAACGATCCAACCAACGGATGATGGTCTCCAATTCGCTCTGGCGAAATTCCAGCACCAGCCGCCAGTACTCGTCTTCAGTTTCGGCGATAGCTCGGCTCAACGACTCCATGCGCGACTGGAACAATGTTTTTTGATCGGTCACGAGTTGTTCCAATCCCGGCAATGACAGTCGCCGGAAGAAATAGAGCCGAGCCAGAAATTCAAGTCTGATGTGCCGCACGTGTTGGGTCGGTTGATGCAGCCAGTTGAGAAATGTCTCTTGTCCGGCAGGAGTAATTTGATAAACGTTTCGAGAAGGGCGGTTGGGTTGCGCTTCGGTTTTGACCGTTGCCAGACCGGCTTCCGCCAGTTGCTTGAGATAGGCATAGAGGTGGCTTTGTCCAATATGCCAGACTCGTCCAAGTTCGCGACTGAACTCTTGGTGCAGTTCGTAAGGATGCTTGGGGCCAAGCATCAAAAAGCCTAACAGGACTGGTTGGGGCGAAATAGCAGCATCTCTCGGCATTGCGAAATCCATACTCAAATTATGAATATTCGGTTTATGAATATAGGAACACATTATAGCCTGATGACGCCGCATGTCAAAGACCTATAGTAGCCATTCAGGAAGATACGATTTGACAAATGCTTTGTCCTGCGTTATCCTAGTGTCGCATAACGCCATATCTTTTCAACAGGAGAAGCCATGAAGCTCACCCGCCTGCTCATCGGATTGATTGTCCTCGCGGTGTTGCTTTCAGCCTGCGCGACCGCAACACCCACACCCGTGCCGACTCAGCCACCGGCCGCCGCGCCCACGACTGCGCCGACTCAACCAGCGGCATCGTCTGTCGTCCTGAAGCTCGAAGGCCCCGGCGGCTCCAAGACCTTGACGCTGGACGATCTCAAAGCGCTGCCAGCCAGCGAAGGTTGGGCCGGGATCAAAAGCAGCACCGGCAAAATCACCGTTCCCGAACGCTACAAGGGTGTGGCCGTGGACGAGTTGTGCAAGCTAGTCGGCGGCCTCAGTCCCAATATGGGCGTCAACCTCGTCGCCAAAGATGGCTACGCCATGACGGTCTCCTATGACCAGATCACCCAAGGTGACTTTATCACCTACGATCCCGGTACAGGGGACGAAGTCAAGATACAAGATCCGCTCACGGTTGTCATTGCCTACGAAAGAGGCGGCAAGCCGCTTCCAGAAGACAGCGAAGGGCCGCTAAAGCTTGTCGTCATGACCGCCAAGAACAACCAGGTCGTGGACGGGCACTGGGCGGTCAAGTGGATCAACCAGATTGCGATCAAGTCGCTGGCCCAGGAATGGAAGCTCCCGCTAGGTGGCGCGATCACCGAGGACATGGATCGAGGCACGTTCCAATCTTGCGCGGCGCCCGCCTGCCACGGCAAGACGTGGACCGATGGCAAGGCACAGGTGTGGAGCGGCGTTCCGCTGTGGCTGCTGGCAGGTCGAGTGGATGATGAAGTCAAACACAGCGACGGCGCCTATAACGACAAACTCGCCGACCAGGGCTACCCGGTGCACATTGTCGCCGTAGACGGATACAAGGTCGTCTTGGAGAGCGCCCGCATCAAACGGAACAACAACATCCTTGTGGCTTATCTGGTGAACGGCAACCCGTTGGACGACAAGGACTTTCCGCTGCGACTCGTCGGCTCGGATTTGCAACCGAATGAGATGGTCGGTCGGATCATCAAGATCAACCTCATGCTGGCAGCCCAGTCCGCTTCGACACCCAAACCGACCACCGCCGCGACGGCAGCGCCTGCTGCCGCCGGCAATGCCGCGCTGACGATCACCGGCGCTGTGGACAAACCTCAGACGTTGACGATGGATGCACTCAAAGGCATGAGCGTCAAGATTACGGCCGAACATCCCAAGAAGGGCAAGCAGGATTACGAAGGCGTGCGGTTGAGCGCGCTGCTGGATCAAGCTCAAGTCAAGTCGAGCGCGACCGAGCTGATCTTGTCTTCCTCGGATGGGTTTACGACCGAAGTCACGTTGGCCGACGTGCGCCAATGCGCCGACTGCCTGCTCGCCTTCAATGCGGGCAAGCTCGACGCGGTGATGCCGGGAATGCAAAGCAACTTTTGGGCCAGAGATGTTGTCAAGATCGAGGTCAAGTAGAGGCGAGGTCACCTCGCCCCTACACCGTCAATTCAGAGTGGCCCATGAAGCTGAAATCTGCGATACTCACCCTGGCGCTGATTGTCACGTTGCTGGCAGCCAACAGCAGTTGCGCGACCCATCCAGCGGAAAAAGTGCCCCTGCGCGTGTTCATCGCCGGCAGTTTGATGATTCCGTTCGATGATTTGAAAAAGGCCTACGAAGCCGAACATCCCGACGTGGACATGCAAATAGAGGCGCACGGCAGTATTCAGGCGATCCGGCAAGTCGCGGAAGTCCACGAGTTGGGGGACCTGGTAGCCTCCGCCGATGACGCGCTCATCCCGATGCTGATGTACCAATCCAAGGTGCCTGAAACCGGCAAACCATACGCGGACTGGTATATAAAGTTCGCCACGAACCACCTGGGACTGGCATATTCTTCTAAGAGCAAATATGCGGACCAGATCAACGCCGACAACTGGTACAAGATCATTGCGCGCTCAGATGTGAAAGTGGGGCTGGCCGACCCGCGCTTTGACGCGATTGGCTATCGCGCGCTGATGGCACTCCAACTTGCCAAAGCCGTTTACGGCAAGCCGACGATCCTGGAAGACGTGATCATGGGGCAATTCAAAACCCCGATCACACAGCAAGAGGAAAACGGGCGCGCCATCATCCACGTGCCCGAGATCTTGGAGACCAAACCCGATTCCAGCATCGTCCTGCGTGGCGCCAGCATGCAAGAGATCGCACTCCTCGAATCGGGCGACCTCGACTATGCCTTTGAGTACGAGAGCGTCATCCAGCAGCACAAGCTCAAGCTCGTCAAGCTGCCGGATGCAGTCAACCTCGGCTCCGAGCAATACACAGACCAGTACGGGAAGGTACAAGTGCGGTTGGACTTTAAACGCTTTGCGTCCGTCAAGCCCGAGTTCAACGGCCAGGTCATCGGCTACGGCGTGACCATCCCCAGCAACGCGCCGCATCCCAAACAAGCCGAAGACTTGATCGCCTTTCTGCTGGGGCCAAAGGGACGGGCGGTGATGGAAGCCAATCAACATCCCCTCATCACACCACCGCAGGCAGATCGCTATGACCTTCTCCCCAAGGGGCTGAAATCGCTTTGCGTTCCGATGCCGTGAAAGGGACAACGCGATATGCGTAAGGCGCTTTCTCAGCCAGCCCGTTCGGTCAAGCGAAAAAGGCCCAACATCTTTGTCGCCAGCTTTGCAGCGGCAGGGGCATTGTTGTTGCTGTTTGTGTTGCTGCCCTTGTTCAGCACACTTATCGGAACGCCAGTCGCCGCGCTCTGGGAAACTCTCGCGGATACGCAAGTCCAGTCAGCGCTTGCGTTGACGTTCTACGCGGCGGCCTGGGCCACTGCTCTGGTCATGCTCACCGGCGTGCCATTGGCTTATCTCCTGGCGCGTTACGACTTTATGGGCAAGCGGTGGGTGGAAGGCGTGGTCAACTTGCCGGTTGTGGTGCCGCACACCGCGGCCGGCATTGCACTGCTGATGGTCTTTGGGCGGCAAGCGCCGGTCGGGCGAGCGTTGGGAGCAGTGGGGCTGCACTTTACCGACGATGTGCCGGGCATCGTCGTGGGGATGTTGTTCGTCAGCCTGCCGTACCTGGTGAACACAGCGCGGGAAGCGTTTGCCATGGTGGACCCAGAATTGGAGAAAGTGGCCCAGACGATGGGGGCCTCGCGTTGGCAGGCTTTCCTCTACGTAACGTTGCCTTTGGCTTGGCGGGGCATCGTGGCGGGAGCGGTGATGATGTGGGGACGCGGCATCAGCGAGTTTGGCGCGGTGGTCATCCTGGCTTACTACCCCAAAATCATCCCCGTGTTGGTCTATGAACGCTTTGCGGGCTTTGGCCTGAACGCTGCCCGCCCAGTAGCCGTGATCCTCATCCTGGCCTCACTGGCCGTGTTTGTTCTGTTGCAAGTGCTCCTGGTGCCGAAGCGAGAAACCATAGGAGGTGAAAAATAGGCAATACACGAAGCGATCGTCTGCCCTGCAACTCTACTTGTATGACTCTGCGCCACATGCCACAAATCGCATAACGCAACTAATTTCTAATCAGGAGAAGAAGAGATGAAACTCAACCGCTTGCTCATCGGATTGACCATTTTCACCCTGTTACTGGCAGCCTGCGGACAGGCCACGACGCCCGCGCCGGCGCCAACGCAACCGTCTTCGACCGCTCAACCCACCAGCAAACCCGCCGCCTCTGGCTGCACATTGCGCTTGGCGACGACGACCAGCACTGCTGATTCCGGCTTACTCACGTTCATCCTGCCCGACTTTGAAAAGAAGAACAACTGCAAGGTGGACACGGTCGCCGTCGGCACCGGGCAGGCCATCGAGATTGGCACCAAGGGTGACGCCGATGTGTTGCTCGTCCACGCGCGCAAGCAAGAGGACCAGTTCGTCAAAGACGGCCACGCGAAAGAACGCTTTGACGTGATGTACAATGATTTCATCCTGCTCGGCCCCAAGAGCGACCCGGCCAAGATCAGCGGCATGGCGAGCGCCACAGATGCGTTCAAAGCCATCGCAGCCGCCCAGGCACCGTTCGCCAGCCGGGGTGACAAGAGTGGCACGAACACCAAGGAGTTGAGCATCTGGGCCGCCGCAAGCATCACCCCGACCAAAGATATGGCCTGGTACAACGCGCTCGGCCAAGGCATGGGCGAAACGCTGCTCACCTCGAACGAAAAGGGCGCGTACACCATCGCTGACCGGGGCACGTACCTTTCGATGAAAGACAAGCTGTCCAACCTTGTCATCGTTCTGGGCGGCAACAGCATCCAGGAGAACAAGGACAAGAACCTGCTCAACCCCTACGGAGTGCTGGCCGTTGACCCCGGCAAGCACCCCGGCGTGAACAGTGACATGGCGGCCAAGTTCGTTCAGTGGATTACGTCGGTAGACACGCAAAAGATGATCGGCAGCTACGGTGTGGACAAGTTCGGCCAGCCATTGTTCTACGCCGATTCTAAAGAATACAAAGCCCAATCCCAAGCGCCATCCGGCGACGTGGCGCTCACCATTACCGGCGCAGTCGAAAAAGAACTCAAGCTGGCGATGAGCGTGTTCCAAGGTTCAGACGTCGTGACGGTCACCGCAGAACATCCCAAGAAGGGCATGCAGACGTACACGGGCGTGCGGCTGAACGCGCTGCTGGATCAGGTCAAGGTCAAGCCAGAGGCGACCAAGCTGGTCTTTACTGCCGCCGATGGCTTTACCGCCGAGGTGAGCCTGGCCGACGCACGCAAATGCTCTGATTGCCTAGTCGCTCTTGCCGATGGTAAGCTCAGTACGGCTATGCCCGGAATGCCGAGCAACGTGTGGGTCAAAGACGTTCTCAAGATTGAAGCCAAGTAACTGGCGTGTTCGGCCATCCATCATATCCGGTCTGCCGATCCCACGCTGCGGCAAATCATCTTCCGTGAAACGACAATTGAGGTAAAATAGATGGCAAATCAGCTCACCTTCTTGCAAGCTTGGAGCTTTCGGGGAGGTGAAGCAAAGCCAAAAAGGAGGCAAAATGCTCAGCGCGCGCAATCAATTCAAAGGTACTGTCAAGTCGGTCAAGCTCGGCAATGTGATGGCCGAGGTCGTCATGAAAGTGGGCGATATCGAAGTGGTCGCCGCGATCACGCGTGACTCGGCCGAACGGCTGGGTCTCAAGCCCGGCGATGCAGCCACGGCGGTGATCAAAGCCACCGAAGTCATGGTTGCCAAAGACTGAACCCTCACCACTGCCCCTCCCCCGTCCCGCGGGCTTCGCGTGCGCAGGACAGGGGAGGGGATAAGGATTGACCCTGAACGACATCGTTCGCGGACTGGCGCAAGCCATCCACCTTATCCTATCGGCTGATCCCGCACTGCTAGAAATCATCGTGCTCACGCTGCGTGTGTCGGGGCTGGCACTGGCGATCAGCACGCTCGTCGGTGTGCCGGTAGGCGCGGCGCTGGGGCTTTCGCGTGTGCGAGCGCGCGGACTGATCACAGCGCTGCTCTACACGGGCATGGGCCTGCCGCCTGTCGTCGTTGGCCTGTTCGTCTACCTGATGCTTTCGCGCAGCGGGCCGCTGGGCGTGCTCGGCTGGCTGTTCACGCCCAACGCCATGATCGCGGCGCAGGTCATCATCGCCTTCCCACTCGTGTCCGGACTGACGATGACGGCGGTGCAGAGTGTTGACCCGGCGCTGCATTTGCAGGTGCGCTCGCTGGGCGCGACCCGCCTGCAGGAAGTGTGGGCCGTGCTGAAGGAAGCGCGCATCGGCGTGGTGGCGGCTATCGTCGCCGCGTTCGGCGGCGTCATCTCCGAAGTCGGCGCGGTCATGCTGGTGGGCGGCAACATCGAAGGCAAGACGCGTGTGCTCACCACCGCCATCGTGCTCAACACGCGCACGGGCGAGTTTAGCCTGGCGCTGGCGCTGGGCATCATCCTGCTGGCGCTGGCGTTCCTCGCCAACGTCGCCATGCTGCGGCTGCAGGGAATGACGAATATCGAATAACTGCGATCAAATTTCAAACGGCGATTCATGAGTAATGTGATTTATCGGGTTGAGAATTTGCGCAAGGCCTACGGCGAACGGGTCGTCGTGGACATTGAGCGGCTAGAGGTGCGGCGCGGCGAAGTGCTGGCGCTCGTCGGGCCGAGCGGCGCGGGCAAGTCCACATTGCTGCGTCTGCTGAATTTTCTCGAAACGCCCACATCCGGCACGCTGGCCTACGAAGGACAAACGCTCGATGGCAGCGCGCCGCTCGACATGCGCCGCCAGGTGACGACCGTCTTTCAACGTCCGGTGCTGTTGCGCTCCAACGTCCACGAAAACGTAGCCTATGGGCTGCGCCTGCGCGGCTGGCGCGTGAATGGTCGCGTGAGCGACATCCTTTCGCGTGTTGGTCTTGAAACGCTGGCGAAATCGCCCGCGCACAAACTTTCGGGCGGCGAGATGCAGCGCGTGGCGCTGGCCCGCGCGCTGGTGATTGATCCCACTGTCCTGCTGCTCGACGAGCCAACGGCCAACCTCGATCCCTACAACGTCGGCCTGATCGAAGAAATCGTGCGGCAACATAACCGAGAGCATGGCACGACAGTTGTTCTGGTGACGCATAATGTGTTCCAGGCACGGCGACTGGCTCACCGCGTCGGGCTGATGCTGTCGGGCCGATTGGTCGAAGTCGCTGATACCACCACGTTTTTCGATTCCCCGTCCGATCCTCGCACCGCCGCCTTCGTTCGCGGTGATATGGTATACTAGAACGTGAAGCGTGATGCGTGATGGATATTTCCTCACGCATCATCGTCATATATCACGCGCAAGGATGCTGGATGACTCAGAGGCCTCACCATTATTGGCTGCATCAGTTGTTTGTGTTCACCGACGTGATCGGTCGCATACCCGCGCCGATTCTGATGTTGATCGTCGCGGCGCTTTCCGTCAGCGCCGCCCAGACCTGGATCAATACGACTCACATCGTAGCGATGGGGTACGTGGCCGGGATAGGGCTAGCTGTTTTCATTGCCGGCGATTGGGCGATGCTGGCCTGGCTGCCACGCACGAGGCGCTCCTTCGGGCCGGTGGGCATGGCGCTGCTGGCGCTGGCGCTGGCGAGATGGGCTTTGACATTTGCCACAGCGTTCATCCCCAACATGCCAGAGTGGATTCTGGCGCTCGTCGCCATCGGCAACCTGGCGCTGACCGGCAACGTGCTGGACAGCTTGTGGGGCGAGCCGTTCCGGTTGGGCGTGACTCGGGTGGAGCTCAAATCGCCCAAGCTGGCCGGCTGCCCGCCGCTGCGACTGCTTCACCTGACCGACTTGCACCTCGAACGCATCACCGCTCGTGAGCGGCAACTCTTGGCGCTGGTCGCCGAACTTCGCCCCGACCTTATCGTCATCACGGGCGATTTTCTCAACACATCCTATACGCACGATGCACGCGCGATGGCCGACTGCCGCGAGTTTCTCTCCGCGCTGCGCGCGCCGAGGGGTGTGTATGCTGTCAGCGGCAGCCCCGTCGTGGATCCGCCGGAGGTCGTGAAAAAACTATTGGACGGTCTGCCCCTCCGTCGGCTCGACAACGAAGTCGAGTCGCTCATGCAGTCATGTGGTGATGAACCCGGAGTGGCGATTCTCGGCGTCACGTGCACGCACAAGCAGCGCGTGGATAGCGAGTCGTTCCGGCAAACGCTGACCGGTGTCCCCAGCAATCCGGGCGCACCCTTCACGCTGTTGCTGTACCACTCGCCCGACCTGATACGAGAAGCCACACGCGCCGGTATTGACTTGTACCTCTGTGGACACACGCATGGCGGGCAAATTCGTTTTCCCTTCATCGGCGCGCTGGTGACTGCGTCCAAATTCTGGAAGCGCTACGAGATGGGCCACTATGTCGAGGGGAACACCAACCTGTACGTCAGCCGGGGCATCGGGATGGAAGGCCGAGGCGCACCCCGCGCGCGCTTCCTTTGCCCGCCCGAGATTGAACTATTTGAGCTGCGAGGGACAGAGTGATCAGTCAATCGGTGATCAGTCAATCAGTCGCCGGCTGACACGCTGGAAAGACAAATGGTGCAAATCCGTTTGGAAAAAGAGAGTCGCCTGCATGACCTGGTGTACGGGCTGGTGGTTTTGGATGAACCACTACTGATTGACCTCTATCGTTCGGAGGCGGTGCAGCGACTTGGCTCAATCTATCAGGGCGGGATCACGGCTTTCATCAATCCCGCCCGGCGCACGACGCGGCTGGATCACTCAGTGGGCGTAATGACGCTCTTGCATAAAATGGGCGCGGGCGTGCTCGAACAAGCAGCCGGTCTGATTCATGATGTGCCTCACACGGCTTTCTCCCACGTGGTGGATTTTCTCTTCCCCAACCAAGAGCACACGTTTCACGAGGCGCACCGAGAATCCGTGGTGGCCGCCTCGGACCTGCCTGAGATTCTGAATCGGCATGGATTGGATTGGCGAACCGTGTCCGACGCAGAGCAATTCACACTCTTGGAGCAACCGCTGCCCGACCTGTGCGCCGACCGGCTGGACTATTTCCTGCGCGATGGGCTTGCGATAGGACTGGTTTCTTCCACAGAAGCCGCTCAACTCCTGGCACACTTGCATGTGTGGGAAGGACGGATTGTAGTGGAAGAGATAGACGTCGCCCGCTGGCTGGGTGATCGCTTCATGGCGATAGATGAAGCCGTGTGGTGTTCAACGCAAGAAATCGGCTGGTACGTGGCCATGGCGCGGGCGCTCGGCGCAGCAATGGAAGCCGGCGTGCTCGCCGAAGCTGATTTGTGGGGAACTGATGAGGCCGTGATGCAACGCCTGCAGGCGGCGCAACTGCCCGAGGTTCAACGCTGGCTAGATTTGCTGCGCCCGGACGTGTGCTTTGTGCGCGATGATGTCCACCCTGACCTGGTCACACTGCCCAAAGTGCGCGCAGTTGACCCGCCCGTGTTGACAGATGGACACGTGCAGCCCCTTTCACGCCTCGATGCAGACTTTGACCGTCGGAAGGCGGACTATGTGGCCGGGAAACAGGGACAATGGGGACTGAGAATCGAATATCCTGCCTGACCCCCGTATCTGGCGACCCATGCAAGCCAATACCGCCAGATATAGCCATCTTCTGTGAAAATAAACCGCTTGCAAGTGCCTCAGCGCCCAAAAAACGCTTGACACACTGCCACTCAGGACTATAATCCCGTCGTTCATGCCGAACCCTGCGGGCCACACGGCCCGCGTTTCTCTATCTCTCGCTTTACCCAAAGTTCGCAGCCTTCGCAAAGGTCTGGAAACCAATGGACGACGGAGCGTTTCCAACAACCTATCACGTCTTTGACGGCGCCTGGCAGCCGGTGGACGGCCAGGTCATCGAGGAAGCCCTCGTCAGCATTCACGTTAACGGACAAGAACTGGCGACCATCGCCGCCACGCCGATTCGACAGGATTGGTTGGCCGTGGGCTTTCTCGCTAACGAAGGGTTCATCACGTCGAAGGGTGAGTTGCGCGCAACTCACATCTGCCCCAGCGGATTGTGTGTGGACGTTTGGCTCACCCATGAAATCAAACCGCCGCAGCGACGTATCCTCACATCAGGGTGCGGCGGGGGCGTAACCTTTGATGACCTCACCAAAACGCAGCCGCCCCTCGACTCTGACCTGACGCTGCCTGCGGAGCAACTCTGGGGTCTGCTCGATCAACTGCAAGGCGCGGCGCAGTTGTATCGTCGAACGCGAGGGGTTCATACCAGCGCGCTGTTTCGAGATGCCACGCTCTTGAGCAGCGCCGAAGACGTGGGACGCCACAACACGCTCGACAAAATCCGTGGCGATTGTCTGTTGCGCAGCGTGGAAACGCGCGAAGGCATTTTGCTTTCCACCGGGCGCATCAGCAGCGAGATGCTGAACAAGGCCGCCAAGATGGGCTGCCCCATCGTCGCCAGCCGCACCTCGGCGACGAGCCTTGCGGTCAACCTGGCGCGCGCCTGGAACATCACACTGGTCGGATACCTGCAACGAGGCAAACTGCTGGTGTACGCAAACGGGTGGAGACTGGGATCAGGATGAAAAGGAAAACGCGCGAGCTGCTGTACAGCTGCGACACACTCAAGCTAGAGACCTTGACTACGCCCATCAACCAATTGGGGCTGAAAATCAAAGGGACGCTCATTGACGAAGCGATCCGCCGCACCCGCGAGGACATGGCGCGCGTCGGGATCACGCAACTGAACCCGACCTTTTACCTATCCAACGGCTATGGCTGCGTGGAAGGGACGACCAATATCGCCGTCGGGTTCTATGACGGCAATGATCTGCTGCGCGAGCTGAATCAAGAGTTTCGCGGATGGCGCTACGACCCGGCGGACATTTTGCAGATTGTGCGCCACGAAGTGGGCCATGCCTTTTGTTACGCCTACAAGCTTTACCGGACAAAAGAGTTCCGGCGACTGTTCAAAGTCAAGGGACATTTCTTCAATACTTATCCCGAGCATGCTGGCCGCCGGCACAACCCGTGGAGCGCGGACTTTGTGAACCCGGCTGGGGACTTTTACGCGCAAACGCATCCCGACGAAGATTTTGCCGAGACGTTCTCGGTGTGGCTGACGCCGGAGATTGATTGGCTGGGGCAATTCCGCTCCAAGCCCGGCGCTTTGAAAAAGCTGGCCTACGTCGAGCAGGTGGTCGCCGACTTTGGCCGCCAGGACACGCTGTTAAGCAACGGCGGCAGCAACGCGCTCGACCTGCCCGTGGAGCAGCTTTCGATGACGGTGGCCCAATTCATGGGCGCAAAGGCCGCACAAGTGAAAGCCTATCGCCGCCGCGCCACCGGTTACGTGGACGCCGACCTGCGCGAGTTGTTCCAGGGGCCGCCGCGCACCTTGCCGCTCAAACGTTTTCACCGTGAATATCACCGCGCCAGCCGCTTTTTGCACGACACTAAGCGGCTGCTCGTCAACCGCGTGAGTCATTGGGCAGACGTGGACGACAGCGTCGTGGCCGACCTGGTGGACAAGCTGATCCTGCGCGCACGCGCCCACAGCCGCTACGTCAAAGTGGCAGATGTGGAAAAAAAGCTGATTGAGCTCACGACGTATTTGACGGTATTGTGCTACAATTACCGCGAAACGGAGCAGTACTTTAGACGAGCGTGAGTTGAGAGCACAAGTTATGGGTGTTATAATATCCAGCGGAAGGTGTTCTGAAACGACTACAAGTCAGCCTCAAAAGGCACAAGGAGCTTGCCATGAAAAGAGCAGAAACGCTGCAAGAAATCCAGCAAGTCACCAGCCCGGAACCTTTAGAGGGAGAGGCACTCCAGACATTCTATGTTCAGACCGATGCAGCCCGTGATGATCGCTATCTGACCGCCAGTGTCTTGCGCCGCCATCTCCAAGACCCGCCCCCGCTTCACCTCTTGTTCGCCAGCCATCCCGGCGCAGGCAAATCCACCGAGTTGAACCGACTGATAGCCGAAGCCGGACAGGATTATTGGTTTGTCCGCTTTTCAGCCCGCGACGAGCTGGAACTGCGAACTCTCACTCACATAGACCTGATTCTGGCAATGATGGAAACGCTCTATAAAGCTGGTCAGCAGGAAAAACTGATCCACGACAAACGAGTGATTGAACCAGTGCGCGGCTGGCTGCGCGAAGTCGTTCGAGAAACCAAATGGATACGCGAGGAAGAACTTGAGGTGGAAGCGGGCGTAGGTATTGACGGGTTGCTGGCGCAAATCGTCGGCATGATGGCCAAGCTACGCAGCGGATTTCGCCTCGGACACGAAACAGCCGAAACGGTTCGCCAGGCGCTCCGCCCTCGTATCGCTGACTTGCGCCAGTATTGCAACCAGGTATTGGTGGAAATCACAATCCATCTGAGCGAACGTGCCCCCGGACGCCGCCTTCTCTTGATTGTGGAAGACACTGACAAGTTGGATGTTGAAGTCGCACAAAATGTATTTGTCGACAACGCCAGTTTGCTGGCCGACTTGCAAGGTTCGATCATCTACACCGTGCCGCTTTTTCTCATCCATGCGCCTGACTATAACCGGCTAAAGAGCACCTTCAAGATCCTGACCTTGCCCATGATCAAAACGCATACGTCGCTAGGAACGCGCTTTCAGCCTGGCATAGAAGTGTTAGGCCAGGTTGTGTCCCGTAGATTGGACGTGGACAAGCTGCTCGAACCGGGCGCGCTCGACTTGGCGATTGAAAAGACTGGTGGCATCCTGCGTGAACTATTGAGCGTCATCAATGAAGCCAGCATAACGGCTCAAGATGAAGGACAAAGCCGCATTTCAGTCGAGACAATACGGTATACCCTCGACCGGCTCAAAACCGCTTACTATCAGAGTGTTCGGAGCGAAAAAGGCGAAAGCGCCAAGTTGTACGAAAAGATGAAAGACATCGCCAAGGCCCCCCTGGGCAAAGTGCCGCCAGACGACACGTTGCAACTGTTGCTCTATACTCAAGCCGTGATAGAGTACAATGGGCGCGGCTGGTACGACCTGCACCCGTTGATGCGCGAAAACCTGCAAGAAATGGGGTACTTGAATGTCGTGGCCCGCTGAACTCGAAAAACAGTGGCGACTGCTGCTGAAGAACCTAGAGACTTCGTCGCACGGTTTTTTCTTGATCGAGTATGATCGTCTCTTTACCCGCGACGCTCTCTTGCACCGTCTGCAAACCGAATTTGAGAGCCGCCAGTGGCAATTCGAGGAAATCGCCCTTTCCGATGACCACTTACCTACTCGCTTGGCGGCTGACCTGTGCGAGTTGCCCTGCAAGGCCATCGTGGTAAGATTGGATGGCGCAACCGCCGATCACTTTGGCGCGTTGAATCTGGCCCGCAAGGCGCTGTACGACCTCCCGACTAACATTCTCTTTCTGACTTCTCAAGAGACTCACACTCGTTTCCTGACCTCGGCGCACGACCTGGCGACGTGGGTACATATTCCTTACTCATTCGCCTTGCCAGAAACAGATATTCCTAAACTGCCTTCTCTGCTCCCCAACATTCCTAACACGCTCGCCGAAAGAATTCGGTATTACGAAGATCAAATTCGACGCGCTGTTGAACAGAGTGATCGGCAAAAAGCCTTCCGCTTGTTGTCCCCTCTAGCTGATCTGTACCTGGACGCAGCTATGTACAACACGGCTTATCAAATTTATCAGGCCCTCGCTACCTATTACGAGCAGATGACCGACGAGCGACAAGCTTTCCTGTTTTCCCGGCGGCGCGACACGGCCCAAAGCTGGGGCGTCTTGGCTGACCTGCATGACGGTAATCTCCTCTTGCCGGAAGATCGCATTGGGCTGAAGAAGTTATTGGACGATAAGATACTATCTGTCCAAAAGACGTCCAGTGGCTTTGCTGTGGTAGACGAAATGGGGCACAGCATGTCTTTCCCCCTCCCATCACCTGCACTTGCAGTTCTTGGTGCGCTCTCAGATGACGTGGCTACAGAAGTGGTACGGGCTCCAGAGGAGAAAGGAGAAAGGTTAGATAGTCGAGCTAGACTGCGCCAGGCCCTGACCACTCATTTTAGCGCAGAAGAGCTGCGTACCCTGTGTTTCGATCTGGGAGTGGATTACGAAAACCTGGCAGGGGAGGGAAAAGCAGACACAGCTAGAGAACTTGTCGCCCACCTGGAACGCCACGGGCGTATCCCTGACCTCATAGCAATTGCCTCTAAACAACGCCCGAATGTTTCATGGGGAGATGTGTTCAAAGTAACTGGGAAGGCCCTCTCGCCAGACAAACTGACCAGCTTACGCCAGGACATTGTCTATCATTTGGGCGACGACGAATTGCGCCAACTGTGTTCCATCATAGGCCTAGACTATGCTGACTTTTCAGCGCCACGCAAAGCAGATACAGTCAGAAAACTCGTTGCTTATCTTGAGTATCGCAACCGCATTCCCGAATTGGTAAAGGCTCTCGCCAAGCAACGCCCAGATGTTTCTTGGGATGGCCCAAGCATCGGCGCCGGAGACAAGGTTACTATTGGCGAGAATGTCTCGGTCAAATTGGCCCCAGCCAATGCCTCGGACAGCAAAGCCCTACAACGTGCGCTGACCATGGCCCGCCGCACATTAGCTATTCTGGAAGAGCAGGCTAATGGCTATACTGCTCTGACCATTCCTGTTCACTTGCGAATTGAGTTAGAAGAGAAGCGCCGCCAAGTCACCGATCTGGAAACTCAACTGCAAAGCCTGTGACGATCTTTCTCACGCGTCGAAAGCTTCCCGCTTCACCGTGAACCGCTCCAGGTTCTTGACGTTGACCTTCATCCCCAGCCCTGGCCCCATTGGCACGCTGAGGGTCAAATCCGGGTTCAGGACGAACGGCGGGTCGGCAATATCCTCGGCATAGTAATGAACACTGCGCGAAACCCAATCCCCGTACTATTGTTCGGACGAGCGGCGCAACTGCGCCAATTCTGCGCGCAGTCGAGCGAGTTCTTCTTCGGCGGCCAGGCGAGCGTCGTGCTCTTCGGCGGGCGTCCGCAACAACTGGCCCGTCGCGCGATTGTAAAAGCGCAGCCAGCCATCCACCACGCGCAGTTCCAGACCCAACACATCGCTGAACAACGGTTCAGCCGTCATCGGCTGGTAACTATGCTCGCTCAGCCGATACCCCTGCAACACCGGCCTGAGATATTCGACCAGCGGATCGAACACGAAATACTCTTGCACGCCGAGCGCCTCATAGATGCCCTTCTTGGCCCCCAGGTCGTTGAGCCGCGTGCTGCTTGAAGTCAGCTCGATCACCATATCCGGTGCTTTGCCTTCTTCCCACGTCTTGTATACTCTGCGGTCGCCTTTGCTTATGCCCCGCACGACAAAGACATCCGGCGCAATGGGCTGACTTGGATCGCCTTCCACGTAATAGAGCATCAGGTTGCCGGCGACGTAGACATCGGGTGACGACTGGAAAAACATATCGAGTGCAAAGAACAAATCGAGCAGCTGACGCCGGTGAATATCCGTCTCGGTCATGGGCGCACCGTCCGTCTCAGGGTATAACACCAAGCGGCGTGGAACCGGCTGGGGCCAGATTTTGGGGACAACTTGTTGGGTGGGGTGAACTGTCGCCATTCGCCACCTTCTGCTTTCCAAATTCTCTAGTTAGTTTAGCACGAAATAATCAGGTGTCAACGCCAACACATCACGCAGCGCCGAATGATTCACGCCTCACCGTGAACCGCTCCAGGTTCTTCTGGTTGACCTTCACCCCCAGCCCCGCCATCGTCGGCACGCTGAGGGTCGAATCGGAGTTCAGGATGAACGGCGGGTCGGCAATGTCCTCGGCATAATAGCGCGAGCTGGCGCTGATGTCGCCGGGCAGCGTGAACCCCGGCAACGCCGCCAGCGCCACGTTCGACGCGCGGCCAATGTTCGTCTCCAGCATGCCGCCACACCACACCGGCACACCACGCTCATGACACAGGTCGTGAATCTTGATCGCTTCCAGCAGCCCCCCGACGCGCCCGGCTTTGATGTTGATGATGCGGCACGCGCCCAACTCGACCGCCGCTCGCGCGTGATCGGCAGACAGGATGCTTTCGTCCAGGCAAATCGGCGTCTTGAGTTGGGGCTGCAACTTGCTGTGATCGTAAATGTCATCTTCGGCCAGCGGCTGCTCGATGAGCAACAAGTTCAGGTCATCCATTTGCTGGAACAGGGGCGCATCCGCGAGTTGATACGCCGAGTTGGCATCCACCTGTAAGCGAATAGCGGGGAACGCGGCGCGGACGGCGCGCGCGTCGGCCACGTCGCGGCCCGGCTTGATCTTGATCTTGATGCGCGCATAGCCTTCGGCAATGTAGCACCCTACCCGCTCGACCAGCGCCGCCGTTGTCGGTTGAATGCCGACGGACACGCCCACTTCCACGGCCTCACGCACGCCGCCAAACATTTGCGCAAGTGACTTGCCTTGCGCCAGCCCCAACACATCCCAGGCCGCCATCTCTAGTCCGGCTTTGGCTAACGGGTTGCCGCGCACTCGCCTGTAGCGCACGATGAAGCTAGGGATGTCGGTCAACTCCTGGCCGAGTACTGCTGGCACGAGGAAATCACACAAGATGTGCCAGGCCGTCGTCGTCGTTTCGTACGAGTAGCCCGGCTCTATTGCCGCGACGCACTCGCCATAGCCGGTCAGCCCTCCCGCGCGCATCGCCACGATGATGCAGGCCCGATCTTGCTCCACGCCAAAGCTCGTCTCGAATGGCGCGACGAGCCGCATCATCACCTGGCGCAATTCGATTTGTTCGATTTTCATGTTCACCTCGGTTACGGGGTCAGTGAGTCAATCAGTTACTCGGTCCATCAGTCAACCCATCACCTTCTGATAATTACAAGTCAAAAAGTGAGACAAACTCCACTCCATACGGACCACTTTCCAGCCATCCCGGCCCACGCACCACGCGCCCGGGCCTGGCCCCCGTATGTTCGCCGTCTTTAAAGACTGCGGATTATGATATCGTACAGGGTCAAGAAAGATTCAACAACCGATCGAACAAACACTTCCGCCACGCAAAGCGCAGGGCAAACCCCCAAACGATCACCGCTGCGCCAATGAACACATAGTCCAAAGCTGGCAAGAGTGTCAGTTCAAAGAATTCACGCAGCGCGGGAACCAGCAGAATCACAACAAAAGCCGCCAGCATCCCCAACGCCAAGAGCGCCGGACGCTTGTCGCCGCTCAACTCGTCGCCGCCGACCCAGGACGGCGTGGGCGGTTCCACAAACGGGATCAACATCAGCCCGCACAGCACGGTGACAGTCGTCAACGCCGACCGGGCCAGCGCCACATTGCCCGTCGCCAGCACGTAAGCCACATAAACTGCCAGCGCCACCGCCGCCACGGTAAAAGCCGCCGAGAACACAAAATGTCTCACCGAGCGCAATACGCTGCGCGGAAGTTCGCCGGGCTGCGCCCAGACCGCCAGCGCCAGCGTCGGAAGGCCGACCGTCAACAGCGCCAGCACCGAATTGTGCTTGGGCGTCACGGGGAACGCCACGCCCACCACCGCCGCGCCCAAGATCAAGAGTGTCATGTAAAGTGTGCGCGCCAGGAACAGCCGCAGGATATCTTGCATCCCGCGAATGATGCGCTGCCCTTCTCGAAAAGCCGCCGGGAGCGCCGCGAATGAATCTTCCATCAAGACCATGTCGGCCACGGCGCGTGCCGCCTGGCTGCCGCTCTGCACCGCGATGCCGAGTTGCGCCTGCTTGAGCGAGAGCACGTCGTTGACGCCATCGCCCATCATCGCCACGTAATGCCCCCGGCTCCGCAGCGCGCGCACCAGCTTTTCCTTTTGCTGCGGCGTGATGCGGCCAAAGACCGTCGCTTCTTCGGCTACCTGCGCCAGTTGCGCTTCGTCCATTTCGGCCAAGTCAAGGCCAGAGACAGCCTGAATATCTTGACTCAAGCCCGCCTGCTTCGCCAATGCCACGACCGTCTGCGGATTATCGCCGGAAATGATCTTGAGCCGGATGCCTGCCTCGGCAAAACCCTGGAGAGTTGCCTGCGCTTCGGCGCGCAGTTCATCGCTAAAGCTCAACAGACCCAGCGGAATCAGATCGGGCGGCAACTGCGGCTCGCCGTGCGCGCTGTGCGCGTCGTGCAACGGCATGACCTCTGGCCGGTAAGCAAAGAGCAAGATGCGCAACCCTTGCGCCGTCCATTCGTCAATCTTCCCTCCCCTGATCGGGGAAGGGCCGGGAATGAAAGCGAGGTAGGGCTGGAGCATTTCCGGCGCGCCCAACACATACACGCCGCGCAGCGCCTCGTCGTCGAACGCAACGGCGCTCCACTTGCGCTCAGATGAAAACGTCACTTGGTCCACAACACGCCGCGCCTGTCCGCCGCACACTGCACTGATCGCTTCGGTCGTGCGGTTGCCGCCCGACGCGCTGGCAACCATATCGCCCAGCCTGCGTTTCAACTCGGCTTCTTCCAGGCCAAGCGGGTGAATCGCATGCAGTTGGATGCGGTTCGTCGTGAGCGTGCCGGTCTTGTCCATGCACAGCACATCCACGTGGCTCATGGACTCGATCGCGTTGGCCTGCTGGATCAGCGCGCCCTTGCCCGCCATCCGCACCGCGCCGGTGGCATACGTCACCGTCGTCATAAAGAACAAGCCTTGCGGCACTAGCGCCACAATCACCGCCGCAATCTGAACTGTTTCTACCACAGAGCCATGCTTCATCACTTCGGAAAGGACAAGCAGCGTTCCCAACTGAGCCGCCAACAGCACCATCACCCGGATCACAAAATTGATGTCGCGCTGCAGCGGCGTCTTGACTTGGCGAAAAGCCCGCGCGCTCGCCGTCATCTGATGGGCCAGGCTCTCAACGCCGACCTTTTGCGCTTTGAAAAGTGCGCTGCCTGTCACGCAAAAACTTCCGGAATACACCGGGGTGCCCGCTTGCTTGGGGATCAGGTCCGACTCGCCCGTGAGCAGCGATTCGTCCACGTCCACACGCCCATCGCCGAGCACCTGTCCGTCCACCACGATCTGGTCGCCGGGACGGATGACGAGCACATCGCCCACGACCAACTCGGCAGGATCAACCGTTCGTTCCTGCCCCTCGCGGATGACAGTCGCCTGGGGCCGCATCAACAGCGCGATCCGGTCGAGCGTGCGCTTGGCGCGGCCTTCCTGCACCACGCCTACAACCACATTCATCAGCACAAGGCCCGCCGTGACGACCGCGTCGCCCGTGCGCCCCATCAAAATGAGAACAAGGCCAATCGAAAACAAGACGGTGTTAATAAAGGTGAAGGCGTTCTGGCGTAGAATCTGGAGGTAGGAACGGCTGGTTTGCAACCGGACGGCGTTGCCCAGACCGCGAGCACGGCGAGCGATCACTTCGCTTTCGGACAGACCGCGTAGCTCCGTCATGGCGCGGCTCCTTATGCCAGACTCCCGGAGTCTAACACTCCCTTCTCCCCGAAGGGAGAAGGGTTGGGGATGAGGGTTATCCTACAGGTCGAGCCTGGCTTCGAGCAACTGCCCGTCGCTCGTGCGCTTCAGGCTAAAGCCGAGCTTTTGGAAGATGTGCTGCATGGACTGGTTGTCGGGCGTGACGAAAGCGTTGATACAGCAGAGTTTCTCATCGCGTGCGATTTGCACGGCCCGGCGCACCATCTCACTGCCCAGGCCAAGACCCTGGCAAGAATCACTAATGAGAACACTAAGGCGCGCCTCGTCCATGCCATGCATCTTGGTCATGCGGCTCGCGCCCAGGATGTTGCGCTCGCCGGTCTTGGCGTCATCACGTTCGGCGATGAGTGTGATGTCGCGGTCATAGTCGCTATGGCAAATACGCGAAAGGCGCTCGTGCATCACGCGGTCGCTCAACAGCATCGGCTGCAAGTAGCGCATGTAAACGCTGCGGTCCGAGAGCGTTTCGTGGAACTTGACCAACATCGGCTCGTCTTCGGGACGAATCGGGCGGATCATGACGGATGTGCCATCCTTGGCCGTCCACGGACTGGCGTAGTGGTTCGGGTATGGGCGGATGGCGAGCTTGGGCAGCTTGCCCTTGCTGGTCTCCTTGTCGTACACAACCACGCGCGCGTCGAGCGCCAGCAGTCGCTCCGGCGAAGCCAGCAGCGGGTTGATGTCCAGTTCCTTGATCCAGCGCTGCTCGACGACGAGCTGGCTGAAGCGCACGATGAGTTGTTCGAGCGCCGCCATATCCACCGACTGGCGTCCGCGGACACCCTTGAGAGCCGTATAGATCTTGGTCTGCGACATCATCTGCTTTGCCAGGGTGGTGGTGAGCGGCGGGAGCGCCAGCGCGCGATCCTTGAACACTTCCACCAACTGCCCGCCCATGCCAAAGAGCAGCACCGGGCCAAACTGCGGGTCAATGCTGCTGCCGAGGATCAACTCGTACCCCTCCGCTTTGATCATCGGCTGAACCGTCACGCCCAGGAAATCCTTGGCGCTGGCCTTGCGCGTCACCGAAGTCTTGATCGCATTGAACGCCTGGCGCACCGCCTCGGCGTCGGCCAGGTTCAACTGCACGCCGCCCACATCTGTCTTGTGCGTGATCGTCTCCGAGTGCAGCTTGAGCACGACGGGATAGCCCATCTCCCCCGCGGCCTCGACCGCTTCGTCTTCCGACTGGGCAATACGCGTCTCGCCGACCGGGATGCCATACGCCGCCAACAGTTGCTTGGATTCGTACTCGGTCAGGATCGTCCGGCCCGACTCTCGCACCGTCTGCACGATCTGCGCGGCCTTGGCGCGGTCAATGTGGCCTCCGTCGCCGTTCGTCGGCAACACCGGGGTCTCGTACAAGTTGTGCAGGTTATCGGCGTAGCGCACCATGTAATCAAACATGCGCGCGGCGGTGTCGGGGTACGGGAACGTGGGGATGTTGACGTGGTTGAGAATCGCTTCGCCCGCCGCCACGTCCGATCCGCCCATCCAACTGGCGATGATGGGCTTGTCGAACGACTGGGCATAATGCTTCAATTCCTCAGCCGTTCGGGTCGGGTCGGTCATCGCCTGCGGCGTGAGGATGACCAGCAGACCATCGGTATTCTGATCTTGAGCGGCGATTTCGAGCGCCCTGGCATAGCGCGACGGGCTGGCGTCTCCCAAAATGTCCACCGGGTTGTTGTGGCTCCACGCCGCCGGCAGCAGAGCATTAAAGGCTTCCAGCGTTCCAGGCGAAATCTCGGCCAGTTCGCCGCCGTTGGTGATCAGCGCATCGGTCGCCAGCACGCCTGGCCCACCGGCGTTGGTGAGGATCGTCAGGCGCGGACCTTTGGGTCGCGGCTGCTTGGCCAACACTTCGGCCATATAGAACAGCTCGGCGATGGTGTTCACGCGCAGCACGCCGCTGCGATGGAACGCCGCCTCAAGCACCTCGTCGCTGCCGGTGAGCGAGCCGGTGTGCGAAGCCGCTGCCTTGGCCGCGCCGGCCGTGCGGCCCGGCTTGATGACGATGATGGGCTTGGTGAGCGCGACCTCGCGCGCCGCCGAGATGAACGACCGCGCATCGCCGATGGATTCCATGTACATGACGATGCTTTCAGTATGAGGATCATCGCCCAGGTAATAGATAAGGTCGCCCCAGTCCACGTCGAGCATCGAGCCGATGGAAACGAACGCGCTGAACCCCACGTTCTCGCGCAGGCTCCAGTCGAGAACGGCCGTGCAGAGCGCGCCGCTCTGGCTGATAAAGCCGACTTTGCCGCGCCGCGCGATGGTGGTGGCAAACGTGGCGTTCAGGCCGGAGGTGGGGCTCATCACGCCGAGGCAGTTCGGTCCGATGATGCGCATATTTCCACGCCGCGCGTGCGCAAGCAGTTGGCGCTCCAACTCGACGCCCGCCGCGCCGGTCTCTTTGAAGCCGGCCGAGATGACGATCGCCCCTTTCACGCCAATGTCCGCGCAATCGCTGATGATGCCGGGGATCGTCTGCGCCGGCGTCACGACGACGGCCAGGTCAACGACCTCGGGCACCTCTTTGACAGAGGGATATGCCTTGATGCCCAAGATGCTGGCGCGCTTGGGATTGACGGGGTAAACCGTCCCGCCGAATGGGCTGCTGATCAGATTCCACAATATCGTGCGTCCTACGCTCCCCTCAGTTTCAGTCGCCCCGATCACGGCAACATTCTTGGGCGCAAAGATTGCGTCGAGAGGTTGTCGCTCATAATGCAAATAGTCGTGCACAGGGTCAAACGCAGGCTTGACAGGTTGATCCATTGAATCACTCCTCTAATAAACCTCGAGGCAACTCGCTTCAAATAACTGGCGCAAAGCCTCCCGCAGTCTGCCCGTGAGCGTCTCTGCGGCTGAGCGCTCAACTCTGCGGGAGGAGTCTCGTTATCGGCCTGGGCGTCGGCTGGGCGCGCCTTGTTAGGCCGCCTGCTTTGGGGACGAGTTGATCACAACATTACTTTATCGGCTATCCAGTTGTGCGTAGTCGAACTCTACGGCCACGACTCCTGGCCTAGATACCATAGCCTAAACCACTCTCGCTCAGTCGAGGTATTTGCATATGCCTCATGCCAATCGTGCTCGGGTGTGCCCGTGTTGTCAATCAACAACCACGAGGCAGACACTCCGCGCACACCATAATGTGATACACCATACTTTTGCTCCGAGTCAAAGAAGTAACGAATCGAATCAGCAGCCGCTGCAGCCGAATCTTTGCTTGCTAATGGGTTGCCCCAACCCTGTTGTGGAGAGGCAAGGTCGGCCTCGCTAATAGTGGCTGGTTTCTGTCCATTGCTAATGTCATCCTGCATCCACTGTGGGAAGTGAATAGAAACGTGCTGACCATTCGGACAGAAAGCGTATGCCTCTTTGCCCTGAATCCAGTAGTTATGCCAGTCCACGCCGTCGTTCTTCGTGGTGTAAGTATTTCGCATCATGTCGTAACCCGTTTGCCCGTTATCTGTCAGCCGTCTCTCCGCACACGAAGCTATGTCTAGACTTTCGGCAAACGCACTTTGGGCCATAGGCGGGGTGAACACACGCACGCCAAAGTAATACGTGTGTGCCCAATCGTACGCAGTTGAAAAATACGCGTCCATGTCTGCCCACGCCGTACTATTATTGATGGCAGGGTTACTGCGGAAGGTGTACCACTCAGCATTAGGCTCATTAGCCGGCTCGAAGCCGGACTCGCTGAAGCCACTAGAGACGTTCAGGTTATGAATTTCTCCCATTTCATCAGCCAGGTCTGCCTTGCTTCGATAATGAATGGTCGGGATCACAATATCCATCTGTCCCGGCTGGCAAGCCTGACGATAGTCGGTGGTTGGGCCAGTTCGGATCATTCCAATCCGGAAAGTTCCCAGGCGAAGGGTAGATGCGAATGATGACTCTGACCCCAGCCTGTGCCGCTCGCTGAATGTAATCGAAAATCACGGTTCGATCGGATCGCACCGATGCACTCTGCACTCGGCACGATTGATTAGGGTCAGGGCCTCGTGGGGCGCGGTTGATCTGGTAGACTTGATTACTCAACACAACCACGGCACGGGGCCATTTTCCACCCAACTTGGGATCAATCCTTTGTAGGACGGTACTATTCCAATCATCGGTCTTATTGCCCAGATGCACACCCGACCAGCACTTGGTAGAGCAATAGTCTTTCATTACAATGGCAAAAAGGCGCTCGGTGTTGGTGTCGGGACACCCAATGGCGATAAGAAAGCAAACTCGGAAGCAGATGAAGGAGCTATGAGTCGGCTGCTCATCAACCAGGCAGCAAGCACCGCGATGATCAGCCATATTTTGTGAATTGGAGTTGTTGTCTTCATGGCTGGCCTCTCATTTTCGGACGATGGGTGCATTATAGATGCCTTGTGAGCCGTCCGGTTCATCCACAAGCCATACGGTTTTGTCTTTAGAAAGTAAAAGCGTGCTGCCTATGTGAAACTGCTCAGGGAGCATATTGGAGAAAACACTGAAAGGGACATCTTTAGCCAAATCATAACCAACCGAACTGATCAGTATGTCACCGCTCAAAGTTACTGAGGGCAAATCTCGAACCTGCATATTCAACACGCGGTCCGACCGTATGCCCAAATCGTAAACATGCTGCTTATAGATTGGCACAGACTGCTGCATCTCCACGCTGACCCAAGCCACTCGGTTGCCGTCGCAGGCATGTTGTTCTCCTGCCGATGCGTTTCGCGGAAATGGCATCTGGCCGATGGAAATGTCCTCGCCTGTTGTCAAGTTGTGAGCACGGAGGTCAGCCATGCCGGGCCAACCCTCTTGAGCGTTTTGCAGGTAGATGCCCCACTCTCTGGAACAAGGATGAGGAAATACTACACCTGGGCCCTCAGCAACAGTGATTTCCCGACCCGCCCTCAAATCGTACCCGTAAATTGCCCAACTCCGGCCATTGTAGTTCTGCCAAACCAGAATGTCATCTCTCAAATCTAGTTGATAGGGGAGACCCTGTTCCACTGTGGATTCGCGTGCCTGCACAAGGTCAAACACATGCACTTGACGTGTGGATTGGCCCGATGGGCCTGACAATGACTCAAGCCAAGCAACATAACGGCCCGAGACATGCGGCTCTTCGATACCTCGTTCAGCCACACGACTTAGGCGTTGCACACGCCCGGTCTTTAGGTCAATACCTACAATAGTCACTCCACCTGATACCCTGGCGTTGGCAACCAATGTATCGCCATCCAGGTTGGGATTATATAGGCTCTCAATCGCTACATCTCCCCACGATATGGTTGCTTTGCTGGGAGAACCAACTCGCACACCCCGATCTGGAAGAGAAGTTGGGGCAGACCAATTGTTTGGCCCAGGAGTTTCGGCTAGTCGGGTTCTGCCGAGTGGCGGCCCAGGCGACCGATTCGGTGTTTTGATAGGTGACTGAGAGACCAGCGACGAAGGTTCATTGCCTCTCTGTAACCCACCAAAAGCAAGAACGAGAGCTACAACCAGCACGACTAGGGCGAGTAGGCTCAGGAGAGCACCTATCACATTTGACAACCTGTTCATTGTGCGCCCCCATATTTGCTTGTTGGGCAAGTACTTGGCCTAACATTTTATTGGAAGGGCATTCTCCCTCAATATAGCATTTCTTGCAAGTCGCCTGATCGGAGGTCGGAGACCCACACGACCGCTGGTGCGTACTCCGACTTGCGACTTTTCGCCGTGTGACCCACTTCATAGCAAAGGCGGGCCGGATAGTTTATAGTAAGAGCAGATAAGGTAACGGCTCACCCTTACGAAGGTTCCCGCTGATTTTTGCGCGTTGCAGCAACGCCGAATTCCGAGCAAACCTTCGCCAGGGTGAGCATAGAAACGAATCAGGAGGTGGCTCATGGTCATTGCAATGTACTTGGCACATCTGGTCGGCGACTATATTCTGCAATGGGACCGCCTGGCGCGGTGGAAGAATCGCGAGCTGAAGGGCGTGCTGGCACATGGCATGATCGTGCTGGTCGTGACGTGGTTGCTCTCGCTGCCCTTCGACGCAGGCTGGTGGCCGTGGGCGCTCATCATCGGGCTAACACATACGGCAGTTGACGCGGCGACGTTGTGGATGGGGAAGCGCATCTCTCTGCAAGGGAGCGGCGTCTTGGCGCTAGCGCGCTACCTGATAGATCAAGTGGTGCATGTTGGCATCATCACCCTCGTGCTGGTGTGGTCAGGCTATCTGGCGATGCCATCGGGAACGGCGGGCTTGATGGCCGAGCTGCGCCATCATCGGCTACTGGTCTTGGCCCTGGGCTACACCTTCGTCACGCTGCCAGCCTGGATTCTGGTGCAATTCACCGTGTACGGGCTGGTGGACGGATCGGCGCTCGATTTCTCTCGATCCGCCAACAAGTACATGGGGATATTGGAGCGCGGCCTGATCACCACCTGTGTCATTACGGGACAGTTCTTACTCGTGCCGCTGGTCACTCTGCCCCGGTTGATCTTGGAAGGGCCGCAGGTGCAGGGCAGCAACCGGGCCACACTCTACGTCACTGAACTGCTGGCAAGCGTGACGCTGGCCGTCGCCATCGGATTGGTACTGCGTCTGCTCTAGTGGCGGGCTTGGGGACGCCCCCCTACGTATTTTCAGACAGGCCATCCGGCATCCGCCACCACAAACTGAGGAGAGGAGCAACCATGATCACAACGCATACTTACAAGACCGACGCCTTGGGGACTCGGGTCATTGTCAGCCAACCCAAGCAAGTGTATAATCTCTGCACTCCGCACACACTGATCGAGGTGCAAGGCCATAGGATGGGCCAACTGGACATGCGGCGCGTGCCGCTTTTCGCAGATTTGACCGACGCCCAATTGGAAATGCTGATCCAGGATTTCAGCCGGCGACAGTTCCGACAGGATGAGGCCATCTTCCAACAGGGCGATCCGGGCCAGGCTTTGTACATGGTCGAGTCGGGCCAGGTGCGCATCTACGTGCAGGACGAAGAAGGGCAAGAAATCTCGGTGATCCTCTGCGGGCCGGGTGACCTGTTCGGCGAGCTGGCCTTGATTGACGGGCTGCCCCGCTCGGCCAGCGCAGTGGCGATGGAGGACACAGTCGTGCTGGCCCTCAGCCATGACCGCTTCCGCGAGCAGATGCGGCGCTATCCGCAAATGGCGCTCAACTTGATGAAGGCGCTCAGCGTGCGCGTTCGCTATAACACGCAGCAGGTGGGTAGCCTGACGTTGTTGGACATTCCCGGCCGGCTGGCTCGCAAACTATTGGAGCTGGCCCAGGATCACGGGCAAGTGGAACCGGACGGCATGCGCATCAACCTGGCGTTGACGCAGAGCGATCTAGCCAGCCTCATCGGCACGACACGCGAGAGCGTCAACAAGGCGATGAGCGCCTTTCGGCGCGAGGGTCTGATCCTCGTGCGACAAAACCACATCATCATCGCCGACCCCGACGCTTTACGAGAATATGCCTCGTAGGCCCCCACCCTGCTCGCTTTCAGGAGGGGATTTTTCGCCAACCGGCCCTAAAGGAGCTGGATCTCTCAACCCGACGCGCAGCGTTTAGCGTCGGGGACCTCTAGCGGACTAGGAACGCAGGCGAACAGTCTTGACCTCAAATGCGCGGAACTCGAGTTCAATCTTGCCGTTTTGGCACGGCAGCTTTTTGTCGCCGTTTTCCAACATGTCGGTTTGAATCACTTCACGAACGGGCAGCGACGTGGTGAGCACGGAGCGCGTCGCCATGCGCTTGGATTCGTACAGGCGCACGACGATGTCGGACGATCCGTCCTCGGCAGGCTTGACGGTTTCCAGGATAATGTTCGGTGCGTCCACCGAAAACAGCGACCGATCCACTTCGCCCGCTGCGCCCGGCGCCACCATGACGGGGCAGTTGAGATCATACGCTTCGCGCACCACGGCGCTCTCAGCCAAGCTGCCGTTCCACGGATAAACGGCATAAGTGAATTCTTGCCACCCCTTGTCCGCCGTCATATCCGGCGCCAGCGCCGACTTGAGCAGTGTGAGGTTGATGCTGCTGCCCAGCACGTTGACGCCGTACTTGCAATCGTTAAGCACTGCAAAGCCGCGATTCTCTTCCGTGATAACCGTCCACTTGTGATTGCACACTTCGAACCGGTCGGCGTCGAACGGGCGGGACAGGTGATTGGGCCGGCGGATGTGGCCGAACTGGATTTCGTGGATGGCTTCGTTCGTGTGGATGTCCACGGGGAAATCCACCTTGAGCAACTTGTGGCTTTCCTGCCAATCCAGGACCGTGTGGAAATCCACGCGACGGCTTTTACGCCGCAGGCTGATGTCTTGCGTCAGCGTGGACTGGTTGAGCTTGCGCATGACGCGCAGCACAGCCACCAATGGGCCGGCAGTAACCACCTCGACCTTTGCGCTTGCACCCAACTCGACCGGCGTGAGCGCGTACATGCTGTCCAGGTCCCAGGCGTCCCAACTGGTGGGGACGTCTTTGTACAGCTTGAGGCTGTTGCACACTCCGGCGGCCCACTCGCGGCCCGTCTCTTTGTCCCAGATGCGCGTGATTTCGCCGGCGGCGTTGAACTCGATCCGTAGCAGGTCGTTCTCCAACAGCGTCGGCATCGCGCGCAGCGTATTGGCAACTGTGCCGCTTGAGACCGGTCGAACGGCCTGCCCTGAGCGCAGTCGAAGGGTCGTCCAGCCGCAGGCTGGCGCATTGACCTCCACCCACGTCTTCCCATCAACCACCTGGGCAGGCAGCGGTTCGCCTGCAGCGTTGACCGCGCCTGTCACCCCATCGGGCAGTGCCACTAAAGCCGACCGCTCCCATGCGAGAGAGTTGAACACCGTCATCGCCCGGCTCTGATCGGTCAACGCGGCGACTGCCGCGCGGGCTGTCTGCTCTGCCGTGGCAAGGACATCGGCATAACCCGCTTCCGCTTCCTCGTAAACGCGATGGATGGATGAGCCAGGCAAAATATCATGGAACTGGTTGAGCAGGACGGTCTTCCAGGCTTTGTCAATGGCTTCCGTCGGGAACGCAAACCCCGCCAGCGCCCTGGCCGCCGCGCCCCACAACTCGGCCTCGCGCAAGGCCAGCTCACTTTTGCGATTGCCGCGCTTGGTGCGAGCCTGGGACGTGTACGTGCCGCGATGCGCCTGAAAATACAGTTCGCCCACGTAGCGATTGCGGGGAAGGCCGCGCGCTTCCTGATCTCTAAAGTATTCGATGGGCGAAGCCATCCGGGTCTTGGGGACGCCTTCCAGGTCACGCATCCGCCGCAGATATTCCAGGTGATCGCGTGTGACCCCGCCGCCGCCATCGCCATAACCGAACGGCATCAAGCGGGTGGCGATGCCATCTTTCTGCACGCGCTCGTTCCAACGCAGGATCACCGAGGCCGCATCGGTTCGCGAGTTATAATCGTTGCACAGGTGCACCAGCACGTCTGATCCATCTATGCCTTCCCACATGAACGTATTGTAGGGGAAGGGATCGCCGCCGTTATAGTTCCAAAAGATCTTGGCCGTCGCAAAGTACTTGATTCCGCAGCCGCGCATGATCTGCGGCAGCGCGCCCGAATAGCCAAACACATCGGGCAGCCAGAGCAATTCATTGTCCACCCCGAACTCGTCGCGGAAGAACCGTTTGCCGTGGATGAACTGTCGGATGAGGCTTTCGCCGCCGCTGATGTTCGTGTCCGGCTCCACCCAAGCGCCGCCTTCGGGGATGAACTTGCCGGCTTGCACGGCCTGCTTGATCCGGGCATACAGTTCGGGGTAATGCACTTGCGTATAGCGATACAGTTGCGGCATGCTTTGCAGGAACTTGAACTCGGGATATTCTTCCATGAGCGACAACTGCGTGGAAAACGTTCGGGCGCATTTGCGCCGGGTCTCGGCCAGCGGCCACAGCCACGCGACGTCAATGTGCGCATGGCCAAACGTGAACAGCGTCGGCGCGGTCGAACCGTTGACACATTCCAAAAGCGGCTTGAGTCTTGCGCGCCCGGCGCGAAGCGTGGCGAGGCGCTCCTCGTAAGGCAACTCCAAGTCCACGATCACGGTGAAATCGCGCAGCGCCTGGTCTATTTCAGCCACGCGCAGCGAGTTCGGGTCAATGTTGTCGCGAAGCTGGTAAAGCGTCTCGACGTCCAACCACAGTTGATAGGCTTCCTCTTCCCAGATGCCAAAGGTGCTCTCGCCGACCTGAGTCTGAGTCGGGCCAGGCTCCGGCACCGTCTCACGGCCCAGCGGCGTCGGCCCGGTGTGGTGAACCCTCGGTCCGTGACCGGCATAAGCCTCTACCAGGATGGCGTATTTTTCGCCGGGGACGCCGGACTTGCTCACGAGTATCTCGCCGTGCTCCCGATCTTGCGCGCCGACGATCTGGCCGTTGACGCAGACCAGGCTTTCACCGCCCACGTCCAGTCGAGTGACGATGCGTTTTCCGGCCGCCTCGGCAGGTAGCGTGATTTCGCTTTTGAACCACCCATATTCCCACTTGGCTCCCCAGGCCGTGCCGACGGGCATCGGTTGAAAGTTGCCCTGCAACGCTGCTTCGGGGGATAAAAACTCGCGGGTCGTAAAGCTGCTCATGTCCAAAACACCGAGCGAGCGATAAAAGTGGCTCGGCAATTCTTTCCGCCAGTTTTCGATGCGGCGATTCCATTCGATGGTCAGAGCCATGTGATTTCCCCATAACGGCAGGCGTCTGCCGCCGCGCAGTACTGGCGAGACGCGCCGCGAACACAGACGAAACGGCGGCGAGTAGCTGGCTGTTTTCAGCCATCACCTGGTCAGGAACGGCCAGTAAAGTAGCAACCCTAGCAGCAAGCCTGTCAGCACCACCGCCAGCGACAGCACGATTGCCAAGAGTTCCAGAGGCTGGTCTTTGCGGATAATTTGTATTACATACCAGAAGAGCCTAAGGAGAACGCCATAGAATAGGACATCCAAGACAAAGGTCACTGGGTTCGAAAGATCCTCGGGACCAAGTATTCCCCATCCACTTGTTGGAGATCCACCCCCCGGATCATCTATGAGAACTGGCAAGGGTAAGCCAGCCCGTTGCTCCCCCGGACGACAGGATCCGTTTGGACAAGACGCTTGTTCTGGCGCATCACACCAGCGATGGCAATCCACTGGCCGGATGAACCCAAGTGATACAACGGTGAAACCGATTGCCAGTAAAACGATAACGCCATACAAAATGATGGCTTTCGTTGGCTTCATGCCAGTCCCGTTCTAACGCTCTACCATGCTTTTTTGGACGCTTGCCAATCGGTCTAAAGTGTGTTGACTTGATGTGCGATAGCTCTGGCACGCTCAGGCGCATCGCCAACGTAACCGCGCGCATCCAACAACGACCGAATCAATGCGGGATCAAGATGGCGAGTGATGCGTGCGTCGGCGCACAAGGCATCTACCAACGGGTTGGGGCGAGCGGCAGACACCTCAGCCCAGGCTTGCAGCGAATGTTCTCGGATCACTTCGTGCAGCGACTGGCGATCCCCACCGGCCTTGACCGCCGCCATCAGCAGCCGCTCAGTGGCAGCGAAGGGAGCATGAGCCGCAAAATTGCGCGCGACGGCCGCTTCGTTCACCACCAGTCCACCGATCAATCTCTGCGCCGTGATCAGCAGCTCGTCGGTGCACAGGAATGCTTCGGGCAAGATGATGCGCCGGTTGGCCGAATCATCCAGCGTGCGCTCGAGCAGCGAGTTGGCCGCATTGTCCCAGGCCACGCGCGGCAACTGGGCCAGGTAGCGCGCCAACGAATCTACCTTTTCGGCGTTGACCGGGTTGCGCTTGAACGGCATGGCCGAAGACCCCACCTGCTTCGATCCAAACGGCTCGGCCCATTCGCCAATCGGCGGCGACTGCAAAATGCGCAGGTCAAAGGCAAATTTGTGCAGCGACATTGCCAGCCCAGCCAGCGCGTTCAGCGCCAGCCAATCTTGTTTGCGCGGATAAGTCTGTGTGGCCGCGTCGAATGCTTCGAGGCCGAGCGATTGCATGACAAGCGATTCCAAATCACCCCCCCTCTGTCCCCCCCGCTGCGCAGGGGGGATGAAAGAGGGGACCTCCCCCATTAACTCTATGTACGACGCCGACGTGCCGACCGCGCCCTTGAACCCCTTGCCTTTGATCTCGGCCCGGACGCGGGATAGCTCGGCATAGTCCATCAGCAGGTCTTGGGCATATTGAGCGAGCCGATACCCGATGGTGGTCGGTTCCGCCGGCTGGATGTGCGTAAAGGCCATCGCCGGAGTATCGGCCCATTTTTCGATCTGGGCCGCTAACGCTCCGAGCACGGACCCGAGCTTGGCAAGGATCAGGTCGAGCGACTCGCGGAGGCGCAGCGCGTCGGCGTTGTCTTCGATGTCCATGGACGTCGCGCCGAGGTGGATGATGCCGCCGCCGACCGGGCACTGCTCGGCAAAGGTCTTGATTTCGGCCATCAAGTCGTGCTTGATCTCGGCCTCGATCTGGAGCGCGCGATCCAGGTCAACCTGTTCCACGTGAGCGCGCAGGTCGGCGATTTGATCGGGCGTGACCAGCCCAAACTGCGACTGAGCCTCTGCCAACGCCAGCCAGATGCGCCGCCACAGTTGGCGCTTGTGGACTTCGCCCCATACAGCGCGTATTGCATCGGAACCGTAGCGCCACGTAAACGGGGATTGGTAAATGTCGAATGACGAAGGCCGAGTGTCGAGTGTCGGGTGTCGAGTGTCCACTGTCGAATCTCCCAAACAGTCAATTAGTCAATCAGTGATCAGTCAATCGGTCAATCAGGCAAAAGGCGGCGTACAATTTGACTGGATGACTGAGTGACCGAGTAACCAAGTCACCGATTGACTAACACTCAAAAATCTGCGAACGCTCCGGCCCGACGGAGACATGGGACACGGGCACACCAGTGAACGATTGGATTTGTTCGATGTACGCTCGCGCGGCGCGCGGCAGGTCGGACAGGCGACGGGCAGTGCCAATGTTCTCGTGCCAGCCGGGCAGATCGGTGTAGGACGGAACACATTCGCCCAACCAGGCCGAGTCGCCAGGAAAATCGGCCATCTGTTTGCCGCGATAGGTGTAGGCCGTGCAGACGCGCAGCGGCTCGAGGCCGGTCAAAATGTCGAGCTTGGTCAGGACAAGTTCCGTGAGGCCGTTGATGCGCGCAGCATGTTTCAACGCAACCAAGTCGAGCCAGCCCGTGCGCCGCGGACGGCGGGTGGTCGAGCCGAATTCGTCCCAGGGGTTCGCGCCGGTGCCGCGCAGCCGCTCGCTCATCGCATCGTGCAACTCGGTCGGGAACGGCCCGGCTCCCACGCGCGAGCAAAATGCTTTAGCCACGCCGATCACGCGCGTGACGTGCTTTGGCCCTACGCCCAGGCTCGTCAACACACCGCCCGTCGTCGTGGACGAGCTGGTGACGAACGGATACGTGCCGTGGTCCAGGTCGAGCAGTGCGCCCTGTGCGCCCTCGGCCAGCACTGTTTCGCCGCGTTCGAGCGCAGCGTGGACGAGCGCCGTCACGTCTGCCAGGTGAGGCGCAAAGCGCGCGGCCAGGTTGGCGTATTCGGCCTCGAGCGCGCCGGAATCCAACACGGGCCGCGCATAGTCGCGCGTGAGGCGGACGTTCGTCCGCTCGACGTGAGCACGAAAGGCTTCGGCAAAAGTCTCGACGTCGGCAATGGAGCCGGCCCGCAGACCGACGCGCGCCGCTTTGTCGGTATAGGCCAGACCGATGCCGCGTTGAGTGGTGCCGATCGCACTCGCGCCCAATTGGCTTTCGCCTGCGCCGTCGAGCGCGACGTGACCCGGCAACAGCAGATGCGCGGCCACGTCAATCTTTAAGCGGTCGGGGTTCAGGTCGGCCCCGTGCGAGTTGAGTTCGTCCACTTCGTGCGCGAGCGAACGCAAGTTAATCACCATCCCGGCGCCCAACGCGCATGTCGCGCGGGGGTGAAATGCGCCCGCCGGAATAAGGTGAGTGCGGACGACCAGGTCGCCCACGGTGATCGTGTGGCCGGCATTGTCGCCGCCGTTGTAGCGGGCCACAATAAAAGCCTGCGCCGCCAGTTTATCGGCGATGTGGCCTTTGCCCTCGTCGCCCCATTGAGCGCCAAGCAATGCAATGATGGGCATCATGCCCTCCTTTTCTCAAGCAACAAATGACGGATGCAAGGCTCAATCACAAGAGACTCGCTTGCACCGGGTGTGGAGCAGCATGGGTCGCGTGCGATGCGAGCCAACCTGCGAGTGTTGAAGCACGCCCAGGGAACGGCTCTGGAAAAGGCAACGCGCCCTTTTCAAGCAGCAGCCGATTCCCCTCTGGAACATTAGCACCGGTCAAAACAAAAACTGGAGACCATTTGGCCTTGAGCGCCTCGACAGCCCCTGCCCATGTTCCGCCTTTCTCGGCATCGCTGACGACGACAAGGGCATAATCGGCCAGAGCGTAAATCAGCTTGTTGCGACCCATCGCCGCGCCAACGCTGAACCCAGCATTCGGCGCATAAGGCGTGATCAGCGCCAGGTCGCCACGGGCCAAAGCTGATCGAGCGTCAGGGGCGCGGATAGCTTTCTCCAGACTGTCGGCCAGCACACCGACGGCCGTGCCGCGCGCTTCCAGGGCAGCTCCCATCGCAGCAACGTCCACTCCACGCGCGGCACCAGAATACACCGCCAGCCCACACTCCGCGCAAGCTCTGCCGATGAACTCGGCAGCCGCTTTGCCGACTTCGTCTACGTTCCGTGATCCGACGACCGCCAATCCCGGCTGACCCGGCAACGCCATTTCTCCCGAACCAAACAACACAGCGGGCGCAGACTCCTTGAGGCGCTTGCGCAACCGCTGAGGATAACCTTCGTCAGCGCGTGTCAGAGCCCATATTCCCAGAGACTCTAGCCGCTCCAACTCAATCGCCAACGCCCCGCCTCGCTCAAGAAGGCGGGCCAAACGTTCGGCTTCCGCGTCAGACAGGTCAAGCGCAGTTTTGATGTCACGAGCAGTCAAGCTCAACAACGCGCCTGGGCGAGCCAATGACGATGACGGCAATCTGCGCGCGAGCAGGTTCCACTCGCGCAGGGTGAGCGGCGCAGGATCGGGTTGAGCCGGCAAGCCCAGACGTGAACAGAGAAGCAATGTAGCTTGAGAATCAGCAGACAGCATCATCGTCCTACCTGGCGAGCCGCAGCGCGGGCGAGAGCGAAAGGATACACCACTCCGCTGCCGTTCGTCCTCAATAACCATCCAGCCAGGGTGAGCGTCCAGCCCGAGTCCACGATGTCATCCACCAGCAGCACCGGACCAAGATGCACACTCCCGGAGACTGCCAGGGTGCCTCGAACATTGCGAGCCTGCATCACACTGTTCGCCATCGCCTTTTGCTCGGCCGCATCGCCTGTGCGAGTGAGAGCGGTGACAAACGGCAGATCCAGCTCGACCGCCAGCCGCTCGGCCAAATCGTAAACCAAGCGTGGATGACGGCGCGAAGGAATGGCTGTGACCCATTCTGGCGACGGGTCAGGCCGCCACCGCTCACGAATCAACTCTGCGGAAGCGTGTACCAAGTCATCGCTAAAGTGTCCTCGAACGTACTTGTCATCTCGCACCAACGCGCCCCAACCTGCATCGCCATAGTAGCACAGCGCACGGCCCGACGCATTTTGCGCTTCGTCCGAGATGACGGTCTTGGGAAACAGCCCGGTTGGCCAGCGTTTGCGCGGCTCCAAGATCAACTCATCGCGCTTCAGGAACTCGACCGCCTGAGCAACCACAGCCGTGGAAACCTGGGGGAGAAAGCCGCGCCCTCTGCAATTGGCGCACTGACCACACGGCTTCGCATCGGGATCATCGAGTGCGCGCTCCAAGAACTCCATGAGACAGCCCGTGTGAGCTACGTAGGCTTGCATCTGCGCCAGCTCCTGCCGCCGCAGCGCGGTAACACGGTCGTATCGCTCAATGTCAGGTCGCCACGGGTTGGGTGTGCGAAAGTAACGTATGACCTTTTTGAATTCGATACCGACAGCTCCATCCACTTCTAATAGCTTCAATGACTTTTCGGCCACCGAGCGCTGGATATTCAC
>Ga0315279_10000661_pt1 | contig 64787 bp, 63 predicted proteins | sample YL17G06_20_MG_FD_203694 | JGI IMG/M metagenome (GOLD analysis project Ga0315279, IMG submission 203694) | Sediment microbial communities from Yellowstone Lake, YNP, Wyoming, USA - YL17G06_20 | ecosystem: Environmental > Aquatic > Freshwater > Lake > Sediment | place: USA: Wyoming | collected...
TGATATTGTCAGAAATCGTCATGTGGGGCCAGAGGGCATAGTTCTGGAAAACCATCCCTATGTTTCGCTCATAAGGCGGTTTAGAGGTCACAGGCTTTCCATCGAAATAGATCTCCCCATTATCAGGCTTGTGAAACCCTCCAATCAAGCGAAGGATAGTCGTCTTTCCACAACCAGAAGGACCAAGGAGTGTGAAAAGTTCTCCATCATGTATTTCCAGTGAAATATGGCTCACTGCCTCCAGAGTGCCAAACCTTTTAACAATGTCTTTTAATTGAATCTCCATAAGTCTGACCAGTCTTTAAATTTAACTTGAAAAAGTAATCTTTATGCGAGAAAACTCCTCGAGGGTAATACCCGCAAGGAGTTTTCCCATAATGAAAGAAAAATTATCAAATTTCACTTTTATTTGATAAGCTCCTTATGTTTTTCTGCAATCTCCTTCCTGAAATAAGCATTCACATTCTCGTTTCTCTCTCGAGCGATCTTGTCGTCGTAGACATTCCCTATAGGGATGTCGAGGAATGATCTCACCCCAGCTGTAAATTGAACGGCTTTTTCTTGGTTCGATCCGGGTGGCCCCTGAACCTTAAATTTTGGAGTAATGGGATAAAGCCCTGATCCCGCTAAGAGCTTTTGGCCCTCCTCCGTCAAAAGAAACTCAATAAAAGCATGCCCAGCCTTGGGATGGGGTGCACCCTTCAGTACAGCCATGGGTTCAGGAGTCACGTAAGCATTGCTTGGATAGACGAATATGAGTTCATACCCGGCTAAAACCTCTGCAAAAGCCATGTAACTCGGTACAGCAAACCCAACAGCAAACTCACCTTTAGCGACTACGTTAGGAACGTCACGAGAGCGGGCAGTAAAAATTCCGGTGTTTGCTGCCAATTTTTTTAACCACTCCCAACCTTTCTCCCACCCGTGCATTGTAAGAATGACCTCATAGCTTGCATGGCTGGAGCTTGATCGGTCAGGCGAACATTGAGCAATCTGCCCCTTCAGCTTTGGGTTGAGCAGATCATCCCAATCTTTAATAGTAACGCCTAAACGCTGTAACAACTTAGGCTGGTAGATGAGTCCATAGGGTTCCAAGGTAGTCCCCACCCAGAATTTCTTCGGGTCTTTCAAAGGAAGGCCTATTGGTTTACCGATGGTTGCTGGAATCTCATCCCACATCTTTTGGGGTATAGTTACCTGCTCCAAGAGACCTTCCTTTGCTAAATTATCAAAAAGTGTTGCTTCCCCGCCCCAAAAGACATCAGCCCTGGGCTTGCCTCTCCACTCGAGAATCTGCCCATAAGCCACAGGAGTTCCTTGAGGCATGGCACTGGTCTTCACATCAACGTTCCATTTCTTCTTGGCATATTCGGCAAAAGCCTTCAATGCCGGGTCGTGGGCATCTTTGGAAACAGGGGTAATGAGGTAAAACTCATTTTCAATGGCCTGTCCAAATGACATCCCTCCAAAACAGAGAAAACCCATCAATAAAATAGTCAATACAACAATGATCCGTTTCATTCTAATTCCTCCTCTCCACTTCCCTATGATTTAGGGATTGAGGAATTTTGGAATTGCCAATCGCAATTTCTCAATCCCTTAATTCCTCCATTTGGAAATTATTTAAATGCAACATCCCCTTTCACTGTCCAAGGGCTCTCATAAAACTCTAAATACTTCTTGTTCCCATCCGGGGTATCTGGCTGGTCTGCGTCCCTCCACCATTTGTCTGCCAAGAAGTTCTTTCTGGCCAATTCCCATACTTCCGCAGAGGCGGGAACATCTTTCACTTCATATTTTAACCCCTTTGGAGTCATTTCATAAATGGTATATCTCATTGGATATGTGGACAGGGCGGGATGGATAATATGATAGATACCATCCACTTCTTGATAACGGGTCGATATGTGTCGATGCCCCGAAAAAACTACTTTTACTCCATACTTTTTAAGCAACGCCCGGACCTCTTCAGCATTGTCCAGCCAGAACCATCTGAAGGAGTTATAATTCGTCTTGTCGCCTTCACACCAAGGGACTGCGCTATGATGGGTAAGGACGATGAGGGTCTTCTTTGGGTTTGCTTTGAGAGTGTTCTCAAGCCATCTCATCTGCCCTGCATCGATCTTCCCCCCGAAATCATTTAGGCCAGCATCAGGTGCGAATACCTGAGCCCGCGAGGCATCGAGGGTAATCAGAAATAAGTCTTTAGCCACTTCATGAGAATAATAGGTCATTCCCGGAACCATCCCTCCGGACTTCCCGATAAAGGCGCCTGCAACCGTATACTTTGACAGGGTGATGGGTTGATCTTTCTTTTCATGAGGAACTCTGCTTAAATCATGGTTTCCCAGAGTAACGTAATAGGGGACTTTCAAGCCATCCAGAATCCTTCTCAATGCGTCAATATTCCAAGGTTCTGCATCCTGGGTGAGGTCCCCTGCCACAAGAACAAATTTTAAATCAGGGATCTTGTTAAGTTCGGCAACGGTATTTTCGGCAAGCATCTGCGTTTTCAACCCCAGCTTGTACCCATCAGTCACCCCTTTCTGTTCTGGAATTGAAATGTGCGGATCAGAAATAACAGCAAATTTAACCTTATCAAACGCAAAACCCAGGCTGAAGAGCGAAAGTACCAGTAAAATAATCCCTACAATGGTCAAATATCTCATACTTTTCATCATAAACTCTCCCTTCTCTTTTTTACTTTAAAATTCTTCTCGCCCTACCTCACATTCTCTCTATCCTAAATTTTTTTCTTCACCACCTCCCCTTCAATTAGAATTTGATAAATTTTTCTCAAATATATATTACTGTAGCGAAAGATGTCAAGGCGAATTGAACCCAACGCATGACCATTCTTTCTCCGCTTCAATGTTTCATTTCATTGGACCAAAGGTGCTATTGAAATGGTCTCAATAATGAAACTCGGCAATGACGATGTGCCCGGAATCAAGAGGGTAAGTGAGAACCGTCAAGGTTTCCTTATTTAATGTGACGCGGATGGGTTGGGGCGAACCTGGCTCAAACCTCTGTCTCGCCTCAGAGGTCCCCGGCACCCCTTCGTTAACCCCATCCGGCACTTTGCCGGCGATCAGAAATGTGTCGCGGCCATGCCCGAGATAGCCCCTGGGACGTGTGAGCGTAACGACGCTGCCGGTTCCCTTTTCGCGCTCGTCGAGAGAACGCAAACGTAGGTGGATGTAAGCACTCGAACGCAGAAAAGGCGTCCGACAGATATGAGTGATAGGGTAGCCGCTGGCTGAGATTACAAACTCGTAATAAGCCTCCGGTTTGGCCGTAAATGGTCCCCAGGCCCCATCTGCGGAGGTTGTTCGTCGATAGACAGCTTCTCCCAGGCGTTGTCCAGACGAAGGATCAATATCAAAAATCTCGACCGTCGCGCTTTGAAGCGGTAGGTTTGTAGGTGCGCCGTTAGACCAGCCGCTGACTATGCCATTAAGGGTTGGCCGGGGCTCGGGGACGATGTCCAGGGTCGCTGGCTCGCGGCCGGTGATGAAGCGGTACATGGTCTTGAATGCGAGGGAATGGAAAGCAACCTCCCGGTGGTCGAGGTTGGGAAGCACCACGTTCTCGGCCCCTCGAAGCTCCGGTGAAGCAAAAGTTACATTGGTCGGCTGGCCTGGCATGCCAATGAATCGTCCATCGGGTTGGGCGTACTTGTCATTTGAGTCGCTTCGTATCGTCATGAATTGTACTGACGGATGAACCTCATCACCTGCGTTGAGGCCGGATAAATACGAACCCATCCCGTTGAACTCATCGTTAAGATTAAAGGGAGTCGCCCGGACACCGTGATTCGGGGTACCGCAAAGGATGGCGTGGGAGACGCTCACTCCTCCACCTGCATTCTTGATGTAGTTGCGGATGGCGTAACCGCCGCGAGAGCTTCCTACAAGGATCAACTGCTTCTGCTTGGTCTTGGAAAGGATTTCACCAATCTTAGCACTGAGCTCTCTCAATTGATCAGCCGTACTGCTTCGATTCTCCTGAGGCTTTGTGTCGTCGCTTCGCGCCCTCGGATGAGTGAAGTCGATCGCAAAGAGAAGTGAGGAATCATAGCCGTTTGACTCAAAGCGCCAGATGGTTATATACCAGAGGGCGGCAGAGTCTCCACTGCCATGGACGAAGAGGATGGGGCGGGGAGTATCAGCGGCGACGGCGCTGTTTACTACTATAGATAAGAAGATCAGGAAGGTCAGAATCGCGAGACGGGTAATGTCCACCATCGATTTTCTTCTCGTAATGGTTCCCGGTCCCCTTCCGTATTTCTTTTTTCCCATTAACTCAAGGTTCTTTCCCATATCTAAACCTCCTTAGCTCATTTTAAAGTGAAGCCCAACGCCCACCTGCCAACCCTGCAGGTCTAACAGGCTGCTGAAAAACGCCCATCTGCGGCGTTCCCCTCATCCTTCGTCGTTGCAGCGTACCTCCAAGTACGCCTCACTTCTCAGGATTTCGGGCGCCTTGCATCTGGGCGTTTTTGACCAGCCTGGAAAAACGACTTTTCCACAACCTGTTAAAAAAACTGAATCTGAAAACAGAAGCCCTCCCTGAACCGTTCAAGATAATCCTTAGCAGAGTTATCAAGTATTATCAAGAGAATTTCTCACCAGATTTGATCTCGAATGGACCAAATAAAAGATTAGATTGACTTTCATATATCGCTTTGATAAATGTGATATAAAGGCGATTAAATTTATACATTGATCCATTAGGATATACAGAAAAGTATATAATTCAAGGAGGGTTAGAAAATGAAAATAGGAAAGTTAAATGTGGCCTTTGTGCTCTTAGGAATCTTTCTTTCTTTTCAGTTGTCGGCCGCCCAAGCCATGGAACTAAAGTTCGGCTTTACCCCTGTCCTCAGTGAGGCCGAGATGAAGGAAGAATTTCAGCCCCTCATGGATTACTTGATTAAATCGACTGGGATCGAAGTGACCCTCTACATTGCAAAGAGTTATGGGGACCTTAGAGATCAGATGGAGGCGGGAAAGGTAGACATTGGGAGCTTCTCTCCTTTTGCCTATGTGGATGCTATGACAGGAGGCAAAATAAGGATTATTGCCCAGTCTATTCTCGATTACTCTGCCTTCTATAAGGGGCTTATCATAACCAGGAAGGATAGTGGGATAACTGGGCTTGCCGATCTGAAAGGGAAGCGGTTTGCCTTTGTCGACCCGAAATCGGCCTCTGGTTATGTCTATCCCAGGGCCATGCTGATTGAAAAGGGCTTTGATCCGGACAAATTCTTTAAGGAGACCGTCTTTTCTGGCGGGCATGACAAGGTCATTCTTGCGGTTCTGGAGGGGAAGGTCGAGGCCGGGGCTATTTACGATGGAGCCTTGGCCATAGCAAAGGGAAAAGGGCTTAAAACCGAAGATCTAACTACTATTACAAGCACTGACCCAATCCCCCACGATGCCATTGTAGTAAGGTCACAAATAGATGATGTAACCAGCGAGAAGATCCAGAAGGCCCTTATCGATTTAGAAAAGACGGAGGAAGGCAAAAAGGTGATTGCGAAGAGCAAAAAGAAGCTCACCGGTCATATCTTAGCCGATGACAAGACCTTTGACGTTGTCCGCCGGACAGCCAAAATTGCCGGAATGAAATAGAGTAATAAACCTTAATGTTGGATTGAAAAGGCGATTGAGTGTGTTTCCAAACCTTTACCAAGCGGATTTTTGAAATATTTTATGATCAACATGCCACCTCACCTAAGGTGACTTCTGCAATACACTTGAAAAGGAGTAGTAAAACGTTTAAAGGTGCCGCTGTAAAGGTTTTCCAACACACCCAACCGCCTTTTTGAAACGTTATTATGCAACTGTCAGGTAAATTTTAGAGAATGGAGGGATGGCTATGAAGATCAAAAGGATGTTGGTTTTTCTTGCAATAAGTCTATTGGCTATTTTCAGCCTAACTACTGTGGTCTTTTCCGCTGAGGCTTTGAACGCCTATTCTATTTGGCCGGAGAACTGGGCTCGGCCTATGTTCGAAGAGTTTGAGAAGGCCACAGGTATACATGTCAACTTCCTTCGATTTTCCTCAGGAGAGGCCTTAGCCCGGATCATCGCCGAGAAGAACAACCCCCGCGTCGATGTCCTCTTCGGTGGCCCTGTCGAAACCCACATCGCTGGAATCAAAGAGGGGATATTTGAGCCTTATAAACCACCAACCTTTGGTGTTTTAGCTCCCAGGTTCAAAGATCCTGAGGGATATTGGATTGGGATTGCTGATGACCCTCTCGTCTTTATGAGTAATAATAAATTTCTGAAAGAGAAAAACCTGGCCCCCCCAACATCTTGGAGCGACCTTCTCAACTCTGCTTACAAGGGCATGATCCAGATGGCTGATGCCAGAACCTCGGGAACGGCTGTCACTCGAATCTTCTCCATCATTGAGGTTTTCGGACGTGATGAAAATAAGGCTTTTGATTATATGAAGAAACTTCGCCAAAATGTTCAGGTCTATACAAAGAGCGGAGGAGGAGGCACCATCCCAATTGGCCTGGGCCAAGCGGGTGCGGGAATCTTCTTCATCGTAGATGCTCTTAAGACGAAACAAGAAGGTTACGATGTGGTGATCTCCTTCCCAAAGGAGGGGATCGGCACCTCTGTTGAAGCCATTGCCTTGCTGAAAGGGGCGAAGAATCCAGCACTCGGAAAGAAATTGATTGACTGGTCAACCGGCCCTGCAATGCAGAATCTTTATGCAAAATACAAGATCAACTTTGTTCCTGCTCACTCTGAGGTAAAGACTGAACCAAGCCTTGCAGAGGTTTTGAAAGGAGCTAAAGTATTTCCCATTGACGAGGCGTGGGCTGGTCAGAATCGCAAAAGGGTTGTAGAACGCTGGATAAACGAGGTCCTGCCATAACAGTTGGATGATTTAAAAGGAAGGGGGATCCATTGTCTTACGGTATCCCCCTTTTTGCTTTGAGATGGTTGAAGATGTCTGCTCCTACCGTTGAACTCAACCCAAGTGATCGTTTTCGTAAATTGCTGAGAGACCCTCTCCTTCTGATCAGTCTTATCATCCTATGGAGCCTTCTCATCCTTTTCATCCTCCTCCCCCTTATCGGACTTTTCATAAGGACTTTTGAAGAAGGTGGCCGGTTCACGCTATCCAATATCATCGGTATCCTCGGCGATCCGAATCAACGTCAAGCCCTCTGGAACAGTCTTCTTCTGGGCTGCCTCGTCGGTCTCTGCGGCACAGCCCTCGGTTTTCTCTTTGCCTATACAGCAGTCCGCACCAATCTCTCAAAAGCTTGGAACTTCTTTCTCGATGCATCGATCATCCTGCCTCTCATCTCTCCACCTTTCACCACAGCCATCGCCATGATCTTTTCCTTTGGCCCCAGGGGTTTGATCACCTATGATCTCTTAGGGATTAAAAATTTCACTGTGTACGGCCTACACAGTACCCTCTTCTCTGAGACGATCACCTATTTTCCCATCGCTTACCTTACGCTAAAGGCGATTATCGCAGGCATCGATCCCAATATTGAGGATATGGCCTTCAGCCTCGGGAGTTCACGCTGGCGGGTCTTTCGAACGGTGACGCTTCCCCTCACTGTTCCCGGACTGGCCAATTCATTTCTTTTACTCTTCGCTGCTTCCTTGGCAGATTTTGCCACCCCCCTCATCCTTGCTGGAAACAGTTTTCCCGTCTTGCCCACCCAGGCCTATCTCCAGATCACCGGTCTTTTTGATATCAAGGGGGGTGCTGTCCTCTCCTTTGTTCTCCTCGTCCCTGCCTTTTTAGTCTTTCTCCTTCAACGCTTCTGGGTCAGCCGTAAATATTATGTCACCATCTCAGGAAAGGTCGGTGCCAAGACTCAAATCAAAAGCGTCCCCTCCTGGACGGGGTATTTTCTTCTTGGTCTGTGTCTTTTCATCTCGGCCTTCATCTTATACTTTTACGTCCTCCTCTTTTATGCCTCCATCGTTCAGGCTTTTGGCGCAAACTTCCAATTGACATCGAAACATTATCGGGTCGTCTTTACTGAAGGTCTTAAGGCCATTAGAGATACACTCATCATCGCTGGGGCTGGGATGCCGCTCGGAGGGATTTATGGCGTCATCCTGGGGTATCTTGTCTCCAAGAAGGTCTTCCCTTCCCGTCAAGCCATGGAGATCGTTTCAATGATCAATTATGCCCTGCCAGGGACGATCGTCGGCATCGCCTATCTCCTATTTTTTAATGATCCGCCTATTATGCTCACCGGCACAGCCATCATCATCATTGCCTGTTATGTTTTTAGATATGGACCTACGGGTATTCGTACGACTGTGGCCATCCTCCAGCAGATCGATCCAAGTATCGAAGAAGCCTCGTTCAGCCTCGGCGCAGGCTCTGCAACGACCTTCTCCCGAATCACCCTCCCCCTCATTCTTCCAGCCTTCTTTGTCGGTCTCGGAGTGGTTTTCATACGGTCGATGACCGCTATCAGCGCTACGATTTTTCTAATTTCGATCAACTGGACACTCATCACTGTTCGCATCCTTGAGAAGATGACCGAGCTGGAATTGGGAGTGGCTGCTGCTTTCTCCATTCTCGTTGTCTTCATCGTATTCATCGTCATTACGGCCATCAGCCTCTTTCTCCGTCTATTCCGACAGCCCGGAGCTCCTGAGATGGCCAGTATCCTCGGAGGATGAAGTGGAAGCCGTTCGTATCCGCCTGGAAAATATCTCCAAAACATTTATACATCGCCTGAAAGGAGAGGTCTCTGCAGTCGATCAGGTCAGTCTTCATGTTCAGCCTGGGGAGTTTTTGACATTGCTTGGCCCCTCTGGTTGTGGCAAAACCACAACCCTTCGCATGGTTGCCGGTTTTGAAAGACCAGACCGGGGCCGAATCTACATTGGAGAAGAGGACGTGACAGACCTGATGGTCAACCGAAGAAACATCGGGTTTGTCTTCCAGAACTATGCCCTCTTCCCCCACCTCCCCGTTTTTGAAAATGTGGCCTATGGTCTGAGAGTCAAAGGAATGCTCAAAGCAGAGATAGAAAAGTCTGTTGGCGAAGTCCTTACTCTTGTTGGACTGAAGGGTTATGAGCGCCAGTTCCCTCATCAACTGTCAGGAGGAGAACAACAACGTGTGGCTCTCGCCCGGGCCGTGGTCATCCAGCCACGCGTTCTTCTCTTCGACGAGCCTCTTTCCAACTTAGACGCTAAACTCCGTGTCTATATGCGGAGTGAAATCCGACAATTGCAGAAGGCCCTTTCTATTACTGCCGTCTATGTCACCCATGACCAGGAAGAGGCCATGGCCATCTCCGACCACATTGCCGTGATGAACGAAGGGAAAATTATTCAAATCGGGACGGCCGAAGAACTTTACCTCCGACCGGAGTCACCTTTTGTGGCCCAATTCATCGGGAAGATCAATCTCCTCCCTGCTGAGGTAAAAGGGATGACAGAGGAGAAGGTGATGCTCAGGATCTTCAGACAGAACTATCAGGTTTCAAAAGGCCCCAATCGTTTCGAGCCAGGAGAAAGGGTGAACGTTTTTGTGAGACCGGAAACAATAGAGTTGGTGAAAACGATCGATGAGAATTCATTGAAGGCATCGGTCGTGGAAAGATCATTTTTGGGTGAGAAGGTGGATTATCTCCTTGACCTGGATGGCCATCCGATTTATGCCACCTCCTATGATCCTCTTCGACATGGAACCTTTTCACTCCATCAGGAGGTGGGGGTTCGCTTCAATCCCGACGCTATCACCATTTTAAAGGAAGTGGAAAGATAAAGAAATAATGAAGCAATCTATCTTCATCTTGATTGTGCTATGGATGGTTTTAATCATATGGGAAATTCCGCCCGTGTTTGGGCAAACAGAATTTCATGGAGCAGATTCTGTTTTTGAGAGGGAGGGAATTACGATTCTATGGGCGATTCTTAAAGGACCAACCGAGGAAAACTCATGGGTCTATATCAAAATCATCAATTCTGGAAAGAGCCCTTTCCGGATCTTCAGCGTGGAGGCAGTTGATCCCTTCTTGAAAGAAAAGGAATGGGTCGTAAAAGGCAAGAAATTGGAGAAGGAGAATCTTCTCCGGAGCAATCGAACCTCTTTCAGAGATAAGACCGCGAGGAGAATATTTTTTTATCGAAGCTCGGAGGCTTTTGAAAAAGAAAACCCGGACATCGCCGTTTATTATTTAGGTGTTCCTGATACCTCTCCTGAGGTTCTTTCAGAAAAGGAGATTGAAGGCTATTTTGAAAAAGCTCAAGAGAGGTTAAAGAAATAATTCGAAATTTTGTACCGAGTTCTTCCTGAAAGAGTGATTTTCCGGTTTCACCAAATGATACAACATTTCAACCCTAAATCGATGATTGGGGAGGCGTGTCTTCCGGGTCTTAACCCAATCGGATTATTTGCAATCGGATTATTTGCTTGACGAATCCAACATCTCTTGATATACATTACTCGAAGTGGCTTTACGGGTAAAGCCGGCGGATTTAAATCATTTTGTCGCCTTCTGTGTGAAAAGGCGACATTTTCCACGGAGGCACTGTGTCATTTTCTTTTTGTAATCGTGCTTGCCCAATCTCAATAGAATATGTATATTCCAAGCAATGATAGGCACAGGCGGGATTGAGCTTTGCGACGCCGCTCCCTTTAGGTTGCAGTTGATCATAGATACCCCTCCCAAGGAAGAACAGTTATGAATATTTCTGTGCTCCATGCTCGTGTAGATGCTCTCCTTGCCATGTCTTCAGAAGCCCGCTCTCTTAAATTGCTGAACGAACTCTACAATGGGACGCTTAGTATCATGTTAGCTTTGTACGGCCCGGAAAGTAGTCAACAAAAGGCTCTGCAAACCTACATCGAGGCGCTGAGAAACAAGGGCCACCCCCAAAGTGATCACACCATCCACGGTATAGTTAACGCAATCCTTGGCGTGCTTACATCAATAAAAGCAGAATTGGACTCCGGTTTTATAGGGTCTCTCCGTGCAACGCTTACAGGCGAGGTGCTGACTGATTTCATAAAATTAGCACATGCAACGCTTGACCAATCAGGAGATGACGCGAAGAATGTAGCGGCGGTGCTCGCCGCGGCAGCGTTCGAAGATGTTTTACGAAGGCTTGCCGATATAAAAGGGGTAGGTTACCAAGAAAAACTATCGGAGGTGCTTGCGGCACTAAAGAACGCAGGGATTTTGCAGGGAACGGAGGTCGGGATAGCACAATCTTATCTCAGTTTCCGCAATCGGTCGTTGCATGCACAATGGAACGAGGTTGACCGACCCGCGACAGAGAGCATACTCGCCTTCACCGAGCAAATGATTCTGAAGCATCTGACATAGTTAAAATTCTCAAAGCTGCGTGACTCTTTTTTGGTATCCACTTTTTGTCGCCTTCTGCATAAAAAGGCCACATTCCTTTTTGCAACCTGACTTGTCACTTTATCAAAAAAATGGTACATATATAGCGTGATTAAAAGATCTGACCTCGAAACTCCTCGAACTGTAGATGAGATGGAGGAACTCCTACGTTCATTTTCGAAAGACCGAACCTACTCGAACGAGGATATCCACCGCAGGCATGGTATTGTAAAGACCCTTTTAGAAGAGTATGAGCCACTATCCACTCTGGCTTGTCACCTTAATGCCCGTTCGGCACGTCTCACGGCGAGGTCCCACGAAGGGCCAGATGGTATTATCCAATTACAATCCAGCAAACAGCTTGGGGTGCAAATTACTGTGGCGAACCAGTCACCTCAGGAAGCCCTTACCAGAAAACGACTTAGTCGAGGGCAGCCGACTTTCGCCACGACAAAAAAGTTTAAGGACCGCACCACAGGTCAGATTGTGGAATCTGGGCGAGTCTTGACGACGAGAGAGGCACGATTACGAGGTCAAGTCCAGGCCGTAGTGACTGCCGTTGAAAAGAAACGTGAAAAATTCCATGAAGGAACCGAAGCCTTGCTGGTCGTCACTCGAATCTCACTGCACGATTCGGGCATCAACTATTCATGGAAGCAAGACCTAAAAAAGCGAGTTGAAGATCTTGGCACCATCCCGTATAAGAGACTATACTTAGCGAATGGAGATGAACTGATTCCCATCATCGAATAAAGGGGTACGCCCAGTACACACGATGCTTGTCCTTCGACCCATTTTCTGTCGCCTTTTGTGTAAAAAGGCGACATTTCTTTTAACAAGCAAATCATCTTGATATTTTTCCTAATCAGGCATAAAATTCTCACAGAAATATGAAATACAGTCTGGCTTCAACGAGAAAGGAAGTCTGAGATGGTGCAAGTACTTGACGCTATCTCTCTTCACGAGATTGCTGAAGATCATCTCCAGTCGCTTGTCTTACTTCGTGTGCCGGAGAGTGCACGCATCGAATACAAAGCTGAGCTCAAGATGAACCCGGACAAAGAGAGGCGGGAGCTCTGCAAAGACATCAGTGCACTTGCTAATTCACAGGGAGGTTATTTGTTCTTCGGCATCGCTGAAACCAATGGCATTCCTACGAGTATACCCGGAATCCAATTTGAGGATGCTACAAAGCAGCAGCTCTTTCAGATACTAAGCACAGGCATTTCCCCACGAGTCCAGAACCTTCACGACAGAGAGGTTTCACTTCGCAATGGCCTGAAGGTACTCATTTTGAAGATCGAGCCAGATGGCTACCTTCACCAAGTGAAATACGATGATAACCGATACTACAAGCGCACTGGCACGATAACCATTTCGATGGAGAGCTCCGACGTTGAGACATTTTTTCGTAGCACTGGCCCGTTGACCAGAAAAGAAGAAGTGCAGGAAATAATTGACGGATACTATGCCACATTAAAGAGCAAGAAGTACTTCAAGGGAACCGCAGGCAAGGGCATCTGTGCCCTTGCTATAGTTCCTGAAGTTTCCTCGCTCAAGCTGGACTTGAGCAACTTGCCCAGCAATTTTACCACCCTTTTCCAGCCAATATACTGCTCCGGCTGGAGTTCAGAGATCACTGGACATTCGAGATTTACGTTTGGAAGATTGCAGAAAGGACAGTTTGGAAGCGGGGGTGCTGATCATGTGCCATACGCCGTGACTGAGGTTACAGAGTTTGGGGAGGTCAAAGCATACAACTCATACATGCTCACGTACTCCGCTGGTTCTGTTCCCAGCGTTGCTTACGAACTTGAGATTATTAATGCCTTTCATCGTTATTTGACATCTCTTAACGAATTGGGTGTCTCCGGTCCCTTTTTTATCCATACCGCCATGCTCAATGTGCAGGGATATATCATGAGCACAGGCTCCATGCTAATGCTTTCTGGGGGGCGAGTATTCGAGGGCGAAGACATTCGCCCTCCACTGGCCCATCTACAAAACGATACAAATGTCTCAACTCAACAGGATGTCGCAAAAGCCCTTCGTCCAATGTTTGATTACATCTGGAGGGAATTTGGGGTTGACCGAAGCTTCAACTACTCTGAAGCGGGTGAATGGATGCCAGAATGATAATCCGACCAAGCCTGCTCAGCGCGAGCGTCCAGGGTCTAATCCTTGTCGCCTTCTACGTAAAAAGGCGACCTTTTTACTCTGACCCCTTTAGCCAATGTTTTGTTTTCGTGACTTGTTGAAAATAAAATGCGTCAACCTGTCGCATTTTTGCCCAATATGCGACATAAATTTCTACAAACCAATACCAAATTCACACTCACTTTCTTATAGTAATCCTCAGTCTATTCCCCTGATCGGTTCTGCGGACTTGTAGGTGAAACATTCACCGGATAAGGGAGTTTTTGCCACTATCTTCATGGTTTGCCTCGTTGACCATCGTTCCCAATACTCTCTCGGAAACGTGGACCTATTGACCCTGTCCATTTATTTCCGCTCACATCATTTGGACTACCGGACGATCCTATCATCCCATGTGAGGGGCATCCCATTCTCCCCAGCACGTCCGACGATTATGGACTGAAATTGTTGGAGGGTATTCTTCCCAAGGTCCTTCTACTTGGAAGTCAGAGGAATGGCTCCATGAATTATGAATTGAACTCTTCAGTCTTTTAGTATCCTATATTGATCCTTGGCCGATCAGCCTGCCTATTTTTTAGACAGTAAAGGGGCTCCCCATGCAATGTTCCTTCCTTCCATTTCCTTAAAGTATGATTTTGGTGTATATTACAACTGCAAATGAAGAAAAGTTAAAAGGTTTTAGAATTACTCAAAACGGAAAGCCATTGCTGCATTAAGGAGTGTGCTTCATGAAGAAAACGATCAATATTAATCCCGAGACATGTAAAGTGTGCGCCTTGTGTGGAGAAGTATGTCCTAATAAGATCATAAAAAAGGACCCCTATAACAGAATTTCATTTCGGGAAGACAGGTTGCCCTTATGTTTTAGGTGTGGTCAATGTATGGCTATTTGTCCAACAAAATCCATTCTCATTGAGGGCTTATCCTATGAGAGAGACTTTTTTGAGATCTCAGAGACTTTCGCTCTTGAAAATTCCTTTTTGACGATGATAGCCAATCGGCGAGCCATCCGGAATTTCCAAGACAAGCCGGTGCCGAGAGAGTTGCTGGAGAAGATAGTTCAGGCCATAGCCTTTGCGCCTCCCAGTTTTCCTCCAATCAAAACCGAGGTCGTGGTTGTTCAAGATACAGCACTCATCCGAAAGGCTTTGCCCTATATGATCGAGGTGTATGATTTTCTAGTTAAAGCCATGAATAATCCGGTCATGCGTCTTTTTATTAGGCAACGGGTGGGCAAAGAAACGTTCAACACTATTCAAAATCATGTTGTTCCATTGATGAAAAGCCGGTTACCTGAGTTAAAAATGGGCGTTGAAGACACCATCACAAGATATGCCCCTGCCATGATTATTTTTCATGCTAATCGAGACGAGGAGAATTATGAGGCCGATATTTACATCGCCTTAAGTTATGGTTTTTTAGCAGCCCATGCATTGGGATTAGGAGGGTCGGCTATGGATATTATCCCTCCAACAATAGAGCGAAATCGAGAATTGAGAAGGATGTTTTTGATTCCTGAAAAGAACAGAGTGGTGGCCTCCATGATTGTGGGTTATCCAAAGTATAAATATAAGAGGGGGATCAAGAGGGATTTAAAGAGCGTGAAGTGGATTTAGCCTTCAACCAGTCGCCCCCACCAACCACTTGAGGCGAAGTGTTATTTACACTTTCAATTCGTAATCATCAAGTCCCAGATTAACTTACTATTGAAGGATAGTAGGTGTAACAATTAATCTGGGTAAGGGTCCCAGGAAAGGCTGTGGGGTCAGACTTGATTATTGAGTTTCAAATGAAAAGAGTAGGGCCAAACCAATCCAGCCGATGCGGTTAACCGCGCCGCTGATTTCAGTCGCAACTTGTACTTGCCTATATTACGCCATTGACGTATAATTCATTATGGTCATTATCGAAACCCCTATATTCACACGATGAATTCAGACAATTCTTTCTGATGAAGAATATCGACTCCTGCAGATTCAGCTAATTATTAGTCAGTCCATAATTATGTGGACACCGAAGACTAAATCCCTCCTTCCCTCCCTTTACAAAAGGGAGGAATTCCCCGCTTTGGAAAAGAGGGGTAAGGGGAGATTTTCGGAAGAATATGTCTGCTCAATTAGGACCCTTTAGTAACAAACCGGATTTCGGCAAGGTTATTCGTGGGAGTGGTGGATTACGAAAGCTCCGTTGGTCTGCGGGGGGACATGAGCAGGATGACCTGACGCCGGAACAACTGAAACAATTGAAAAAGGTTGTTGAAGGAGAGTACCGATGAAAAAGGAACTGTTTAAGGAACTACTCGAAAGCGTGAAGCAAGGTGGTGCGATTATGAGAGGCACAATAAAACCTTTGCGAACCTTTGAGTTTCCCGAATCCGAGGTAAGGAAGATACGCGAGCAGTACGGCCTATCGCAGGACAAGTTTGCTACTCTTATGGGGATAAGTGTTGCTACCCTCCGTAATTGGGAACAAGGACGCCGGAGACCTGAAGGGCCAGCTCGTGTTTTATTGAGGGTTGCGGCGACACATCCAGACGCGCTGCTTGATATTATCAGTGGTAAAAGAGTGAGAAAACAGGCCTAATAAGGAGAATTAAAGATGGGAAAGGTGATCATCCGCCGAAAGGATGGAAGAACCTTTGCATTGATCCCTGAGCAGACACGTCGCTCCCCTCTCGACGTTCCCTCAATCCCCGCAACTGTTTCTACGGAAGAACTTGTTGAGATCGTGAGGAAACAGAGACGCAGAACAAGAGGGTGGAGGCGACGCCTCTAAATCCGCGCCTAACCCTCGCCGTTATATTGAAAAGAGGGTCCCCTTTTCGCTATGTCAAGTTCTTTGATTACGGATTAGGGTTAGCCAATGATAGATTGATTTGCAGAGAACGATGAAGTAAAATTGGATCAGGGGTATGCTTGAGGAAATCCGGAGTAAGATGCTGGGGCGGCAATATGAATTCTCCAAGCATACTGTCGACCAAAGCCTTATTCGGAACATCAGCGTTGATGAGGTGGAGGAGGCAATTTCGGGCAGGTGTGAAATTATAGAAGACTATCCTGACGACAAGTATGGTTCAAGCTGTTTGATTCTTGGATTTACGAACGCCCGACGTCCGTTACATTTACAGTGTAGTTATCCCAGCCGTCCGCTGATTAAGATTATCACGCTTTATGAACCAGACCCGGATCTGTGGGTAGACTTCAGGATCAGGAAGGAAAGCAAGTGAGGTGAGCAAATATGAAGGAATCAATGATTGAAACGGAGGTGACGTACACCTTGGAACTTGGCGGGAAATTCTATATTATTGAACATGTGCCAGCCCGAGTGTGTCAAGAGACTGGGGAACAGTTCTTTTCACCCAAGACCGTGGAGCGCCTCCAGGCTTTGATCAAGGGAGGGAAGAAACCTGTGAGGGTGATCGAAACCCCTGTTTTCGAATACGCATGAATGTTGTCTAACAAGCGAATGTACCGTGATAGTGAAAAATACTCTTTTCACCGGGGGTCATGAACCTTCGTTAGCCACTCTTCCAATCGGTAATCTTCAACCACATGCCCTATGTTGAAGTAAACATTAGTAGGTGTAACAATTAATCTTATAGTATCTGCCAGGTCAAGTCTTATCTTTCAAAGATAAGGAGATACAAATGAAAATTACGAGGCAGCAGTTAGCAAGTATGATTGACCACTCTCTGCTTAGACCTAACGCAACCCTTGAAGAGTTACGAAAGGTATGCCAGGAGGCCATCGAATATGGATTTAAGGCCGTCTGTATCAACCCGATCTTTGTGGCTGATGCAGTAAAATTGCTGAAAGGGTCAGAGGTCTTAGTCTGTTCTGTTGTTGGTTTTCCTTTCGGTACCCATTCTTCAGAAATCAAAGCTAAAGAAACGACTGAAGTGATCGAACGGGGAGCCCGTGAAGTAGATATGGTCATATGGGTCGGAGCCTTGAAGGAGAAAAAAGACCGGGATGTAGTCAAGGATATTCGGGCTGTTGTTGATGCCACCCGAGGATATCCGGTAAAGGTCATTCTTGAAACCTGTTATCTCACAGAAGAAGAAAAGGTTAGGGGGTGCCGGTTGGTCATGGAAGCTGGGGCTGCCTTTGTCAAAACTTCCACCGGATTTGCCAGCGAAGGAGCCACCGCTGAGGATGTTATCCTAATGAGAAGAACCGTTGGAAAAGATTTTGGTGTAAAGGCTGCCGGAGGGATTCGAACGCTTGAAGACACACTGAAGATGATCGAAGCTGGAGCCAATCGGTTGGGGACCAGCGGCAGTGTCGCCATCATCCGAAAATTTGATGAATTGTAACAATTTAGCCCTTTGAAAAAGGGCGAGGATCATATCGCTACTACCCGAGAGATGAACTAAATCCCCCTTCATCCCCCTTTATTAAAGGGGGAAAAATTAACCCCTCCCTTTGGCCAAAGGGAGGTCGGGAGGGATTTAAAAAGGTTTTTCCAAACAGCTAAATTGATACGATGAATTAAAGTTGACCCCTTCTTGACATTCTTTAAGAAATCAATTAAAAGTAAATTGTAGTTGATCTCCGAGCCCTCTTCCTAACTCTTGATTTTCTGGACATGGAAGGCGGCCGTCAGGGCATGGCTGGAAACGGCTATACCTCCCGTGTTTGGAAAGGAGATGGAAAATGGTCAAAGGGCCGATATCTCAAACACGGGTATCGGCTTTTTTGTTATATAATTTGGACGAATGATTCGAATGTCACCAAATATAACGAATCATGTAAAACTCCTTGCCAGATATTCGATGAATTAGCTGTCATTCATTCCATTCGCCTATGTTGTAGGTAAAAATGAAAGGATTTTTCAGGGTTCAGACACCCGAAGAACTTTATAAAAAACTGGATCGTTTTAAAGCCCTTTCCTCTGAAAAGGTCAATATTGACGACTCCCTTCACAGGGTCCTTTCAGAGGATATTGTTTCTCCAATCAACCTTCCTGAATTCCGACGTTCTACGGTCGACGGCTTTGCTTTAAAGGCCAAAGACACATTCGGAGCTTCTGAAAAGAATCCTGCCATCTTACGACTGATCGGCGAAATTCCAATGGGTCAGCTTTCGGATATCGAGGCGAAAGATGGAGAAACGGTGAAGGTGGCGACTGGGGGAATGGTCCCGAAAGGCGCAGATGCCGTTGAAATGGTGGAGTATACAGAATGGGTGGACTCCCATACGCTCCATGCCTTCAAAACCCTTTCTCCTCTGGAGAATGTGATCCAAGTTGGAGAAGACGTGAAGGCAGGGGAAGTCGTGCTTTATAAGGGACATTTGATTCGGCCTCAGGATATAGGTCTCATGGCTGGAATTGGAAAAACAAATGTTCATGTATATCTTCGACCCCGAGTTGCAATTATCTCCTCAGGTGATGAAATTGTTCCCATTGAAAACGTCCCAAGCCCTGGAGAGGTCAGAGATATTAATCGCTACACCATCGTTTCAATGGTGAAAGAGGCCGGGGGAATTCCTCTCTTCCTGGGCATCGCAAAGGACCGCTTCGATGCCCTCAAGGAGAAAATCGAATTAGGGTTGAGGGAATCGGACATGGTGGTTATCACAGGAGGGAGCTCTGTCGGATCGTTGGATCTGACAGGAGAAGTCCTACAAATTTTTCCCGGAACGGAAATCCTTGGCCATGGCGTTTCGATCAGGCCCGGGAAACCAACCCTTCTTGCCGACATCAACGGAAAACCCTTCTTGGGTTTACCTGGACACCCTGTGTCTGCCATGGTTATCTTCCATTTTTTTGGCAAACCCATCCTTAAAATTTTATCGGGTCTATCCAGGGAAGGAATCTGGCATCAGATAAAGGTGAAGGCCAAAGCCAGCCGCAATATCCCTTCTGTCCCAGGAAGGGAGGACTATGTGAGGGTGAGATTAGAAGAGAGAGAGGGGACACTCTGGGCTCATCCCATTTTCGGAAAGTCCGGAGCAATCTCGAACCTGGTCAATGCCAATGGATTGATCCGAATTGGCATCAATGAAGAAGGTTTAGAGGAAGGAGAGGAGGCAGAAGCCATCCTCCTTTAAGACAGAGAAGCTAATTTCAAACGTCAAATCAATGTCAAAACCTAAAAACAAAAATTTGACATCTAAACATTGCTTAGAAAATGCCTTGTCAAATCCCCCCTACCCCCCTTTGCTAAAGGGGGGTAGGGGGGATTCCAGATTTTCATTGTTCGTGGGTTACGAATCGGTCATGACAAATTCATTTGAAATTTATTCACCTTCGGTTCATCACTTCGTGTGAGCTCTGACATTTGGCATCAAAGATGAAGCGGACGGTTTACTTAAAGAAAAAAACATTGGCTGAAGCGAGAACCATCGTCTCCACTAAATTGGCCCATCTCATCCATCTGGGAACCGAGACAATCCCGGTTATCCATTCCTTAGGTCGGGTGACTGCGGAGCCTATCTTTGCAAAGATCTCCTCCCCTTCCTTCCACTGTGCAGCGATGGATGGAATTGCCGTCAAAGCGGAAAGCACTTACGGAGTGACCGAAGAATCCCCAAAGTCACTCCTCATTAATAAAGAAGCTTTCTTTGTCAATACAGGGAACCCTATTCCACAGGGGATGGATGCGGTCATCATGATTGAGGATGTTCATCTCATCGATTCTCAACTGGCGGAAATCAGGAATGCGGCTTATCCCTGGCAGCACGTCAGGGCGATCGGAGAGGATATGATCGCGACAGAGATGGTCTTTCCAGAAAACCATAAAATTACAGCTTACGATTTAGGTGCTTTACTGGCATGCGGTCATCAAGAGGTCAAGGGTAAGAGAAAACCGAGAGTGCTGATCATCCCAACGGGTTCGGAATTGGTGGAGCCGGAACAAACCAATCTAAACCAATTTAATTCCCGATCTGGAACTATTCCTTCTGGCATCATCGAATCCAATTCTTATGTCCTCAGCGGATTGATATGGGAGGATGGAGGGGATCCGATCCGGCATCCCATTGTCGAGGACGACCCACTCAAAATCAAGGAAACAATTCTTTCAAACTATGCTGGGGTCGATTTGATTCTCATCATTGCCGGATCATCCGCAGGTTCAGAAGACTATACCCGATCGATCATTGAGGAATCAGGGGAAGTCTTTGTCCACGGCATCTCGATGATGCCTGGGAAACCTACCTTGATTGGGAGATTTAAGGACCGACCAGCTATTGGAATTCCCGGTTATCCAGTTTCTGCGATCATCTCCTATGAGACACTCGTCAGGCCCATTCTTTATCAATCCCTCCATTTAACAAGAACGGAGAGGCCGAAGATAAAGGTCATACCCACCAGAAAGATACCTTCGAAATTGGGAACGGAAGAGTTTTTGAGGGTGAAGGTGGGAAAGGTAGGAGAGAAATTCTTTGCGACACCCCTACCCAGAGGGTCTGGAGTGATTACGTCTCTGACCAAAGCTGATGGGATCATTCGGATCCCTGCCCTTTCAGAAGGTCTGGATGAGAATGAAGAAATAGAGATCGAACTCCTGAAACCTGTTGAGGAGATTTTCAATACAGTGGTGCTGGTGGGGAGCCATGACCTCAGCCTGGACATCTTGGCCAATCTACTGGGGAGATTCTATCCTCCCATTTATTTCTCTTCTCATCCGGTGGGCAGTTTAAGCGGGATTCTTGCGATAAAGAATGGGATCTGCCATATGGCTGGTGTCCATCTACTTGACCCTGAAACAGGAGAATATAATTTTCCTTATATCCGAAACTATCTGAAGGGAATTGACCTAAAGGTCATCCACCTTGTCTATAGAGAACAGGGTTTGATCGTTCAGAAACAAAATCCAAAAAAGATAAAAAGGTTGGAGGATCTTCTCCGAAAAGATATCACCTTCATCAACCGCCAAAAAGGTTCAGGAACTCGAATCCTCCTCGATCACACACTGAAGACTCTTTCGCTTGACTCGACTCAGATTCAGGGATACGAAAATGAGGAATATACCCACATGGCGTTGGCCTCTGGAATTGCCAGCGGTAGAGCGGACGTCGGGTTGGGAATTCTTCCCGCAGCCCAAGCGATGAATTTGGATTTTATCCCCGTCGCTAAGGAACGTTACGACCTCGTCATCCCTTCCATATATTTTGAAGATGAAAAGATTAGAAAGGTGTTGGAGGCGATTCGTTCGGATGATTTCAAAGAGACGGTCCAACGAATGGGAGGATACGACATTTCAAGAACAGGAGAAGAACTTGCCGATTGCGGATTGTGAATTGCGGAATGCGGAACTTTTTGATTTCGGACTTTTTATTTCGGATTTAAATCCGCAATCCGAAATCCGAAATCTGCAATTTAGAAAATATGTTATTCGATCCATACAAAAGAAAAATTAATTACCTTCGAATCTCGGTGACAGACCGATGTAACCTCCGATGCCGTTATTGTATGCCGGAGGAAGGGATCCCTCTCATCCCCCATGAAGAAATTTTGACCTATGAAGAGATATTGAGGATCGTCCGTGTCTTTGCAGCCGAAGGAATTTCTAAGGTCAGGTTGACAGGGGGAGAACCTTTGGTCAGGAAAGGGATCGTGGATTTCATTTCCCGCCTCTCCCACATTGAGGAGATTAAAGACTTAAGCCTGACCACAAACGGAATATTTTTAAGGGAGTCCGCTCAGGATCTCAAACAGGCCGGTTTGAAAAGGATTAATATCAGTCTGGACTCTCTCAGGAAAGAGAGGTTCTGTCAGATCACTCGAAAGGACGATTTTGAGCGGGTATGGAATGGTATCGAAGAGGCGTTAAGGGTGGGTCTCTCTCCCATCAAAATCAATATGGTTGCTATTCAAGGACTCAATGATGACGAAATCGAATCTTTTGCTCAATTGACCTTCCATCTCCCTCTTACTGTTCGCTATATCGAATATATGCCTTCCGGGAATGGGGAGGAATGGAAAAAAAGCGATATTTTGACCGTTCCTCAAATCAAAAGTCGTCTGGAAAATGTTGGCAAACTGATTCCCATCCCTTCAGATCGATGGGATGGACCAGCGAAAAGATTCCGAATCGAAGGGGCCATGGGGGAAATTGGATTGATCGGTCCGGTCAGCAGCCACTTTTGTGATGATTGCAATCGCCTTCGACTGACTCCCGACGGTAAGATCAGAACCTGTCTCTTTTCGGATGAGGAGATTGATGTAAAGGGACTTCTCAGAAAGGGCGGCAGCGATCGTGATTTAAGGGAACGGCTTCTCGTGGCTCTCAAAACGAAGCCGGAAAGACATCCTATCAATACACATCAATTTAAGAAATGCCAGAGGAATATGTCAGCGATTGGGGGATAGAGTAATTTCGGATTGCGGAATGCGGATTTCGGAATTCCCCTCACCCTTTCCCTCTCCCCCGAGGGGAGAGGGTGGGGTGAGGGGTTGCTATGCACTATGCGCTCTGCGCTTTGCGGTATTCGCAAGGAGGAAGGAATGGCAAAACTGACCCACTTTGATAAGAAGGGCCGGGCGAAGATGGTGGATGTCAGTAAAAAGGCAGAGACTTTGAGGGAGGCTGTTGTTCGAGGATCCATCTTCATGAATCCAAAGACTTTTAAAAGAATTATGTCTGGTGAGGTTTCAAAGGGGGATGTCTTTGCTGTGGCCAGGGTGGCTGGGATTATGGCAGCAAAAAAGACCTCGGAAATCATTCCAATGTGCCATCCTCTCAGTCTTTCCCATGTGGAAGTAAATTTCTTTCCGTTTGAAAAGGAGAGCCGAATCGATATCGAGGCAAGAGTAAAGATCAAGGCCCAAACCGGGGTGGAGATGGAGGGATTCGTGGCTGTGGCCATTGCAGGTCTCACGATTTACGATATGTGTAAGGCCATTGATCGAGGAATGGTCCTCTCCAATATCCATCTGGCCAAAAAAACAGGGGGGAAGAGTGGAACCTATGTAGTACGGAATTTGGTAGGGAACGGTTTCAAACCGTTCCGTACAGGAGTTCGGAGATAACCCCCTCACCCCATCCCTCTCCCCAATGGGGGAGAGGGATGGGGTGAGGGGGGCGCTATGCTCTATGTTTTTTAAGGAGAGTTAAATGAAACAAATTCAGCGCGGGAAAGTTCTTGCGGTCAATATCAGTGAGGAAAAGGGAACGAAGAAGACCAATATTCAATCGTGTGCTCTATTGAGGGATTTTGGATTGAAGGGCGATGCCCATGCAGGTCCTTGGCACCGACAGGTCAGTCTCCTGGCAAACGAATCGATTGACAAGATGAAGGCCATGGGTTTGAAGGTAGGTTACGGCGATTTTGCAGAAAATATCACGACAGAAGGCGTGGATCTCGTTCACCTTCCCATTGGGACAACAATCCGGGTTGGAGATTCTGTGCTCCTCCGGGTCACCCAAATTGGAAAGGAGTGCCATGAACGTTGTGCCATCTATTACCAGGTAGGGGACTGTGTGATGCCCAAAGAAGGAATCTTTGCCGAGGTGCTGAGTGAAGGGGAAGTGAAGGCTGGAGATGAGATTCTTATCGAAGATGCGTAATACATGACATAACTATTTTCGATTTTCGATTGCCAATTTTCGATTTTTGAAAAAATTGCAAATCGCAAATCGTAAATCGCAAATCAACTATCCGGGTGAAATATGTTTAAAGTGGCTATTCTGACTATTAGTGATCGAGGTTCAAAGGGCGAGCGGGAAGATTTGAGTGGGCCTCTCATCCGAGAGATGGTAAAAGACCTCCCTGCTGAGGTTATTCATTATGAGATTATTCCGGATGAGGAAGAGAAGATCATCGAGGCTTTGAAAAAGAGTGCCGATCAACTGAAGGCAGACTTAATCCTCACAACAGGAGGAACAGGACTGAGCCCACGAGACGTGACACCTGATGCAACACTGAAGGTGATCGATAAAGAAGTGCCCGGCTTTTCTGAGGCCATGAGGGCGGAAAGCCTTAAAAAGACACCCCACGCCATGATCTCCAGAGCCATCGTGGGAATCCGCGGTTCAAGCTTGATTGTGAATCTACCGGGAAGCCCTAAAAGCGTAAAGGAAAATCTAAGTGTGATCCTCCCTGCCCTTCCCCATGCATTGTCCAAATTAAAGGGCGACCCTGAAGAATGTGGTCAAGGATGAAATGGTATTGAATGCGTCTATACGCATTTACTCCAAATAAATCAACCTTTTTATATTTTTGGAAAGAATCATTTCTTTCTCATCATCCCCAATCGGAAGAGAGATAACTTTTTCCAATTCCCACTTCATCGTCCCGAATGGGATATCTGAACCAAAGAGGATCCTTCCCGGTCCTACCTTTTCTATGAACTTCATGACCGTTTCTGGACTGGCTAAGGCCGTATCAAAATAGACATTCTCTCTTCCTTCGAAGGCCTTAAGGAAGTCTATTGGGTTTCCTCCCAACATCCCCATATGAGGAATGATGATTTTCAGGCTTTTTGTTTTTTTTACAAAAGCCTCTGTAAAAGAAAACTCCTCTTCAAAGACAATTGGAAGATCAATCTCTTCTGATGCCTCAATAAAATCCTTAACCCGGGGATCCTCCAAAACCTGATAGTTTGATGAACAGTCCTGGATCCCTCTCATCCAATGCCATTTCCCGCCGAAAAACCCTTTTTCTTTTGGGATGGCATGCATAGACTCGGGGATGTAATAATACGGAATAAATTTCTCGATCCTTTCGGCTTCCTCCAGGAGCTTCTCATTTATTCCTTCGTCTGCCAGAGCCGTGGAAGGAAAGGGAAAGATGACGATCTTTTCTACTCCACTATGCCTGGCCTGGGCCAGGATTTCATAGGTTGTTACATCTGTACCCAGGGTTATTGAGGGTCCCCAATGGGTATGTGAATCAATGACTTCCATGATCGCTAATATAAGTAACCTTATCAACGCAAGAAAAAAGGGGCACCTTTGATGGCGACCCCCTTTTATCATGAGTTGATTTCCGAAATTTTTAGTTACTCTTCATCATCGTTGTCATTATTGTCATCATTGTCATCCTTATCATCGTCATCTTCTTCTTTATTCTGAGCAGTGTTTTTCGTAGGTCGTTTTCCGATTTTAGGCATCTCAAATTTTCGAGGGGTCTCCGTGATCAAGCTCTTTGCACCAGTCCCATATCCAGTCAGAACCATTTCAAAATCCTTCGACTGCGATTTGATCAATCCATAGGGAGAAACATCCTTATAGATCCAAGTATCGACCAAAGAACCGACATCCTGGTACTGAACATGTTGTGTCGCAAATGTCCCTGCAGGAACTTTAATCGTCTCCTTTCCTTTGTCGATCAGCTTGCCTTTTGACTCTTGTGGTTTAGAACCCTGTTTCCACATTTGAACGGGCATTTCCATGGCAGGTTGATTCCCTGTCTTGACGATAATCCTTTTAACACTATTTCGATCATCAGGATTTCCAGAAACGAGCATTTTGCTAATTGTCCTGCCTGCCTTCTTATCCTCCATCACTGTTTCATACCAGTAGGCTTCCCCCTCTTTTCCGACAATGGCCATCTTCATCTTTACAGGTGACTCACTCTTCGAGGTCATCTGATATTCCGACCACCCACCCACAACGGGCTTAAAATCAGAATAGAATTTAGGCATCGCCCCCTTTCCAAACTGCGCATGAGCGAAATGGACGAAAAATAAAATTGAAAAGGCTGAAACGACCCAAACTATTTTTTTCATGGCTGCCTCCTCACCTACTTAATGATTTCTACACACATCTCCATGCGATTCACGAATTTATTCTTAATAGAAATAATTATAGGGGACGAAACCCCAAAGGTCAATAGTGGTTGACTTTGGTCCAGACCTTTTAGTAAATTTAAAGGAGAGAATATATTGCCAGTGAAATTCTCAAAAATGAAAAGGGGAGGATAACAAAATGAGTCAATTTTCTGAAGCGTTGTGGAAGGAATTTCAAGAGACACTGGGATTAAAAGAATCTCCTCTGGGAATCTATTACACGAACGATAAACCTGAAGGGGTCACTCCAAAGACTGGAATCCATGTCTGCATGATTGGACTCTTGAAAAGGGCAAGAAAGAATGGGAAGACGGTCTATTTTGATGAGGGTCATTTCGGATGTCCCGGAGGGGCTTACTACATGGGGTTTCGGGAATCCCCCAGACCGGATATTGAATATTTCCTTTCCTGTGGAATACCTGGGCAGATGGAAGGGGAGCGCTATATTAAGACACCGGAGCTTGCGAGGGAATACTTTGGAAGAATGAAACCGAGGACCGCACCGGCCACTTACTGTGTCTTCAAACCGATCGAGCAGTTTCAGCAAGGTGATGTGAAACCCGAGGTGGTTGCCTTCTTTTCTTCACCAGACATCCTTTCAGGCCTTTTTACTTTGGCAAATTATGCTTTAGAAACCACTGAGGCTGTGTACACTCCTTTTGGTTCAGGATGCAGCACCATATTGACTTATCCTCTTAAGGAGGCCGAAAAGGAACAACCTCGTGCCATTCTTGGAATGTTCGATGTTTCTGCAAGACCCATGGTTGAAAGGGACATTCTCACCCTTGCCATGCCCTATTCAGTCTTCTTAGGACTTTTAGAAAATGTTTCCGGCAGTTTTTTACAGACGGAGAGTTGGAAAAGAGTCCTTCAAAGGATTCAGGAGAAGCGAAAGAAACTCAGTGTATAGAAAAAATAGGCATTGACAATTAAAAAAGGTTATCGTAAAAAGACAACATGTTCAAAATCATCTTCAAATTTTGGTGGTGGCAGATCACAAGATAGGGGTCTGCCCGGCCAAGAAGAGGGATGATTCAGGGTAGTTTTTCTTAAGCCAATAAAAGGGGCATGGGCGACTTCAATAGTTTCCCATGCCCCTTTTGCATTTATGGAAGGGGCTATGGCAAAGAGTCGTAGCCCCTTTCTTTTTTCGTAACAGAAAGCATGGAGGCATGGAGTATTGCAAAACAATTGGAGAAAGGAGGAACCCCATGTTAGTAAAAGTCGAAAGGAATCAAAAACTTGCCTTACCAGACAGCATTTGCCAAAAACTTGGGATCTCTACGGGTGACAGGCTAAAGGCTTCTATCAAAGAGGGGAGGATCGTCCTCCAACCCATTCATCAACAAGGCGGGAACGCAGATGGATCCACAAAGAATGGAAGGGGCAGAATATTGATGTTTGGAACAGCCTCTGAAGCCTTTTGCGATGAGGATTTTGATTAACACCCTCTTCACTTGCAATGGCTGAAAAGATCATTTATCTTTCGCTCAAAGCGTTTATCAACTGGAGGGGGAGGGATATGATCTTTTCAGAGACGATTTCTTTAAGCACAAAAGGCTTTAGCGATATCCTCGACATCACACATCATGTTGAGAGGGTGATAGACCGCTCAAGAATGGAGAACGGATTGGTGACAGTATTCTGTCCCGGCTCCACAGGCTCTGTCACAACATTAGAATATGAATCGGGTGTCCTGAAAGATCTGCAAAAGGCGATCGAAAAGATCATCCCATCCAATATCCCCTATGAACATGACAGGCGGTGGGGTGATGGGAATGGTTTCTCTCATGTGAGGGCAGCCTTGATGAAACCATCTCTTTCAATCCCCCTCATTAAGGGAAGACTGACTTTAGGAACATGGCAACAGATTGTTTTCATCGATTTTGATAACCGGAGGAGGGAAAGAAATATACTCGTGCATGTGATGGGAGAATAGAATGAAAGGGGAGTCAGACGAGTTAATTTTTTCTATTGACAATTGATGGAAAGTATACAATAATCCACAATAAATCGAAGCCAAATATGAAGAAGAGAAGATTCAAAAAGACCCAATCCTTTCTGATTATAACAATTTCTCTCTCCATCGCTGTTTTTCCAGCCTGCCTCCATTACTACAATTTGGTAGAAGCCGATTTTCTTTCTCCCACCTTGAGCTTTGAGAATCCCGATCAAGAAAATTTACCGATCATTCATCTCACCAAATTGAAAGCATCTGGATTGAGTGGTTTTCCCGCCGGGTTCCTCCAGGAGACTTTTCTTTGCGAGCAGATCACCTGCCTCGCTTTTCAAACACAATCCCTCTGCCAGAAAACTCCCGTCCTTCGTTGTTGAGAAGACTTGTTTACCATTCCTTTCTTGACTAACCTTCCGTTTGTTAATCTGATTTGCTGACTTAAAAAAATCAGCGTGAAGATTGGCTTTAAACGAGGAAGAGTTCTAGTCATTCCATTTGTAGCTTCAAAAATATAATGAAAGGATACTCGGAACCAGAGGGAAAGAGATCATCGAATAGATAAATCATCAGAAGGGGGGAAATCCCATGATCAAAAACCCCAGTGCAAGTTATAGCATTCTCATGCGAGTCGAGATCCTCACCAAGGTCGGAATGCTTGGCAAAGTCACCTCAGCCATCGGTAAGGCAGGAGGAGACATCGGCTCCGTTGATATCGTTGGATTTGGGAAAAATACGACCATCCGGGATATCACCGTCAATGTAGCCGATGTGCCCATGGGCGAGAAGGTGGTTCATCAGGTGAAAAGGATAAAGGGGATCAAGGTCCTCAATGTGACCGATCGAACCTTCCGGGTCCATCAGAGAGGGAAAATTGAAATCAGAAATAAAGTCCCTTTGAATACCCGGGAGGATCTTTCCATGGTTTACACGCCTGGCGTGGCGAGGGTCTCTATGGCGATCCATGAAGATCGGGAGAAGGCTTATGATCTCACCATTAAAAAGAATCCGATCGCCATCGTGACCGATGGGACGGCTGTGCTGGGGTCGGGGGATATTGGCCCGGAGGCAGCGATGCAAACAGGAATGGCGAGATTAGAGCCACATTCTCTTTCCTTCTACAAGACGAAGTAAGTATTAGGGGGAAAGAATATAAAAGAGATAGAATCTTTTAAAAGGAGGGAAAAATGGGAAGTATTGGAATGCCGGAGTTGATTGTCATTATGGTCATCGCTTTAGTTATTTTCGGCGCTGGCAAACTCCCCCAGATTGGTGAAAACATGGGGAAAGCGATCCGAAACTTCAAAAATTCGACTCAGGAAAAAGATAAGATTGACATCACTCCTAAAAAGCCAGAAGAGATTTCTGAGAAGAAATAAAATGTCGCTTATAGGAGGCGGGGTTGGGAAAAAAGAGGAACTCATTTGTGGATGTTAACAAATACTTCACCACGCAGTCCAGACTATTCTTAATAACATCGGGACTGATACTTGTGCTCTTCGTCGGGATTGTTGACTATATAACAGGAACCGAACTGAGTATCTCCATCTTCTATTTGCTACCCATTTCTCTCATTACTTGGTTTGTGAATCGGAGGACGGGAGTTTTTACATCTATCGTCTGTTTCGTGGTGGAGTTAGCGACTGATCTTATGGCGGGACACCCTTATTCACATCCCATCATTGTTTATTGGAACAATGCTGTGCAATTGGGTTTCTTTCTCATCATTGTTTTTATTTCGTCGGCATTAAAGGTCGAATATGAAAGGACAGTAAAACTCAATGCTAACCTCCAGGATACACTCGTTAAGCTCAATAGAGCACAGGATGAATTAGAGAAGAAGGCAAAGGAGCTGGCTCGTTCCAACGTGGAATTGGAACAATTTGCTTATATGGCGGCACATGATCTAAAGGGGCCATTGATTGTAGCAGGAGGTCACATTAATCGTCTACGTCGTCTTTTTCATGATAATATGCACCCCGATGCCACGAGGTCCATCAATTACGCCTTAGACGGGATTACCAGGATGGAAAGACTTATCAATGGTCTTTTGGCTTACGCAAGGGTAGGTACAAAAGCAAAGAAGTTGAACCCAACCAATTGCAATGATATCGTTAAACTTGCCACCGCCAATCTCCAAGCAGAGATTGAAAAGACCGGGGCAATTGTAACTCATGACCAGCTCCCCACCGTCTTCTCAGATGATATTCAGATCATTCAGCTTTTTCAGAACCTGATCGGCAATGGCATTAAGTTCCACAAAGAAGAACCTCCATGCGTCCATATATGTGCAGAACAGAAGGAAAAGGAATGGGTCTTCTCCATCTGCGACAACGGCATAGGGATTGAGCCCAAAAACCTGAACCGCATCTTTGATATTTTCCAACGACTGCACAACAGCTCTGAGTATCCCGGCAATGGCATTGGACTGGCGATCTGCAAAAAGATTGTTGAAAACCATGGCGGGCGAATCTGGGTAGAGTCCAATCCCCAGAAGGGATCAACATTCTACTTCACAATTCCAATAAAGGATGCGACCACGACTCAATAAAGATGCTAAGTATTGCGTGATCATCAGTGGGAAATGAAAAAAATTGATCTTTTCTTGAAGGCTGATGTCCCTGGCCCCCTCCCAAACCAAATCCGAAAATACTTGTTGATAAATGAGGCAAAAAATGCAATATATACCTTTCCCAATTTTTAAATTTTCTTAAAGGAAGAAAAGAGATGTTTGGTGGAATAGGGATGCCAGAGTTACTTGTTATCTTGGTTATCGTCTTGATCATTTTTGGTGCCAATAAGCTCCCCCAGATCGGTGAAGGGCTTGGGAAAGGAATCCGTAACTTCAAAAGGGCGACTAAAGAAAAAGACCGAGAAGAGAACGAAGCATCCTCAAAAAAGCCTGACGAGATTTCTGAAAAAAAGTAAATGATTGAAAGCCTTTTAATGAGTTTCAGCTTATGAAATTATTATCCCAATCAAAATTGAAGTGGATATTGATTATATGTATTTTTGCAGGTTTATCTTTCTTTTCTATTTATCAATATAACACCCACTTATGGCGGGAAGCACTTAAACTTTATTACACCCTTCAAGATCATCACCGCCTAAAAGGAATCATCCTTTCCTATGGGGCCTATTCTCCTCTGGCTTTTATTCTCCTCCAAATAGTGCAAGTGGTTGTCGCCCCCATTCCCGGGGGTGCAATAGAGTTTATAGGGGGCTACCTGTTCGGGGTAGGGGCTGGGTTTCTCTATTCCATGGTCGGTCTTCTATTGGGCTCATCGGTTGCTTTCCGTTTAGCGAGGATTTTTGAAAAGTGGGCAGTTGAAAAGTTCGTTTCAGAAGAGACAAGAAAAAAATTCGACTATTTAATCGGACATGAGGGCGTTATCCTCAGTTTTCTCCTTTTCTTAATCCCGGGTTTCCCAAAGGACGCCCTGTGCTACATCTTGGGTCTGACACCCATGCATTTGGGTATTTTCTTGATCATCTCCACGATTGGAAGGATACCCGGAACATTGATGGCTACTCTTCAGGGTGCGAAGGCCTTCGATCATCAATATAAAATCTTCATGATCCTCATGGGTCTATCCGTTCTCGTGATCTTAGTTTTTTATATCTATCATGAAGAAATTCACAATTGGGTTAAGAAACTGGAGTGAAGTTTATTGTAAGGGTTCCCTCTCAGATATCATGACGACAAAAGAAAGGTTCTATTCCCTAACTTACCCTCCCATGAAGTTGAAGCTATGAGGCGTCCGCCTTGGCGCGTCCCAACCCCTTCATTGCCCATCGGATTACTGGGGTGAGGTAAGCAAGAATGCCCGCAGCGATAAAAATTCCAGAAATGGGTCGTGTGAAAAAGATGAACAGACTTCCTCCGGATATAATCAGAGCCTGACGGAGAGAGTTTTCCGCCAACCGCCCAAGGACCAAAGCCAGGACCAATGGAACGATAGGATATTCGAGCTTCTTCATAACGTAGCCCAATACACCGAAGCCAAGCATCATCCAGACATCAAAGAGGTTGTTGTTGACGCTGTAAGCCCCCACAGAAGCAAAGATAACGATGAAGCCCATGATAATCGTATACGGAAGGCGAAGGATTGCTACAAACGGAGGTATCAAGAAGATGTTCATCAACAATAACAAGAAATTGCCGATGTACATACTTGCAATGAGGCCCCATACAAGGTCGGGTTTGGTTTGAAAAAGCAAGGGGCCTGGACGAATGCCCCACATCATAAAGCCCGCTAACATGACAGCGGTCGTTGGAGATCCCGGAATCCCCAGTGCCAGCAATGGGGCAAACCCACTGATCGAAGCGGCGTTGTTGGCTGATTCAGGTGCGGCAACCCCTTCTATTGCTCCGGTCCCAAAGCGCTCCGGGTGTTTGGAGTAACGTTTTTCTGCAAGGTAGGCAAGAAAAGAAGCAGTCGTGATGCCTCCTGCAGGAATCATCCCTATAAAAAATCCAATGACCGCTCCCCGTACAATGGCCCACCTTGAAGCCACCCATTCCTCCCACGTCAGGAAGAGGTCGCGGAGGTGCATTTTCTGTTTGATTAATTCTCCCTCTTCTGGCTCTTCAATACTGTTGAAGACTTCGGCGACTCCAAAGATACCGCAGATGATAACGATGAAGTCAATACCTCCAAGCAATTGCGGGATGCCAAAGGCAAAACGGGGAAGTCCACTTACCACATCGAGTCCGATAGTTGCGAGTAGAAGACCGAGCATCGTAGAGATGACTATTTTGATGGGTTGTGCTCCTCCAAAGACAGTAAGAAGGCCGAAGGCCATGAATGCCAGAGCAAAGTACTCAGGTGGACCGAAACGGAGTGCAAATTTTGCCAGCGCAGGTGCAAAAGTCATCAGTAGGATAACGGAGGCGGTACCAGCGATCCATGAACCGATGGCGGCAACCGATAATGCAGCCCCGGCCCGACCTTTTAGAGCCATCTGATAGCCATCGAGGCAGGTCATGACGGTGGAGGATTCACCCGGCACATTAATGAGCACCGAGGTGATGGTGCCCCCATAGGCAACACCGTAATAAATGCCTGCAAACATGATGAGGGCAGAGGTTGGGTTTACGGTGAAGGTGAGGGGAAGAAGCAGGGCAATGGCTGTGGGTGCACCGATGCCCGGTAGGACACCGACAATCTGACCAAAGAAAACTCCGACGAGGCAATAAATGATATTATTGAAAGTGAGGGCGATGGAGAATCCAGTATATAAGTTATGCAGCAAGTCCATGGTCGTTCCTTTCTACCATCCTATTATGCCTGTCGGCAGAGGAATGCTCAACCAGTGACCGAAGATGAAGTGAATGGCAATCGCTGTTACAACGGCCGTGAGGCCGCAGGAGACCCAGCGGTGTTTCCCCATGATCCGCATCGTGATACCAACAAAGAGAGCGAGACCGATAGAAAAACCCAGGAGAGGCAAAAGGAGGAAGGTAATAAAGATAATGATCAACACATGGAGACCCAGCTTTGTTCGTGGCTTGAAGAATGTCCCTATTTTGACGTGTTTTTTGAGGATGTTGATGATGACAAAGATGGCACAGCCAATAAGAACCACTCCCACCCATAAAGGTAAAAACCCGGGTCCTGGTTCAAATTCGGAGTAATAAGAAAGTTGTGAGGAAAAAAAGACCACAGCAACCCCTAATATCAGCACTGCAACTCCACCTATGAGCTCAGCGAGCCACATCTTCCTTGATTCCTCCCAAGAAAAACTCATCCACACACTCCCAAAAAGGAGTGTGCGGATGAGTTACGTCTAAATCGAAAGATTATTTTATTTAAGAAGCCCCAGTTCTTTCAAGATAACTTTGAAGAGTTCTTCGCTCTGACCCACGAACTGAGTAAAATCCTTGCTGCTCATCCATGCTGGGCTAAGCATGTAGCGCTTGAGATATCCTTCTTTCCAGCGGGGTGATTCGGACATACGCTTCATCATGTTCTCATAAAAGGCGGCTGCTTCGGGAGGAATGCCAGGGGCTGCTGAAATACCTCGGAACATCTTGAAGGTTACATTATAGCCCTTCTCTTTAAACGTCGGAACATCGGGTAACTCTGGAATACGAGTCTCCTTAGCAATGGCAATAGGCCGAACCATCTTGGCTTCCCACTGCGGTATAAATTCGCCGGGATTAGCCCAAATCATATCCACATGTCCACCCATGACTGCTGTGATGCATTCCCCTCCGCTGTTAAAGGGCACATAACGAAGTTTGATGTCAGCAGCCTTTTCGAAGATACGGTTACACATCTGGTCTTCTTGACCTGTGCCCGTTCCTCCAATGGTTAAAGTGCGCTGTCTTGCTGCTGCTACGACATCCTCAATCGTTTTTAAAGGGGAGTCGGTCTTAACAACGATCAACTGTTCGTCGATAGCAAGAAGAGCAATCATGGTAAGATCACGAAACGTAGCGGATCCTGCCCCCGCCACCAGCGGTGCGCTCGCTTGACCGGAAATAAAGGTGAGCAGGGTGAGGGGATTACCACGTTGTTGGGCCACTGCCGTCGTTCCTACCAGGCCGTTCCCTCCAGCACGATTAACGACAAGGAGTGGAACGGGGGATAGTTTTTCAGCATCAATGACACTTGCAATAGATCGGGCAAGAACATCACTTCCACCACCTGGGGCATATGGAGCTACAAACTCAATTGGTTTCGATGGCTTCCACTCTGCAGCCTGACCTCCGATAACAGAAGCGAGGATTACGAGCAGTACCACCACTGTCATTTGGAACAACTTGTTTCCGATCAATCTCGTTCTCATTTCTGTTCCTCCTTTCCCTATGGGTTTAAGTTAACAGTTTCCCTCCTTATCTCGATATTACATTACGAGAAATATAAAGGTTTCTTATCATGTTATCAAGATTTTAGGTCCTTCCGAGACTTTTGATGAGTAGTTCCGCCTTCTCTTTGTATTCCATCTTTTGGGTGACGACGTGGAGCCTTGCGCCAAATTTTTCTTCACAAAACTCACCTAAAGCTTCCATTGTCTTCTGGCTTCCCGTCACGGGAAGAAACGGCCAGAAATAGGTTGGAATCCCCATGGCCACGGTCCAGACCGCTCTGGCCACCGCTTTGGTTCGGTTGGCCTCAGGAAAACAAGCAACCATTGGAAATTCTTTAATAGGCTTCTTCCCTGCGCTCGCCAAAGAAAGTAGAAAATCGGTTACCCCGCTATTTTCACAACTCCCCAGATCAACCACTGCTGGGACATTCTTCCCGAGAGAGGAAAGGAGAGCCGATAATCCCTTTCCACAGCTGGCATCCCGCTGTTTGGGATTTAATAGGCCGAATTTGGCCAGACTGACACTGGCACAGCCTTCGGAGATACAGAAAACATCCTTCTTCAATAACTCCTTGGCCAGTGAAACAATCTCATGATCCTGTGTGAATTTTACATTATTACATCCTGCCAAAATGGCCACACCCTTGATTTTCCCATCCATCACAGCCTTCCCAACCTTGTTCACATCGATGTCCTTTACAGAAAAACCCATGACAGCCGACTCTTTGATACTCGGGATGTCTCTGGATACCTCACCGCGAGCCTTAAAGGCTTCTTGAGCCTTCTCGACGATCTTCTTGGCAAAAGAGCTCAGGTCTCCTCTATCTAAAACCTCTGTTGGAATGACTTCAATCTTCCAAATCTTCGCCAATCCCGCCAACGAAGGATTGACGCACTGATCCCCTGCCACAATTAGATCCACAGCCCCTGTCATCAGAGGAATCTCCTGAGATCCGTAATTGGTCACCGGAGCAAAACTGTATGGCGGAACGAATGAATCGGTGCAGACCCCCATGACCCCAATCTTCTTCCCTTTTGCAGACTCAGCGATCTTCCGCTTCAGAAGAGGAGAGAAGTGGCCATAAAGAAGGATATTGGGAAACTCCTTCTGAAGCACACCCAGATTGACCTCTATGTTCGTGGGAGCAGTATCTCCAAAGACGGACGCCTTCAATCTTCCCTGAAGCATTTGGGCTGCGCAACCTATTAACGCCCCTTTGAATGCCCAAAGAAGAGTCTCTTCAACATTTCCAACCCCCCCATCCAATTTCTGGGAAACCTTGAACAGGCTCCTGGCCATTCCATCCGGATAGACACCCATTGTCTTCCACCCATCCATGAGGGCCTTCGGAAGCTTTTTCATTACATCAGTCATTCCGTCTCCCCACATCCCTTGTATATCCTTTATAATCTTAGCCGCCTCCTGCTTGCGCTTGGGGGAACCTTCCCCAGCCTCAACACCTTTGGCAAAATCGGCCAGTTGATCTAAGTAACCCATTGCTCCTTGCACGACCAGCCTGACGAAAGAATGAACGCCAAGGATATCCTTGTCTTTGCCGCAAATACCCACTTTGTTTTGATCTCGGAAAGGATGGCTGATACACGGCCCCTGGAGACAATCCCGACAATTCAATCCGGTCTCACAAAATCCACACTGGGGAAGCGATCCCTCATAACGATCCCATACCAATGGAATCTCTTTCTCTGCCGCCTCCTTCAAAAAATGATCTACTGCACTGTCCGCGGTCTTCCTTTGTACGAAATCCATCTCTTTCTCTCCTTTCTAATTTATAGAGCCATGGACATTTAGGGGTCATAGCCTCCGGCGACAATGATAAATAAATCTGTAGCGCAAGCCTTTAGGCTTGCTTATTGATGCAGGGCTGAAGCCCTGCGCTACATCAAAAACTTCGTTTGGGAGCATACCCATACCAGGTCGCTCCTTCCTCTCTTTCCTCCAGAGCCAACGCTTTGGTGGGACATACATCCACGCAGATGGGATATTCCATGTTCCGGCAGCGGTCGCATTTGACGGCCACATGGATCGAAGGCGATGGCGCAATGATCCCAAAAGGACACACCATCACACACATCCAACAGGCAATACAGGTTGGTTCATAAACATAGACCAGTCCTGTTGCCGGGTCTCTCCGCATTGTCCCGTTGGGACAGGCGTCAATACAGGGGGCTACTTCACAATGGCGACAATGGAGAGGAAGGTTATTTCCCTCCACATGAACTCGGGGCACAGGCTGAGGATTCTCGTGTATCGCCTCATTGAGCTCCTTAGCCACAGAACCAATCTCAATTCCACACCAAAGATCACAGGTATGGCATTGCGTACATTTTTCTGGATTCACTTTGATCACTTTCATCGTACCCTCCTAAAGTGTTTATGCCAACGGTCGTTGGCTCAGTTCTCTGTACTCAACTTCTGTGAATCTCTCTTTATTCTTTTTCACTAATGGCAATAAGTCTGCAAAATTGAGTCTGTTACTTATCAATAGTGGGATGTCGCCAGAGACATTCACCTTTTTTTTCAAAAGAGTGGTCAAGATTCCCGCCTTTTGAACCTGGCCGACCAGAATCGCTCCGACAATACATCCATCCCTTAGGACAAGCTTTCGATAAATATTTTCCGTCTTCCTTTGGACCTGTTGAAATCCATCCCCGTCGGGACGGGTGATTCCCATAGAAATCACAGGCAGCCCATAAAAGTCGAGGGAATTCATTCGGAATGACCCTCCATATTTGGCCTCCCTGCCAGCCATATTCAAACCTGCCACACGGCCTTGTTCAAAAGCGCAAGGCCAAATGGCATTGACACCCATCTTTCCGGTGGAAAGGTCGTAGGTCTCTGCTACATCCCCAGCCACGTAAATGTCCGGTAAATTGGTCCTCATGGTCTCATCTGCAACAATCCCCTCATTTACTTTGATCTGAGTAGATGAGATGAAATCGACATTGGGCTGGACCCCCTTACCAATGACGACAAGCTGGCAATTGACCCTACCTCCATTGTCGAGGATGACGCCCTCAACCGATTCTTTCCCAACGATCTCAACCGCATCCAAGCCCGGCTGGATGTCAACTCCATGCTCGCGCATCGTTCCCTGGATCATCTCTGCCGACTCCCTGTCTAACATCTGCGAAAGGACGTGACCGGATTTGACAATGATCTTCACTTTCACTCCACGAACCGAAAGGGCATAACCCGTCCTCAGACCAATCAGTCCTCCGCCCAATACGCATGCCGTTCTGATTTCCTCGATGCGGTTGACGATCTCCTGGGCGTGCTCGATATTTCTCATGACCACTACACCCTTCTTATCTTTCCCCGGGATGTCCAATATCTTTGGGGAGGAACCCGTAGCAATCAGTAATCGGTCAAAAGGATACTCCCTCCCATCTTCCATTCTGATGGATTTTGACTCGGGCAAAATCCTCTCGACCCTCTGGCCCAGATGAGCCTTCACTCTATTTTCTGAGAAGAACTCGAGTGGCCTGAAGTGTATTTCGTCCTTTGTAATGGCTCCTGCAATATAGTAACTCAGTAAAACTCGCGAGTAGAAGGGGGTCCCTTCACTGCTAAACAATTCAATGGGGGATGTCCGATCTACGGATCGGATGGCCTCGACGGCACTGATCCCTGCTGCACTTCCTCCAATAATGATGTATCGCATCTTCCACTCCTTCCCTATTTACGCATAGCGCCTGCCTGCGGTAGGCAGGCAGAGAGCATGGCGCATGGCGTAACAGAAATTTCAATACCGATTCATCACATATAATGGCAACATCTCCTTCAATATCTGTTTCCCTCGAGTCAAGTTAAAATTGCCACAGGTGCAACACTTGGCCATCTCCACAGCCACCTCATCCAGGGTCCAACGACCCTTTTTGATATCCCGGATCATCTTTCCCACCAGGTCATTGGCGATCATCGCGTGGCCACACATGGTTGTAATCTTCAAAACATCAAAATCCGGCAGCTTCTCGGTTTGGCCCCATGTACCCATAGAATATTCGACCGTATGGATGCGACCCAGGCCCGCTTCATACATCATCTCTTGGACAATATCCGTGACACCTGACACCGTGATTGAAATCCCGGGTCTTTTTTCCTTTAGCTCCTTCAATAAGGCCACCACCTTCTCCCGACTATCATAGGTCACCTCAACGATGGTGCCATCCGTCACGCGATCCAGGATATCCTCAATGGTCGTGTTATAAATGTTACCTGTCTTCATATCGCCTTCATTGATCGGCCCGTGCGTATAGGCAATGCGTAAATACTCTCGCGTCTTGGGTGCGGAGCCTTTCTTATTGACACCGGTGGATGGACAACCGAGCACCACAAAATCATCCTTAAGGCTCTCCCTGTCACCTCTTCGATGTAAACTGTGTGTCATGGCTCTTCTCCTTTACCTCCACTATTCATAGAATTTAAAGGCTGGTTCTCCCAACCCTACATTATTTTTGCTGTTGATAGAATACCAATACCCCAATTTTTTCAAGATAGGAAGGATGGGGATTTCCCCCTCCGGAGGAACCTTCGAGATGATTTCCACAGTAAAGACTGTTTTCACTTTCTCTGCAACCTTTTTAATGGTCGCCAGAACTTCAGAGAGGTTCTCCAGCTTGCATTTCCCCTCGATGATCGCAGAGGTTGCCCGTTCGTTGAGAACGTCATCCCGGAGCTTTCCTGTCTTCTTGTCTGACATAAACTGGGTGACCGGGTTTTCCTCGGCAAACGCATATCCTAAAGGAGACAAAGCCATCGCTACAATTTCGACATCCCTGAAGTATGCCGCGACCCCCGGTCTCCCCAATTCAATACCCACCCCGACCTCTCCAGGACGAAATCGTCCCGAAACGTCATTTGTCTTCATCTCCTCGGTCCCACGGCCCGGAACCTGGGATCCCTTATACTCGGTGAGAGGATTGCTCAAGATCGCACGGACCTCACGGGGCCAAGGCTCTGCCGGTTGGTAAAGAGCATTGACAGGACATATCTTCGCCCGAAAACACATCCCGCAGTCGGTGCATTTATCCTGATCAATCTCAATGTAGACCCTCCCGTGAATCTTCTCATGCCGCCTGAGAATCTGGATCCTCCCCAGAGGACAATAAGGGAAACACCTCTTACAACCAATGCATCGGTCATCACGGACCCTCATAGAAAAACCTCCTTTCTAACTATCGGGTTCTTGAGAACGGATCTATGATTGAATCTTATCATCCACATCTTCATAAGTTTTTTCAAAGAGGAATTGCTCAGCATACACTTTGGCCTCCTGAATATGCTCTCGCATCATCCGCTCACACAGATCAGGATCTTTCAATCTCAATGCTAATAGAATTTTTCGATGGCCATCGACAGTCCTCTTTCCACCATCTGGATATTGGAGGGTATCTCTTCGATAACGCAACACATATTTTCTTATATTCACCAAAAGCCGATGGAGTCGCTTTTTCTCGACGACAATTCCATGAAGCGTATCATGGAATTTTGTATTCCATTTGAAGACCTCTTCAATTCTTTCTCTTTTTAATGCATTTTCTGCTCTTTCAATGAACCCATTCAGCCGTTCAAGATCTTCCTTAGAAATCCTTTCGGAGATAATCCTCAATGCATACCCTTCCAGAATGGCTCGAAGTTCAAACAGTTCTTCCACCTCGTCCTTCGAATCTCGGGAAACAATGAATCCCCTTGTCTCAAGGGCTTTGATCAGGCCTTCTGATTCTAACTTGTGAAGGGCTTCCCTAACAGGGGTTCGGCTGACTCCTAACTTTTTTGCCAGATGCTCTTCGGTTAGCCTTTCTCCCGGATTGAAATGGCCAGAGAGAACGGACGATTTTAAAAATTCATAAGCCTTCTCCCTGACCGAGATGGTATTCTTTTGATAGGTTTTTCGAAGGGGGAGTTTATTCAATATTGTATCCAATTTTTGGATTTGTTTTTGGTTTTACCAAATATTAGGATTTTGTTTCTATATTGTCAAGAAAATTTTTAATAAAAATTCTTTTTAAATTACAATGACTTACATTTCAATCGCCAATAAGGTGTATTTAAACCACAAAGGTTTCACTTCAGGCCCTTTTCATTGAAAGTATTATTTTTGGATACAATTTTTCATTGTCTTTAAAACAGACCTGTGTTAGAAAGGAAAGAATAAGTGAGATCATAGAGGGGCATTGAAATGGAGATCGATAAAAAGAAATGTGTAGGATGCGGCAATTGTCACGCGGTTTGTACCATGGGCGTCATCTATCTGGACGAAGACGGAAAATCTGTCGTGAATCAGGATGAATGTGTGGAGTGTAATACCTGCTACCGGGTGCTGCGTAATGAGGGTCATCAACCCTGGTTCGTTCGAACCATCCGAAAGATCCTATCCTTTTTCCGATTAGGATACTTAGCCGAGGTTGATGTTTGCCCAACGGGTGCTCTGACGCTCCCTGAGTTGGAGTGGCCGCGGAGCATCCGGGCACTGTTCAGCGATCCCACTACCATACACCCGGGGACAGGCGGGGGCGGCCGAGGCACCGATGAGATTAAAACCAACGATGTGACCGGCAGAATTCGTCGGGGAGAGGTAGGATTGGTTGTAGAAATGGGCAGGCCAGGAACCGGTGCCTACTTCCGGGATATCGAAAAGGTGGCCATGGCCCTTGCCAAACTCAAACTATACTTTGAAAAGAAAAATCCTGTGACTCAGTCAATGGTTAACCCGGAGACCGGGAAGATGAAAGACGAGGTTCTGAATGAAAAGGTCCTGTCGGCCATCATCGAGATTAAGACAGAACTGGAGAGGATTCCAGAATTCCTCCGTACCTTGGAAATGGTTCAGAAGGAAGTGGATACGGTCATCAGCGCGGGGGTTGCATCCAAATGCCTCCCTGACGGAACGGTCCCTCATGAGGAGTGGGTAAAGAAGGCTGGCTACAAACTTTCGCCCAACGGGAAAACCAATATAGGATTGGGGCGCCCCTTATTCGAGGAGAGTTGAACCATGACCAATACACTCCATCGACAAGGGACATTGGAAAGTCTGAAAAACGATTATGTCATCTTCGCCTACACGGCAAAGGGAATCACCCGAGAAGGATCTGGTCCCAAGCTACAGGAGTTCATGCGAATCTGTTTGAAATATCACCCTATCAATATCGGCGACAGCAAGCAGGGAAACATCCACCAGGACGACATCGACATTCAGAAATTGATTTCCAACCAAGGAGATGGGGCTGGAGCAGCGGCTGTCTTCGCTGACATAGATACGCTTCAGAAAGTCGTGGAGGAACTGATCCGTGCCGATCTGGGAATCTCTATCAACATCAGCGGACTCATGGACGAGGTCCAGGCCTGCTGCCGACGCACAGGAATCGAAAGGCATAGTGTCGAACATTCCCTCGGTTTCTGGGGCTCCAAGGATCGTTTGCCTGAGAGGGAAATTTTAGAATTTAACACGATGTGCGGTCATGGCATGGTCTCCTTCAACCTCATTCGAAAGATGATCGAATATGTGAAACTTCGAAGGTTGACACCTAAGAAAGCGGCTAAGATCATGGCCAAATGTTGCGAGTGCGGTGTTTTCAATCCCGTTCGTGCTGAGATGCTCCTGGAGAAAATAAGAAAGGGAGATAAGGTGATGGGGAGATAGGGGGATGGGGAGAGCCAGGGAAGAGAAAGAGATATTGAAAGACCTACGGAATACCATCGAAGGAGAAGTGGTTTTCGACGAAATCAATCGAACCATCTACAGCAGTGCTGCCTCATTATACCGGATCAAACCCCTGGGGATCGTGAAGCCCAAGCATAAGGAAGATATCATCACCGTGGTGAAATTCGCCGCCCAACAGGGAATTCCCATCACCCCTCGGGGAGGAGGGACCAGCCGTGCAGGAAATGAGGTGGGAGAAGGTATCCTTCTCGATTTTACCAAGTACATGAACAACATCTTAGAATTAAACCATCGAGAAGGATGGGTCAGGGTACAACCCGGCCTTATCCTCGCTTCCCTCAACAAATTTCTGAAACCCTACCATCTTTTCTTTCCCATCGACCCTTCCACAAAAGATCACTGCACCCTTGGGGGTATGATTGCCAACAACTCCAGTGGCCCTCACGCCGTAAAATATGGTGCGACCAGGGATTACGTCCTCTCCTTAGAGGTGATCCTATCGAACGGCGAGACCATGGTAACCGGCCCTGTTTCTCCAGACGCAAAAGTGACTGGGAGGTCAACAGATTCGGATACCCTCGAAGAGAAGATTTACAGGGTGATACCAGATCTTCTCAAACAGTACCGGAGACCCCTGGAGGAAGAAAAACCATTTACCATGAAAAATTCTTCCGGCTACGACCTCTGGAAGCTCCAGGGCAGCGGATGGCTGGACCTTACCTCCCTATTGGTTGGGTCAGAAGGAACTCTCGGTATCATTTCAGAGGCAAAACTTCGTCTCGCGCCTCCCACGGGAAAGGCATTAGGCGGCTTGATCTACTTTGATCACCTCGATCACGTGGGCACGGCAACACAAAAGATCCTGGAACTCTCTCCTACCATGGCCGAGATTGTTGAACGGCAGATACTCGATCTCGCCCGGAAACAGAAAGCGGAGTTGAGACCCTACCTTCCCGAAGGAATTGAGGCGATTCTTTTTGTTGAATTCCAAGATGAGGATGAAGAACAGCTCCGCCAAAAGTTCAAAGAGGTGGAGGAGAAGGTCATCCTTCAGGGAAGATTGGCTGTTGATTTGAAGGTGGCCAAGGATAATAAAGATATGGCCATGCTTGAAAAGGTCAGAAGCATTTCAGGTCCGATTCTCAATAAAATCAGAGGGCCCAAAAAACCGATCGCCTTTATTGAGGATGCCGCCGTCCATCCCAGCACTCTCTCTCAATATATCAAAGGTTTGAGGGAGCTCTTTAAAAGGTTCGAAGTGGATGCGAGCATCTATGGCCATGCAGGGGATGGGAATCTGCATCTCATGGTTTTTTTAGACCTGACCCAAGAGAATGAGGTAAGAAAGATGGTCTCCCTTGCAGAGGCTTGTTACGATCTCGTCCTCAGCCTGAAGGGGACGATCAGCGGGGAGCATGGCGATGGGCGTTTGAGAACATACTATCTTAAAAAGCAATACCCGAACCTTTATCCAGCCATGGTGGAGATCAAAAAGCTCTTTGATCCAGAAAACATTCTCAATCCTGGGTGCATTACGGGAATGGACTTGAACCCTCTGGACCAACACCTCAAATTCGTAGGGAATAACCGTACTCTCCCATCGGTGAGCCTATTGGATGGAGAACCCGTGAGGACAGCTATCGAGACCTGTTCAGGGTGTGGAAAATGCCGTTCCTATTGTCCTATCGCCCAGCAGATCCAGGAGGAATGGGCGATTGGAAGGGCCAAGGCAACCCTGCTGAGAGAGTTCGTTTCAGGGGCTTTGGATCCGAAAATTCTCGACTCCCATGAATTCAAAGAAGTGATGGATTCCTGTGTGAATTGTAAAAGATGTTTGACAGAATGCCCTTCTGGTGTCGATATTCCCTGGCTTGCCCTGAGCAGCCGGGCTTACTATATCGAGAAGCACGGTGAACCCCTCGGTCACCGATTCTTCGCCAACACGAGGTTCCTATGCAAAACGGGAAGCGCCCTGGCACCCCTGGTGAACCTGGCCAACTCTCTGACATCCGTCAGAAAGTGCTTGGAAATGGCAGTGGGCCTCGACCGGCGTCGGAATCTCCCTTTGTTCCGGAGGAGGACGTTACGAAGCATCTTAAAGAATCGGTCCCTTCTCCCGGAAAAGAAGAAAGTCGTTTACTTCCTCAGCTGTTACTCCAATTTCAACGAACCAGAGGGAGAGGGTCTGGCCACTTTGGAGGTGCTTGAACAAAACGGGTTTCATGTCCTGATGCCTGATTTCCAGTGCTGCGGGATTGCCCGCATCAACTCGGGTGCCATCTACCCTGTGATGGAAGATATTCAAATCAATGTGAAAAAGATGGCTTCTTTCGTTGAACAGGGAATGGACATCATTTTTAGCGAGCCCAGCTGTGCTCTGGCAGTCAAAATGGAATACCCTAAAATTCTAAATTCCGAAGAAACTTTTAGAGTAGCCGAGAGATGTTACGACATCCACCAATTCCTCATGATGCTCCATCAAAAGGGAGAACTCGATCTGAATATGGGAAGAATGAATCTCATGGTGGGCTATCACAACCCCTGTCACCTCCGTGCGCTTGGGGTGGTGAAGGAACCCGTTGAACTGCTCCACTTGATCCCAGGAGTCACCGTCCAGGCTTTTCCCGACGTCTGCTGCGGTTTGGTGGGGACTTTTGGAATGAAGAAAAAGAACTTTGCCCTCTCCATGGCCATCGGGAAGAGTCTGTTTGAGGCGATCGCAGATTCAGGAGTGAATGAAATTGCAACGAGCTGCGGAGCCTGTAAGCTCCAGATCCTACAGGGAACCGGCAAGGAGGCTTTCCATCCTATCTCTTTACTGGCCTCGGCTTATAAAAAATTCAAACCCGAGCCGAAGGTCAGTGAACCTAAAGCGCCACCCGGGCAAATCGCCGCGGCCCATCCCACTTAAAAGATCACCCTTACTCAGAAAAGAGCGGCCATCAAAAGATCTGAGCCCACATAAGAATATCTTGACAAGGGTGTCGAATTCCGGTTAAAAATATTTGTCATATGGTCTGATCTCCCAACCAATTCGGGCAAGGTTCCATTTCATGACGATGACCCTGGATTTGAAGGTGAGTGAAGCGCTGGTTGAAGATGTGGGTAAAGGGCTGGCACGCCTTGACCCCGAGGACATCAAGGGCATCAATGGCGTCCTGGGTGATCTGATTGAGATCGGTGGAGAAAAAAAGACCGTCGCCAGGATTACAGGAACCTTTCCGGAATTTTACGGGAAAAAATCGATCCAGATTGACGGGATCACACGGAGTAATGCCAAGGCGAATTTAGGGGAAGTGGTTTCGATTAAAAAGATTCCCCGTAAAACCGCTACGACCATTCTTGTCAGCCCCCTCGATTTTACAAATGTCTTGCCTGAAGAAAGTGAGCTCGAGCAGTTTGCAAAAGTCCTCCAAGGACTACCTGTGATGGTAGGGGACAAAATCAATGTTCCCTTCTTGGCTGGAAAAGAACGTTTATTCCAGGTAGAGGCGACCTCCCCTTCAGGGGGGGTCATCATTAATCAAAAGACAAAATTCCTCTTAAAGAAACCGGATTTTTCTCTGGAGGCGTCTTCGCATGTCTCTTATGAGGATGTGGGTGGACTTGAAAATGAATTAAAGCTCATTCGTGAGATGGTGGAGCTTCCCTTGCGTTATGCGGAGGTCTTCGAAAAACTGGGGATTGAAGCACCGAAAGGAGTGCTCCTTTACGGTCCACCCGGAACAGGGAAAACTCTGATTGCCCGCGCCATTGCAAGTGAGACCAAACTCCATTTTATCAAAGTGAATGGACCAGAAATTATCCATAAATTTTATGGTGAAAGTGAAGCCCGCTTGAGGGCGATGTTCGAAGAGGCAACCCGAAATGCTCCCAGCATCATCTTTGTCGATGAAATCGATGCCATCGCCCCAAAGCGTGCGGAGGTGTTAGGAGATGTCGAAAAAAGGGTGGTCGCCCAGCTCCTTGCCCTCATGGATGGCATGGTTTCCCGTGGGCAGGTGATTGTTATTGGAGCCACCAATATACCGGAGATGATAGATCCCGCTCTCAGACGGCCAGGCCGTTTTGATCGCGAAATCGCCCTTCCCGTCCCTAATGCGGAAGGACGCCAGGTCATCCTCAGGATTCACAGCCGTCATATGCCTCTGGCCCCTGATGTGGGTCTGGAACGACTTGCCCAGATTACTCATGCCTTTGTCGGAGCTGATTTAGAGGCTTTATGCAAAGAGGCAGGGATGGTTGCCTTGAGGAGATATCTCTCCCTGGAGGGGGAAAATCATCTCGATACGATTCTCGCCACACCGGAACAGTTGCAGATTACGATGGAGGACTTTTTAACAGCCCTTCGCGAGATTGAACCCACTGCAACGCGCGAATTTTATACCGAAAGATCTACAGTGAAATGGAACCATATTGGGGGATTGAAAAAGATCAAGGAGACTCTCATTTCCATTGTCGATTGGCCCCACAAATATCCGGAATTTTTTGCCGAAGGTAAGGTGCTCCCACCCAGGGGGATCCTTTTCTCCGGACCTTCGGGTACTGGGAAAACGCTGATGGCAAAGGCCCTGGCTGGTGAAACCGGTTTGAATTTCATCTCCATCAGCGGCCCTATTCTTTTTTCGAAATGGCTCGGAGAATCAGAAAAGGCGCTCCATCAGATCTTCAAAAAAGCCAAACAATCAGCACCCTGTATCCTCTTCTTCGATGAAATTGACGCCTTGGTGACAACCCGTGGCCGCGGAGGCGAGGGAGGGGCTGTGGAACGTATGGCAAGTCAGTTTTTTAATGAGTTGGATAATTTAAGTGATCTTTCCCAGGTCATCGTCCTCGGGGCAACGAATCGTGACGATCTGCTTGATCCTGCCTTGATGCGTGCCGGACGGCTCGATTATGTTCTCAGATTCCCTATCCCTGATGAGGAGGAGCGTTTAGAAATATTTCAGGTTCACACCAGAGAGAGACCCCTTTCTGATGATGTAGACTTAGCGGAGTTAGCAAGACGCACTGCCGGAATGGTGGGTTCCCATATCGCTTTCATCGCCAAGAGAGCAACGATGCTGGCCATTGCCGAGTTGATCAACGATCCCGGGAAAAGTAAGCCAACGAAGCTTTCAGTGACCGCCTCTCACTTTAATGCTGCATTAAAAGAGGTGCAATAAAAAAAGGGGTTCCATCATGTTAAAAGCTATTAAAAAAAAGCGGGTGTATGAGGACATCGTCCAACAAATCCATCACCTTATCCAAAAAGGGAGATTGAAGCAGGGGGACCAGCTTCCGACCGAAAGGGAATTGGTTGACACCTTTAAAGTATCCCGTGCCTCGGTCCGGGAGGCCATTCGCTATTTGGAATCGATGAAGCTCGTTGAAAGCCGTCAGGGAAATGGCACCTATGTGATTGCCTCAAGCGAAGAAGCCCTGGTCCAGCCTCTCGCATCAACCCTTTTTCTTGAGAAGGACAATCTGATGGATATCTTTTCCGTTCGTAAGATCATCGAACCTCAGGTCGCCCAGCTCGCAGCGGAAAAAGCAACAGCGTCGGAAATAAATGAGATGGAGGAAATCCTCCAGGAACAGGCAGAAAACCTTGTCAAGGGTCTCAATCTTACCAAAACAGATTCTGAATTTCATAACCTCCTCATCCAGACAGCGAAGAATCGGGTTTTAGAAAGACTTCTCCTTGCCATTCTCGATCTCCTGGAACAGACGAGAGAGAAATACCTTCAGGTGGAGGGACGGGCACAAAAATCGTTAAAGGGTCATCAGGAAATTCTCTCCGCTATCAAGGCCCGTAATCCTATGGCGGCACGACAGGCCATGCGTCGCCACTTAGAGGAGGTAGAGCATATCCTGTTTAATAAGAAGAAAGGAGGTGCAAAGAGGTCATCGATCCCGACGGAAGGAACCCGCCAAAATATAAATATATGAGGTTTAATGACCCCCACCCTCACCCTCACCCCTTGAGGGGGAGGTCGCTGACGCTCCATAGCTTTAGCGACGGAGCGGGCGGGTGGGGGGTATTATGATTTAATGCGTCTGTATTAGCTTGACTGATCAACCTTAATTGAAGGAGGTACAAGTTTATGGCTAAAGTGACTGAAATAACTGTTTGGACCCGAGGGGTGGTCATGGACAAAGAGGCCCGTGACGTCGCCAATGCCTTCGCTCAGGCTGCAAAGATGGAGGGCAAGTTCGTCCAGGCTTTTGACAATTACGAAGACCTGCCCGACCGCGTGCTCGTTACCACCCGTAAGTATGCGAGAATCAGTGATGAAGAGATTGAGATGAAGTACCTCTACACGAACAGCCATCCGGACGTGGTGGTAATCGTTGAACCCACCATTGTCAAAGGGATCAATATTCTGAAGGGGATGCCGGACGGAGGTCTTCTGCTCATCAATACGAACCGTCCGATTGACTATATGCTTAAATTTATCCCCAATGCGGATATATTAGGCGCTATTGCGACGGTGGATGCAGATGCGATTTCAGGGGTCCGCACCGTTGACTTTTCCGGAACTGAAGGAGGAGTTGACGCGTCAGGTCTCGGGGCAGGGATTGCCGCTCCCATGATTGGGGCCATGGCCAAAGTGACCAATATGGTGAAAAAAGAGACTCTGGCCAAGATTGTTAGTGACGTCGCCGCCCTCGAACGGGGTTACAAAGAAGTAAAAATCCAGAAGTTTCGTAAACCCCGCGCAGAATATTTCTGGGGAGGCTAAGAATTAAAAGTTCGGAGTTCAGAGTTAGGAGTTCGGAGTTAAAGGTTAAAAAAAAGCTCATCATCAATAGAAGAAAATGAAGGAGAAATGGAAGAAAGGAGAAATTTATGGCTATCAAGGTTCCCAAAGATAGAGAAGTACCCTTCGGAGCGATCACGCCTGCGCCGGTAAAGCAGCAAGAGCTTTTCATGACCTCCAATTGGCGCATCGTTCGTCCGGTGATTGATCATGAGAAGTGTACCCGCTGTTTCACCTGTTATATTGTCTGTCCAGACTCCTGCTGGTCCTATAACGAAAAGGAGGATCAGATGGAATGGAACTGGAAGTTTTGCAAAGGCTGTCAGATTTGTATCAATGAATGCCCGGCGGACGCCCTGAGCGCTGTCCCAGAGCTTGATTTTGAGGATGGGGTGGTTCGTCTGGAAAAACCTTTTTGATTAAGGAGGAAAACATTATGGCTCAAGAAAAGATGCTCAGCGGCTGCGCGGCGGCAGCCCAGGGGGCAAAATTTGCTGAAGTGGAGGTAATCTGTTCATTCCCCATCCGTCCCTATACTGCGATCATGATGGAACTTGCAAGAATGGTTGCAAACGGTGAACTGGATGCGGAATTTGTTCATGGTGAAGGCGAGCACGCCCAGCTTTCGGTGGCGCTTGGGGCCTCGGCAGCCGGCGCCCGTGCTTATACCGGAAGTTCCGGAGTGGGTGTCACCTATGCTTTCGAAGTCTATAGCCCGGCAGCCGGCGGCCGCTATCCTCTCCAAATGGCCATCGCTGACCGAACCCTCGATCCTCCCGGCGACTTCGGTTCGGAACATACCGATGCGATGTCTGCGAGGGATCAGGGTTGGCTGATGGGTTGGGCAGCAACCCCACAAGAGGTATTTGATAATACGTTGATCAACTACCGTGTCGGAGAAGATCCTCGCGTCATGCTGCCTCAGTTCGTATGTCAGGATGGTTATTTCCTTTCCCACATCCCGGATAAGGTCGTTCTACCGGAGCTCGCCCAGGTGAGGGAATTCCTGCCTCCTTATAGGGCACCTCATCCGCTCAGCCCCCTTTGCCCGGTCTCTCACGGCCCTCAAATCCGGCCAGACCAGGGGGCACCGATGGATGCTCAGAGGGCGATAACCTTTCTGGAAGTCCCAAAGGTCATCGAAGAAGCGACAAAAGATTTTAACCGCATCTTCGGCCGAAATTACGATCCCTTCCTGGAACAGTACAAGATGGAAGACGCGGAGATCGCCTTCTTCATCCAGGGAGCCCATGCCAATACCTGCAAGTCGGCAATCAACCATCTCCGAACCCAGGGAGTTAAGGCAGGGATGGTCAGGCCGAGGTGGATGCGGCCCTGGCCCACCGACCAAATTACGGAGGCTCTCTCTCGGGTAAAAGTGGTGGGTTGCGTGGAGAGCAGCACTTCTTACGGTGGTGCAACGCGGGGTGGAAACCTGATTCATGAGGTCCGGGCATCTCTTTACGATTTGGATAAGAGACCACTGGTTACCTCTTTTATGGCCGGCTTGGGCGGAGACGTGATTTTGCTTGAGGATTTCAATTACATGACTAAAATCCTCACGCAAATGGCTAAAGATAACAAGACTCATCAGCTTGTCTACTGGGTAGGTTTTGAAGAAGAAGCATAGACCTTTTCGATAAATTAAGGAGGTGTTCAATGATGCAAGCATTTGATTATAAAAAACAGATATTGGAACCGATCAAATCTCTCCGTGGTGCACCGAGAGAAGAGATGTACGTGCCTGGGCACCGTACCTGCGCGGGTTGTGGCCCGGCCCTGAACTACCGTCTCGTAGCAAAGGCCGCAGGTAAAGATACGATTTTTATTGGACCTACCGGCTGTATGTATGTGGCCAATTCCAGTTACCTCTGCACCCCCTACGCGGTCTCCTGGATCCATTCCCAGATCACGAACGGCGGGGCCGTGGCATCGGGGATCGAGGCCGCCTATAAGACGATGGCCCGCCGGGGAAAATATGACGGCCCTTTCCCGAATGTCATCGTGATGGCAGGGGATGGGGGGTCAGTGGATATTGGTCTTCAAGCGATGTCGGGATTGATGTATCGGGGTCACGATGTCCTTTTCATCTGTTACGATAATGAATCTTATGCAAATACGGGCATTCAGACTTCACCCACCACTCCTTACGGGGCGAATACTACTTTTACCCCTCCGGGCAAAGTCATTCCGGAAGGCAAAACCCTTTTCCCCAAAGACCCTCCACAATTGGTGATCGGAGGACATCCGGCCGTAAAGTACGTCGCCACGACCTGTGTCTCTTATCCCCTCGATCTGATGAACAAGGTGCGCAAGGCCCTCAATTATGACGGCCCCACTTTTCTCCATATGCTTTCCCCCTGCCCCAAGGGTTGGAAGTTTGACGAAAAACTGACATTGGAGATGGGTCGTTTAGCGGTTGAAACAGGAATGTGGACCCTTTATGAGTGGGAGAACGGGGAATACAAATACTCGCACATCCCAAAGAAGTATCAACCGGTAAGCGAATATATGAAATATCAGGGGCGTTTCACACATCTGAAAGAAGAACATATCGCCAAGATGCAAGCCTTTGTGGACGCAAAGATTCAGAGGATTAAGGCGATCGCTGTCGAGGCCCCTATCCCTACACCCAAAACAAAAGCCTAAACGTGGTGATGGAAAGGAGGTGAGAATCGGATTAAAACTTTGATGAATTATTTACTATAAGCCTTACCTACGAAAGGAGGTAATTCCATGGAAAAGGCATTCTCGGTATTTAAAATTGTGGAGGTTTTAATTTGTTCTTTGGTTCTATGTTTTCTGTCTATCGGGATAGCAGACGCTTGGCAACCCACCAAGCCTGTTGAGTTCGTTGTCCCTGCAGGTTCAGGCGGTGGCGCTGACCAAATGGCGCGATTCATTTCCCCACTCATCTCGAAGTATAACCTTTCTCCAAAACCTTGGATTGTGATCAACAAATCGGGTGGTGCGGGAGCAGAAGGCTTTATGTATGTCAAGGGAAAGAAAGGGGACCCCCATGAGATAATCATCACCTTATCAAACCTCTTTACAACCCCTCTGGCAACAGGCGTCCCATTTAGCTGGAAGGATCTCACACCCGTAGCCCGCCTTGCCCTTGATTATTTTGTCCTCTGGGTCAATGCCGAAGCTCCTTACAAGACTACTAAGGAATACTTCGATGCGGTTAAGAAAGAGCCGGGAAAATTCATGATGGGTGGCACTGGAACCGCTCAGGAAGACCAGATCATTACGATCATGATGGAACAAGCCTTTGGGGTGAAGTTTACTTATGTTCCCTTCAAGGGGGGTGGAGATGTGGCGGTTGAGCTCGTTGGAAAACATGTCAACTCAACGGTCAACAATCCTGCCGAAGCGGTGAGCCATTGGAAAGCAGGAAGACTGAAACCGTTAGCGACCATCGACCATGAGCGCATTGCTCTTCCTGATTGGGATAAGATTCCAACTATGAAAGAAGCGACGGGTGTGGATATGAGCTATCTCATGCTTCGTGGTATCTTTGCAGCTCCCGGCATCACAAAAGAGCAGCAGGATTTCTATGTTGACTGTTTGAAGAAAGCGACGGAAACACCGGAGTGGAAAAAATACATCTCCGATATGGGGCTTATGGCGTCTTTCCTTTCAGGCCCTGATTATGCCAAATGGGTCGGAGAACAGGAAGTCATTCATAAAGACCTCATGACCAAGGGAGGATTGATCAAGTAATAAGGAAGAACAGGCTGGATGGGAGGACGCGACATGGACTGATTATTCCTCCCTTCAGGCTTCTATGTGAGGAACTTGCCAAACTTGCCATAAAGGAGGAAAGATGCGAAAGGCCGATATTGTCGTGGCGTTGGGTTTAATGGTGGTTGGGCTTCTGGCGCTTGGAGATGCCGTGAGACTAGGCTTTGGATGGGGAATGAGTGGTCCCGAATCAGGATTTTTCCCGTTCTATATGGGCTTGGGGATCGTCATCAGCACCTTCTTTATCCTGCTAAAGGCTATAAAGATTTATAAGAAAGAAGGATCTGGAAAACCCCTGGTCCCGGAAGGAGGTACCGCTCAGATTCTCTGGGTATTGCTTCCTGCCATCGGGGTAGTTCTATTGACAGAACTGCTCGGGCTCCATTTGGCCACGGTCCTCTATCTTGCATTTTATATGGGAGTCGTGGGAAGAATCCATTGGGGTAAAGTGATCCTCTTGAGTGTTCTCGTACCTCTCGTCGTCTATGTCTTATTTGACAAAATATTTCTTATTCCCTTGCCTGAAGGTGTGTGGGGAAAAAATATTATTGCTCTTATACCCTTTTAATCCCGACAGAGCTTCGTCATGGTCGGGATGTCGCCCCACATAAGCGTAAGACCAAATACCACGGGCTTCCCTGTGGGGCTCCATCTGCTAAACCGAAAGGAGGAGCGACATTGGATATCTTTTCTAATTGGATCATGGGTTTGAGCGTTGCCTTGCAACCCTATAATCTTATGATTGCTGTCGTCGGTCTCATTTTAGGAATCATCGTAGGGGTACTGCCTGGTCTGGGTGGAGCAAATGGAGTTGCCATCCTGATCCCTATTACCTTTACCATGAGTCCTACGTCGGCTGTGATTTTGCTGGCATGTATATACTGGGGGGCGCTTTATGGTGGTGGCATCTGTTCCATCCTGTTTAATATTCCTGGCGAACCCTGGGCTGTAGCGGTTACTTTTGATGGATACCCTATGGCTAAGAGCGGACGGGCAGGAAAGGCCCTTGTCTTGTCTTTCTTATCGCATGGTTTTGGGGCAATTATAGGCGTCGTTTTGCTCACCTTCTTTGCCCCTATCATTGCAGAGTTTGCCTTAAAGTTTGGGCCTCCTGAAACCGCTGCTGTGATGGTCCTCACTTTCAGTGCGATGACCCGATTAGGAGGAAAATCTGCTTTAAAGTCCCTGGTCGCCATTTTCCTCGGATTCATTCTGGCGGCTGTGGGGATGGACATCGTGAGTGGAAAACTCCGCATGACCTTTGGCACGGTGCCTCTCATGGGAGGGTTTCACTTTATCGTAGCTGTCATCGGGCTATTTGGTATCGGAGAAATTTTTCTCACCGTAGAAGAAGGCCTCAAGATGGAGGGGGTCAAGGCCAAGGTAACATTGAAAGACATCTGGGATGGTTTGAGGGATCTCTTACGATTTCGAAGGATACTCATAATGGGTTCCCTGATCGGATGCTGGCTGGGCATCCAGCCGGGAGGGGCAACACCAGCCTCTTTTATGGCTTATGGCTTCGCCAAAAGTTCAGCAGCCGATAAAGATCAATTCGGTAAAGGGGCTTCTTCGGGTATTATTGCGCCGGAGGCAGCGGGTCACGGTGCTGGAACTGCAGCCACACTCCCCATGATCACCCTTGGAATTCCGGGTTCACCCACCATGGCTGTTATCATGGGGGGTTTGATGATCATGGGTCTTCAACCCGGGCCAATGCTTTTCAAAGAACACGCTGATTTCGTCTGGGGGTTTATCGGCAGCATCTGGGTGGCTAATTTCTTAGGCCTGATCCTTGTGATGGCTTTTGCTCCGGCCTTTGCAGCCATCTTGAGAATCAAGTTTAGCATCTTGATGCCTATCATCATCTACGTCTGTGCCATTGGCGCTTTTGCAGTCAATAACAGGATGATCGATATTTACTACATGATCATCTTTGGAATCGTCGGGTATCTTTTCAAGAAACTCGACTACCCCATGGCTCCGATGGTGCTGGCCTTGGTTCTGGGGAATATGGCCGAGTCAGCCGCCAGGCAAGCCCTCATCATGGGTCACGGCAATCCCCTGATCTTCTTCAGACCTCCGATTGCGCTTCCTTTAATGTTGATCGCCCTCTTCCTCTTCTTCTGGCCGACCATCTCCAAGTGGAAACAGAGGCTGTCTGCTAAAAAGGAGGCGAAGACCTAAGAATACTAAGGTTAAGGTTGAGGTTTAGGTTAAGATTTGGAGTAAATACCGATCAAATCTAAGAGGCAGAAGAAAATTCTTAGATTGAACCATATAAGAAGTTAAATTCACAGGAGCTTCATCATGAAATTTTTAATTGCGGGCGGAGCGGGATCAGTAGGCCAACCCCTCACCTCATCTCTGTTAGAAAAGGGACATCAAGTGAGGGTTTTGGATAAGAGGGCTGATCTACTCCAATCTCTGGAAGATAAAAATTTAGAACTGATAAAAGGAGAGATAGAAGACCTATCCGTAGTTAGAGAAGTTGTCAAAGGAATCGATGTTATTGTTCACCTGGCTTGGTCATTTTCTGACGACCCGATAGAACTTTTAGTTAGTGACCTAAAGGGACATATCTTGTTCCTTGATGCGGCAGTGGCTGAGAAAATCTCCCATTTCTTTTACACAAGTACTGCGGTCGTCTATGGTAAACCCATTAAATCTCCGATCACCGAAGAAGATCCGTGTTTAGTGGAAGAAGCAAGAAAACCTTTTTATGGAATTGCCAAACTGATGGCAGAAAAGTTCTCACTGGCCTACTCCAGAACTATGGGACTACCCGTCACTATTTTCCGATTCTGGTGGTCCTACGCTGAAGAGATTGGTGGGAGGCACCTTCGTGACCTGATCAAGCTTGCCCAGGCTGGGGAACCACTGATGGTTCCCGAAGGTGCAGGCGGAAGCTTTCTCCATCTTGATGACTTAACTAATGCCATACTGCTGGCCATACAAAAACAGAAGACCTTTGGGAAAATATTTAACCTCTCCACCCTTTTTCTTAGCTGGGAGGAAGTTGCCCGAATCATTATCGACGTTACCAATTCCTCTTCTCCACTTGAAGTAATACCGGCAGGTGCGTGGAAAGGGCCAGCATTCTTAGCTGATATCTGGGAGTTAAGTACAGGCAAGGCCGAACGACTTTTTACTTATCGATCTACGCTGTCTCATCTATCGGCCCAGCAAAAACTAAAAGAGGCCATCGCCCGATGTTCTAGAGATCTTAAATAACATAATCGACACATCCAACCGCAACTTAGAGTAAGAACTCGATCAATGACATATCAACAACCTAAATCATCAACGATTGCGGAATGCGGAATGTAGAATGCGGAATAAGAAAATAGAGAAAGGAGAAGGTTATGGCTATAAAGGTTCCAAAAGATAGAGAAGTGCCCTTCGGAGCGATCACTCCTGCTCCAGTGAGGCAGCAAGAGCTTTTCATCACTTCGAACTGGCGGATTATTCGTCCGGTGATTGACCACGAGAAGTGTACCCGATGTTTAACCTGTTATATCGTCTGTCCAGAACCTTGCTGGTCCTATAATGAAAAAGAAGATCAGATGGAATGGAACTGGAAGTTTTGCAAAGGCTGTCAGATTTGTATCAATGAATGTCCTGCGGACTCCCTGACTGCTGTCCCAGAGCTTGACTTTGAGGACGGGGTGGTTCGTTTGGAAAAACCTTTTTAAGCCTGCCTGCGGTAGGCAGGAAGGAGGGAAATATTATGGCCCAAGAAAAGATGCTCAGCGGCTGCGCGGCGGCAGCCCAGGGAGCAAAATTTGCTGAAGTAGAGGTTATCTGTTCATTCCCCATCCGTCCCTACACAGCGATTATGATGGAGCTTGCCAGAATGGTTGCTAACGGTGAACTGGATGCGGAATTTGTTCATGGTGAAGGTGAGCACGCCCAGGTTTCGGTGGCGCTTGGGGCCTCAGCAGCCGGCGCCCGTGCTTATACCGGAAGTTCCGGGGTCGGGGTCACCTATGCGTTTGAGGTTTACAGTCCGGCAGCGGGTGGCCGTTATCCCCTCCAGATGGCCATTGCAGATCGAACGCTTGATCCCCCCGGTGATTTTGGCTCGGAGCATACGGATGCGATGTCTGCGAGGGATCAGGGGTGGCTGATGGGTTGGGCTGCAACCCCACAAGAGGTATTTGATAATACCTTGATCAACTACCGTGTTGGAGAAGATCCTCGCGTGATGCTCCCTCAGTTCGTTTGTCAGGATGGTTATTTCCTTTCTCATATTTCGGATAAGGTCATTCTACCAGACCTTGCACAGGTAAGGGAATTTTTACCTCCCTATAAGGCTCCTCATCCTTTGAGCCCTCTTTGTCCGGTCTCGCACGGCCCACAAATCAGGCCCGATCAAGGGGCACCGATGGATGCTCAAAGAGCGATGACCTTTTTAGAAGTCCCAAAAGTGATTGAAGAGGCCACAGACGATTTTAATCGTATTTTTGGCCGAAACTACGATCCCTTTCTTGAGAAGTATAAAATGGATGATGCGGAGATCGCCTTCTTCATCCAGGGGGCCCATGCCAATACCTGCAAGTCGGCCATTAATCACCTTCGAAAACAGGGACTAAAGGTTGGGATGGTGAGACCCCGTTGGATGAGACCCTGGCCCACCATTCAGATCGCACAGGCCCTCTCTCAGGTTAAAGCAGTGGGTTGCGTTGAATCAAGCACCTCTTACGGTGGTGCAACGCGGGGTGGAAACCTGATCCACGAAGTCCGCGCGACCCTTTATGACCTGGAGAACAGACCCCTCGTCACCTCCTTCATGGGTGGCCTGGGTGGAGATGTCGTCCTGCTCGAAGATTTCTATTACATGACAAAGATTCTTTCGCAGATGGTCAAAGATAAAAAGACCCATCAGCTTGTCTACTGGATTGGTTTTGAAGAAGAATAGATCCATTTAATAACTTAAGGAGGTGTTTAATGATGGAAGCAGCATTTGATTATAAAAAACAGATTTTGGAACCGATCAAGTCTCTCCGCGGCGCACCGAAAGATGAAATGTATGTGCCAGGGCACCGGACCTGTGCTGGTTGTGGTCCGGCTCTGAACTACCGCCTCGTGGCAAAGGCTGCAGGTAAAGATACAATTTTTGTTGGGCCTACTGGCTGTATGTATGTGGCCAATTCGAGTTATCTCTGCACCCCTTATGCGGTCTCCTGGATCCATGCTCAGATTACCAATGGCGGGGCCGTAGGATCGGGGATTGAGGCCGCCTACAAAACAATGATGCGTAGAGGAAAGTATAATGGACCCTTCCCAAACGTTATCGTAATGGCAGGGGATGGCGGGTCGGTGGATATTGGCCTTCAGGCGATGTCAGGGTTAATGTATCGTGGTCACGATGTCCTCTTCATCTGCTATGACAATGAGGCCTATGCCAATACTGGCATTCAGACTTCACCCACTACCCCTTATGGAGCGAATACGACCTTTACCCCTCCTGGCAAAGCAATTCCAGAGGGCAAAACCCTTTTCCCCAAAGATCCACCCCAACTGGTGATTGGGGGACATCCAGCCGTCAAGTACGTCGCCACAACCTGTGTTTCCTATCCCCTTGACCTGATGAACAAGGTGCGCAAGGCCCTCAATGTAGATGGCCCTACTTTCCTCCATATGCTTACACCCTGTCCCAAAGGGTGGAAGTTTGATGAAAAATTGACATTGGAGATAGGGCGTTTAGCGGTTGAGACAGGGATGTGGACCCTTTATGAGTGGGAGAACGGAGAATACAAATATTCCCACATCCCAAAGAAGTATCAAACCGTAGGCGAATATATGAAATATCAGGGACGGTTCACGCATCTGAAAGAAGAACATATCGCCAAGATACAGGCTTTTGTGGATGAGAAGATTCAGAGGATTAAGGCAATTGCTGTGGAGGCTCCTATCCCGACGCCCAAGGCAAAAGCCTGATTAGGGTCACAAAGAAGTGGGTCAATCCGTTCAGGAACTCTCTTTCCTGATCGGTGCTGGTAATGAATAAAGGTGATTTATGAAAGTTTATGGCCGAACGAATCTGTACGGCTATACCATTGGTATATTGGTCATCGAGGGTTACTTTCCGCGCCTCCCAGGGGCCATCGGCAATGCCACAACCTTTCCATTTCCAGTTCTGCAAAAAGTGGTAAGAGGAGCCACAGGAGGACGGGTCGTTCGCGAACCTTCTCAGGAGATCATCTCATCCTATATCGAAGGGGCCCGGGAGCTCGAAGCCGAGGGAGCCCGGGCCATTACTACAAGCTGCGGTTTCACAGCGATGTTCCAACGAGAGTTGGCCGAGGCGGTAGACGTACCTGTTTTTGCATCGAGCCTCCTGTTGGTCCCACTCATTTCACGAATGTTTAAGAAAAAAGAACGCGTGGGAATTGTGACGGCCGATGCCAGGAGTATCACGCCCCGGCATTACGAAGGAGTAGGAATCGATCCCGATCGAGTCGTTGTAGGAGGGATGGAGGAATGCCCCGAGTTCGAGGAGGTGGTTTTTCAGGATAAGCACGAACTCGATGTGGAACGCATGGAGGCTGAGGTCGTTGGTGTGGCTACAAAACTCGTGGCTGAAAATCCTGAAGTTCGGGCTCTCCTTCTTGAGTGCAGCCTTCTCCCTCCCTTTGCAAAGGCTGTTCAGGAAGCAACTCGACTGCCTGTTTTCGACTTTACCACATTGGTGACCATGGTGCACTCTTCTTTGGTTCGGAAGTCTTTCAATGGTTATCTCTGACGCCGAAAGAAGAATTCAGCTTAGGAAGGCGAAAGTTACCAGATCAACCACTATCTGCGGTTGGCTCTCCACCAGTGTAATTCTGAACTATCTTCAGAAGCAACGGAAGATTTACATTGCCTCCACTGACAACGATTGCCACATTGCGCCCGATCTTTTTCACTCTCCGGTGCAAGACGGCTGCTATACCGACGGCCCCAGCTCCCTCCACGACCAGATGATGCTTCTCCAGGGCGAATGCTATTGCTTTGGCGATTTCTTCTTCTGACACCAAGACCACGTCATCAACATACTCTTGGACCATACGGAAAGTGTATTGATTCTCCAGACCGATACCACCTGATAGGGCGTCGGCGATGGTGTCCTCCTCCGGTATCTCTATCGGATGACCGGCACGAAGACTTTGGTACATTGCTGGGCCACGATCCATCGAAACACCTATTACTTGAATTGCACTGTTTGCAGATTTCAGGGCAAGGGCTATCCCCGATATTAAACCGCCGCCTGAAACAGGTACAATGACTGTATCGATCTTGGGGAGGTCCTCTAAAAGCTCTAAGGCAATCGTGCCCTGTCCTGCGATGATAAAGGGATCATCAAAAGCACTGATCATGGTCAATCCTCGTTCCTTCTGCATCCGAAAAACCTGCCCCATCGCTTCGTCTTGGCTTTTCCCGAATACCACCACCTCAGCACCAAAATCTTTCATGGCCATGACTCTATGGTTTGGAACTCTATTGGAAATGAAGACCACAGCATTGACACCCATCTGTTTGGCAACGTAGGAAACTGCTCGACCGTGATTGCCTGTGGTGAAAGTGATAACACCCCTTGCCTTTTCGTTAGCAGTGAGGTTAAGAAGTTTGTTTGCAGCACCTCGAACTTTGAAAGATCCTGTTTTCTGCAAGTTTTCAAACTTCAGATAGGTGGCGGCTCCGGTATGTTGCGTTAAAAAAGGAGAATTCACTAAGGGAGTTCTGACTGCAAAAGGCGTAATCTTCTTTCTTGCCACATAAATATCTTGCATTTTCACATCACCATGAGTCATCAGTCTCTCCTTGTCTGAATTCTCGTCAGGAAGCCATTCTATAGCTCTAAAGCGCAGTTTAATTGCTATATTGAGCGCCTACACACCTAATCCATAGAAAAGGTAGAACTCCTGAAGCAGACCTTAGCGCTGTTCCCTCAATCACTCGAAGGCAAGACAGTAGGTTACCGAGTAGTCATTGTTGTTAGAGTAATTTATTTATACAGAAGGATGAGGTTGTAAATCCTTGAGAAATAGAGACCGTGAGAACGATTTTTCTAAAGACTTACTGTGCGATAGCATACGAAGCTCGTCGTGGGTCTGCCCCGCCCATTCTTAGACCTTTTTGTGGAGAGTAAATAGCATTGACGCCTCCCATAAGCCGAGACCAAGGCCCTACGTCGCGAAGCTTATACCCCGACCTACCCAAGGGAGCGAGCAGCTGGGCATCGAGACGATTCTCATAGAGGATCTCCCTCCCGGAGTCATGGCGAATCCGAGGCGCCTCAATAGCCTGCTGTATATCCATCCCTCCATCCCAGAGGAGGGTGATGACCTGAGCAAGACTCTGAGGCTGCCCATGGTCTCCTGGAGTTGCTATAGCCAGACGGCATCGGCCATTATCCAGGACTAAAGCAGGGCAGAGCGTATGAAAGGGTCGATGCTTCGGCGTGAGCATATTCGGATGTCCTTCCTCCAGACTCGCCAGGTGGAGACGGTTGTGGAGGACAATCCCTGTCGATTCAGAAAGAACACCGCTTCCGAACTCCTCAAAAAGGCTCTGGACCCAGCTCACCGCGTTTCCTGCCTCATCCATGGCAACGACACAAGTGGTATCTCCACCTCCAGCCTTTCCACGCTCTTTATCCGTTTGAGGAGCGTTATTAGCAAATTCAGCAAATGACGCCGGAGTAAGAAGATTCTCCGGAATCCGGGCAACGCGAGGATCTCCCACAAGTTGATCGCGCAGTCTGAATGCGACGTGCTTCAGTTCAATGAACCGCTGAAAAAACTCCCGGGAAAGAGGTGCCTCTGAGCCTCTTGAAGCATCCAGCATGCCGAGGAGAAGCAAGAGTGCCAACCCCTGAGAATTGGGCGGAGCAGCAAAGACCTGTACCCCTTTGTATTCCATTGAAAGGGGAGTCTGAAGTTCTGTAGTATGAAAGGCGAGATCCTCAAGGGTCAGAAGACCGCCAGCTCGCGTCACATCCTTCACAACGGCCCGGCCGATTTCGCCACCATAGAGAGAAGAAATCCCAGAATGAGCAATCTCTCGAAGGGTTTTAGTTAAGGCAGGTTGACGGAGAAGGTCTCCCAAGGGCCTCAGGCCCGGGGACTGAAAGATCTTAACCAAGGAAGGAAAACGCTCGCATAGGTCCCCATAGATTGGACCATTGAAGAAGTTTTGCAGGGGGCGGTCGATTGGGACTCCGTTCTCCGCCCAGTCAATGGCAGGAGAAAGGGCGGTTTTAAGTGAAATCGTGCCAAACCGTTCAAGGGCTGTATTCCAACTGCGAAGGATTCCAGGTACCGATATCGACAAGGGCCCGCGCAGAGGCACTTCTTGCAGTCCAAGGGACAGATAATACTCCCTTGTGGCTTTCATTGGGGCACCCCCGCTGCCGTTGATACAGACGACCTCGCCAGAGGTCTGATCAAACCATAGCCCGAAGGCATCCCCGCCGAGGCCATTCATATGGGGTATGGCTACTGACAAAGCCGCTGCCGCTGTGACAGCTGCATCCATTGCATTGCCGCCCTCACGAAGGACAGTCGCTCCCGCTTCTGCTGCCAGGTGATGGCCAGCCACCACGATGCCACGGCGAGTTATAACAATGGGGCGGTGTACCCACATCGTCCTATTTTCCCACCCTACATCAGCAAGAGGTCAAAAGGTCACGGCAATGATCGACTGCTTGCAGAAATTCGGGTTTGTGCATGCTGTCAAGTGTACGTGGACGCGGTAAGTCCACTCTGATGATCTCTCGAACATTACTAGGCCGCTGACAGAGGATGATGATCTGGTCAGAGAGAAAAACAGCTTCCGCGATGTTATGGGTAATGAAGAGAACCGTCTTCTTCGTCTCCAGCCAAATTCGTTGAAGCTCAAGATTCATCTGCTCCCGTGTGAAGGCATCGAGGGCCCCAAAGGGTTCATCCATAAGGAGGAGCGAGGGATCATGGATGAGGGCCCGGCAAAGGGAGACGCGCTGCTGCATCCCGCCTGAAAGCTGGTAAGGGTAACTTGTGTCGAAACCCTCCAAGCCTACGAGCTTCAAAAGCTCTTGCGCTTTCTCTCTGTGACGATTGCGGTCGAGCCCCCGAATCTCCACCTGGAGCTCAACATTGCCCAAAACAGTTCGCCAGGGGAGAAGAACAGGATTTTGAAAAACGATTCCCACTTCTGAGTTCGGGCCATCGACCCGCTTCCCGTGCACAATGACCTCCCCCGAGCTCGCCGGGATCAGACCTGCGATGATCCTTAGGAGTGTACTCTTTCCACACCCTGAAGGTCCTAAAACAGAAACAAACTGATGTTCCTTAACATCGAAGAGAACGTTGCCAATTGCCTCGACAGAAGCCTTCTTGGAGATGAAGGTCTTGCTCAGATTCTTAATCTTTATGATTTCGGTCATACTGACCTTATCTCTTAAGGGATGTAGTCATTCGTGAAGTACTGCTCCACCGGGATCGCTTTTTGGAGACCAGTATACTTCGTTAGAATTTCCTGGGTTTGCTCCCAATCTTTTTTAGCCATCCATCCAAGTGGCTTGCCCTTCGTGTTCGGAGTGCTCAGGAGCGGGAAGGTAAGTTCGAGCTGGCGCAATAGAACCTTCTTCTTGTCCCGAAACTCTGGTCGACTCTTAAAGATTGCTTCCACTGCCTCTTCAGGATATTTTTGGGCTTCCACCCATCCCTTCGCTATTGCCCGGACGAATTTCTTCGCTAAATCACCCTTCTGAGAAAGGAAGTCTGTGTTAGCTATGATCCCGTTGCTCAAGGTATTCGCACCAAAGTCACCGTATTTGAAGTAATACACTTTGGCTCCTTGATCCTCCAGTTGAACCGTCTGAAGCTGAGAATACCCAGTAATGGCATCAGCTCGATTCTGTAAGAAAAGAGCATTTTTAGCACCCACGGCAGGATTTATAACACTAATCTTCGTGAGATCGGCCCCTACCATGGCAATTAAAGCTGGAAAGACTTTTGCTGTAGACTCAGCAGCGGCCATGGCAATAACTTTACCCTCAAGCTCCTTTGGAGTCTTGATGGGGTTTTCGGCGCGTGAAATGATTGCCATCGGGCTAGTTTGGGTAATACCGAAAATGGCCTTTATTGGCATCCCCTGAACCACACCCGGAGCCATCGTCCCAAAGTCTACGTACCCGATAGGAACCTTCCCACCGGCAATGATTTGGGCCACAGTGGCGGACCCGGCTCCTTCCGTAATCGTCACTTCGATGTCTTCCTGGGCGAAGTAACCTTTTTCCAGAGCCAAGTAAAAGGGAGCATGAGTGCCGTAGATTCCAAAATCAAGGCTGAAGGTAATTTTCTCTCTAGCTGCTTCAACCTTAGGTGGTAGTGACAGAGCTATAGCACAAACTAAGAACAAAAACCCTAACATGCCAATACGAGTATAAGCTCTCTTAATCATAGGTGCCTCCTTTCGAGATTGTCAAGTTTTTAGTTGAAATTAACTGTGGCTCCTAATCCATACATTTTCAAATCTTCCTATGCCGCTTTCTGTAGTACATACTTTTCTTCGTGCATCTGCTCGATCGTTGCTATCACTCCTGCAATGCCTAAATA
>Ga0315279_10000662_pt1 | contig 64771 bp, 58 predicted proteins | sample YL17G06_20_MG_FD_203694 | JGI IMG/M metagenome (GOLD analysis project Ga0315279, IMG submission 203694) | Sediment microbial communities from Yellowstone Lake, YNP, Wyoming, USA - YL17G06_20 | ecosystem: Environmental > Aquatic > Freshwater > Lake > Sediment | place: USA: Wyoming | collected...
TCTGGACATTCTGGCGATCAAGCTCGGGTATGGTCTCCCGGGCGTGGCCGTATCGTGCGCTGTCAGCTTTTTATTTATTTCCGTCTTCATCCTCGGCGTGTCTCTCAAACAGATCTATGGAACGGTTAGAAGCGCCTATGCTCTCATATTTAAGACGGTCCTCTCCTCCGCCCTAGTGATGGGGATCATTCTGGCTTGCTCCCGATGGAGTCTCAAGAATTATCCTGCCCTGCCCATGGTCGACCAGCAAATTTGGTGGGGCATCTTGGACCTGGTTTTGAAAGGAATAGTGTTCGCCGTGGCAACCATCGGCATTTATTCGCTGATGTTCCGGCGCGACCAGCCTTACAAGGAGTTGAAGCCGGTGATAGCATATGTTTGCACTTCGATATCAAACAGGATAAATATTGGTGAAAAATCGATATAAAACTTTAAATACCATATTAATTGGTGAAGTTTTCAAGCATGAATGACTACAGCTGCTTAAAAATCAAAAGGCCGGGGTTGGATTCAATTATTGCGAGACATCAAACCAATCACTAGTTGACTCAATGTGTATTTTTTAATAATTTATAATTGATTTTATTATTAATCCTTTTGTATACAAGTAGCTAACCAGATTGCTGCAAGGTTTCGATAAAAATTTTTTAAGAAAAATACAAGTAAATCCAAAGGCGGTAGCGTAACGATTCGATGAATATCTTCGTAACGGGTGGCGCCGGATACATCGGCTCCGTTCTCATTCCCAACTTACTGAACCAAGGACATGTGGTTTCAGTCTTTGATTCACTTCGCTACGGAGGAACAAGCCTGCTACCCTGTTTTAGCAACACCCGATTTTCTTTCCTCAAGGGAGATATTCGAAACCGACAAGCTTTAGCGGCCTGCCTCGAGAATGCGGACCTCATAATTCACCTAGCGGCCATCGTCGGGCTTCCGGCCTGCAATCGCGATCCTCAATTGGCCTATTCGACAAACTATGAGGGCACAAAAAACCTCCTGGACCTGAAATCCCCCGAGCAATCGTTGATTTTCGCCTCGACCGTCAGCAATTACGGCGCGATCGCGGAGGGACTCTGCGATGAAACGACGCCGCTCAATCCGCTGTCCCATTACGCCAAAACCAAGGCCGAGGCCGAAAAAGCCGTCCTGGACGCCCCGAACACCGTGTGTCTGAGGTTCGCCACGGCGTTCGGCGTCTCCCCCCGGATGAGGCTCGACCTCCTGATCAACGATTTCGTTTTTCAGGTGTTCACCAACAGGTTCCTGATCATTTTCGAGCGGCATTACAAGCGAACCTTCGTCCATGTCCGGGATATCGCCCTGAGCATCCAATTCGCGATCGCCCATTATGACACCATGCGGCAGGGCCTCTTCAATGTCGGAGACGACGCCAACAACCTCAGCAAAGAAGAGATCGCCGCCATGATCAAAACGAAGATGGATTTTCATCTTCATTATTCCGATGACGGCGAAGACGAAGACCAGCGCAACTACCGCGTCTCGTACAAAAAAATCAACGGGCTCGGCTTCAAGACGACAACGACCGTTCCCGAGGGGATCGACGAGCTTCTCAAGAGCTGTCCGGTCCTCGAACTCAAACATCCGTATAGGAACACCTGACATGGCCCTTCGAAAAAAAGCGTTCATCACCGGGATCACGGGACAGGACGGCTCCTATCTCGCGGACTTCCTCCTCTCCAAGGGATACGAGATCCACGGCCTCGTCCGGCGCTCGAGCTCGTTCAACAGGAGCCGGATCGACCATCTGTACCAGGACCCCCACCTGCCCGGCACGCGGCTGTTTCTCCATTACGGAGATCTCTCCGATTCCTCCCAGCTCACGGAGATCATTTACAATATCAAGCCCGACGAGATCTACCATCTGGGGGCCCAGAGCCACGTCCGGGTGAGTTTCGACCTAGCGGAATACACTGGAGACATCACCGGCCTGGGAACGACGCGCATCCTCGAATCCGTCCGGCGGAGCGGCATCAAGACGAAGTTCTATCAGGCCTCGAGTTCGGAGCTCTTCGGCAGCGCCCCGGCTCCGCAGAACGAATTCACCCCCTTTCAGCCCCGAAGCCCGTATGCCTCGGCCAAAGTTTACGCCTACTGGATGACCCAGAACTACCGGGACGGCTACGGCCTCTTCGCCTGCAACGGCATCCTATTTAACCACGAATCACCGCGGCGGGGCGAAGCGTTCGTGACCCGGAAGATCACCTATGGCTTGTCCAATATCCTCGCCGGCAAGGAAAAGAAGCTCTATCTCGGCAACCTGGATGCCCGCAGGGACTGGGGCTATGCGCCCGAATACGTCGAGGCGATGTGGCTCATGCTTCAGCGGGACCGCGCGGAGGACTACGTCATCGGCACGGGCGAAACGCACTCCGTCAAGGAATTCCTGGAAGAGGCCTTCCGCTATCTGAACATGGACTGGAACGAATACATCGTCATCGATCCCTATTATCTTCGGCCTACGGAAGTCGAAGAGCTCCGGGCGGACATCACCAAAGCGAAAAAGGACCTGGGCTGGGCCCCGAAGGTCGCCTTCCACGAACTCGTGAAGATCATGGTCGATTTCGACCTGCAACGGAACGGGCTGCCGTGTCCCGGAGAGGGGAACAAGATCATCGAGAAATGCCGATTTCCTAAGAACTGATCGGAGCAGGGAACGATGGCCAAGAAGATCCTGATCACGGGCGCCGGGGGATTCATCGGCTCGCATCTCGCGGAACAGGTCCTCGAGCGGGGATTGGAGGTCCGGGCGTTTGTCCGGTATAACTCCGGGAATCGATGGGGCTGGCTTGAGGAGTCCCCCGCGAAAAAGAACATCGAGGTCGTCCTCGGCGACATCCGGGATTATGATGCCGTCGCCGGCGCCGTCAAAGGATGCGAGGCCGTCTTCCATCTGGCCGCCCTCATCGGCATCCCGTACTCGTATCTCTCTCCTCTGGCCTATATCCGGACCAACGTCGAGGGCGCCTACAACGTCCTCCAGGCGTCCCGGGAATACGGCGTTAGCCAAATTCTCATGACCTCGACGAGCGAAACCTACGGGACGGCGCAATACGTCCCGATCGACGAGAACCACCCCCTGGTCGGCCAATCCCCCTATTCCGCGTCCAAGATTGCGGCCGACCATCTCGCTTTGAGCTATCACCGGGCCTTCGACGCCCCGGTCAAGATCGTCAGGCCGTTCAACACCTACGGGCCGCGCCAGTCCGCGCGGGCCGTGATCCCGACGATCATCACCCAAATCCTGAGCGGCCGGAAAGAGCTCAGCCTCGGAAACGTCGAGCCGAGCCGGGACCTGACTTTCGTCCGGGATACCGCGTCGGCGTTCTTCGAAATCTTCAAGGCCGACGGGCTGTTCGGCGAGGTCGTGAACATCGGGCGGAACGAGGACATCTCCATCCGCGATCTGGCGCTCCTCATCGCCGGCCTGACGGGCGCGGAGATCTCGATCGCGACCGACGCCAAGAGAATCCGGCCGGCAAAAAGCGAGGTCGAACGGCTGCGGTGCGACAACCGGAAAATCCTGTCCCGGACCTCCTGGACGCCTGCGGTGGACCTCAAAAAAGGCCTGGCCACAACGATCGCCTGGATCGAAGCTCATCTCGAATCCTATAAAGCGGACCTCTACAATGTCTGACGGCATTCCGCTCTCCGTCCCCCACATGGAGGGGAACGAATGGGCCTATGTCAAGGAGTGCCTCGACACGGAATGGGTCTCGACGGCCGGCCGGTTCGTCCGGAAGTTCGAGGAGGATATCCGCGCCTATACCGGAGCGAAACACGCCGTGGCCTGCGTCAACGGGACCTCGGCTTTGCATCTCTCGCTGAAAATCGCGGGGGTGCGGGCAGGGGACGAAGTCCTCGTCCCGACGCTGACGTTCATCGCCACGGTCAACGCCGCCGCCTATCTCGGCGCCGTCCCCGTCTTTCTGGACTGCGACGAGTTCTACGGATTGGACAAGGAAAAAACGAGGTTGTTTCTCGAGACGGAGACGGTCGTCCGGAGCGGTTTCACATTCAATAAAAGAACGGGACGGCGGATCTCGGCGATCATTCCCGTCCACGTCTTCGGGAACGCGGTCGACCTGGAGGGGCTCGTCCCGATCTGCCGGGAGAGGAATATCAAAGTCATCGAAGACGCGACGGAAAGCCTCGGGACGGTCTACGCGCGGGGAGCATTCGCCGGACGCCACACGGGCACGATCGGCGAATTCGGCTGCTTATCGTTCAACGGAAACAAGATCATCACGACGGGCGGCGGAGGCATGATCCTCACCAACGACGAGGCATCCGCCGAGTCGGCCCGGTATTTGACGACGCAGGCCAAGGACGACGAGGTCCGCTATATCCACAACGACATCGGCTACAATTTCCGGCTGACCAACATTCAAGCGGCCCTGGGCGTCGCCCAACTGGAAAAGCTGCCGGCCTACCTCGAAATCAAGAAGCGCCAGTACGACACCTATAAATCGGCCCTCGACGCCGTCCCGGGCCTTCATCTCGCCGAGACGCCTGGATTCGCCCGCAACAACCATTGGATGTATTGCCTTCAGATCGATAAAGCCATCTATGGAAAAGGACGGGACGAGGTCATGGACGACCTGGCGGCTCGTCACATCCAAACCCGGCCGGTCTGGTATTTGAACCATCTCCAAAAGCCTTATAAGGACTGTCAAGCTTATAAGATCGATCACGCCCTCGCTCTGTGGGAAAAGACGTTGAATGTCCCCTGCAGCGTCGGCCTCTCCCCGCGCGACATCGAGAAAGTCATCGGGTTTCTCCGGCATGCGTAACATCATAGTCATCGGCGGCGGAGGACACGCGAAAGTCGTCGTCAGCCTCCTCAAAAAAACAAAACGCTTTTGCATCCTGGGGTACACCGACCTCCACGATCGCGGACCACTTCTCGGCATTCCTTACCTCGGAAACGACGACGCCGTCAGCGGCCTCCTCCGAAAAAATCAGCGCCCGGCGGCCGCCTTGGGGATCGGCAGCATCCTGGCGACCGAAGTCCGCAAGCGGCTCTTCGAGAAATACGAGGCTTTCGGGCTGACATTCCCGGCGATCGTTTCTCCGGACGCCGTCGTCAACGAAAGCGTCGACATCGGCGCCGGAACGGTCGTCGCCGACGGCGTGATCGTGAATTCCGGGACGAGAATCGGCCGCGGCGTTATCCTGAACACCCACTGTTCGGTCGACCACGATTGCGACATCCGCGATTTCGCCCATCTCGCGCCCGGCGTGACCGTGAGCGGCGGAGTGAGGGTCGGGGCGTATTGCTTAGTCGGGACCGGGGTAAACATCATCCATGGCATTTCCATCGCCGACCGGACGACCATCGGCGCGGGAGCGACCGTGATCCGAAACATCCTCAAGGCCGGGACCTACGTCGGCCTTCCCGCGAGGCGGAAGCCATGAAAAAATCGGGCCGGGTGTTCATCATTGCCGAGGCCGGGGTCAATCATAACGGCTCGCTGGATCTGGCCAAGCGGCTCGTGGACGAGGCGAAGAAGGCCGGCGCGGACGCCGTCAAATTCCAGACGTTCAAGAGCTCACGCCTCGCGTCCAAAGCGGCGCCCAAAGCGGGATATCAAAAAACCGGACCGACCGCAGACCAGTCCCAACAGACGATGCTGAAACAATTAGAATTGAGCGCTCGAGATCATGTTGAAATCATGTCCCACTGCCGGAGTATTGGGATCGCGTTCGTATCCTCGCCCTTCGACATCCCGAGCATAAAGCTCCTCGCAAGATTGGGATTGAGCCAATTCAAGATTCCCTCGGGCGAAATTACCAATCTCCCCTATCTCAGAGAAATTGGGGCTCTGGGGAAAAGCATCATTCTTTCGACCGGTATGGCAAACCTTGGAGAAATCGAGAACGCCCTTGAAATCCTGACGAATGCCGGAACAAAACGGCAGAACATTGCCATACTCCACTGTACGACCGAATATCCCTCCCCGTATCGAGAAGTGAACTTATCGGCGATGGTGACTATCCGAGAGGCATTCGACGTGAACGTCGGCTATTCCGACCATACTCTAGGAATCGAAGTCGCCGTTGCAGCCGTCGCCCTAGGGGCGACTATCATCGAAAAGCACTTCACCCTCGGGAGGACAATGGACGGGCCAGACCACATGGCTTCCCTCGAGCCCGGAGAAATGAAACAATTGGTCCGCGCCGTCCGGCACATCGAGGCGGCCCTCGGCGACGGGATCAAGCGCCCGACGCGCTCGGAAATCAAGAACTTAATCCCCGTCCGGAAGAGCATCGTCGCCGCTAAGGACATCAAGAAAGGCGCGCGCTACACGGTCGCTAATATCACGACCAAACGGCCGGGCAATGGCCTTTCCCCCATGCTCTGGGACGCCGTCCTCGGACGGCGGGCGGGGAAGGACTACGCTGAGGACGATCTCATCGAGCTATGAGAAGAAACATCTGCGTCGTCACTGGGTCGAGAGCCGAATACGGCCTCCTCTATTGGCTTCTCAAGGAGATTCAGGCCGATGACGACCTGAAGCTCCAGCTCGTCGTCACGGGCATGCATCTCTCTCCCGAGTTCGGACTAACTTACAAACACATTGAAGAGGATGGATTCAGGATCGCGGCCAAAATCGAAATGCTTCTGTCTTCAGATACGCCGGTCGGGATCTCCAAGTCAATCGGCCTGGGAATCATATCGTGCGCCGAAACGCTTGCCCGTATAAAGCCGGACATCCTCGTCGGCTTGGGAGACCGGTTCGATCTTTTCGCCGCAGTCGTCGCAGCCATGGTTTCTCTCGTCCCCGTCGCCCATATTCACGGTGGGGAAGCCACAGAGGGCGTAATTGATGAGCCGATCCGGCATTCGATCACGAAAATGTCTCACCTTCATTTCACTTCGACCGAGGCGTACAGAAAACGAGTGATTCAACTGGGCGAACATCCGAAGACGGTTTTCAATGTCGGAGCGTTGGGACTCGACAGCCTCAAGAAACTCCGTCTCCTGGGCCGGGCGGAACTCGAAAAGCGATTGAATTTCAGGTTTGGGGAAAAGACCCTCCTAGTGACGTTCCATTCGGTCACCCTTGAAAGATCTACCGCCGAAAGCCAATTCAGGATTTTACTGGCCGCTCTCGACGAATTGAAGAATACGAAGATCATTTTTACGAAACCCAATGCCGACACGAACGGACGGATCCTGATTAAGCTCATCGATGATTATGTCGCGCGCTGGAAAGAAAAAGCCGTCTCGTTCACAAACATGGGCCAACTCCTTTACTTATCGACCCTGCAATACGTGGACGCCGTTGTCGGCAATTCCTCAAGCGGCATCATCGAGATGCCCAGTTTCAAGAAAGGGACGATCAATATCGGCGACCGTCAGAGAGGCCGGATCAAAGCGACCTCCGTGATCGACTGCGATCCCGACAAGGACTCCTTGGCTAACGCTTTTTTGAAATTGTATTCACCGGTCTTCCAGAACAAACTGAAGACTGTCTCAAATCCATATGGACGGTGGGGCGCTTCGGCAAAAATTATCCGCGTCCTGAAAGCGTTCCCTCTCGACGGCCTCGTAAAAAAGGAGTTTTATGACATCCTGTCGTTAAAGAGCCATTCGTAGTCTATTGAAAGAAGGCGATTGATTCCATGAGCGATGAAATCCAAGACATTCTGATCCGCGTTGGGGCGTCTGTCAAAGACGCTATGAAGCAACTCGACCTGACGGCGCAGAAGATCCTCTTTGTCGTCGATGACGCCGAGCGGCTCGTCGGCGCCCTGACGGACGGGGATATCCGCCGCTGGATCCTGGCCGGCGGGAATATCGCGGACGACGTCGAAAAGGCCTGCTTCAAGAAGACATTTTTCGCGACGAAAGACTACGATACGGACGCCCTCAAGGACGAAATTTACAAGAGAAAGATCGTCGTCGTTCCGGTCCTCGACGACAAACGGAAGGTCGTCGAGATCCTGAAATGGGACAGCCTGTTCGGGACGGCGGTCAAACGCAAGTTCGCCGAAAAGCTGACGACGCCCGTGGTCATCATGGCCGGGGGCACGGGGACGCGCCTCGACCCGTTCACGAAAATCCTTCCCAAGCCCTTGATTCCGGTCGGAGACAAGACCATCATCGAGATTATCATCGATAAATTCCTGGCTCACCATGTCGGCCACTTCTACATCTCGATCAACCACAAGGCCAAAATCGTCAAATCGTTCTTCGAGGAATTGAATCCGCCGTACGAGATCACGTTCCTTCTCGAGGACGAACCGCTGGGAACAGCCGGCGCCCTGAAACAGCTCGAGGGCCGACTCGCGGGGCCCGTCCTCGTGACGAACTGCGACGTCATCATCGACGCGGATTACCGCGACTTGGAGGACCAGCACCGGACGGACAGCAACGAAATCACGATCGTCGCTTCGCTCAAGCATGTCCGGATCCCCTATGGGGTGTGCGAGATCGAAAAAGGCGGCCGATTAATCCGCCTCAGCGAAAAACCCGAATACAATTTCCTGGTCAATGCTGGGATGTACATCCTCGATCCCAAGACGTTACGCGACATCCCCAGCGGCCGGCCGTTCCACATCACCCAGCTCATCGCGACCGTCCTCGGACGGCAGGGTAAGGTCGGCGTCTATCCGATCCGGGACAGCGCCTGGATCGATACGGGTGAGTGGCCGGAATATCGAAAGGCCATCGAAAGGCTGAAATTTTGATCCAGAGCCGATCCCTCCTCGCGATCATTCCCGCCCGGGGAGGCAGCAAAACGATCAAGGACAAGAACATCCGGTCTCTCGCCGGCCGGCCGCTCATCGCCTGGACGATTGAAGCGGCGAAGACATCGAAATACGTCGACCGGGTGGTCGTCTCGACGGATTCCGAGGCTATCGCCGGAATCTCCAAAACATGGGGAGCGGACGTCCCGTTTCTGCGGCCTCCGGACCTGGCCACGGATGAGGCGCCCGGGAACGACGTGATCGTCCATTGCCTGCGATGGATCCGGGAGAACGAGCCCCGAGCCTATGATTTCTTCATCTATCTCCAGCCGACATCGCCGCTGAGGACATCCGCGCACATCGACGCCGCCATGGAGCAGATGGTCGGAGATCCTGCGGCCGAAGCGCTCGTATCTGTCGCCGAAGCCGCTGACCACCCGTATTGGCTGAAGATCATCGACGACCGCGGCCGATTGGCCTCCTGGCGTCCTGACGGCCGGCCGATGTCGCGACGCCAGGACCTGCCTAAGCTTTATATCCTGAATGGGGCCATCTATATCGCCCGGCCGCACGTCTTCGACGCCCATCCAGATTTTTACGCCGGGCCGTGTCTCGGGTTCGTCATGGATCGGACGAGCAGCGTCGATATCGACGACGAAAACGAATTCGCCTTCGCTGAATTCCTCCTCAACCGCCGAAGTCGGCAACCGTCTTGAACACATCCGCAGAGAAAAGGCCGAGCATCCTAAAACCTTAAAAAACAGAAGAAAAATGAACTAAAAACTTTATTCATCAGCATTGACCAACATTTGGGCATAGCAATTCCTCAAGGAGGCAAGTAAATATATGATCAAGAGTGATAAGTCCAAAGAGGTTTGGAATAAGATCAAGAAAATTGAAGAGTTGGCTCAAATTCTTACATCAATCCGTATAGAGAAGAAGATCGTTCTTTGTCACGGTGTTTTTGATCTTCTACATATTGGCCATATTCGGCACCTCGAACAAGCACGACGAATGGGGGACATTTTAGTCGTGACAATCACTCCTGACAACTATGTAGACAAAGGACCTCATCGGCCAGCATTTACCGATGCTTTACGAGCGGAGGCAATTGCCTCCCTAAACTGCGTGGATTATGTAGCAATCAATCAATGGCCAACAGCAGAGGAAACGCTGCGGCTCTTACGGCCAAACATTTTTGTCAAAGGTTCAGAGTTCAAAAGCATAGCATCGGATATGACCGGAAAAATTGGCAAGGAAGAACAGGTTATTCGAGAAATTGGAGCAACCTTGGCATTTACTGAAGACATCGTCTTTAGTTCGACTAACCTAATTAACCGATATCTGTCTAATTTTCCCGAAGAAGTTCAGCAATATATTGATCTCTTCCGGCAACGTTATGACTATCAGGAGGTTTTGGAAATAATCGATAAAATGGCTTCGCTAAATGTTCTTGTAATCGGTGATACAATTTTGGATGAGTATCAATATTGTGAAGCCATCGGCAAATCGTCGAAAGATCCTGTTTTGGTTGTAAAATATCAGTCACATGACCTATTTGCGGGAGGAGTTCTGGCTGTAGCTAATCATGTGGCAAACTTTGCAAATAAAGTACAGCTTGTCACTATTTTGGGTGAACATAATAGCTATGAGGATTTTATTAAGTCACGACTTTGCTCCAATATAATGCCTCACTTTGTCATTCAACCTCATGCTTCTACGCTCATAAAAAGGCGTTTTATTGACGGTTATTCTTTTAATAAACTCTTTGAAGTGTATGTCATGGACGGTTATGGTCTTCTATCGGAGGAAGATTCCCAATTATGTTCTTGGCTTAACGTAGAACTGCCGAAGTATGATCTTGTAATTGCTGCAGATTACGGCCATGGAGCAATAAGCAACAACATGGCAAATAATCTCGTTAAGAATGGAAGATTCCTGGCAGTAAATACTCAAGCTAATGCTGGTAACCGCGGCTTTCACACTGTAACTCGTTATCCGAAGGCAAACTACGTTTGCCTTGCGGAACACGAGATGCGACTTGAGATGCGCGATCTTAATGGCAGTTTAAGACCTATGATGGACACAATATCACAGAAGCTCGGTTGTAGCTATTTCGTCGTAACTCGTGGCAGGAAAGGATGTTTGGTCAGTAGTAATCAAGGTGATTTTATTGCAGTTCCTTCTTTTGCCCAAAAGGTTGTGGATCGAGTGGGTGCCGGTGATGCTTTTTTTTCAGTGACTGCTCTTGCGGCCGTTCAAGGTATTCCTATTGAACAGCTTGGTTTTATCGGAAATGTAGCAGGCTCTTTATCTGTAGAGACTTTAGGAAATCAAAGGGCTATTGATAAATTAAGCACCAAAAAGTATGTAATATCACTTTTAAAGTAAATATTGTTTTCGCTCGACTATAAAATTTAAAATTCTAGCGTAGTGTTATACCACAACTGGTTATTTGGAATTGGAATACAAATTAGCTCATAGATATAAAAGATATTATTTCAATAAACGTAGATTTTAAGGCTTTATCGTTTGACATCTAAAAGTTATCCTGAATTTGATCGGTCTCTTTTAAAGCTCGCACCACTTGCGGAACGTAAGAATAACTTAACTCTAAAGGATATTTTGTCTCTTAGCCCTTATTCTTCTGTAAGTGAATCCCTTAAGATTGTTGCCTCAAGAATCGTCACTGCCAATGCGCATAAAGCGGCCGTAATTTTAATGATGGGAGCCCATGTCCTCAGGTCAGGTGTCCAACGATATCTCATTGACATGATGGAAAAAGGATATCTATCCTGCATCGCCATGAATGGTGCAGGCTTGATCCACGACTATGAATTTGCCTTAATTGGAGAGACTACTGAGAGCGTCGCAAATTATATCCAGGATGGCCGTTTTGGAATGTGGCAGGAGACCAGTCGAATCAATGATATTGTCTTGGCAGCCGCTAAAAAAAAGATTGGATTGGGAGAATCTGTAGGTCGCGTTATCGAGGAAGAACAGTTTCCTCATCATAAAATCAGCATTTTGGCTGCCGGCTACCGCTTGAACATTCCAATAACAGTCCATGTCGGTATTGGGTACGATATTATCCATGAACATCCAAATTGTGATGGTGCCGCCTATGGAGCTACCAGTTATACTGACTTTTTGCGTTTAACTAAGGTTTTGGAGTCGATCGAAGGCGGTGTGATCATGAATTTTGGCAGTGCAGTAATGGCCCCGGAGGTATATCTTAAAGCTTTAGCTATGGTACGAAATGTTGCACATCAAGAAGGTCGAAAAATTGATCAAATTACTACTTTGGTTTGTGATATCAAAAAATTGCCAAAGAACTATCATCAAGAAGCTTCGCATAATAATCCCGATTATTATTTCCGACCATGGAAGACTATGCTTGTACGCACCGTTGCTGATGGAGGAGAAAGCTATTATGTTCAAGGGCGCCATGAACAAACAATACCTGAGCTTTGGACCGCTCTAGCCTTTTTATCACAATAAAGTGGAGAAGAAATGTCAGCGTGGCTCGAAAATAGTTTAAAACTCAAGACTCTTCTAGAATTATTATCTGTGCGCGACGATTTTGGAAAAGAGCTCGAATTGGACGCTTCTTTTATGCGCTGGACCGATATCACGCGCCAAATTCGTTCTAACAGAAATTCAGTCTATTTAATTGGGAATGGAGCAAGTGCCTCCATGGCTAGCCATATTGCTGCCGATTTAGCTAAGAATGCCCACGTCCACACTCAAGTGTTCACAGATATATCCTTAATAACTGCAATGGCAAATGATCTTTGTTATGAGGAGGTCTATGCAGAACCAATACGTAGAAGAGTTATCAAAAATGATATGTTGGTGGCTATTAGCAGTTCCGGCGAGTCACCTAATATCCTTCGGGCTGTCAAAGAAACAAAAAAACTTAATGGATTTGTAATTACGCTTTCTGCCATGAAACCAGATAACATGTTGCGGAGACTAGGTAAACTCAATTTTTATGTACCTGCCAAAACTTACGGAATGGCTGAGACCTGTCATGCGGCCATTTTACATTACTGGGTAGATCAAATAACTTAAACAACGCAATTCAATAAAACGAATGGAAATTAAGAATCGGTGTTAGATTTCAAAACAGTACTTGTAACAGGTGGAGCGGGTTATGTAGGTGCAGTGCTGGTTCCAAAACTCCTTGATAAAGGCTATTACGTAAAAGTTCTTGATCTTTATATTTATGGAGACCACGTATTGGACACGGTTAAGCACCATCATAATTTGGAGCAAATTAAGGGTGATATCCGCAATCGTAGACTATTGGAACAGATTATTCCGGGATGCGAGGCTGTTATTCATCTGGCTTGCATTTCTAATGATCCAAGCTTTGAACTGAATCCACAACTCGGGAAGTCAATTAATTATGATGCGTTTTCTGATTTAGTTGATGTATCAAAAGCAAGTGGTGTTCGTCGTTTTATTTATGCATCATCTTCCAGTGTGTATGGCATTAAGAAGGAGGAAAATGTCACTGAGGATTTGCCCTTACAGCCATTAACGGACTATTCCAAATACAAAGCACTATGTGAGGAAGTGTTACTGAAGAAACGAGAACCTGGCTTTGTCACATTGACCTTACGCCCGGCAACTGTTTGTGGTTACTCGCCGCGCTTGCGACTTGACCTGACGGTTAATATCCTAACTAACCACGCGGTCAATAATCGTTTGATAAAAGTCCTCGGTGGACAGCAACTGCGCCCTAATATTCACATTGAAGATATGGCCAAGTTGTATCTGCAGACCTTAGAATGGCCTGATAATAAGATCGATGGCCGCATTTTCAATGTCGGTTATGAGAATCGCCGAGTTTCAGAAATTGCAAAGATAGTGCAGAGGATTGTGGGACCAGACGTCCAAATCGTTACTACGCCAACAGACGATAACCGTTCCTACCATATCTCTTCCGAGAAGATCAAGCGCGAGTTAGACTTTGCTCCTAGGCACACTGTAGAGGATGCGGCACGTGATTTGGTGACAGCCTTTCAGGCCGATAAGATACCCAACTCGATGACGGATATCCGCTATTACAACATTAGGATGATGCAGGCATTAAATCTCAAGTGAGTGGGAAGATGCGTATTCCTTATGTAAATATTGCTGCCCAGCATGCACTAATTAAGAACGAACTCCTGAGTGCTATGTCAATCGTCATTGACAATGGCCAGTTTATCTTGGGTGATGAGGTGGCAGAATTTGAACAGCGTTTTGCTGAACTCTGCGGCGTGCGCTACGCTGTGGGGCTCAGCTCTGGCACCGATGCCCTCCTCCTGGCTCTTAAAGCGGTAGGCATTGGTCCTGGAGATGAAGTTATCACCGTGCCTAATTCGTTTGTTGCAAGTGCGGCTTGTATTGCGCTTTCGGGTGCACGCCCGGTGTTTGTTGATGTCCGTGATGACTACAACATGGACCCTACTCTGATTGAGCAGGCGATCACATCACGCACCAGGGCAATACTTCCGGTGCATCTTACTGGCCGACCGGCTGATATGGACCAAATTATGGACATTGCGAAAGGAAAAGGATTGCACATTATCGAAGATTGTGCCCAAGCTGTCATCGCGGAGTACAAGGGCAATCGTGTAGGATCGTTTGGCAGGATGGGCTGTTTCAGTCTGCATCCGCTCAAGACGCTGAATGCGTGTGGTGATGGGGGAGTTCTGACCACGAACGATGGCGACGTAGCCGAACAGATCAGAGTCTTAAGAAATATCGGCTTAAAAACGCGCGACGATTGTGTGGTGTGGAGCGGGAATTCAAGACTTGACACTATTCAGGCAGCAGTGCTGTTGGTGAAATTGAAGTACCTAGAAGCGTGGACGGAGAAGCGGCGAGCGAATGCTCGGTTCTACCAAGATCATTTGGCTAACCTACCTCAGGTACAACTACCATCGGATAAACCACATGAGCGGGCGGTGTATCATACTTTTATTATTCAGGCCGACCACCGAGCTGAACTACAAGTACATCTGGCCAGACTCGGCATCGGCACAGCAATTCATTATCCGGTGCCAATCCATCTTCAAAAGGCTGCGCGCAACTTGGGCTACGGTCCAGATAGTTACCCGGTAGCCGAGAGACAAGCACAACGCATCCTTAGTCTACCGGTTTATCCAGAACTCGAAGAGGCGGAACTGCAGTATGTAGTAAATGGCATCCGCAGTTTCTACGAGGAGAAATGACATGAAGGTTCCTTACTCGTATCTTCAACGACAATTTGCAGACATTGAACCCTACCTCGATGATATCCGCACTCTGGTCAACACTGGCGACTTCACCCTTGGTAAAGCGCTTACTGAGTTTGAAGAGCGGTTCGCCAACCTTATCGGGCTACCCTACGCCATTGGTGTGGGTACTGGCACTGATGCATTGATGCTCTCGCTAAAGATCCTCGGTATCGGCTCCGGCGATGAAGTTATCACGACGCCTAATACTTTCGTTGCCACTGTAGGCGCAATCGCCATGGCCGGAGCGAGGCCCGTCTTCGTGGATAACAATGAGGAATTTACGATTGACGTGACGAAGATCGAAGATGCTATTACTCCCCGCACTAAGGCGGTTATGCCCGTCCATCTTACGGGATGCCCTGCCGATATGCCATTTATAATGGAAATCGCCAAGCGTCATAATCTCATTGTTGTCGAAGATGCAGCCCAAGCTATCCTTGCCTCAATTGATAATAAGTCTGTCGGCTATTGGGGCGCAACGGCAGGTTTCAGCCTGCATCCACTGAAAAATCTCAACATTTGGGGAGACGGAGGGATCATCGTCACGCGTTCCGAAGAACTGTGCGACAAATTACGTTTGTATCGCAACCATGGCATGGCCACCCGAGACGAGATTGCCTTCTGGAGCCACAACTGCCGTCTTGACACTTTGCAGGCAGTGGTTGCCAATCGTCTCCTCAGCCAGGTTCACGCCATCACGGACCAGCGTATTGCAAATGCGCGTCGATACGACCAAGCGTTCTCCAACCTGGAGGAGAACGTCCGCATTCCCCCCCGTCGACCGAATGTCAAACAAGTATTCCATACCTATGTTATCCGGGTTAAGGACCGGGATCGTCTTTATTTATACCTGAATGAGCGCGGAGTAGAGGCTAAAATTCATTATCCTATTCCGCTTCATTTGCAAAAAGCTGCGGCCGGTCTGGGCTACAAGAAAGGCGACTTCCCGATCTGTGAAGAAGACTGCAGAACCATATTGACGTTGCCTGTTCATCAACACTTGAGATCGAACGAGATCGAATATGTTATTGATTGCGTCCGTAGGTTCTATCGAAGATAAAGGGCAAAAGTTAACGATTTTTTCCAGGAGACTGATTGAGATGAAAGAGACCACAGAATCCCTGCTAGAAAAACTGCCCGAAGCCTTGCTGCGCGAAAAGGCGAATTTCATTCGTCGCGATGTTATACGCGTCGCCGTTGCGAACGGCGCGGGACATATCGCGCCATCACTCTCATGCGTTGATATATTGACAGTGCTTTATTATAAAGCGATGAATCTGAGCCGAGATCCGCTTTGGGAAAATCGAGATCGTTTGGTTTTTTCAAAAGCGCATGGTTGTTATAGTCTGTATGCCATTCTCGCCGATCGTGGCTATGTGACTCAGCAGGACTGGGAGACGTTTTACCGCGGAAGTCTTCTGTCGGGGTGCGCGGAGCGGCGGGTGGAACATGGTTTGGAGGCGGGATGCGGCTCCCTGGGTCACGGACTGCCGATAGCGACCGGCATGGCTTTTGGAGCAAGGTTGCAGCGCATGAATCATCAGGTATATTGCATTGTAGGCGACGGCGAAATGCAAGAAGGCTCTAACTGGGAAGCTTTGCAATTTGCGGTGAAGCATCAATTGACGAACCTGGCCATCGTTATCGACAACAACAAGTTGCAGGCCATGGACTTCCTGGACAATATCCTTACGGTGAAAGGACGCAAGGACGATTTGCGCCTGAAGTTGGAAGCGTTCGGCTGCTTGGTCGAAGAATGTGACGGACACGACATTAAGACTATCGCCACAATCCTCGATCGGTGGCGTACGCGGCGGTCCACGTTTCTGGCGCCGCAAGCACTCGTGGCTCACACGATCAAGGGGTATGGCTTGCTGTGCATGGAGAACATCCCTAAATTCCACTTCCGCCTGCCTTCGGAAGAAGAGCTTAAGATGGGTAACCGTTATGAATAATTCGATCAATTATCGCCGTGATATTGTCGACGCCATCGTACCGTATGCCCGCAAGAATCCGCGAATCGTTCTGCTGGTGTCTGATATGGGATTCGGCGTCACGACCGGGTTTGCCGAGGCTTTTCCTGACAGAATTTTCAATATGGGCATCATGGAGCAAGGCACGGTGGGTATTGCGGCGGGAATGGCGATGACGGGGCTCATCCCGGTCGTGTACTCCATTGTCAATTTCATCGTCTATCGGGCGCTTGAGCAGGTCCGCAACGATGTTGTACTCCAAAACCTCAATGTCAAGTTCATCGCTACGGGCGTGAACGATTACTTCAACTTCTTGGGCTACTCACATTGCTGCGGAAAGGACGACATCAAGTTGATGCGGCTAATCGGACTGAATGTTTTTGATCCGTACGAGCACCAAGACGGTGGTTTCAAAGCCTTGGTGCATACCTGGATCACCGACGATAAAGCGGGCTATATACGAGTGTGATACCCATGAGCGAAATTGTACTCGACGGACATAAACTGCTATGGCACCAGGACCGAGTAGAAGCCTGGCTGCGCGGCGAACGCATCGCGCCGATTACGATCGATTGCGCACTAACGCGCAGGTGCGACTATCGTTGCACCTACTGTTATGCGACGCTTCAAGCCAACGACGAGAAGCGCATGACGCGTGATGTTATCTTTAGGTTTCTCGACGACGCTGCGGAAATTGGAGTCAAGGCCATCAGCCTCGTCAGCGATGGCGAAAGTGTATGCTCGCCGTACGTGTATGATGCTATCCTTCGAGGGAGATCAAACGGGTTGGATATCGCACTCGGCACAAATGGCCATCTCTTGCGCGATGACCGCCTAGAAGACATTTTACCTGCATTGACTTACCTGCGATACAACTTTTCGGCCGGAGAACCGGACCGATATGCCCAGATTCACGGATGCAAAGTCGAATCTTATGACAAGGTTCTTAATACCATTCGCCAAAGTGTGCGCATCAAGCGGGAAAAGTCTCTGTCCGTTACTATCGGCCTTCAGATGGTCCTTCTGCCCCAGTTTGAAGACCAGATTATGCCCTTGGCCCGCCTGGGCGGGGATCTCGGCGTAGATTATCTGGTGATCAAGCATTGCAGCGATGACGAACAGGGCTCTCTGGGCGTGGATTATTCGAAGTATCAAGGCATGGTCTCCACATTAAAACGCGCCGAAGAACTGACCACCCCCGCGTATCTTGTCCGCGCCAAATGGTCGAAAATCCTCAGCGGCGGCAAACGTGGCTACCGACAGTGCTACGGCCCGCCCTTTATCATGCAATTCTCGGGCTCGGGACTGGTGGCGCCGTGCGGCATGTTATTCAATAAGAGGTATAAGAAGAAGTATCATATCGGGAATATCGTCGAAACGCCGTTTAAAGCGCTATGGAAAAGCGAACGCTACTGGGAGGTCATCAATCTGATTGCTTCCGATAAATTTGACGCGCAGACTATGTGCGGTTCGTTGTGTTTGCAGCACAAGGCCAACGAGTTCTTATGGGACCTCAAACAGGGGAGGCCAAAACTGGCGGAACCAAGCACTGCCCCGCCCATGCATATCAACTTCGTGTGACTTGATTGGGAACGCGGATTGCAATGAGAGCAGCTAGACAGAATAAAAACTCTGATTCTCCGGTTTGCTACGTCTGCGGAAATCCAGGCGGACGATATTGCCGTCGCGTGAACGAGGATTACTCCGTCATCAAATGCAGCGAGTGCGGCTTGGAATATACAGACCCCATTCCCGCGGAAACCACTCTCAAGGCGTTCTATGCATCATATTCAGATATACGAGCCGACAAATCAATCGTCAAGCTCAACGCTCAAGAACATTTGAAGATATTGAAGAACAGATATGGTTGGACGCAAGAATCCGCCATGCTCGATTTCGGAAGCGGGGGGGGGGCCTTCGTAGAACTGGCTGGAGAGAATTGCTACGGCGTGGAATACCAATCATCTGCTAACATCCGTATTAAAACAATCTTAAATGAGCTACCGATCCGTCGATGGGACTTTATTACGCTTTGGGGAGTTCTAGAGCACCTGCCACATCCAAAGAAAGTAATCGACGAACTTGTTTCGCTACTTCGTAATGGGGGGATCATGGTTTTAACGACGGTGGACGCTGAGGGAGTCATCCCTTACTACTATAAACCCCCAGAGCATTTATCATATTGGACGCGCGTAGCTTTTTGTGAGCTGGCCCAGAGATGCGGCCTAAAGATTATTGACTATGAACCTTATTGGATGTTCCAATTGGGAGATATCTACAGACAAAGATTGCTGAGCCGAACGCCAGTGGAGTACCGCGAATCCCTTTCAAGTGGCGGCATACCGCCGGTCGTTTATGTTCCTACGAATGAAGTCCGCGTCATAATGAAAAAACTGCGCCGAAAAAATGAGTTCTGATTGATTCCACAGAATCATAAATAGGATCATCGTGGAGTCGCAATTTGCTTTAGCGATAATCGTTGTGGATGGTCGCTATGCGCTACAATTGCGCGATGATAAACCCGGAATTTCTTGCCCAGGGACGTGGGGGCTTTTTAGCGGTAAGATTGAACGCGACGAGAAAGCCAAATCCGCAATCGTGCGGGAAGTTGCGGAGGAATTAGGCATCAAGTTGCCCCGCTGTCGCTTTCTACGGACTATCCAACGTTATAATGATTTTGAAGGAAAAACAGTCCAATATTGGTTCTATACAGCGAATATCAGTCGTGAACAATGGGAACGGCATCGGCTGAATGAAGGGCAGCATGCGAATCACTTCGCGTTTGATGAATTAGGCAACCTACGCATGCCGCCTTTGATTCGAGAAGTGCTGGAATGTCACTATCGAGGCAAATTCCTGGGGGACAGAAAAACCAAGAAATCATAATTCATCCATTGAAAAGGAGTTTTTTCTTTCCGAGGCTTCATCTAACTTTTGATTCCTGCATAAGTAATGTCCTATTGTAAGCGCAAAAAAGAAGCGTGTGCTTCATGAAGGAGCGTAGCAGCGGTTGCGACGCTGGAGAGAGCGCCCATGACGTCGAGCCGTCTTCGTCAGCGTTTTCAGATCATAACAGGCCGTTTTCGTTTCAATAATATCGGTCGGATGCTGCTTTTATTGATCGCTATTCCGGTGGTCATAGCAGTCCGCTTAATGCGCCCTCTAGTTCTGATTCGTTTCGGCCAACTGCGCAGCGATGGCATTGGTCATCTCGCTGGAAACACCGAGTTGTTTCTGTGTGAGCGTGATGTTAGTATGCACAGGAAGCGCACGTTTGATATTGTCTACTACGATTCTCGAATCTGCAATCAGCAGTTAAAGAAGATGTGGGATAGGATATTGTACGTCCATAGCTTCGCAAAGTGGCCAGACAGGCTTAATCGCAAGTTGCCAGGGGGAGAAGCGCATTCGCTCCCATTTGGATTGAGACTATTCCACGACCGGGATGTGCATGGGCTTCTAGCACATACATCTCCACACCTCTCTTTTACGCCGGAGGAAGAACGTCTGGGATGGTATTCCTTAAAAAAGATGGGGATACCCGAAGGCGTCCCCTTCATCTGCTTTCATGCTCGAGACTCATCCTACCTTATCAGCGTGTGGGGCACGGACTTCAGTTATCACAACTACCGGGATTCGAGCATCAGCAATTATGTCCCAGCGATGGAGGAACTAACGCGCCGGGGATATTTCGCGCTCCGCATGGGAGCAATAGTTAGAGAGAGATTAGTTACACATAACTCAAGAATTATTGACTATGCAACGAACGGCAGCCGGACTGATTTCCTAGACATCTTCCTTGGGGCTCATTGCACTTTCTTTATCAGTTCTGGAAGCGGTATTGATGCTATCCCGATGATTTTTAGGCGGCCGACAATGTTTGTGAATATTGTTCCGTTCGAATATGGAAGGTACTGGGAATCGACACATGTCTTCATTCCCAAGAAGCACTGGCTGCGGGATGAACACCGTTTTTTGACCTTTCGCGAGATTCTAGATTCGGGTGCCGGGCGATTTTTGCGCGCGCAGCAGTTTGAGCAACGCGGCATTGAACTAATCGAGAACACGCCGGAAGAAATCGCTGCGCTGGCAATTGAGATGGACGAGCGTCTCAAGGGGACATGGCAAACCAACGAGGAGGATGAGGAATTACAGCGCCGCTTTTGGGGGCTGTTCAAGCCCAGCGAACTGAACCAAGTCTTTGCAGCGCATATTGGAGCTGAGTTCCTTCGTCAAAATCGCGAATTGTTGGATTAGAAGATGCGTCGAACTGTTTTTTATGGATTGCAATGGCGCTCAAATCAAAGAAATTCACCTAATCAATCACCCTGACGATCAGCCTGTCACAAAATTTTAATTCATTTTAAATGAATATGTTACAAGTAGACTGTCCAAAGAATGGAGAGAGAGTCAGTGTTGGTAGAAGGACATTGCGAGATTCCACCTACTGAACAAGTGGAGCTTGGTAAGCGACACGATAGCAGACTCGAGAACTATTATGTATTTTGAAAAAATAAAATCTCCTCTGTTCCATAGGTTTCCGGTCTTGTTTGGATTCCAGGCTTGGGCGAGCCGACTTTTGCGCCGGGCGCAAGTGAACCGGGCTGTGGCCTATGGCATCATGACCTATGGATGGAGGTTCGTAACGGGACCGGTATCGATTATCCTTATTGGGACACGTTTTACACCTGAGGTGCAGGGGTACTATTTTACGTTCGGCAGTCTTCTGGCCCTCCAAATATTCGTTGAATTAGGCCTAGGTACGGTAATCGTTCAGTTCGCTAGTCATGAGTGGTCGAAATTAGGTTTGGACAGCCAGGGAAGGATTGTAGGAGAAGCAGCGGCTTTATCACGGCTGGTGAGTTTGGGACGCCTTGCTTTTCGCTGGTACGGGGTCGCAGGTGGGATTACCGCTGTCGGTTTGAGCTTGGGGGGATACATCTTCTTCTCGCAGTCGCCAACTCCGATAGGGATTAATTGGATCGCTCCTTGGTTCGCTCTGTGTCTGTTAACAGGAATAACGATGTGGCTAATATCCATGTGGTCATTGCTGGAAGGCTGCAATCAGGTTTCTCGTGTGTATGCCTTCAGAATGATTCAGAGTATTCTAACGAGCCTCGCCTTATGGGCGGCAATTCTGTTAGGAGCGCGATTGTGGACAATCGCTATAACTACGGCGGTTGGCATCCTATGGGCGATAGTGTTTCTGGCCCGGCATTATCGACACTTCTTTAACCCTTTCTTGTCTGCACCACCCGGCATGCGGCTCAGTTGGCACTCGGATCTCTGGCCCATGCAGTGGAGGCTGGCCGTGGCCTATGTATTCGGATATTTCTCTACTTGGGTGTTCACCCCGATGTTGTTTCACTATCACGGTGCCATTGAGGCCGGACAGTTTGGCATGACCTGGAATCTGATTTTTTCTGTGGTCGGGATGGCAAGCATATGGAGCGCCGCTCGGGCACCTCAGTTCGGAATGTTGATTGCCCGTAAGGAGTATGCGCAACTAGATCGGCTGCTCTTTCGAGTGATGGCCGCGTCAACTTCTGTGTTGGTTATTAGCGGGCTGGCAGTTTTCCTGGTGATTTACATGCTGCCGACATTTAGCCCACGTTTTGCTACCCGTTTTATGCCGCTTCTACCTACCAGCATTCTTATATTCGGGTCGATTATGGCCCTTCTCGGTCAGCCTTTCTCCGTTTATTTACGCGCACACAGAAAAGAGCCATTCATGGTACTAACAATTGTGATGGGGATTTTGACAGCCTTTTTAACGTGGCTCCTAGGAAGCCGCTTTGGGGCTATGGGCGCGGCTGTGACTTATGCGGGCGTAGCTTCCTTGGTCGCATTTCCTTGGGGTATTGGGATATGGTTTCGCTGTCGTACGGCTTGGCATGCAGAGGTTACCGAGTGCCCTCCCACGGCTGATTGAGATAATGCCGCCTCTTATCTGGTAGCAGAAAGTTGATTTTCGTTTTGAGCAGCGAGAGACTCATCATAAATGTCATGTTGATCATAATAAGAATCTCTTTATGATGCGGGTAAAAGATGTGAGGATTCTAAGCATCGCTCCGCGGACTCGCGATCCTGGTCATGAATACTACACCTATGTAATGCCCGTAGGCATAGCTTACATTTCGTCAATGTTAAAGAAAAATGGCTATGTGGTTGATCTTTTGAACCTAAATCATAGTGGAGGGGACGCTGAGGAAATCATTCGAACAACTTTATCAAGTGAGAAATATGACTATATCCTTACCGGAGGGCTTTCCGTTCATTACACAGCTGTGAAATATTGTGTTGATACGGCTCGGAAATATGCGCCGGCCGCGCGAGTTATTTTGGGTGGGGGCTTGATTTCCAGCTTGCCAGAACTAATGTTCAAAGCTTTGCGGCCGGATTATATCGTAATTCATGAAGGCGAATTGACCATTGTCGAACTTCTGAAACATTTGGAAAACAATCGAGATCTTACTTCGGTCCCCGGCATAGGCTATCGCGGACCGGGAGACACTCTCGTAATCACTAAGGATCGGCTACCAATCCAAGACCTTGATTCTCTACCCTGGCCGGATTATGAAGGATTAGGTTTTGGTGAATACTTGGACAAGATTTTGCCAAGCACGCTGTACTATTATGATATATTTGATAATCCAAGGCCATACCCGCTTATTGCTAGCCGTTCATGTCCGTACCAGTGCACCTTTTGTTATCATCCTATAGGAAACATCTATCGACAAAGATCAATCGCCAGTATTATGGATGAGATAATTTTCGCCGTAGAACGCTATAAAATCAATCTTATAGATATTTACGATGAACTCTTTTCACACGATAGAGAGAGAGTATTTGAATTCTGTAAACAGCTAAAGCAGGTCGTTAAATCAGTGCCGTGGGAGATAAAATGGAGCTGTCAGATGCGCGTAGACAGAATGGACAAAGAGCTAGTCGCGATCATGAAGAATGCGGGCTGCTACGCGGTGAGTTTAGGTTTGGAAAGCTACAGCGCGAAGGTTCTTAAAAGTATGAGAAAAAAAATCACGCCGGAGCAAATTGAAACCGCGCTACAGATTTGCCATGATCTCCAGATGACGGTACAAGGCAATTTCATATTTGGCGACATCTCAGAAACCAAAGAAACTGCTTATCAAACCCTCTACTACTGGAAACGACGCCACGCGTTTTTAGGAGAGGCCGTTTCGTTGGGTTTTATTGAGGTTTATCCAGGAACGGCCCTATATGAACATTGCGTTAAAAAGGGAATTATTAAAGACCAGCTTGACTTTATAGAAAATCATCTGTTGGAACCCATCAATATTACGGATAACATGACTGCCCAAGAATGGAAACAACTATGCAAAGACGTAACATATACCAGAATCAAATATTCGATCTCTGTTTCACCAAAGATCGTTAGAATAAATAATAATATATTTGAAACTCATGTGAAATGTCCGTATTGCCATTTCGTTTCAGTTTATAGGAATTATGTTCCTCCCGGTAGAAATTCCTATCCTAGAAAAGACATTTGTTGCCGTAACTGTAGAATGCGTTTTTATCTTGTATCTCGGCATCAGAAACTTAAGAATTGCATGAGCAAGCTGATTGGCTCCAAAGGTTGGTTTTTATTGTATCCCGTGTGGAGACGTATGAAAAAGAAAATGTCAAATATAAAACGGCGCATCAGATTTTGTTCGTCATCGACGCCGACAACCGGCTCATAGGCTCGTTGACGGATGGAGATATTCGCCGATGGATATTATCGGAATGATTGAAAAGATCACTCATAATGGCTACGTTATTGCTATCATTATATACAAAAATTTTCAGAGAGATGGAATTGCGTTCGTGACGCCGAACGAGTTTTCCCTTCAGCTCGGCCATATGACCCGGCCGGTCGGATACCGCGTCGTTCCCCATGTCCATAATCCTGTGCCCAGGAACACCATCGGGACCCAAGAGGCCCTGTTCATCAAAAGCGGCCGGATCCGGATCGATTTCTACGCCTTCGACCAGACATATCTCGAAAGCCGGGAGCTTGAGGCCGGCGACATCATCCTCCTCGCCGGGGCGGGCCACGGCATCGAAGTCCTCGAGGAGGCGACGATCGTCGAAGTGAAGAACGGTCCGTTCGTGGAAGGCGCGGACAAAGGACGGTTCGAAGGCCGCCGGCCCCGCTCATGAGCCACGATGCACCCTGGTGGGATTCTTTTTGGCGGGACAAGATCCGGACACGGATAGGGCTTGGGCCGGCCGACGACGCGACCTGGTTTGGACTGGTCTGGCGGGTCGCGCTCGAACAATTGAGTGAACTGTTCGACCGACGCGCCCCGGGAAAAGACCTCCTGGAATGCGGATGCGGAAGCGCTAGAGTCTCCCGGCACATGGCCTCGGCGGGAGGTTATCGCTGCACGATGGTGGACTATTCCCGAGCGGCCATCCAGGTGGCCGTCGAGAATTTCGCCTCGGCCGGGCTGGCGGGCCGTTTCGTCGTCGGCGACCTCCGCGGCCTCAGTTTTTCCGACGGTCGTTTCGACGTCGCGTACTGCGGCGGGGTTCTTGAATTCTTCCCCGATCCCGGCCAACCAATCCGGGAGATGGTCCGCGTCTTGAAACCGGGTGGGCTGTTCGCGGCGAACATAGTCCCGCGGAAATTCAGCATCCAATCCATCGCCGACATCGAACGAACCGTGGCCTATTCGCTCGGGAACGCGGCGCGCGGCCGGTTCAAAGACGCGTTGAAGATCTCCCAGTCCGTTCCGCGCAACTACGGCGTCAGCCGGGCGCCGCTCGACGCCTATCTCGACGCCTGCCGGGAGGCGGGGCTGGAATCCGTCGCCGGATTCGCCGTGACGCCGTTTCCCGCCCTGGCCCTGCCGAAGGCGGGGCAAAAGCTGTACGGCCGGCTGTTGGCGGCCCTTCTTCCGTCCTGGCGCCGGTTCAATCGGTCCCGAGGCCGATGGGCGAAGACCTGGGGCCTCGGCTACCTCGTCTACGGCGTGAAAGGCACTCGGCCCTCATGAAAATCGGGATCGACTGCCGTTGCCTGGAGTGGAACCGGGGAGGTCCGGCGCGGTTCCTGACGCACGTGCTCAAGCTTTGGCCCGAAATGACGACCCGGCATCGGTTTGTCCTGTTCTTCCAGAACCATATCCCCGACGACGATTTCTTGAAACACCCGTTCTACGAGCGCGTCCTGATCAAGGGGCCGCGGTTTCTCAAAACGCGGAGGATCGTCGGCGAGCAAGTCCTGATGCCGTTCGCGATCAGGAAAAGCCGGCTCGACCTGCTGTTCGCAACATGGTATTCGGCCCCGCTTCTCTCCTTCGCGCCGAAGACGGTCGTGGCCGTCTGGGACATCTCCTACACGACGCATCCTCATCATTTTAACCGGGCCGAGCGTTTTTCCTTCGGCTTTTTCTCGTCCAGGTCGAGCAAGAAGGCCGCGGGGATCATCACCTGTTCCCCGTTCGACGGCCGCCAAATCGAAAAATATTACGGCATCCCTTCGGACAAGATTCGCGTTCTGCAACTCGCCGTCGACAACGATTTTTGCCCCGCAAATGACCCCCATCAGCGCGCGGCCTTCCTTCGCAAGCACGGCCTGCCCGAGCGCTATCTCCTCTCGATGGGGATCATCATCAAACGGCGGAACGTCGACGTCATCATCGACGCCTTCAACGATATCGCCGCGGAATTTCCCGACGCGGGGCTCGTCGTCATCGGCCGGAATTCCACAGTGCCGCGGGTGGATATCCCGGGGAAGATGACATCGCTCGTCGCAGCCGGCCGCGGCCTCTATCTCCCGCGGGCCGCGGACGAAGACCTCGTCGATTTCTACCGCCAGGCCTGGTATTACATCTGCACCTCCACGGTCGACGGCGAATCGATCATGCTGAAAGAAGCCTTGCGATGCGGGACGCCGGTCATCACCTCCCCGATGCTCGAGGAGGCGGTCGCGGGGAACGCGGTCATCCTGACCGACCCGACGGACCGGGCCGCAACCGCCGAGGTTTTCCGCCGCGTGCTCCGGGACGAAGGCCTGCGCGAATCGAAAGCGGCCGCCGGCCGGGCTTGGGCCCAAACCTTGAGATGGGACGATGTCGCCCGGGAGACTCTGGATTTCCTGGAAAGCCGATAAGCTAGATTTGAAAGGAAAAGATCAAATGGAAACAACAACACGTAAGACATGCCGGCTCTGCGGCTCGGGCGATCTCAAGCCCGTATTCTCGCTCGGCCAGCAATATATCAACGACTTCGTTCCTCGGGAGAAGATCGGAAAGGGTCTGACCGCGCCGCTGGATTTGGTCATATGCAGCCGGTGCACGCTCCTCCAGCTTCGGCACTCGGCGCCGCAGGAGCTTCTCTATTCTCGTTATTACTGGTACCGGTCGGGCGTCACGGACACGATGCGCCGCGCCCTGCGGGACATCACGGCGACCGTCGAATCGATGGTCCCGCTCCGGGCGGGCGACGTCGTCCTCGACATCGGGGCCAACGACGGCACGCTCCTCGACTCCTACACCGTGAACGGCCTCCACCGCGTCGGGTGCGAGCCAGCCAACAACCTCGTCGACGCCCTCCGGGAGAAAGCGGACGTCGTGATGCACGACTTCTGGAACATCGACGGCTACCTGAACCTGGCCCGGGCCCACGGGTTCGGGAAAGCCAAGGTCGTCACCGCGATCGGCATGTTCTACGACCTGGAGGACCCGAACCAGTTCATCGGCGACGCCCAGAAAGCGCTGACTGAGGACGGCGTCTTCATCGCCCAACTGATGTGCCTGGCCTCGATGCTCAAGACCAACGATGTCGGGAACATCGTCCACGAACATCTTGAATATTATTCGCTCGAATCCCTCCGGTATCTGTTCGAGACAAACGGCCTCGAGATATTCAAGATCGAGGAAAACGACGTCAACGGCGGAAGCTACAGGATCTTCGCTCGGCAGTACAAAGGCACGGGCATCCCTCTCGATGAAAAAATCGAGATGGACGACCTTCTGGCGTTCGCCCGCCGGGTTGAGGACAACCGGCGGTGGTGCGTCGAGTTCATCAAGACCGAAGTCGCCCGGGGGAAGACCATCTATGTTTACGGCGCCTCGACGAAGGGGAACGTGATCCTCCAATACTACGGTCTCGATACGAAGCTGATCACCGCCGCGGCGGAACGGAGCCCCGAGAAATGGGGAAAATACACCGTTGGCACGTGGATCCCGATCGTCTCCGAGGAGGAGGCCCGCCGGGCCAAGCCCGATTATTTCCTGGTCCTGCCGTGGGCGTTTCTGTCTGAATTCGTCGAACGCGAAAAAGAATGGATCCGCGGCGGCGGCCGATTCATCGTTCCGCTGCCCGAGTTCCGGCTTGTGCCATGATCCTGCCGGCCGGTCGCTTCAGGGCCCTGACGAAAGTCCTGCCGATCCTCTGCGTGGACGTCATCGTCCGGGACGGCCGGGGCCGCATTCTCTTGATCAAAAGATTGAAAGAGCCGATGAAGGGACGGTGGTGGGTCATCGGCGGACGGGTGTACAAGGGCGAAACGCTGACGAAGGCGGCCCGCCGCAAGGTTTTGGAAGAGACGGGCGTCGAGGTCGAGATCCTCGCCTCTGTCGGGTACTACGAATCCCTGAGCGAAAAGACCGACCAGGGAAATCGCTTCCGCCGTCATTCGGTCAGCGTCGTCTTTCTCGCAAAAATGACGAGCACGCCGCGAGTCGTGCTGGACGGCCAGAGCGCCTCATGGAGGTTGTCGAAAACGCTGCCGAGAGAATTTCGGTTCGTCCCGTTCGATAAGATCTCCGCTGTTCGTCAAAACTCCCTGTCGAGGAGATAACCATGCCCAAAGCCCTCATTTTCGGCGTCAACGGCCAGGACGGAAGTTACCTGGCCGAAATTCTCCTGGAAAAAGGGTACGAGGTCCACGGGATGCTGCGCCGGTCAGCGACGGGCAACACCCGGAACATCGACCATCTTCTCGGGGATTCGGCGCTCATGAACAAATCCTTTTTCATCCAGCGGGGGGACTTGGCCGACCCGACCTCGCTCTTCCGGATCATCCAGACCGTCCGGCCCCGGGAGATCTACAACGAAGCGGACCAGGACCACGTCAGCTGGAGCTACGACATGGTCGGATACTCGGCGGACATCACCGGGGCGGCCGTCGGCCGCATCCTGGAGATCATCAAGCAGGTCGACCCCAAGATCCGCTATTTCCAACCGTGCACATCGAACATGTTTGGGAAGACGGACATCTCGCCGCAAACGGAAACGACCCCCTTTGACCCGCGCAGCCCCTACGCCTGCGCCAAAGTCTTCGCCTATTACCTAGCCCGCTATTACCGCGAATCCTTCGGGATCTTCGCCTCGACGGGCATTTTCTACAACCACGAATCGCCGCGGCGGACCGAGGAATACGTGACCCGAAAAATCACGACGTCCGTGGCCCGTATCTTGGCCGGAAAGCAGGATAAGCTGACGCTCGGCGATACGAGCGCCCGGATCGACTGGGGCTACGCCCGGGAATACATGGAAGCCGCTTGGAATATCCTCCAGCTCGACCGGCCGGACGATTTCATCATCGCCACCGGAGAGACTCATTCCGTCGAGGACTTTGTCAACGAAGCGTTCACCTTGGCGGGTCTGAAGGGCGCCGATTATGTCGTCACGGACAAAAGCCTGATTCGGCCGACGCAAACGAGCCCCCTCGTCGGAGACACAAGCAAAGCCCGAAACGCCTTCGGGTTTGCCCCCAAATACAAATTCAAGGAGATCGTCCGGCTGATGCTCGAGGCCGATCTTCGGGCCGAAAGGGTCCGCTAAGCTCGCAGGGAATCCGCGTATGGATGACATTGTCTCGTCGCAGTCCGTTGAGCTCTGCCGGGCGCTCGGAAGCATAAATATCGCGCCGGGAAAGAGCCTCAGAGAAGCCCTGCGCCTCGATGGAGAGGTATCGCTTTGGGACGTCGTGGCGACATTCCTGGCACTATACCGATTTCCACGCCTGGTCCCTTCCGCTTCCGGAGGCCATTCCGTCAAACTCTTGGCGAATTCCTATATTCGTCCCCTCCGCGGAATCGCGGCCAGGCTGAAAGACGGTCTCGTTCGGATCCCAAGGGGAAATCAATCCTGCGCGGATTGGCCGCTAACGAAGACGAACGTCGTATTCTTGGGGTTTATGAAGACGTTCTATCGCGACGTCCTGAGCCCCGTCGCGGACCTGCTCGTCCAGGACGACGCGTCGGCCGTCGTGATCGGCCAAACGGCGGAGCCGGACAGGGACTTGCCCTTCCCGACGAATCTGAGATTCCATTCTCTTTGGGAGCATTGGGACAATGAGGGGACGTTCCGAACAAAGACGATGTTCCGGCGCTTAAGTGAGACTCGGAACGCTTTCGCCCGGATGAACATGGCCGCCGAGCTCAAGCGAACGCTGCCCTTCCCTATCGCGACATCCGCTCTCAAAAGCGAATTGTCCTGGCTTTTTCGGCGCGAATTCATCCGGCTCATCCCCTTCTTGGTCGCCGCGCGCCATGTCTTGGAACGGCATCGTCCCGCTCTCATCGTCTCGGCCGACGACGCCGATCCGCGATGCCGCGTCTTTTCTCTCCTCGGAAAAATGCTGGGCATCCCGTCTCTGCTCGTCCAGCAAGGCTTGACGAGCCGTTCCTATCCGGAATGGGTTTTCTTCTCGCACGACCGCGTGACCGCCATGGGAGACCAATCGCGGGACGATATGATCGCCCAAGGGATCCCTCCGGAAAACATCCTGGTCACCGGGCATCCCGGCTTTGACCGTATCGTCGATGTCGATCCGGACACCCGGGCAAAAACCCGGTCGGCCTTCGGCCTCGCCGCCGATCAAAAAATGATCCTATTCGCGTCTCAGCCTTATTACATCGGCGTCTTCGATTCCCCTCAAATACGTCGCACCATGATCGACGCTATTGTTCGAGCAGCGGACTCTCAACCAGCATCGGTTCTGGTCATCAAGCCCCATCCGGGGGAGCGGCCTGCTTGTTTCCGGCGTCTCGTCCGCCGCTATCCGCGAACGCGACTCGCCGGGAAGACCGCGGAGATGGCGATATTGATAAAGGCCTGTGACGTGCTCATCACGTTCCATTCGACATCCGGCCTGGAAGCTCTTTACGCCGGTAAACCGGTCATCAATGTCGACTTTCCGAAGAGCGGCGGGTCGAAAATCTATACCCAAAGCGGCGCGACCTGGACGGCGAGGTCAGAGGACGATATCGCTTCTCACCTTGGATTCATTCTTTCCGACCGACCATCTCCCGACGCCGGCAAGCGGGACGGAGCACGACAAGAATTCCTGAGAGAGATGACGTTCCTCCCCGATGGGAAGGCTGCTCAACGAATCGTCAAGATCGTCCGCATGATATTGGAGGGGAAAGCCGCAGGATGATAACCAACTATTTCATCGTTTCCGTATCCATCGTGGTTCTAGCGTTTCTTTTCTTTGAAGCGTTTAAATCCGAACGGAACTGGGTTTTTATCCTTATCCTTCTGATGCCGATCCGTGATCTTAAGCTCGCGGCTCTTGTCGGCGGGGGCAGCCTGAAGATCGGGGACGCCTTTATCGCTTTTTTGTTCGGATTGTGGATTTGGCGCGGAATCCTGACGAAAAAGAAAACCCGCTTTATCAAAACAAAGCTGGATCTCGTCATTATTCTCTTCCTCGTTCTCTACGCCGTCGCCCTGATCTGGTCAACGGACCTGAACTTCGGGCTTGTCCGCGTCTCCAAATTCATTCGCAATTACCTTCTCTACCTGATCATTAGGGACGTCTTCATCGAAGATTTCGAGGGAAACTTCAAAAAAGCCACGCTGGCTTATACCGTGACATCCATCTTTATCGCCCTGGTTTTTTTCACCCTTGTTGGATTTCAGAGCATTCGCAGCATTTCCTGGCTGGCCCAAAGCGAAACGATCCACTCGACGGATTTGCTCGGTTTGAGAGCCGTCCAGACCAGCGGAGGTTTTTTGATCAATGGCCCCCAAATCTGGCTGACCTTGACAGCCTGCTTTATCTTCGGTTCCCTCGTCTTGACCAAAGGCAAATCGACTCGAGCCGGAAAATTGGCTTTGATCTTGATTTTTATTTTCATCTCTCTCGTCACATTGAACCGATCCGTTATTGTCCTCCTGTTTGTCATTCTGGCCGTTCTCTTCTGGCAAGGACGAAAAATCAAATCAAGACGCTATCGGAAATGGATTTTGGTTTTGGGCGTCCTTTTTCTAAGCGGAGCCATCGTTTTTGGTTTCGTTCAGGTCTTTCTGAAACGGTTCACGGGGTTAGCTCGGGATCAATCGATGATCGAGCGGAAGATTCTCGCGACGGCCGCCGTTGACGCCTTCCTCCACAGCCCGTTCATTGGCATCGGCCCCGGAAGCAACTTTTCCTGGCAATCCCAATACGACTTGGAGCCGTCGCGGCTTTCGGATAACATGTATCTCACGGTCCTCTCTGAGACCGGTCTGCTCGGTTTCGTCCCGCTGCTGTTCATGATCAGATATTGGCTGATATATCTATTCAAGTTTCTCCGGCAAAAAGATCATGCAGCGGCCCTGAATAATTTTGTGCTGGCTATCCTAGCCTTCAGCCTCGGCTACCTCACCATCGGGCTTGTCGGACAAGAAATCGAATCGCTCGAGCCTTGGCTCATGATGGGATTGGCCTCTGCCTTTCGTATCCTGAGCCTCAGGAAAGGCGCCCCAGCGGTCGAGCCCGACCTACGTTCCGTTTCCCTTCCCGTCCGGGCGATGACGCCATGAACGAAAGCCTCCCGCGCGTGCTCCATCTCATCACGTCCTTCGCCGGCGGCCCCGGACGTCTCCTCTGCGACATGCTGACCGTCGAGGAAGCGCATCGAGATCACCGCCACGTCGTCTGCTCCATGTACGGCTCGAATCCCGGCTTTGTCCGTGCGCTTGAGCGATGGCACGTCCCGGTCTACGACCTCGCCATGTCGAATTTCTTCGATCTGCGCGCCCTCGGGCGTCTCCGGCAGTTCGCGTGCGACTTTCGGCCCGAGATCCTCCATACCCGGCTCTTTCGAGCGGATTTTTACGGACTTCTTCTCGGCTCCTGGTTCGGAATCCCGGTCCGCGTCGCATCCATCCTCAATACCGACGATGTCGCTGTTCGCGAGGATTACGGCCGTTTCTTCGCCGCGTTCTTCATCGTCATGTATCGGTTCCTGGCTGGACGCGCTGACGGATTCATCGCCTCCTCTCGGGAAGTCGCCCTGAATCTCGAGAGGAAAAAAATCCGTCCGTCGCGGATGGAGATCCATCCCAACTCCCTCAACCTCGAAGCTTTTCACGGCGAGCGGACCACGCCCCGGGATCAATACCGCCGGAAATATGGTCTCGGACCGCAACACGTCGTGATCGGCTCGGCTTCCGTCTTCAACAGAAGAAAAGGTCTCTCCTTTTTGATCCGGGCGTTCGCCGGTCTTCATCCCCGCTATCCTTTCCTCAAGCTATTCTTGCCGGGCGACGGGCCGGAAAAAACCGAGTTGGAGAAGGCGGCGGCCGAGCAGCCGGACGTTCGGCCCGCCATCGTATTTCCCGGGCCGGTCGACAACATGGCCGATTTCCTGGAAGCCGTCGATATCTATGCCCAGCCCGCGCTCAGCGAAGGACTGCCCATGGCCGTTCTCCAGGCCATGGCCGCGGCTAAGCCCATTGTCGCGACGCGCGTCGGGGGAATTCCCGAAGCTCTTCGCGAAGGGATCGACGGACTCCTCGTCGCTCCCCGGAATACCGCTGCTCTCGGCGCGAGCCTGCAAGCCCTCATCGACAATCCCGAGCTCGGTCGCCGGCTCGGGGAGAGCGCCCGGGCGAGAGTCGAAGCCTCGTTCAACGCGCGTTCTCTTGCGCTGGAGACGAGCGCTCTTTATGACCTTCTCTCAAAAGCCAAAACCAAGGATCACGAGCATGCCGCAGCATCGAGATAACGCCGACCTCTGGCTGAGCGAGGCCGCGTCCTTCTACAAGGGAAAGCAGGCCCTCATCACGGGCGGACTCGGGATGATCGGCAGCACGTTGGCCCATATTCTCATCGGCTGGGGCGCGCGCGTTTCGATCCTGGACGCATTATTGCCTCTCTACGGAGGCAACCTCTTCAATATCGAGGACATCAAAAACGACGTGGCCGTCACCATCGGCGACATCCGAGACAAAACGCTCATGGAACGCGCCATCCCCGGCCAGGACGTCATCTTCCATCTCGCGGCCCAGGTCAGCTACATCGACAGCATGACCAACCCCTTCCTCGACCTGGACATCAACTGCCGCGGTTCGCTCGTTTTGCTCGAGGCCTGCAAAGCGCTGAACAGGGACGCCAGGATCGTCTTCACCGGCTCGCGGATGCAGTACGGCCGCATCCTCGCCAATCCCGTAGACGAGAGCCACCCTATGGAGCCTCTGATGCCCTACGGCATCCACAAACTGTCGGTCGAGAAATATCATCTCATGTATCATCAAAACGACGGGCTCCACGTCGCCGTCGCCCGGATCACAAACCCTTACGGCCCCCGGCAGCAGATGAAACACGGCAAATACGGCATCGTCAATTGGTTCATCAAGCAGGCCATGACCGGCCAGGTGATCAAGGTGTTCGGTGACGGCCGGCAGACGCGAGACTACATTTTCGTCGAAGACGTCGCTCGCGCCCTGCTCGCCCTCGGCGCCGGCCCTCGAGCGGACGGCGAGGTCTTCAATGTCGGAAGCGGCTGCGGCGTCGCCTTCATCGATATGATCCGGCAGATCGTCGACATCGTCGAATCAGGAAAGATCGAGATGGTCCCCTGGCCCGCCGACTATCAGAATGTCGAGACCGGCGATTTCGTCGCCGACATCAACAAAATCCAGCGGCTCGTGGGCTGGAGGGCGCGCGTCGGGCTCGCCGACGGGATCCGAAAAACCTTGGACTTCTACCGGACAAACCAGCATCATTACTGGTGATGCCCGAAGCGAACGGTCCCTTATGACGGCTCTCAACGCAAAACGTAAAAAGACTCGGACTTGTCTTCTCTTGGCCCTCGCGATGGCGCTCGCGGCGTTTCTCTGGACTTATCGCCTGGCGGCGAAAAGCTACTGGGATGATGAAGTCCTCAGCATCTACCATGCCCAATCGCTGACCAAAGTTTCCGCCCTTCTCTCGCTCCAGATGGGCAATGCCCATCCGCCCTTGTATTTTCTTCTCCTCCGTTTCTGGATGATGGCGGGGAGCGACCGGGAGGTCTGGACGCGCCTTCTCTCGGCGCTCCTGGCGATGCCGACGCTATTCCTTATTTTTCTCATCGGCCGGAGGTTCTCGTCCCCGCGCGCCGGGCTCATGGGAGCGTTCTTGTATGCCATTATGCCGTTGACCTTGATCTACAACCGCGAAGTCCGGATGTATTCGCTGTTCGTCACTCTCTCCTGCCTATCGCTTTATCTTCTATTGAAAACCATCGAAAAGGACAGCTGGTATCTCTGGATTTTATTCTCCTTAGTTACTGTATTAACGCTGATCACACATTACCACGGTTTTCTGGTTTTATTCGCCGAAGGGGTCTTTTTCTTGCTCTATGAGATCGTTGTCGAACGCAAATCTTCAAAGATATTAAGGTTCATTGAGGCCTCTGTGCTTGCCCTTCTCTTTTATCTTCCGTTCGTCCCAGCCCTCCTTGACGCCCGGTTTGGAACAACTGGAGTCATGTGGCAATCCGGAGCCAAGTCATTTCTTGTCTCTCTTGGCTATCTCGGCTTTTCCCTCGCCTTGGGCCAAACGATTATGCCCTGGAATATCCTAGCCGTGCTCGGCGGTGCGGCGGTTGCGGTTCTTACCGTTTTGGGGCTCCTCTCCCTGCGAAAAGATCGGAAATTCCTGATTCTTCTCCTCGCCTATGCCGCTGTCGTTTTTGCGGTCGGACCGGTCGTCTCGCACAATATGCCCCGCTATTATGTTTTCTTTGTTCCCCTCCTCTGCCTGTTCCTGGCGCACAGCGCTATCGTCATTCCACGAAAAATCCCCGTCGTTCTTCTCTCGGTTCTTGTCCTCGCGAGTTGGGCCGTTTCCGATTTGAACTATTACGCAAATCGAGAATTTCATGTCATGGGAACGGTCGATCCTTCTCGCGAGGTGGCGGAATATCTGTCGAAGGCCGCAGCTCCCGACGATGCGATTATCGGAGGGACGCAATCCTTCCGCAGATACTATCTTATGCGACTCGGTTTAAAAAATCCCATCGGTTCAAGCCTTCAGCAATTCAGCCAAGACCACGGGAGCTTGCCCCCAACCGTCTGGCTCGTCGTCTTCAATCCCATTTCCACGAAAAATTCCAAAATCATGATCCGGATGCTGACCGAGGACTACGGTTATCATTTGGCGGACATCCGACGGTACCTTCGCGATCCTAATTACCTGAAGAAACAAAAATATTTCCGTAAGAAATTCGCGGAATATCGCATCGAAGTCTTTAAATACCAAAAGACGAATAATTCGGATTTTGAAAAAAAGGCCGGCGGTGGAGCTAAAATCGGGATGTAAGATTTGCGGACGGGCCTTCGGCCGTCCGTACAAATTGTTTCCCGATCGGTCTTACTACCGGTGCTCCTCTTGCCGGACTTTCTCTTTGGTACCGGAACCTTCGGCGGAACAATTGTGGTATTATTACAATGTGATGCCTGCGAATTACCGGGAAGCGATTGTTCAATCCGGCTCCAATGCAAAAAAATTTTCTTATTTTTTCGATAAATACGTGAGGCCGATTGTCCCCCCTGGGCGAGAGGTCGCGGCTCCGGCTCCTCGATGTGGGGTGCTTCAATGGAGATTTTTTAGAGCAATGCCGCAATGAAGGTTTCGAAGATATCCATGGTTACGAGATCAACGAAACCGCGAAAAATACCTTGAAAAGCAAAGGAATCGATTTTCTCGAGACGGACTTTCTCACCATAGGCGCCATCGATACGATTCCTTATGACATTATCAGCATGCTCGATTTTATCGAACATGTTTCGGATCCGCTCGGATATCTCTCGAAAGCCTTTGAATTGTTGAAAAAAGGGGGAGTTCTCGTTGTCACGTCCCCAGACTCGAGTTCGATCCTCGCCCGAGGTTTTTGGCGTCACTGGCCCGTCTTCGATGGCATGGAGCATCTTCACGTCTTTGCCCGCCGCACCATGGAACAGATCCTGCTTAAGCTGGGATTTCGAGATGTAAAATCCCGGGCGTTATGGAAACGGACAACAATCGATTATTTTTTTAATATCATTTCGGCTTGGCGATCGAAAACCAAGCCAGGCGGGCAGCAATCTAGACGGCAAAAAATCTTCGGCCAGGCCTCGATCACGTTCCACGCCGGGGAATTCGTGATTGTCGCTCACAAGCAAGTTCCTTTAAAATAAGCGCCCAGCACGAAAAGGAGGACTTGATGGAGACGCACCGAGCCGTGGAGTTGAGCATCATCGTTCCGTGTCTTAACGAGCGCAAAAATCTGCCGATTATTCTCCCCAGGCTAGCTCAGCTCATCCTCGACCACAAACTCGACGCCGAACTCATTATCCTCGACGACGCTAGCGTCGACGAAACATCCATCGTTGCCCAGGAGATTATGAGCCGCTACCAAGGGATCCAATGGCGCCTGTTCCGACGTTACCAGCCGCGTCGCGGATATGGGGCCGTCGTCCGGTTCGGCCTGGCCCACGGCTTGGGCCAATACGCGATATCCGTGTCCGCGGACAACGTCGACCCGATCGAAATGATCCCGGACTTTCTCCAAAAAATGCGCGCGGGCGCTGCCATGGTCCAATGCTCCAGATATCTGCGGTCCGAGGATGCGAACACGATCCCGTTTAAGTACAAGTTCTACCAGGCGATCTACCGAAGGTTCGTCTGGCTCCTGCTGGGGGAAAACATCCGCGACAGCACATATTCGTTCAAGATGTACGACCGTGTCCAGATGCTCGCCGTCGGGCTGAGTTCCAATCGGTTCAGCATCAGCCCGGAGATCACTTTTAAAACAGTGCTCTCCGGAGGTAAGATTATCTATGTTCCGGGAAGCCAAGGGACGCGCATCTACGGGATCTCAAAGTTTCGGTTCATGAAAGAAGGACGCGGCTTCGCCTGGGTTCTCTTCCGATCGGGTCTTCATCGCCTCGGAATTCTCTGGTTTTGAGCATCCCATGTCAGACAAAATCCTCGTTTTAGGGGCCGCCGGAATGCTGGGCCATGTCGTCTTCACGGAGCTCGTCGCCCGTGAGGAATGGGACGTCCGGGCCACGGTCTGGACCGCTGAGGAGTTCGAGACCCTCCCCCCGGCGCTCCGGGACAGAATTACGCCCCGGATCGACGCCACGCGCCTCGAATCCCTTCGCGCCGTCTTGGATTCCGTCCAGCCGGACGCGGTCATCAATTGCGTGGGGTTGATCAAACAGCGCCCGCTGGCCAAAGATCCCGTCGCCGCCCTCGACCTCAACGCTCTTCTTCCCCATCGGCTGGCGCAGCTCTGCCGGGCGGCCGGGTCGCGCCTCATTCATATCAGCACGGACTGCGTCTTCGCCGGGACGAAGGGAAAATACACGGAATCCGACCCGGCCGATGCCGAGGACCTCTATGGAAAAACCAAATTTCTGGGCGAGGTCACGGAACGGCCCTGCGTAACGCTGCGGACGTCGATCATCGGCCATGAACTCCGGGACCGCTTTGCCCTCATCGAGTGGTTCCTCTCCCAGAAAAGCCGGGTGCGCGGCTACCGGCAGGCCATCTATACCGGTTTTCCGACCGTCGAATTCGCATCCATCCTGGCCCGCTACGTCCTTCCCCGGAAGGATCTATTCGGCCTGTATCACGTCTCATCGGATCCGATCTCCAAGTACGACCTTCTGCAACTCGTCGCAGAGCGATATCACAAGGACATCGCGATCGACCCGGACGACGCCGTCCGGGAGGACCGCTCCCTGAATTCAGCCCTGTTCCGCCGGACGACGGGGTATGTCCCGCCCGAGTGGCCGGAGCTGGTTGAAAAAATGCATCGACATTATGTAAACTCTGATCTCTACCAAAAACTTAGCGGGGGAACGCATGCTCAGTTTTAACGGAAAATGCATCGTGATCACCGGCGGGACGGGCTCGCTGGGCAAAATCCTGACCAAACGGCTGCTGTCGGGCGAGCGGGGCACGCCGCGGAAAATCATCATCTTTTCCCGCGACGAAGCGAAACAGCATTACATGCGCATCGAATACCAGCATAAAACGCGGGTCACGGACGAAATCATTTACAGCAACTTCGAACGCCTGCTGGAATTCCGGATCGGCGATATCCGCGATTATCACTCCGTCCGGTCGGCCCTGAAAGGCGCGGACATCGTCATCAACGCCGCGGCCCTGAAGCAGGTCCCGTCCTGCGAATACTTCCCGGAAGAAGCCGTCCGGACGAACATTCTCGGCGCGGAAAATATCGTCCGGGCCGTCCATGAGGGCAACTTGCCCGTGGAGACCGTCGTCGGCGTCTCGACGGACAAAGCCTGCAAGCCGGTCAACGCCATGGGCTTGACGAAGGCCCTTCAGGAACGGATCTTCATCGCGGCCAACATCCTCGTCCCCGCGACCCGGTTCATCTGCGTCCGGTACGGCAACGTCCTGGCCTCGCGCGGGTCGGTCATCCCCCTGTTCCACGAGCAGATCAAGAACGGCGGGCCGATCACGATCACGACGGAAGAGATGACCCGGTTTCTTCTCCCCCTGGAATCCGCCGTCGATACGATTTACGCCGCCATCGAGGCGGCCCGGCCCGGCGAAATTTTCATTCCCAAGGTTCTGGCCTCGCGGATCATGGACGTGGCCAAGGCCCTGGTCGGCGACCGGAACATCAAGATCATCCTGACGGGGATCCGGCCGGGCGAGAAGGTCCACGAAATCCTCATCTCGGACGAGGAAGCCTGGCGGACCGTGGCCCGCGCCGGGTTCTACGTGATCCAGCCCATGCTTCCCGAACTCGTGAAGGAGAAAGGCCTCCCGCCCGCCCTGAAAAAGGAATACAGCTCGGGAGATTTTCTCATGACCTTCGAGGAGACGGTCAGCCTTCTCAAACGCTACGATCTCTTGGAGGGCCGGGACGCGGACACGGAAGGAGACATCCTAAGATGAAGGTCGTCACGCTCATCGGAACCCGTCCGGAAATCATCAAACTTAGCCGGGTGATCCCCGAGTTCGACCGGCATTTCCGTCACGTCCTGGTCCACTCCGGGCAGAACTACGATTTCGAGCTGAACAAAATCTTCTTCCGGCAGCTCGAGATCCGCCCGCCCGACCATTTCTTGAACGCCGCGGTCGGGTCGGCGGCCGGGACGATCGGTCAGGTCATCATCAAGTTCGACGACATTCTCAAGAAAGAAAAGCCCGAGGCGATGCTCGTCCTGGGCGACACGAACAGCTGCCTCGGCGCGATCGCGGCCAAGCGCCGGAAGATCCCGATTTTCCACATGGAGGCCGGGAACAGATGCTTCGACGAGCGCGTTCCCGAAGAGGTCAATCGCCGGATCATCGACCATATCAGTGATATCAACATGCCCTACACGGAACACGCCCGCCGCTACCTCATCCAGGAGGGCCTCAAGCCCGAAACCATCATCAAAACCGGGTCGCCCATGGCGGAGGTCCTCGACCACTACAAGCCGCGAATCCTCGCCTCCCGGGCGATGACACGCCTGAGGCTCAAGCCCCGAGAGTACTTCGTCTTCAGTAGCCACCGCGAAGAAAACGTCGACGACGACGGCCATTTAGAAGCCCTGCTCGCCGCCCTCAACGCCATCGCCGCCGAATACGACAAGCCGCTCATCGTCTCGACGCATCCCCGGACGAGAAAGCGCCTGGCCGCCTCCGGGACACGCTGGTTCCATGACCGCATCATATTTTTGAAGCCGCTCGGATTCCTCGATTACGTCCATCTCCAGATGAACGCGTTTTGCACGATCTCCGACAGCGGGACGATCACCGAGGAATCCTCGATCCTCGGCTTTCCCGCGATCACGATCCGGCAGGCGCACGAGCGGCCCGAAGGCATGGACGAAGGAACGCTGATCATGAGCGGGCTCGACGCGGGCCGGGTCCTCGAATCCATCCGCATCGTGACCGTCCAGCAGGCAGACGCGGGCCGTCCGTTCCGGGTCGTTCCGGATTACGAAGCCAACAACGTCTCGAAGAAAGTCGTCCGGATCGTCATGAGTTATACGGACTACGTCAATCGAACGGTTTGGGGCAAGACGGCCTCGCCACGCGTTCCTCAAAAGTGACTGCGCATGAGTCGCAACCGGATCGTTTGGTTTGTGACGGAGGCTTACTATCCCGATGAGGTCGGGACCGCATATTACATGACTGAACTCGCGGAACGCCTCGCCGCTACGTCCGATGTCAAAACGCTCTGCGGATTTCCGATCTATGATGCCCGGAAAACGGACGTCCCAAGCGTATCCGTCCGGAATAGAGTCCTCATTAAAAGATATCGGGGAACGAGGTTCAACAAGGATCGATTCGTTTTCCGAATCGTGAACCTAGCGGCGATCAGCTTGGCCCTGTTTTTCGGTGCGGTCCGGTCCTTCAAGAAAAACGACGTCATTATCGTCGTGACCAGTCCGCCTCTCCTTCCCTTTACGATCAAAGCGGCCTGTACGCTAAAAGGGTCGATTTACGTCTTACGGATCGACGACGTCTATCCGGAAACGCTGATCGCCGCGGGAATGCTCAAGCCCCGGACGTTGATCGGTTCGGTCATGACGTCGCTCAACAGATGGCTTTACGACAAGGCCGATGCTATAGTCGTCATGGGCCGCGATATGGATCTCTTGGCACGCCGCAAGCTGAGGCGGTCCTTCCAGAAAATCACGATCATCCCGAACTGGGCGGACATCGACAGCATCCGGCCTCGACCGAAGAGCGAGACTTCTCTCGGGAAGGATCTTGACCTGGCGGCGAAATTCGTCGTTCTTTGCGCGGGCAACATGGGACGCGCCCAAGCGATCGAAACTATGTTCGCCGCCGCGAAACTTCTGAAGGACGCTCCGGACATCCGTTTTCTCTTCATCGGCTCCGGAGTGAAGAGGCCCTGGATGAACCGCCAAATCGGAGCCCGCAGCCTCGCTAACATCACGATCCTCGACCAGCGCCCGCGCGCGGACCAGAACGATTTTCTGAATGCCTGCGATGTCTGCCTGATCTCTCTCGTCCCGGGGATGACCGGAGCCGGGGTTCCCAGCCGGATGTACAATGTTATGGCCGCGGGAAAACCGATCGTCGCCCTCGCCCCGGAGGAGTCCGAGCTGTGTCGCGTCGTTCTCGAGGAAGCGATCGGCTGGGTCGTTCCTCCGGACGACCCGCGCCGCCTCGCCAACGTCCTCCGCGCGGCGAAGGCGACCCCGGAGCGGTTGGCCGAAATGGGGATCCGGGCCCGTTCGGCCGCCGAGGGAAAATATTCCCCGGCGAGGATCATCCGAAAATATCAAGAATTGATACGGTCGTTCGATGTTTAAATACGCCTTGATATTCGGGGGAGCCGTGCTCCTGTCCCTCGTCCTCACCCCTATTGTCCGCGGCTGGGCGATCAAGCGCGGCATTCTCGACCTTCCGTCGGCCCGAAAGATCCACGAAATCCCAACACCCATGCTCGGCGGCATCCCGATATTTCTCGCTTTCAATGCGGCGATCCTGGCCGGATTATTCCTGGGTTTTTCGTACTTTCAGGACCTCCGGTCCCACAAATGGCTCGTCTTCTTCATCTGTGAATTGATCATCCTCGGTTTAGGTATCTTCGACGATATCAAGAAGGTTCGGCCTTACGTCAAGTTCGCCTTCCAGATCGCCGCGGGAATTCTTCTGATCCTGGCCGGATTCGGGATTAAGATCGTCACGAATCCCTTCAACGGACAACCCATTCATCTTGGCGTTTTCGGGATGCTTCTGACCGTCGTCTGGATGGTCGGGATCACGAATGCCCTCAACCTCGTGGACGGCTTGGACGGACTGGCGGCCGGGACGTCTTTCTTTGCCGGGATGTCGATCTTCGGCATGGCCGTCATCTATCAAAACGTCACCATCGCTCTCGTCTCCTTGGCGTTCGCGGGAAGTCTTCTCGGCTTTCTCAAATACAACTTCTACCCGGCCAAGATCTTCTTGGGCGATTCGGGAAGCCTTTACCTGGGATTCGTCCTGTCCGTTCTGTCGATCGAAAGCGTCCATCGCGGGGCCGTCCTTGTCGCGGCGTTGGCACCGATCCTGGTCCTCGGCCTACCGATCCTGGACACTTTCCTATCGATCGTTCGGAGATTTCTGAAGCCCATCTCCCACGAATCCGGAGGCGTGTCCGGCGAAGCACCCGCCGAAACCCACCGTTTGATCCCGTCGATATTCACCGCGGACAAGAACCACATTCATCACCGTCTCATGAAGCTTGGGTTCGCTCACAAGAAAGCCGTCATTCTTCTCTACGGGATCAGTGTCCTCCTCTGCGTCCTGTCGTTCGTCGCCATCGCCTGGCAAAACATCAACATGATCTTGCTCATCGGAGCGATTCTAATCGCCTTGCTTATCGGGGTCCGCAGTCTCAAATACGACGAGTTTAGACTTCTCGACGGCGGTTTCGTCCTTCCGTTCTTCGACATCCCCTTGATTAGCAAACGTCTGTTCCAATCTTTCCTCGACCTGTGTTTGATCGCCCTGTCCTTTTATCTCGCTTTTCTCCTCGCCGTCGGGAAATTCGATTCGAAAGAGATCAAGGTTTTCTTCTTGGGGACGATCCCGGTCGTCATCGTCCTGAAAATCTTGGCCTTCCTCCTCGTCGGCCTCTACCGGGGCAGCTGGAAATACGCGAACCTCGGGGATTTCATAAGAGTTTTCGAAGCGGTCCTCCTCGGGTCGTTCGTCTCCGTTGCCGTCCTGTCGTTACTGAGGACGCCGAATGCCGGATATCGTTTCGGCCCGGTCTTTTTCGTCCTTGATTTTTACTTCCTGTTGACGCTGAGCATCGGAGCGCGGATGTCGTTCCGGCTGTTCGATTATTTCTACCGGAGCCGGCTTCCCGCCGAAGGGCGGAATGTCCTGATTTACGGGGCCGGCCGGCATGGGGCGCTGCTCATTCGAGAGTTGCAGCTCCAGCGGGATCCGCAGGTCCGCATTGTCGGCTTTATCGATGACGACAAGAGGAAGATCGGTTCGTATGTCCAGCATATCCCCGTCGTCGGCGGAAGCGAAGACGCCGACGGGATCTTCCGGCGACTGGATGTGGAAGAGGTCATTTGTTCGACATCCAAAATCGATCCGGATCGGGTCGCGCGTCTCGCCAGGATCTGTCTGAAACGCGGGATTATTCTGAAGACGTTCGAGATCAAGATCTCGGACATGGGATAAAGCCCTCGACTCGTGCGGTGCCGGGGCCATCGGCACGAACCTGGCTCGCGAGGTCGCGGGCTTGAACCCGAGTTTGACGCCACTAGGCCCATTTTAGGCCTCTCATAAAAATCATCATATTGATATTCCATAAGATACGCGCACGGACATAGATATTTGCCAGTTATAAAAAATATATTGAAATTCCTTGATAAGGGGATGCTTCTATTTTTGATTTTTCTATCTCCATTTTTTATTTTTCCTACAGAAAAATTCATTCCGCTATTTTTTATTTTTCCGACATTTCTAATCATAAAAGGAATTGCTAAGGGAATTTTTTTAGAAAAAACGTTATTAAATTGGCCTCTTGGTATACTTTTAATACAAATATTTTTTTCAAGCATTCTATCTCCGTCATATGAAAATAGTTTATCCAAAATTATCGGCGCTCTTTTTGGATTTATTATTTACTTCGTGTTGGTAGCTATTATGAAATCTGAAAAAGCGATAAAGAAGACTCTTTTAGCCTTTTTATTGGGGGGTGGGATTCTCTCCCTCATAGGCATCAGCGGCATGTTAGAGAGAAGTCCCTATCAAGAACCCCTTATTGAACCGTTGTCTAGATTTTTAAAGAATCTTCCTCGAATAAATTACGATCTTCCTGGCGCTGATAAGGGAATTAATCCAAATCCCTTGGCGGGGATCTTGCTCTTAGTCCAGCCGCTTAGCTTACTTTTGTTATATTCGACCATAAAAGGAGATAAAAAGAAATTTCCTTTTAATAATCATTTTTTAAATCTAGCTATATTTTCTTTATTTTCATTGCTTCTAACAATAACAATAATATTTACTCAATCCGCCGGCAGCTGGATTGCTTTAATCATAAGCAGTTTTTTTATAGTCTTTTTTTCTAGTTGGAATAAAAAATCTATATTTTTTATATTATTATTTATGACCTTACTGATCATTTTCGGGTACACGAGAATTACATCTAATAACGACAATAGAATAAAAAATATAATCATCTCTAAAATTGAGCAAAGAATTCCTTTATGGAAAGCGGGAAAAGAACTAATTGATAATCATCCGATTTTTGGAGTGGGGATGAATAATGCCCGTTTAGATCCTTCCATCGGCTTTGAGAATGCCCACGTTCATAACCAACTTTTACAAATCGGAGCCGAATTAGGAATTCCTGCTTTGATTGCATACAGTTCAATCTTATTTTTATTAGCATGGATGTGTATTGAGATATGCAAAAGAACAAAAATTGATTGGATTAAAGCTGCATTATTAGGACTTGGCTTAGGTCAATTCGCCTTTCTATTATTCGGGATGGGAGATGCTATCCCCTTAGGGGCAAAACCTGGCGCATTCTTTTGGATCTCTCTTGCTTTAATAACAGCAATATATAAATATTATCATGAGTGTCCAAAATATTTTTCTAACATGAAAAATGGACCTAATCAGGGGGCAGGTACAGAGCCCCGAACTTTCACTTCACTAGTTGTAAAATAAGCGGGGACAGGTCAACGCACGACAAAGATAATGTGACACTCCATGAACTGACTTTGCTTTACTCTTTGCTCCTTCCAGGATGACGATTCTTACTTAATAATATAGCTTCCGATCTGGATCAGGAACCGGAGAGCAGATCAGAAAATTAGAGAAGAGAATGAGTGAGTATTTTAAGCCTAATATTACAGTCATCTTGCCTTGCCATAACGAGGCAAAAAATATCGAATCTTGCATTATCAGTCTACTTCACAATCAGAGTTCTTTTGATTTTGAGATTATCATTATCGACGGCGATAGCGATGATGGAACCCAAAATATCGTTCGCACCTTCATGAACAAAGGGCATTCGTTTAAACTTTTAGAAAACATAAGGAAACTACAAGCTCACGGCCTCAACTACGGAATCCATGAAGCGCGCAGAGACATCATTGTACGAGCCGATGCTCATTGCCTTTATCCTTCCGACTACATCCAAAATTGCGCAGATTTATTAATAACGACAGGAGCGGCGAATGTCGGTGGAGTCATGGTGCCGCGAGGTTCAGCCCCATTACAAGAAGCAATCGCCCTTGCCATGCAGCATTTTTTAGGCGTAGGAAATGCGCAGTTTCATTTAGGAAATTTTTCTGGATATGTGGATACAGTATATTTAGGCACATTCTGGAAAAAGCTGTTTGATGAAATCGGCCTATACGATACAGATTCCTATCCTAATGAAGACGCTGAATTAAACTTGCGGATCCTTAAAGCTGGAAAGAAAATATATTTAGACAGTTCGATCAAAGTAACTTATTTTCCAAGAGAGACATTCCAGGGGCTTTTTTTGCAGTATTTCAATTACGGAAAAGGCCGGTGTTATACGACTCTAAAACACAAGAAAATGACTTCCTGGAGGCAATTCGCTCCTATCGCTTTAGTGCTCACCTTAATATCATCCGTGACAATATCCTTTTTTATGCCGATTTTTATCCTAGCCCCCCTCCTATACATAGGAGCAACTCTTTTTATTTCCCTTATCAGCTGGCCTAAGAAGAAAATCAAATTTTATATAAGGCTGCTGATGGCATTAGCATTTATGATCATGCATATTAGCTGGGGACTCGGGTTTCTTATCGAGTTGATTTCCCCGCGCGCTAAAACCGTGAGGGCCTCTCAGCCCTGATCACAGCTATGACACATTCGGACTTATGAACCAATTGCCGAAGATCCCTTGGGGCACCGTTTTTTCGAACTTTCTCTGGATAGTGGGAGCCGCCATTATTCTCGCGGCCATGAGCTATCATGATTACCTGGCCAGCCAAAAAAAAGAAAAATTAATAAATTTATTGAAAAGAAACTCATTTCAAAAGCCCCTCTTCTCGGGACTGTTTTTGGTGACCGCCGGAATCGCGCTCTCTGTCCATTTTCTATGGCTTTCATTCATCATGGGAATTCTCGCGATTTTTATGTTAGTCATGACGGCAAATGCTCTCAAACGCCGTAATATCAAGAAACATGACCAGTAATACCCAAAAAGGGCTGAAAATATTTGCCGGGTTGATGATCACGGCCCTTGCGATCTGGCTGAGTTTCCGTAAACTTGATTGGAGCCTTCTCTTTGCCTCGTTCTCAAGAATCAATATCTTATGGGTGTCCTTGGCCGTAGGCAACGTCATCTTCTCCGTCTACGCGCTCGGCTGGCGCTGGCGGATCCTTCTCGATCCTAAAGATCGACTCCCGATGAAGTCGCTATTCCGTTTGAACATCCTTTCTCAATACGTCAACATCATCGCGCCGGGGCGCGTCGGCGAGATCTTCCGATCCTATCTCGGATCCCGCGAATCCACGATATCGGCGGCTTATCTCATGGGGACGGTCGCCATTGAAAAAATATTTGATTTCTTGATATTCGCCTGGCTGTGGATCTTGGTCCCGGCCTTGTTCGCGCTTACGGATCAAGTCCGTGGATCTATCTTTGCGCTCTTCGTTTCCGTCCTCCTGGTTTTTCTGCTGGTTCTTTTTATCTGGCGTCCCCAAATAGGCCTGAAGATCATAAGTTTTTTTACGCGGCCCTTTCCCAAAAAGATCCACTCACGGTTGATATCCTTTTTTGAGAGAGCCTTTGAGGCTTTCCTGTCTCTAAAAAGAATAAAATCCCTTCTCGCCGTCATCGGGCTGACGCTGGGTTTGGTCCTAGATCAAGTCCTCACGAATTTTCTTTTGTTCAAAGCATTTCATTTACAGCTGTCGTTCTGGGCGGCTATTTTCTTGTTGCTGGCGGTCCAAGTCGGGAACATCCCGCCGTCCTCTCCAGGAAAGATCGGCATTTTTGAATATGCCGTCATATTAGCGCTTTCCGTGTTTGGCGTTTCTAAGAGCCAGGCTCTGAGCTATGGAATCATGCTCCACCTCGTCGCATTCCTTCCGAAGATCATCCTTGGGATGTTCTTCATGAGCTCGATCGATCTTCGGGCGTTGAAGAGGGAAAACAAAACGCTCGAATTAAAAGCGTGAAATGAATAAAATCGTCGGATTTAAAAGGCGGCCAATCATCCTTTTTGGAGATGCGCTTTTAATCCCCTTTTCTTATCTGGTGGCTTTTTATCTGAGGTTCGGAACATTGACGGGTTTTCTTGAAAAGATCCCCCTGTCGTTTGTATTTATCATGACCTTGAGCTATCTCGCGGCTTTCTATTTTTTTGATCTTTATGAGTCGCGAGAAAAATACCCGACTCTCACCTCATTTTTCGAAGTGCTCTTCGGTATCCTCGCCGCTGGAGTTCTCATTTCATTTCTGAAATATACTCTTTTTCTCTTCCCCATCGGACGGGGGATCTTCGTAATCGCCAGCGCCATCCTCGTTGTTACCATGTTCTCTTGGAGGACCGTCTGTTATCGGCTGTTCGATATCTTCGTTAAACCGAAGAGGACGATTATCATCGGAACGGGAAAAGCGGGGAGAGAACTCTCCCGTCTCATTCGGACGACCCCCAACGATTTCTCGCTGATCGGATTCATCGAGGAGAGGGAGGGCGATGACGTGGGAGGAAACGACAAAGATAGCGGAGGCTCGCTTGGATCAATTGCCGACCTCATGAGTGTGATTAGAGGCGAAAAGATCGATCAAATTATCGTTTCTGATCCCCGGGTGAGAATTCCTGCGCTGACAAAACAGCTTATCGAAGCCCGCCTTCAAGGGATTGTCGTCTCGGATCTCCAGGACATCTATCAGATTTTGGAAGAGAAGATCCCCGTCGATCATATTCCCGAAGAGTGGTTTTTAGAGTCCCAACGTTTTGGGTTATCGGAAAAGAATCTCACGGCGAAGATCAAGCGATTTTTAGATATCTTTTTTGCGATATTGATTCTCGCGATCAGCTTGCCCTTGTGGCCTTTGATCGCCCTGGCCATTAAGATCAATTCGCGAGGGCCGATCCTTTATAAGCAGATGAGAGTCGGAAAAAACGAAGCCGCTTTTTCTTTGATCAAATTCCGGTCCATGATCGATAAGGCGGAGAGCGATCGGCCGGTTTGGGCCGAGCAGAACGATCTGAGGGCCACATTCGTCGGAAGGATTTTGAGGAAATTACATCTGGATGAATTGCCCCAACTTTTAAATGTCATCCGAGGAGAGATGAGCCTGGTCGGACCCCGGCCCGAGCGTCCGGAATTCGTTCGAGACCTTAGGGACAAGATCCCCTATTATTCTTTCCGCCATATCATGAGGCCGGGATTGACCGGTTGGGCCCAAGTGAATTTACCCTATGCGTCCTCACTCGAGGCATCGCATGAAAAACTAGAATACGACCTCTTTTACATATCTAGGGTCAGCCTTTTCTTGGATCTCCGGATTTTATTAAAAACCGCAAAGGGATTAATGTTCGGCAAAAAAACCGGATAAGACGATGGGGAAGATGAAGATCCCGTCGAAAGTCATAAAAGAGATGGCCCCGTTTCTCGTCGTCGTCGTCTTGTCCGTCCTGGTTATGCCGATCGCCGGCGTCCAGGTCGGCAACAACACGTCCCGGTGGTTGACGGAAGCGAATCATTTGTCGAAAGCGAAAGGTCCCGGACCCGCCATTCAAGGCAATTTGACGGTGAGGCGGCCCCTTTTACCATTGATGATTGCGGCTGCATTCAAAGCCGGAGGCAAGAGCGTCCATTCGGCGGTTGTCCTTATCCGTATCCTTTTCGCCCTCGAGCTCATCCTGATCTACTTCATCGGGCGTGTATTCTATAATGCGGCGGTCGGCCTTCTCTCCTTCGGTCTGGTTTTGACGTCGTTCGGCATTAATTCAATCGCGAAGATCGTCGATACGGATATCGCTCATCCGTTCTTCATTCTCCTCTTTGTGTTGATTTACTATTTGGCTATTCGCAGAGAACGATGGATATGGGCCATACTTTCAGGCGTCTGCCTTGGAGCGGCGCTCCTTCTTAAAGAGACCGCCCTTTTTTGCTTGGGGCTTCCGGTTCTCGTCATCGTTTTCGCTCCAAGAGGAAAAAGATGGACGTTTGGGAAATCGTTCCTCTGGATGCTCTCTGCTCTGGCATTGCCGATCGTCCTATGGGCTGGGTATATTTTCATCCACAAAAGCTCGCTCCGCGGCCTTTTCGCATCCGCCTATGCCGCGTCGACTTACCGACTCATCGGGGCCGGCCGTCCTCTCTCGGAATGGAAATTTTTATTCACGACAGGCTTGGGGAAAGCCGTTTCCGGTTTCTATAACGGGTTTCTAATGAAAACGACGCCGCTTGCCCTGTTCCTTATTGCCGGATGGATTTTTACGCTTCTTCGCGGCCTTGCGAAGAAAAGAATTGCCGATCTCTGTCTAGGCTTTCTCGTTATATGTGCATTTCCTTTGGCCGTTCAGCTCGGATTCGAAGGCGATAGACCCGGGCAGCTGACCGTGATCTACATGCTCGGCTATATCATGCTGGCCGCCGCGCTCGTCGCTGTTTCCCGGGGAATCGGCAAGTTCGCTAACACACAGTTTTCGGCGGGCTCAAAAAATAACGATCCATCGCCAGTATCAGGTCCCGGGCGATATGTTTCTACCATTCTCATCGTCGTAATCGCAGTCGTCTTGATCGGAATACAATTATTCAGCAATAATCTCTCCACGTGGAAGCTCTGGACCGATCCGGGCGACGCCCTGGCGCTGTTCGTTAAAAAACCTTTTGAAATCTACGGGCGCTATACGAATTTTCAGGAAGAGGCGGCCCAATGGCTCAAAAAAAATGCGTCTTCTAGCGCCAAGATCATCGCCGATGGCTATACCAACGAGGCGCTGGATTTCTGCGACGTCGCGTCGTATGCGATTCCCGTATTTCATCCGGTCCGGGAAATATTGATTTCTCAAGCCCCGCCTCTGACACCGGAGAAATCGCGGCCTCTTTTCTTTTTCACGTATTCAAACTTCGACGGCGGCATTGCGCGGGCCAGAGGACTTTCTATAGTGTTTGAAAACGAGATCCTCGCCTCCCTGAAAGCTGAAAACCCGCGCTTCCTCGTCCTTTCGGGGCGCAGCCTTTTTTTAAAAACGTACTTCGAAAAGGCGTCCTGGGCCAGACTCGCCTTTGATAACCAGCGAGTCGTCGTTTTTGAGGTTCAGACCGGCACGATCGCGCCCGTGCCCTTCGCGGACCTCGGCGTCAATGAAAAGATCAATGACGATATTGCTTGGCTCGAAAAGAATCATCCCGACGAATTCAAGACTTTTCTCAAAATTATCGAAGCCTTAGGCATTGACCTTGAAAAGATCAAGGAAACCCCTTTGCGTATCCCAAAAGGGCAGACGTACTAAAAAAGCGTCGGATCGTTACTTGACGGCCTCGCGATGCAGCAATCTCATGTGCAGGAGTGATCGCCACGCCCGGAGGCCCGCGATGACATTTTCCGGTTGGCCACAACCAAGAGGTTTCGCATGACATTCTTCGTGATTCCGTGAGCGAATTCTATAACGAATACTACCGCGACATGGATGAGCAGTTTATCCGGTGGCGGGAGATCACCGGAAGAATCAAAGCGAAGAATATCATCCGGATCAGCCGGTGTATGAGATTCTCCTCGGTCATCGAGGTCGGGTGCGGAACGGGAATAATACTGAAAACGCTCTCTGAAAAAAACTTCGCCGATAAGTTCTATGGTTCCGACATTTCCGAACCTGCCTTGGAATACGTGCGGCGGCAGGAAATCAACGGCCTGATCGAAGCGAAGAGAGGAGACGCCTTGAACGTTCCATACGGCGATAAAATGTTCGATCTGGCCATTCTCTCTCATATTCTCGAACACCTCGACGATCCGGCTACGGCCATTGGAGAGGCCAAACGCATCGCCCGTCAGGTCGTGATCGAAGTTCCGCTTGAGGAAAATATCATTCGGAAAATCCGGGTGATCCTATGGAGGCTTCTCAAGCGGAATTTGGCCGCTCTTCCTGAGAGAAAGATAGGTCACATTCGTTTCTTTAACCGTCGAAGCGCTCTTCAACTCGCCGTTTCATGCGGTTTGATCCTGGAAAGATCTCAAAGGATATTTTTACCGCCAAAAATCCATTTTTTTAACGCCCGAACCCGAGTCCAGAAAATCAAGGCGGCCGCTAAAGTGGTCCTCCAAGGAATTACTCGGATCTCCGGCATTCCTTTGATAACCGTTCATTTCATCATGCTCTGCCGGAGCGATTGAACCCGCGTGAAAGAGAATCTTTACAAAGTCATCCATGGCGCCGGATTTTTAGCAGCCGTCGCTGCCATCCCCCTCCTGGGCTTCGACCTGAAAACTCTGGTTTCCGAGGAATCCCTCTCTCTTCCGTTGGTTGTTTCCGCCGCAGAGAAGGTCGTCCTTATCATCCTCTTCTTGGCCGCGTCCGGCGGCGTTTTCGATGCCCTCTTCGCCCGGCTGATCAAGGACGACCCGCGGCGGTTCATTCCCTTCACCGCCCTTCTCTCTCCGAAAAAGAAAACTCTTTACAAGGTCTTCATCGAATGGGGAGGCGTCTTTTTCATCGTCGCACTTTTCACCTTTGATTGGCTCTCTTACGATATGGGCCTCATCTATACCCAGATCATCGGCATTCCCGACCTTCAGATTATTCTGATGACCGGCTTCCTGCTCCTCTTCCAGAAGAAAATCCTTCAAATGGATGTCCTGGCCTTTCTCGTGGCCAGCTTGTTCCTTGTGGTATTTTCCAAACTCCAGGGATTCGGTGTCATGACGACTTTTCAGGGTTTCAAGGACTACTTCTCTGTGATCTGGCTGTATTTCTTTTTTAAATATTTTCCGTTTAAAAACGCGACGATCGTGAAGGGCGTCAGACTCGTAAAATTTTTCGTCCTTCTTCAGCTTCCCGTCCAGATTGTCCAATATGTCATCCTGAGGGACGTCGAATCGTGCTCAGGGACATTCGGCTTCCACCAGACCGGCGTGCTGGGGATTTTCATGGCTGCCGTCGTCCTCTATATCGTCTCTACCCAGAAACTCAACCTGAAGAACATCCTCCTGATCATCTATATCAGCCTGTCGCCGCTCCTCGGCTCGGCGAGGTTTTTCTTCATTTTCAATTTTTTCCTGGCTCCGTTCATCCTGATCAAGAAATACCGGATTCGAGCCTCGGGCAAACTGGTTCTCGTCCTCCTTCTCCTCTGTCTCGTTTTCGTCGGCCTCCTACAAATGAATAAGTTTTGGTATGAAGAAGGAAACATCTCGGGCTTGAATCCGTTTTATTTCCTGAGCGGCGCTTATCTTCGGGACCTGGTGGCTGTGACGGGTTCGACGCTCCCTCGAGGCGGGGCCATCGTTTGGACCTACCGCACGCTCATTGACGAGGGGCGTCTACTTTTCGGCCGGGGGATCGGCTGGCGACGAAGCCTGTCCCCGGTGGAATTCCAGTATTTCAAGAAACTCCGGATCGCCAACGACTTCCCGATGATGTTCCTTCTCTGCGGGCTTCTCGGTCTGACGATCTTCTTCTATCTGGCCTGGAACATCTTCAAGATGAGAATTCGGATCAAGCCTGCTCCTCCCGAATTGAAATTCTTTTTCCTCTGCCTCACCGGCCTCTACCTCATCGGCGGCATTTACACCCAAGGCTGGGCGAGCAAGACCACCGGTTATTGTTTCGCCATGATCATCGGGCTTTTGTCCAATCGGGAGAACAGAGCCTTCTTTATCGAAAAATATTTGATGCCGAAGGCCGGCCGTGCCTGACGTCAAGCTCATCTCCACATCCCGGCTTGGCAATCGAAAGGCGAACTCCATCCAGGTCATGAAGATGGCGGACGCCTTCGCGGAGCTCGGGTGCCGCGTGGATGTCGTCCTTCCGGGCTGGAGGAAAGCCGCGGATTCTATGAAATTCGGCCGAAGTTTCGGTCTGAAAAGCTTTTTTAGGATCACCTTTATCCCCAATTTTTCGATCGGATCGAAGTTCGGCATCGCTACATTCGCGTTCAGCGTCTTTATACGGAGCCTGTTCTGGCCGAAGAAAGCCGTGATTGTCACGAGAAACGAGAGAGTCGCTCGGCTCCTTGCGTTCGCGGGCAAAAAAGTCCTTTATGAAAATCACACCTTCGCCTTCTCGAAAGCGAATGTCACGCAGAAATATCGGCGAAGGGTCAAAACGCTCATGAGCAAGAAAAACGTCCGCATGGTGGCCATCTCCGGCCGGCTTCGCGATTTATGGGCGCAGGATGGGGTCGACGCCGAAAGAATCCACGTCGCCCATGACGGCGTAGACCTCGAATCGTTTCGCCGAATCGCCGCTTATCCTATCCAGGAATTGAGATCGTCGCTCGGTCTTCCTCCGGATAGGCCGATTGTCTGCTACGCCGGGTCCCTCGAGAAGGACAGGGGAATCGACTTCATCCTCGAGGCCGCCGCTTTTTACCAAAAAAGAAATTACGTGTTCTTGATTCTGGGGGGAAGCCCCGCCGAAGTCCGGCAGTATCAAGATCGAGCCCCGGCCGGGCATATCATCTTCGCCGGTTATATCGAGAATTCCGCCGTTCCTCTTTATCTCAGGTGCGTTGACCTACTGGTCATGCCTTACCAAAAGAATGTCGTGACGATCGACGGCTGTTCGCCGATGAAGACATTCGAATATCTAGCTTCGGGTAAACCGATCCTCGCTCCCCGCTTTTCATCTTATATGGAAGTGCTGCGCGAATTTTCCGGCGTCACGACGTATGATCCTGATAATCGGGAGGCGTTCATCACGGGAATCGGGAATATCCTCGAAAACCCGGAAACCCGGATGCCTGTGGACAGGCTGGAGAAACTCGAGCCACACTCCTGGCGGACCCGGGCCCAAATCTTCCTCGACCTCCATGCCCGCTGTTTCTGATGCATATTCTTCGCGTCTGCTATGAATATCCCCCGCCCTGGGATGGGCTGACGTCCGGACCCTATGAGCTTTCCCGGGCGCAAGCCGAGGCCGGACACGACATCGTATTCCTCGCGGGCGGGAAAAAGACCGCTCCATATGCGGAAGCGCCCGGTATTCAGGTCGAAAGACTCGGACGGGCTCTGCCGACTTATCTCTTCGGCCCATTTCTTTCTTTCGACCTTAAGATCATTTTCCGGATCCGGAAGATCCTCAAAAACCGGCCGATCGATGTCATCCATTTCCACGGAAACACGGCCTTATGGTTCAGCGTTCTGAGGCTCCTGGGATTCTTTAAAGGCGTTCCGTACGTTTTCCACGCCCATTCCTCAGGCCTCAGGAATTTTGAAACTTATTGGAAAAAAGCCGACGTTCGGACAAAAATCAAAGCGCTGTTCATCTGGACGATGCTCATGCTCCAGGATTTCCTGACCATCAAGGCGGCGGACGTCGTCATCACCGTAAGCGCAAAAGACCGGGATATTTTCGTCCTGTGCTATAAATGTCCGGAAAGAAAGATCGTGGCCGTTGAAAACGGCGTCAATACGGAACTTTTTGCGCCGTCCCTGAGACCTTATCATAAGGACCCGAGAATCATCCTGCCCGCCTACTTAAGGCCGGTAAAAAACCTGGAAAAACTTTTTACCGTCCTCCGTGTCCTGAACAAGCCGGGCAAATCTGCTCATCTGACGATCGTAGGCAGGGGCGACGCAGGATATATTTCGAAGTTGAAGGCCTTGGCCAAAGAGCTCGAAATCGACTCGCGGATCACCTGGAAAGGATATGTGTCTTATCCCGAACTTCCCCAGATTTACGCGGAACACGACATTCTTCTGCTTTTTTCCCATTCCGAAGGACTCCCTAAAATCGTTCTGGAAGCGCTAAGCTGCGGTTTAAGAGTGGTCTCGACGCGGTCCTTTGCCGTCACGGGATACCTCAATGAGATCGTCGCATGGGTCGACGAAGAGGATGACGAAGAAAAAATAGCCAACGCGGTCCTTCAAACCCGGGAAAAAGCCATCGATTGGGATAGATTCAAAATAGAATATTCCTGGAAAAAAAAGGCGGGGGAGATCGACCGGATTTATAGACGGCTAATCGAAAAAAGGCCGGACGCGAGATGAACCATGGCTCGTGAGGCCAATAAGCTCCCGACAATATTCTTTTGCTATCCCGCTCTGGAAAGTCGGGGTGGGGCGGAAAAGATCCTTCGCGATCTGGCCCTCCATTTCTCCTCGAAATTCCGGGTTTTCGTTCTCAGCGGGGATTCTTCGCGCGCCTGGAAAAGCCTCGATTTTCCGGAAGACATCCGTCATCGGTTCGTCCCTTGCGGAAACCGGAACATCTTGAAGGCCGGGCTTTCGCTGGCGTTTCTCGCGATCTATCTTTTTCTTTACAAACCTGCCCTCGTCCATTCCCATCACCGCAGGCTGACCCTGTTGTTCTCCGCCCTGAAAGGTCGGATCCCCGTGAAATTCAGGCTTCTTCATACGTCTCACAACGTGTTTCATACCGGTAAGCTCTTTGGCCGGGCCCGCTGCGACCGGCTGACCGGGGTCAGCCGGGCCATCGTCAAGAACCTGACGGAGGATTTCCGCTTCGATGCCGGGAAAGTCGATCTCATCCATAACGGCATCGAGGAGTTACAGGGAAACTTCACGCCAGCCCGGGAAAACGCGGCTGTCGTCGTTGCCCGGCTGATGAGGCAGAAAGGCCATATCTATGCGATCAGAGCCTGGGCGGAGGTCGTGAAAAAGGTTCCAAGCGCGTCTCTTTATATCGTCGGAGAAGGTGAATTGAAGCCTGAATTGGAGCGGCTCGTGAGAGAGCTCGGCTTGTCCGATCGCATATTTTTTCCGGGCTTCAGTTCCGATCCCCGAGCTTGGATGCAGAAGACGAAGTTCGGAATTCTGCCCTCTCTCTGGGAGGGACTTCCTCTTTTCCCCCTCGAAGCCTTTTCGGTCAAGAGAACGGTGGTCGCTACGGCGGTCGATGGAACGCCGGAAATCGTCATCGACGGGAAGACCGGCCTTCTCGTCCCGCCCGAGGACGTCTCAAAGCTCGCGGAGGCCGTCGTCTTTATGTTCCGGAATGAAGAGGCCCGCGACAAAATGGCTGAAGAGGGCCACCGGATGTTCAAGGAGACATTCACCAGGGAGGCTATGCTCCGGCAGTATGAAGAATGCTACGATGACCTTCTGAGATGAAAATCTTCATTTTTCAGAATGCTCCGGTCCCCTACAGAACACCGCTGTTCAAAAAACTGAAAGAGCACTACGACATAATGGTCGTTTACGGCGTTGAGCGGGCGGGAGACCGGTATTGGGACCCGGCTCTCGGCGGATATCCCCACCATCTTCTGCGGGGCCGGAATTTTCGGTTTAGAGGAAAAATCCTGACCTACGCGAAGGGCTTGAGGAGATACCTCCGGGACAACGATTTCGATCTGTATTTCATCAGCGACGACTGGCGATCCGTCCTCAGCAGCTACTCGGTCGCTAAATGGGCGCGACGGAGGGAAAAACCTCTTATCATGTGGTGCGGGGCGATTGACACTCCCTACCGCCGGACAGCTATGATTTCCAAGCCCATCATGGCTATTCATCATACATTCATGAAATTCCTGATCCGGCACGTTGATGTTTTCCTGGCATACGGCCCGAAAACTGTTGAATTCTACGCCCGCCGCTATAGAATTTCCGAAGATAGATTTATTTGGGGCACCCAGGCCGCCGTCCCGGACGCAAGTCCTACTATCCCCAAGCTAGCGGAGATCGGCGAAATCATCACGTTCCTCTCAATCGGGTATTTGGAACATAGAAAAGGATTTCAGGACCTGATCACGGCCGCCGCTCAAATGACCCGTCGTGACTTCAAGCTGGTTATTGCCGGGAAGGGAACGTACGAAGCCCGGCTCAGGGACATGGCGAAGGACGATCCGCGCGTCGAATTCGTCGGTTATGTCGAAGGTGAGGACAAACGGCGGTGCTTTCTCGCAGCGGACGTCATAGTCTCGCCCACCTATCATGATCCATGGGCCAACACCTTGAATGAAGCCTGCATTTACGGCCTGCCCATCATTACGACGCCGGCCGAGGGGGCGGAGGGCTCTTTGGCAATCCATGGGCTCAACGCCCTGATCGTCCCCCCAGGAGATATCGACAAGCTCCGCGGCGCCCTGGAATTCTTCCTGGAGAACAAGAGCGCCATTCCGGCCATGGGGAAGAAATCCAAAGCCCTGGCGGAGAAATTCAATATTGGCTGGGTGGTCGAGAATTTCGCCCGGGCCGTTCAAATAGCGCTTCGCGACAAGCAGGATGACTAGGATGTCATGTTGAGCGAAGCGAAACATCTCATTCAACTTCGGGCAGGTCGGATGAAATCCCTCGAAAGACTCGGGACGACTGTTCGAGTCGGATCCTTCACTTCGTTCAGAATGACATCCATTGTATGCGCCTTGCGACAATAATATGCTAAAAGTCCGGATCGGCCGCACCCTGTTCGACAACCTGACGATGGCGGAAAGCCTCGCGAAAATTCGAGACCACCTGCGAACCGGGCATAAAGGCTTTATCGTCACGGCCAACGTGGATCATGTCATGATCCTAGAACGCGACCCCGAGTTCCGGGCGGCCTATGACGCAGCCGATATGGTCCTGGCCGACGGCATGCCTCTTCTCTGGGCTTCCCGCATTCTAGGCTGTCCGCTCAAGGAGAAAGTTTCGGGTTCGGACCTGGTGCCGGAGCTCTGCCGTCTGGCCGCCCAAGAAGATCTCGCCCTCTTCTTTCTCGGCGGAGAGGACGGTGTGCCGCAGAAAGCGGCGAACCGATATCAAGCCGAGTGGAGCGCGCTTCGCGTGGCCGGAGCATTGTCGCCTCCCTTCGGATTCGATAAGAGCGACGCGGAGAACGCCGAGATCATCCGCAGGATCAACGAAGCAAAACCGGACATTCTCTTCGTCGCGCTGGGGGCGCCCAGACAGGAAAAGTGGATATCCGGCCATCTTCGTGAGCTTGACGTTCGACTCGCCATCGGCGTCGGAGCGTCCCTGGATTTCGCCGCGGGCAAGATCCGGCGCGCTCCGCTTTTTTGGCAGAGAATCGGAGCGGAATGGCTGTGGCGATTCCTCCATGAACCCCAGCGGCTGTTCAAGCGATATTTCATCGACGACCTCTTCCCCTTCCTCTTTCTCGTCCTGAGGCAACTCCTTGAGACAGACAGCTCTCCCTGAGCGCATTTTTAGATGTCCTCTTTAAAAACGGGTATCAAAAATGTTATATTCTCTCTGCGCGATTCGAGGACCGCGAGGAGATCCCTCTTCCGGGAGGCCTCGGGGATGTGGAAAAACGGTTGCGCAGACGGCACCTCAATTGCCTTTTTCGACCGTAACGGACGCGAGACGGATGCATGCATAAACTGAGGAATTATTTTTACGCCTTTCTTCTCATCATAAGCGATCTGGCCGCTCTTCTGACCTCGTTCGTCCTCGCTTTTTTACTCCGCAGCCGGATACTGCCCGCGTTGAATCCCGGCTTTAAAGAGCTGGCTCCTCTCCCCTTAAAGACCCAGCTCCGCTACGGATTTCTCTATGTGGCGATCTTCTCCGTTCTGGTCATCGCCTACGAAAAGCTCTACGCCAAAAGGCTGTCGCTCTGGGACGAAACCAAGCGTCTGCTCACGGGGGTAACCCTGTCGTTCGTTCTGCTTATGATGACCATCTATGTCGCCCGGGCTTTCACCCAATTCTCCCGGGTGGTCATCCTGCTCGCCTGGCTCCTCAGCCTTATCCTGTTCCCCCTGTTCCGGCTCATCGTCCGGAAATTTCTTTTTCAGTTCAAAATATTCAGGAAAAGAGTCCTCATTCTGGGAACGCACGGGCTCGCAGAGATCGCGGCGCGCGAGATCAAAAGGAATTGGACGCTGGGGTACGACCTCGCCGGTTTTCTAACGGACGACCCCGTCCCACCTGGAGGAAAAACCCTTGAAGGCATGCCGATCGTCGGGGACATCGACTCGGTGGAAAGGCTGAGCGGCGAGCTCGGCGTCCGCGACCTGATCATCTCTCTCCCCGGGATCGGACAAGAGCGCCTGCTGGACCTCGTCGAGCGCTGCGAGAAAGTGGCGGACAACATCCGGATCATTCCGGACATCGGCCACCTCTTCTCCATGGGCGTCGAGATCGAGAACTGGGGCGATGTCCTGGCGCTCTCCATGGCCCGGAATCTCGTCAAACCATCGAACATCGTCATCAAAAAGATCTTCGAATTCGTCCTGACGCTCCTCTTGTTCGTGATCTTCCTTCCGGCGCTGGCGATCATCGCCCTCGCTATCAAGCTCGATTCTCCCGGCCCCGTTCTCTACGTCCAGGACCGGCTGGGCTGGAAGGACAAGACGTTCAAATTATTGAAATTTCGCTCAATGTACGTCGACGGCGACGCCCGCCTGGAAAAATATTTTGCCGATAACGCCGAAGCGAAAGAGGACTGGAAGCGGTTCCTGAAGATCAGGAAAAACGACCCGCGCGTGACTCGCGTCGGACGATTCATCCGGAAATACAGCCTCGATGAGCTCCCCCAACTCATCAACGTTCTCCGGGGCGAGATGAGCCTGGTCGGTCCCCGGCCGTATATGCCGCGGGAGCGGGACGAAATCGGCAAGAGCTTTCCGATCATTTCGCGGGTCAAGCCGGGAATTACGGGTTTATGGCAGGTGAGGGGGCGGAACATCTTGACCTTTAAAGAACGGCTGACTTTGGATGAATACTATATCCGGAACTGGTCCCTGTGGATGGATATTGTCATTTTTCTCAGGACCCTGAAGGTCATGGTCACCGGCGAAGGCGCGTACTAGTTTTTCAATGGCAATAATTGACGATTGTCAAGACAATAACAAATGAAAATTGGAGTAAAAGACGTAAAATATAATTGCAGATATTTTCGCGGAGACATACCTTGTACGCCACAGAACCAGTATGGTGTCTATAGTGTGGATGAGCAAAGAAAAGATTGTCCGTATTATTATCCAACCGATAACAGGATACTCATTATCAAGCTCGGCGCTATCGGGGATGTGATTCGGACCAGCCCGCTTCTCCGTAAACTAAAAGAGGTGGATCCGCATGCAGAAATCTGGTGGCTCACGCTTACGCCCGAAGTCCTTTCAAAGTCCATCGATGTGATCATTCCCGTTACTCCTTAAAGTCTGGTGACACTTCATGCCGTTGATTCCGATGTTATATAAAATCTCGATAAGGACAAGAAAGCATGTGCGCTCTGTTCTTTGCTATCGGCTCAGGTTAAAAGTTGAATCAGGAAACATTTTTTTTAATTCCTTTTTATTTAACATTCAACACATCAATCACGGGGGACAAATGAAAAACATCAAAATACACTCCCAAGAAACACGAGATTATTTGCGAACTTATGGCTGGATGTTTACTATATTGACCTGTCTTCTCGGCGCGTTGTTTTTGGCACCTGCCCAATCAAGCGAGGCGGTTTCTTTTTCGAGTAATGATAAAAACATAATACTCAAATATGGCCGCATTGCAACAGTTGCGGGCGCTAATCTAATAAATTTGGTTCTGCAGAATTCAAGTGGGGGAAGAATTCGCATTACGGGCATTTCGACAAACGGAACGTTCATGAACTGGACTAATGCCGTTATAAACCGGCAAACAAGCTTTCCCATGAAAATACCGGCAGGCCAAGAATTTCGGATTGCCGGTTTGTATGCCGCAAATACTCCCCAACAATCCGGGAGTATTGACGTTAATTATATTGATGCTTTCAGCAAAGAGCGTAATGCCCGAATTTCAGGTTCTGGCAATATTGTTCCCAAAACAGGACTGGTTGCCTTGTATCATTTCGCCCGGAGCGCGTGGGACAGCTCCGGCAACAACAACCACGGAAGAGAATATGGGAATACAAACTTTGAGGGACATACAGCAAACTTTTTTGCAAAAGGAGACTACATTGACTGCGGCGACAATCCTGTTTTAAGCATTTCGGACAATATCAGTATTTCTTTTTGGTTTTTTCCCAGACAATTCGTACCTGGCCATGCAACGCACCCGATCAACAAGTGGAGAGATGCAAACATAAATTACGTATTTTATTTTTTTGGCAAAACTTCTGGAATGCAGGGAAACATTGGCTTTTTTGCAAATTCCGGCGGAACTTTTAGCAGCGTTTCGAGTAGCTATATCGTGAGTAACTTAAACCAATGGTATCATGTCGCCTGGACATATAATAGTGCCATCGGCGGAATATTGTATGTTAACGGCATGCCAACTGGAAATCCCGTTGGTGCTGGAATGCTGGCAACAACACCCGCAGACATGTTTATTGAAGATGAGGGCTTGGATGGGGCGATGGATGAAGTCATGATCTTTAACCGCGTTCTCAGCCCACAAGACATAAAAGAATTGTATGATTCCGCTCCGATTCCCTTCGAGCCTGTTCGGGAAAAAAAACCATTGGCACCGCAAGAACTCCCCCCGCTCCCCGAACTTAAGCCCCGGCCTGTCGTGGTGAAGATCTCCACCGGCGCACCTCAACTGTTCGTGGATGACTATCTCATCCAGTCGCAGACGAATCTCTTTCGCCGTCTTGGGCAGGTCGATAAATATTCGGGCAGCCCCGTCATCTCTCCGGACAAGCCCTGGGAAGTGTGCACGGCCTTCCCCTACGGCGGAGGTGCCATTCGGCTGGCCGACGACCGATGGGTGATCTTGTATCAAACGTACCGACGCTGGCTAAGAGGGGGCGAAAGGACCAGTGTCTGCTATGCCACATCGACCGATGGTTTGCGCTGGGAAAAGCCGACGCTGAACCTCTTCGAAGTGGCTGGAACGAAGAGAAATAATGTCGTTCTCTCCTTTGACTTCAACAACTTCACTGCCCTCTATGACCGTGATGACCCCGACGCCAACAGGTGTTACAAGGCTGCCGTTTACACCGGAGGCGAGGAGGGCGATGGACTCTATGGATACACGTCCCCTGATGGTGTTCACTGGACCCGTATGGCCCGAGCCCTCCTGCCCGAAGCCGGGGACCGTTCCACGCTCTGGTACGATACGATTCGTAAGAAGTACGTGATTTTCACGCGATATTACCCAATCTACCGCGGGAGGCAAATCTTTCAGTCGGAGAGCAAGGACTTCGTGGAGTGGACCCAGCCCCAGTTGATCCTCCACAATACGCTCAAGGACAACGCACACGAAATCGACCACTATGGCGCCAACGGATTCGTCTATGGAGACATGTACCTCGGTTTCCTTGAAATTTATCACGAACCTTATCGGAGAATCGACACACAATTGATTTGCAGCCGTGATGGCCGCGCCTGGTCGCGGGTGTGCGAGGGCGAGGTCTTCCTGGGTAACGGACCGGAGGAGACGTTCGATCAATTTTGGGCCTTCCCCGCAGGGACACCGCCCATTCGGGTGGGCAACGAACTGTGGATTTATTACAGCGGTCACCGCCACCCTCATAGCCCGCCCCAGCCTCCCATCTGGCCCGGCGGCAAGCCGGGCGAATCGCCGCGCTACGCTTACTGGGCCGCCACGGGTCTAGCCACGATGCGGGTGGACGGCTTTGCCGCCATGGACGCTGCCGGGAGCGAGGCCCAACTCATCACCGTGCCTTTCCAATTCGATAAAGGCTCCGACCTGCGCATCAACGCCAACACGAAGCGGTTTCCGCCAGGCTCGTCGTGGCTCAAGGTGGCCGTGCTCGATAAGGACCTGAACCCCCTCCCGGGCTTCGGGATAGACGACTTCGAGGTCATGATCAAAGATAGTGTGGATCACCTAGCCAGGTGGAAGGGCCGGTCCGACCTATCAGCGCTGGCAGGTAAGCCTATCCGATTGGATTTCCGCCTAGTGAACACAAGACTGTATTCGTTTACGGTCAAATAATGACAGAGTGTCGGGAGCCAAAAAATCTTGACTCCCCAATTGAAATTATTGACATACGCATAAATGATGGATATTAATTCTCTATTGTGGTAACTCAGTGGCATGAGACCTCCAGGAAGCCCTGTGCAGCTGGAAAGGCGCCGCGTGGCCGAGGTAATCCAGCGCTCCTTTTGGATTCACTATCATCCGAACCATATCTGGCGAGTTTTGGTGGGATTGGGATGGAGTTGCCAGAAGCCGGAACGGCGGGCTCAGGAAAGGGACGAAGAGGCGATCGAGCGCTGGAAGAAGAGACGGTGGCCGGAACATCCTGACCTTTAAAGAACGGCTGACTTTGGATGAATACTATATCCGGAACTGGTCCCTGTGGATGGATATTGTCATTTTTCTCAGGACCCTGAAGGTCATGGTCACCGGGGAGGGGGCTTTCTAGATTGAACGGCCGCCCTATCATCATCAACATCCTGGGCAACTCGCTCGCGATCCCGAGCCCCAAGCAAGGTGTGTTTTACCGAGATACATACGCCTATCGGATTTCGGCGGAGTTGGGCATAAAAAATATCGTCGTCAACCGAGCAAACCGGAATATGACCGTTGTGGATCAAACCTGTGATATCAACATCGAGGACGA